>Ga0307374_10001849_pt1 | contig 38747 bp, 35 predicted proteins | sample OX3MG_FD_202532 | JGI IMG/M metagenome (GOLD analysis project Ga0307374, IMG submission 202532) | Soil microbial communities from Risofladan, Vaasa, Finland - OX-3 | ecosystem: Environmental > Terrestrial > Soil > Coastal area > Acid sulfate soil | place: Finland: Risofladan, Vaasa | collected... | reverse complement strand
TCGGCCTCGCCGCCGATCTCCCGGGCCAACGCCTCCACCCCCGCGCTCCCGCCCGAGAGCCGCAGGTGCAGCCGGGCGCCGTCGTGGAACGCGCCGCTGAGCGGCAGGGCGCGCCGCATCAGCCGGGTCAGCCACGCGCGCGCCGGCTCGGAGCCCATCTCCAGCGCCACGGCGGCCTCGCGCCTGGGCGCCGGCGCGGCCTTCAGCGAGACCTCCAGGATCACGCCCAGCGAACCCAGCGCCCCGGCCATGAGGCGAAAGGCGTCGAAGCCGGCGACGTTCTTGAACACCTGGCCCCCGAAGCGCAGCACCCGACCCCGGCCGTCCAGGATCACCGCGCCCAGGACGCTGTCGCGCACCGCGCCGGCGAAGGGCCGCCGAGGTCCCGACAGTCCCGCCGCCACCACGCCGCCGATGGTGCTCTGCGGCCCCAGCGCCGGCGGCTCGAAGGCCAGCCGCTGGCCGCACTCGGCGAGCCGCGCCTCGATCTCGGCCAGGGGCGTGCCGGCGCGGGCGGTGACGACGAGTTCGCTGGGATCATAGGCGACGATGCCGCGGTGGGTCGCCGTCGACAGCGCCTCGCCGGCGACGGCGCGGCCGAGGAACGCCTTGGTGTCGCCGCCGACGATGCGCAGCGCCCGCCGCTCCGCCGCCGCCTGGCGCACCTGGCCGGCCAGCTCGTCTGCGGTCATCGGTCTGCCCCCTCCGTCACGCCGCGCTGGCGCGCGCCGCGCCACCTCCCCCGCGGCGCTGCGCTTGCAGGGGAGGAGGAGCCTTCGCCACGCGGCGCTGCGCTTGCAGGGGAGGAGAGGGGTCATTCTCCTCACCCGTGAAAACGGGGGAGGTGGCCGACCGCGCAGCGGTCGGACGGAGGGGGCGCTTGCGGGTTGCCTGCCGACCCACCTCAGAACCTCGGCAGGTCTGCAAACGCCGTCTTTCCCCCATGCACGTGCATGGCGCCGAACTCGGCGCAGCGGGCGAGGCTGGGGATGGCCTTGCCGGGATTGAGCAGGCCGGCTGGATCGAAGGCGGCCTTGATGGCGGCGAAGGCGGAAATCTCGTCCGGCGAGAACTGCATGCACATCTGGTTGATCTTCTCGCGCCCGACGCCGTGCTCGCCGGTGATCGTGCCGCCGACCCCGACGCAGAGCTCCAGGATCTCCCCGCCGAGCCGCTCGGCCCGCGCCAGGTCGCCCGGCCTGGCGGCGTCGTAGAGGATGAGCGGATGCAGGTTGCCGTCGCCGGCGTGGAAGACGTTGGCGACGGCGAGGCCATGCTGGCGCGAAAGCGCGGCGATGCGCTGCAGCACCTGCGGCAGGCGGCGGCGCGGGATGGTCCCGTCCATGCAATAGTAGTCCGGCGCGAGCCGTCCCATGGCCGGGAACGCGGCCTTGCGCCCGGCCCAGAAGCGCAGCCGCTCGGCCTCGTCGGCGGCGAACTGGACGCTCGCGGCGCCGGCGGCGCGGCAGAGGGCGGCGACGTGCTCGAGTTCTTCGCGGGCGTCAGCCAAGGCGCCGTCGCACTCGCAGATCAGGATCGCCGCGGCGCCGGTCGGATAGCCGGCGTGGGCGTAGGTCTCGGCCGCCTCGACGGCGAGGGCGTCCATCATTTCCAGCCCCGCCGGGGTGATGCCCGCAGCGATGATTTCGGCCACCGCGCGCCCGGCGTCGCCCACCTCGGCGAAGGCGGCCAGCAGGGCGCAGGCCTGCTCGGGGAGGGGCAGCAGGCGCACGGTGATCTCGGTGATCACCGCCAGCAGCCCTTCCGAACCGGTCATCAGCGCCATCAGGTCGAAGCCGGGCGCGTCGGGCGCCTGCGAGCCGATGACGAGCCGCTCGCCCTCGATGGTCAGGGCCTCGAGCGCGAGGATATTGTGCACGGTGAGGCCGTACTTCAGGCAGTGCACGCCGCCGGCGTTTTCGGCGACGTTGCCGCCGATCGAGCAGGCGAGCTGCGAGGAGGGGTCGGGCGCATAGAAGAGGCCGAAGCGCCGCGCCGCCTCGGAGATGGCGAGGTTGCGCACCCCCGGCTGGACGCGGGCGGTGCGCGCCTCGGGATCGATGGCGAGGATGCGGTCGAGCTTGCCGAGGCCGAGGAGCACGCCGCCGGGGAAGGGCAGGGCGCCTCCCGAAAGCCCGGTGCCGGCGCCGCGCGCCACCACCGGCGCGCCCAGCTCGGCGCAGATGCGCAGCACCGCGGCGATCTCGCCGGCGTCGGCGGGCAGCACCACGACGGCCGGCAGACTGCGGTAGGCGGCAAGGCCGTCGCTCTCGTAGGGGCGCATGGATTCGGCGGAGCGGATCACCGCCTCGGGCGGCAGCACCTCAGCCAGGCGCCTCGCCAGGCGCGCGGCGTCGATTGCGGCGAACTGCGGGTCGAGACCGGGATCGAAGCGGTCGAGCATGGCGCCTCTTAAGGCGCCCGCCCGGCGATGGCGACGCCGATGCAAACGCCATCCGCCTCCCGCCGGCGCCCGAGCGGTGTTAAGCCGGGCCGACATGAGCGCGCAAATGCAGGTCCATACCCGACAGGCCGCGGATGTCTGGCTGGCGCGCGGCGCCGTGGTGATCGTCGCGGCCCTGCAGCTCTTCGCCAGCGCCCATGTCGCCGTGGGACCGCGTCTGTTCGCGCCGGGGCTGGAGATCGCCCTCTTGATCCCGCTTTCCGTCGGCACCGCCTGGACCCACCAGCGCGCCGGCCGCGCCCGCACCGCCGCGCACCGGGCCGGCGTCGCGCGCATGCGGGCCTGGGTGCATGCCCTGGCGGTGGCGCTGACCGCGCTGCTCAGCGCCGCCAACCTCGCCTCACTGGTGCTGCTGGTGCGCCAGCTGGTGGCCGGCCGCGGCGGACCGGGGCCGGCGCTGCTGCTGGACGCCGCCGACATCTGGACCACCAACGTCATCATCTTCGCCCTGTGGTTCTGGAACGTCGACCGCTCCGGCCCCGCCTCCAGCGCAGCGGGCCGGGAAGGGCCGCCGGAGTTCCTGTTCTCCACCATGCTGCGCGACGCCGGCCGCGGCCGCGACTGGCGCCCGGGCTTCATCGACTATCTCTACCTCGCCTTCACCAACGCCACGGCGCTCTCGCCCACCGACACCATGCCGCTCACCGCCCGCGCCAAGCTCCTGATGATGTTCCAGGCCTGCGTCTCGCTCATCACCATCGTCATCGTCGCCGGCCGGGCGGTGAACATCCTGCAATGAGGCGCCGAAGATGAGCCAGGCCGGGCCGGGCGGGACCATGCTGGTGGCCGGGGCGAGCGGCGTCGTCGGCGCCGCCGCCGTCGAGCACTTCGCCCGGCTCGCCGAGTGGCGGGTGATCGGCCTGTCGCGCCGGCCGCCGGACCCCGCGCCCACCGGTTTCGAGCATCTCGGCCTCGACCTCACCGACCCCGACGCCTGCGCCGCGGCGGCCGAAGGCCTGGCCGGCGTGACCCACGTCGTCTACGCCGCCCTCTTCGAGAAGCCGGGGCTGATGCCCGGCTGGCTCGAGGCCGACCAGATGCGCACCAACCTCGCCATGATGCGCAACCTCATGGACCCGCTCGCCCGCCGCGCCCGCTGCTTGCGCCACGTCAGCGTGCTGCAGGGAACCAAGGCCTACGGCGCCCACCTGCACCGGCTGAAGGTTCCCGCCCGCGAGCGCGCGCCGCGCGATCCGCACGCCAACTTCTACTGGCTGCAGGAGGACTACATCCGCGCCGCCGCCCGCGACGCGGGCTGGAGCTTCACCATCTGGCGACCGCAGGTGGTGTTCGGCGGCGCTCTCGGCGTCGCCATGAACCTGGTTCCGGTGATCGGCGCCTATGGGGCGATCTGCCGCGAGCTGGGCCTGCCGTTCCTCTGCCCGGGCGAGCACGACCACGTCATCGAGGCCGTCGACGCCGACCTCGTCGCCCGGGCGCTCGCCTGGGCGGCGCAGAGCCAGGCGGCGCGCGGCGAGACCTTCAACATCACCAACGGCGACGTGTTCGTCTGGGAGAACGTCTGGCCGGCGATCGCCGCGGCGCTGGGCCTCGAACCGGCTTTCGGGCGCGCCGTGCAGCTCTCGCGGTTTCTGCCCGAGCACGCGCCGGCTTGGGAGCGGATCGTGGCGCGGCATGGCCTGAGGCCGATCCCGATGGCCGAGCTCCTGGGCCAATCGCACCACTACGCCGATCTCCTCTTCGGCTGGGGCGCGAGGGGGCCGCTGCCGGCCACCCTGGTGAGCACGATCAAGCTGCGCCAGGCAGGCTTCGGCGACTGCATCGACACCGAGGCCATGTTCGCCAAGTGGTTCGCGCGTCTCGCCGAGCGCAAGGTGCTGCCGCAGGCGCGCCCGGAGCGCTGAAGCCGGCGTCGCCGGGCGTGGACAAACCGTCTCATGTCGAGGGGTCGTCCGGGCCCGCGCCCGCCGTATTTTCGCCGTTGTCAACGGTCGCCGGCGGCCCGCTCGCCCAGGGCGCGCCGCCGGACATCGCCGCGCCGCGCGGGGCGGGCGCCGTAGTTTCACCGTTGTCAACGGTCGCGGGCGCCTCGGTCGTGGGGCGCGCGTCGTCGGCCATCGCTGCGGCGCGCGCGCCGGTTTGCGCGTCCGGCGCCGTAGATTCGCCGTTGACTACGGTAGGCGCCTCGCCGGGCTCGCCGCAGCCGCTCGCCTCGTCGCTGGGCGCGAACGCCGGGACGGCGTCCCAGCCGTCGTCGTCCTGGCCGTCATCGTCCAGCGTCCCGTCGTCGGGCGGCGCCTCCGGCAGCAGGCGAGCGATCAGCCGGATGTATTCGGGGAAGAAGAAGCGCTCGAGCTTCTCCAGCATCTCCTCCTGGTTGGCCAGGAAATGCCCCAGGAGGCTCGAGGCCGCCTGGCTGGAGAGCCGCTCGAACGCGCCGGCCCGATGACGATGCTGCATGAAAAGCTGTCCCGTCGCCGTCCGCCGCGCCCTGCGCGCGACGTTCCGGCGCCGGCAGCATGCGCCCGCGGCGGCCCCCGCTAGCCCGCAGTTAGCGATCGGCTGGGCCAAGCCGGCCGCCGGGTCCGTCATCTCCCCTGGCGCCCGCTAAGCCCCACCCGGTGATCATCGTCCGCCGCGTGGGGAATCGCCGTTCTGGCCTGATGGTAGTTGAAGCTTGACCATTGGGCGATCACACTCGCAAAGGTAGAGACTCGGCTTAATCTGGTATTCACGATTCGACTGGTAGGGGAACTAAATCTGTTGCCACATCCCGAGCGGCCTGGAGCAGCTTTGCCTCTGCCAGCGTCACCGTAACCTTAGTGCCCCGCGCAGGCGCGCAGGAAGGAGATCGCCAGCGTGAGCCCGCTCACCGCAATTAGGATACTGAGCCCGCGCGCCAGCCGCCTCAGCTCGGGCCGGTAGTCTACCGGCGCTGGCGGCGGGGGCGGTGGTGGTGAGGGCTCGAGTTCCTCCCCTTTCGGCTCGTTGGCTCTGATCTCCTCGCCCAAGTGCGTGGAGAGGCTGAACTCGCTAATGATAGCGGTGCGTTCGAGGTAGTAGTCCTGCGTTTGTCGAAAGGTGGCGAAGGAGCGTTCCGGGCCGAACATGAAGCCCCACACGTCCAGCCGGAAGCCGAGGCCGGCGTCACGACCGCCTAGCTCGTGGAACAGGAACTCAAGCTGCGCCCGTGACGTGTAGAGGTTAAAGTTCAAGGACCCTTCGACCTTCTCGTCATCCATGTCGAATGCGGGAACGGCGTGCATCCGGGAGAGCTTCGGGTTGCCCTCCGACACGCTCAAGGTGACCTTGCCCCGGTAGCGGTTGTTCGAGCCGTCTTCCTCAATGACGTTGATGTTGCGCTTCGTGGTCAGCCGCACCTCGCCGAACACCGTCAGCGCAATCGCGTCGGTGAACTCCGGTGGCGGCTCGGTGGGCTTGCCCTGCCACTCGCCCGTTCGCCAGCGGAGTTCTTCTTGTTGGCTTACTGTGTAGCTGGACCGCTGATGATCCAGTTCCTGCGGGCTCATTACTGAGCCGCGCAGCGTCGGCTTGGCGATCACGCCGTAGAAACGACAATTGGTGACTTCAAGATCGTATTCGGTGTCGCTGCTCCCGAGCTTGCTGCGGTAGGGCGGCGCGATTTTGGTGAAATCCATTACAGATTCAGCCTTCCAAAACGTCCATTACATTACGTTGCCATTACGGTGACGGTGTATGAAATAGTCCGGCGACACCTCGGCCGGCGAGGCCATGCCGAGGCTCGTGTCATGTAGCCCGTCACCGCGATCCGAAACCATAGTACACTTCGGGTCGCGAGGGTTCTTCATAGGCGCCCCGCCCTCAGATGCCGGCGCCGTTGTCGATCATCGCCATGGCGGCTTCGTGGGCGGCGGCTTCGGCGCTGATCCAGGCGACGAAGGCTTTCACCTGTGGCAGGCGTCCCTTGGCCTTGGGGTGCACGACGAAATAGGCGAAATCCACGGCGGTGGCGATCTGCAGCGGCGCGACCAGCCGGCCGGCGTCGAGGTCGTCCTGGGCCAGGGTGCGCTTGGCGAGCGCGACGCCGCGGTCGCCGACGGCGGCTTCGATGACGAGGCTGGACTGGTTGAACCTCGGCCCGCGCGCGCCGTCGATGCCCTTGACGCCGCGCGCCGCCAGCCACATCGCCCAGTCCGGACAGGAATCGTCGGCGTCGGGCGAGCCGTCGTGCAGCAGGGTATGGCGGGCCAGATCGGCGGGCTGGGCGAGGGGGTTGGCGGCCACCAGCGCCGGGCTCGCCACCGGGATCACCGTCTCCTTCATCAGCCGGGTGATCTCCAGGCCCGGATAGTGGCCGGTTCCGTAGCGGATGGCGAGGTCGATCTCGCCGGAGGCGAAGTCGACGATGTCGAGGTCGGCCGACAGCCAGACGTCGATGTGGGGATAGGCCTCCTCGAAGCCCTTCAGGCGCGGCACCAGCCATTTGGCGGCGAACGAGGGCGCCGCGGTCAGGGTCAGGCGCCGGCCATCGACCGCGGCGGTGAGCAGGGAGGCGGCCTCGGCCAGCCGGTCGAAGGCCTCGCGCAGCGCCGGCAGCGCCATCTGGGCCGCGTCGGTGAGCAGAAGGCCTTTGGGGGTGCGCTTGAAGAGCGCCGCGCCCACATAGTCCTCGAGATTCTGGATCTGCTGCGAGACCGCGCCCGGCGTCACCGTCAGCTCGTCGGCGGCGCGGCTGAAATTGAGGTGCCGGGCCGCGGCCTCGAAGGCGCGCAGCGCGTTCAAAGGGGGCAGGCGCCGGCGAGTTTCCATGAGTTTTCCTGAACGCCCCGGCAGAAGTCCTCGTTTGCGAAATGGGCGCCGGACCGCCAATTTGCAACGGTCCGCCAGCGCAACGGCCCTTTCGCCGGCGGGCGCCAGCGGGGCGGACCCTCCCGGGTCCGCCCCGTCATGCCTAGGGGCGCTGTTAGCGAAACTAAGCGAGTCCGAGCTTCCTGGATGGCCATTGACCCGAAACGAGCGATGCCGAAGCGCCTGGTGGCGCTGAACGGCGCGCGCGCCGGCCGCGTCGCCGGGCGCGCCGGCGAGGTCTGGCTGGTGGGCGCGGGCCCGGGCGATCCGGAACTCCTGACCCTGAAGGCGCTGAAGGCGCTGCAGCGCGCCGACGTCGTGGTCCACGACGGGCTGGTCAGCGAGGCGATCCTCGAGCTTGCGCCCGCTGCGGCCCGGCGGCTCTGCGTGGCCAAGCGCCGGTCGCGCCATTCCTACGCCCAGGACGAGATCAACCGGCTGCTGGCGGCCCTCGCCCGCGAGGGCCTGATCGTGGTGCGGCTGAAGGGCGGCGATCCCTTCATCTTCGGGCGCGGCGGCGAGGAGCTGGAAGCCTGCCGCGCCGCCGGCGTCGCCTGCCATGTCGTGCCGGGCGTCACCGCCGCCCTGGCGGCCGCCGCCTCGGCCGGCGCGCCCCTGACGCATCGCGGCGCGGCCCAGGCGGTCACCTTCGTCACCGGTCATGCGGCGATGGGCGGCGAGCCCGATCTCGACTGGCCGGGCCTCGCCAGGCCCAACCAGACGGTGGTGATCTACATGGGCGTCGCCACCGCCGCGGCGATCGCCGCGCGGCTGATGGGCGCCGGCCGCGCCGGCTCGACCCCGGCGCTGATCGTCGAGAACGCCAGCCTGGCGGACGAGCGGCGGGTGGCGACGACGCTGGCGGGTCTGGCCGAGGCGGCGCAGAGCATCGCCGGCCCGGCGCTGCTCATCGTCGGCGAAGCCATGGCGCTGGCGCAGACTGCCCTCCCTCCCCTTCACGGGGAGGGTGGCCGCCGCGCAGCGGCGGACGGGCGGGGGAGTCTGCCGCATCAACGATCGAATCGGGGTTGGCGCCTGGGCGCGGCCCCGCAGTCCCCCACCCTGACCGCTTTGCGGTCTGTCCCTCCCCACGAGGGGGAGGGAGGCCCTGAGCGCGCCACCCTGACGGTTGCGCGGAGGCGGCCATGAAGGCGCTGACCGGCAACCGGCTGGACGACGGCGAGGCGGTGTTCCTGGGCCGCGAGGGCGGCTGGGTCGAGCGGTTCGCCGAGGCGCGGCTGTTCGAGGACGAGGCCGCCGCCATGGCCGCCGAAGCGCACGCCAAGACCGAACTCACCCGGGTGGTCGATCCCTATCTGATCGAGGTGATCGCCGCCGACGCCGGCCATGCGCCGCTGTCGTTCCGCGAGCGGGTGCGGGCGCTCGGCCCCACCAACAAGCCCGAGCACGGCAAGAAGACCGAGGGCGGCGAGGCCATCGAGGCCCTGCTGCACGCCCACGGCGCGGCGCGGTCCAAGGGCCGCATCGACCTGATCAGGCGCAAATAGGAAGGAGGCGCGCGCGATGTACCGCTACGACGCCATCGACGCCGAGATGCTGGCCGATCGCACCCAGGAGTTCCGCGAGCAGTGCGCGCGGCGCCTCGCCGGCGAGATCACCGAGGACCAGTTCAAGCCGATCCGGCTGATGAACGGCCTCTATCTGCAGCTGCACGCCTACATGCTGCGGATCGCCATCCCCTATGGGGCGCTGAACGCGGAGAAGCTGCGCAAGCTCGCCTTCATCGTGCGCACCTACGACAAGGGCTACGGCCACTTCACCACCCGCACCAACCTGCAGCTCCACTGGATCAAGCTGAGGGATGCGCCGGACATCCTCGAACATCTGGCGCAGGTCGGGATGCACGCCATCCAGACCAGCGGCAACGACATCCGCAACGTCACCGCCGACCCGCACGCCGGCGCCACCGCCGACGAAGTCGACGATCCGCGCATCTGGGCCGAGGCGATCCGGCAGTGGTCGACCTTCCATCCCGAGTTCAGCTTCCTGCCGCGCAAGTTCAAGATCGCGCTGACCGCCTCGCCCGCCGACCGGGCCGCGACCAAGGTCTACGACATCGGGCTGCGCCTGCATCGCAGCGACGACGGCGAACTCGGCTTCGAGGTGCTGGTGGGCGGCGGGCTCGGGCGCACGCCCTATCTGGGGGCGACGATCCGCAAGCACCTGCCGGTCAAGAGCCTGCTCTCGTACCTGCAGGCGATCCTGCGCGTCTACAATCGCCACGGCCGGCGCGACAACATCTGGAAGGCGCGCATCAAGGTGCTGGTGGCGAGCCTGGGCGCCGAGGCCTTCGCGCGCGAGGTCGAGGCCGAGTGGGAGGCGAGCGATGCGGCCCACGTCGACCTGCCCGACACCGAGCTTGCCCGCATCCGCGCCGCCTTCGCGCCGCGCGGCTTCGCGCGGCTTGCGGCCCGGTCCGCCGCCTTCGAGGCGGCCAAGGCCGATCCCGCCTTCGCCCGCTTCGTGCGGCGCAACGTCAAGGCCCACAAGATCCCCGGCTACGCCATCGTCGACGTGTCGCTGAAGGAGCCTGGCGAGACGCCCGGCGACTGCACCGCCGATCAGATGGAAGCGGTGGCGGACCTGGCCGAACGCTACTCGCTCGACGAGGCGCGGGTCTCCTACGACCAGAACCTCATCCTGCCGCACGTGAAGCTGGACGACGTGCCCGCGGTCTGGAAGGCGCTGGGCGCGGCCGGCCTCGCCACGCCGAACCGCGGCCTCGTCACCGACATCATCGCCTGCCCGGGGCTCGACTACTGCGCTCTGGCCAACGCCCGCGCCATTCCCATCGCCCAGGCCATCGCCCGCAGGTTCGCCGACCCGGCGCGGGCCGAGGCGGTGGGAGAGCTGGGCGTCCGCATCTCCGGCTGCATCAACGCCTGCGGGCACCACCACGTCGGCGCCATCGGCATCCTGGGCGTCGATAAGAAGGGCGAGGAGTTCTACCAGGTCTCGCTCGGCGGCTCGCCCGAGGCCGACGCGGCGCTGGGCCAGATCCTCGGACCGGCCCTGCCGGCCGACAAGGTGGCCGGCGCGGTCGAGGAGATGGTCGAGGTCTACCTGCGTGAACGCCAGGGCCAGGAGCGGTTCATCGACACCTTCCGCCGCACCGGGCTCGCCCCTTTCAAGGAGGCCGTCTATGCCGACGCTCATTAGGTGGACGGGCCAGCGCGCCGAGGCCGCCGAGGACCCCTTCACCAACGTCGCCGACGAGACCCCGACGCCGCGCGGCGACGTGATCGTCTCGTTGCAGCGCTTCCAGGCCGAGGGCCGCCGGCTGCTGGCCGAGGGACGCAAGGTCGGGGTGCGCATCGAATCGAACGAGGCGGTCGAGGACATCGCCGACGATCTGCCGCAGCTGGCGGTGGTGGCGCTGGTGTTTCCCAAGTTCCGCCATGGCCAGGCCTATTCCTCGGCGCGGATCCTGCGCGAGCGCTACGGCTACCAGGGCGAGGTGCGCGCGGTGGGCGACGTGCTGCGCGAGCAGGCGAGGTTCATGATCCGCTGCGGCGTCGACGCCTTCGAACCGGCCGACGGCGCCGCCCCGCAGGACCTGACCCACGTGGCGTTCCGCTTCCGCCACGTCTATCAGCGCGCCGCCGACGGCCGCGAGCCGGCTTTCGTGGAGCGCCAGGCGTCATGAGCCTCGATTTCCGCGAAATCGCCCGCCCGAAGACGCGCGCCCAGGCCCTCAACGAGCGGCTGCGCGACGCCCGTCCGACCGAGATCCTGGCGAGCGCCATCGAGCTCCATGGCGAGGAGCTGGCGCTGGTCTCGTCGTTCGGGGCCGAATCGGCGGTGCTGCTGCACATGGCGGCCCAGCTGAAGCCCGACCTGCCGGTGCTCTTCCTCGACACCGGCATGCTGTTCGGCCAGACCCTCGACTACCGCCTCGAGCTGGCCCAGCGGCTGGGACTGAAGGACGTGCGCGATCTTCGGCCCCGGTTCGAGGACCTGGCGGTGGGCGATCCCAACGCCCAGCTCTGGAAGACCGACACCGACGCCTGCTGCCACATCCGCAAGGTGATCCCGCTCGACCTGGCGCTGGAGGGATTCTCCGCCTGGGTCACCGGGCGCAAGCGCTTCCACGGCGGCGACCGGCTGCGCCTGGCCGTGGTCGAGGAGGCCGACGGGCGGCTGAAGTTCAATCCGCTGGCCAATTGGGCCAAGGCGGACCTTGACGCCTATGCGGCGCGCCACGATCTGCCGGAGCATCCGCTCGTCGGCTTCGGCTATCCCTCCATCGGATGCTGGCCGTGCACGAGCGCGGTGGAGGAAGGCGGCGATCTCAGGTCCGGGCGCTGGGCGGGCTCGCAGAAGAGCGAATGCGGCATCCACACGGCCCGAGCCCCCGGCGCCGCGCCCGACCTTGGCGGCGACATCTGAGTTTCACCCCCGGACCGCCGCCGCCCCAAGGAGCCAGATGACCGAGACCAACCTCGCCGCCGCGCCCGCCAAGGCGAGAGGCGCCTTCAACACCGAGCGCGTCACCCATGTCCAGCACTGGACCGACGAACTCTTCACCTTGCGCACCACCCGCGATCCGGCCTTCCGCTTCGAGAGCGGCCAGTTCGTGATGCTGGGGCTGGAGGTGGAGGGCAAGCCGCTGCTGCGCGCCTATTCCATCGTCAGCGCCGCCCATGCCGACCACCTGGAGTTCTATTCGATCAAGGTGCAGGACGGGCCGCTGACCAGCCGCCTGCAGCACGTCCAGGTCGGCGACGAGGTGCTGGTGGGGCGCAAGGTCACCGGCACCCTGGTGCTGGATGGCCTGAGGCCCGGCCGCAACCTCTACATGCTGGGCACCGGCACCGGGCTCGCCCCCTTCCTGTCGCTGGTGCGCGACCCGCAGACCTACGAACGCTACGAGAAGGTGGTCGTCACCCACACGGTGCGGCGCATCGCCGATCTCAACTATCGCCGCTATCTCGCCCACGACCTCGCCAAGGACGAGCTGCTGGGCGAGTTCGTCGCCCCGAAGCTGATCTACTACCCCTCGGTCACCCGCGAGCCCTTCGAGCACCAGGGGCGCATCACCGATCTGATCGAGTCCGGCCAGCTCTTCGCCGACATCGGTCTGCCTGAGTTCGACAAGGCGCGCGACCGCGTCATGCTCTGCGGCGGCCCCAGCGTGCTCGCCGACCTGAAGGCGCTGCTGCTGCGCCGCGGCTACGAGGAAGGCTCCGTCGCCAGCCCCGGCGACTTCGTGCTGGAGCGCGCCTTCGTCGAGACGTGAGGGCGCGCGTCACTCGGGCGCATCACCGGACAGGGACGCAGGAACCGCAGAGCCGCCCGCTGGCGCGGGCTCCGCTGAGGGCAGGTGCGGAGAACGCAAAGGCGCGCCCGATCGGGCGCGCTCCCCTCGCCAGACGCCGGCGCCTGGATGATTGGCAGCCGCGCGCAGCGCGGCCTCGGCGTCCTCTGCGCCTGCACTCGGCGAACTTCCGCGGTAAGGAAGGGCGGTCGAGCGAGGCGAGCCGCCAGGGGGCGGTCGGAGCGCAGCGGAGATAGAGCGCAGCCCGCTTCGGGACGCGCCATTTGCAACTATTCCCTACCGCTTGGGTTTCTGATAAGATTGGCCGTGCCTACCATCCTGCGTATCGGCGGCCTGCGGGTCGTTACGGGTTCAGGCTGGCCGAGCTGAACCGGATTGAGGACGCGCTGGCGGCGATGATCACCGCCCTGTGCTCGGAATGGAGGACGATACATGGCGATCACTGAGCACGAGCTGAAGCTAGCGGAGAAGCGCATGGGAGTGGTGCGCGAGACCGGCCATGCCGTGTCGGCGCGCTACGACCGTCGCCGATCGCGCGTCGTCGTCGCCCTCGACACGGGGGTCGAGCTGGCCTTCCCGACGCGGCTTGCCGAGGGGCTGGCCGGCGCCTCGCCCGACGATCTGGCGGATATCGAAATCAGCCCGGCCGGCCTCGGCTTGCACTGGCCCCGCCTGGACGCCGATCTCTATGTGCCGGCGCTGCTGCAAGGCGTATTCGGATCGAAAAGCTGGATGGCGCGCCAGCTTGGCGCCGAAGGCGGCCGATCGCGCACCGTCGCCAAGGCGGCGGCGTCGCGCGAAAATGGCCGGAGGGGCGGGCGGCCAAGGAAGGTCGCCACGGCATGACGACCACGCCGACGCGCTCTTGCACGGCGTCATGGCAAGGACGCGACCCGCAGGCTCGGGATGGGCGGGCAGGTGGGTGAAGAGAGCGTCCTGGCCGACGGCGAGACGCGCTCCCATTCGAAGGTTCGAGCGCCGTGAGGCGTGCTCGGGGGCTCCGCTCAGCGCGGCGGGCAGCCGGCGAAGGTGCCGGCGTCGACGACGCTGAGGGTGGCGAGGTTGAGGCTGAGCAGGGGAACCATGGAGGCCGCGCCCTGGCCGGTGAAGAGGTCGATGCGGCCCGCATGGATCGCCGACCCGAGGTCGGAGGCGTACCAGAAGCCGTCCGAGACCCCGCCGCCCGGCATCGGCAGCCCCACCGTCTGCTTGATGAAGAGCACCGTGTGGCGCGGCACCCTGCGCCCGTCGACGGCGGCGGTGCGCATCGCCACCACCTTGCAGCCGAGCGAATCGCGGGCGCTCATGCCGGGCTCGCCGGCGTGGTAGAGCGTCGCCTTCAGCAGGAAGTCGGGCGCGGCCTGCTGCAGGGCGCTGGTGATGGCCTGGCCGATGAGGGCGCCGATGGGATCGTTGTCGAGCGAAGCCGGCGCAGCGCTGGCCGCCGAGGCGGAAAAGGCCAGCGCCAGCGTGGCGAGGCATCCGAGGAAGCGCTTCATCAGCGGGTCCTTGTTGTTTCTCGTCGAGTGCGACGACGATTCCTTACAGGCGTTGCAATATTGACGCAACCGGAAGCGTTGCCGCACCCCGGAGCGCAGGCTTCGCGCGTCGGGCGCCGACATCCGCGCTTGTCGGCGGGGCGCGCAGGCCCCATGAGGGCGGCTCCGATCCGGCGCGGCATCCGGCGGCGGAGGCGCGGGTCGCCCGCGCCCGGGCCGCCCATCCCATCGAGGAGGCGGCATGAGAGGCGGCTTCATGGCGGCGCTGGCGAGCGCGCTGGCTCTGCTCGTCTGCGGGCCCGCGCTGGCGTGGGGCTCGACCGGCCATCGCTGGATCGGCCGCGCGGCGATCCTGGCCCTGCCGCCGCAGCTGCCGGCCTTCCTGCGCAGTCCCGCCATGGTCCAGGCTCTGGGCGAACTCAGCCGCGAGCCCGACCGCTCGCGCGACGCCGGGCTGGCGCACGATTCCGACCGCGACCCCGGTCACTTCGTCGACGGCGACGACGACGGGCGCATCGCCGGAGGCCCGCTGCTCGGCGCCCTGCCGCCGACCCGCGAGGCCTACGAGACGGCGCTGCGGGCGCGCGGAACCACCAGCTGGAAGATGGGCTATCTGCCCTATTCGATCGTGGAGGACTGGCAGCAGCTCGCCAAGGACTTCGCCTATTGGCGGGCCGACGACGCCGGCGCCCGGCTCAGCCCCGATGCGGCGCATCGCGCCTGGCTCGCCGCCGACCGCGCCCTGCGCGAAGGCCTGATCCGCCTCGACCTCGGCGCCCTGTCGCATTACGTGGGCGACGGCAGCATGCCGCTGCACGCCTCGATCCACTACAACGGCTGGGGCCCGTTCCCCAATCCGCAGGGCTATACCCAGGAGAAGGTGCACGTCGCCTGGGAGGGGGCGTACGTGCGCGCCTGGATTCCGCTGGCGGCGGTGGTGAAGCGGATGCGCCCGTTCCAGGACTGCGGCTGTCCGATCGAGCAGCGCGTCGGCGCCTATCTCGGCGCCGACCTGGCCGCGGTGGTCCCGTTCTACCAGCTGGAGAAGGCCGGCGCCTTCCAGGGCGGCGAGGCGCGCGGGCGCGCCTTCACCGCCGCGCGCCTCGCCGCCGGCGCCGACGAACTGCGCGACGAGATCGTGCTCGCCTGGCGCGCCAGCGCCCACGGCAGGATCGGCTATCAGCCGCAGATCGACGTCGCCGACGTCGAGGCCGGCCGGATCGATCCCTACGGCAGCCTGCACGGCGCCGACTGAGCCCGGGAGCGCCGGGCCGGGCCTCGCCAGCTTGGCCGAGTCAGGCGAGGCGGCGATTGCGCGCGCCGGCCGCGACGTTTAGGGGCGCGCCGAGGAGCGGGTGAGCAACATGGCGCAGGCTGGCATCATCGACGGCAGGCCGCTGGCGGCGGCGCTGACGGCCAAGGTCGCCGAGGAGGTGGCGCGGCTCGGCCGCGAGCACGGCCTGACGCCGGGCCTGGCGGTGATCCTGGTGGGCGACGATCCCGCCAGCCAGATCTACGTGCGCAGCAAGGGCGAGCAGAGCCGCGCCGCCGGCATGCACTCGGTCACCCATCGCCTCGCCGCCGGCGCCGCCGAAGCCGACCTGCTCGACCTGGTGCGCCGGCTGAACGCCGATCCGGCGATCCACGGCATCCTGGTGCAGCTGCCTCTGCCGCGGCCCATCGACGAACGTCGGGTGCTGGAGACGCTCGATGCGGACAAGGACGTCGACGGCTTGACGGTGGCGAGCGCCGGGCGGCTGGCCAGCGGCCTGCCGGCGCTGACGCCGTGCACGCCGCTCGGCTGCATGATCATGCTGCGCCATACCCTTGGCGATCTGGCGGGGGCGCGCGCCCTGGTGGTCGGCCGCTCGGTGCTGGTGGGCCGGCCGATGGCGCAGCTGCTGCTGGGCGCCGACTGCACCGTCACCATCGCCCACTCCAGGACGCGCGACCTCGCGGCGCGGTGCCGCGAGGCCGACATCCTCGTCGCCGCCATCGGCCGGCCGCAGATGATCCGGGGCGACTGGATCAAACCCGGCGCCACGGTGATCGACGTCGGCGTCAACCGCGTGCCGTTCCGCGACCCCGTCAAGGCCGCCGCCGGCAAGACCAAGGTGGTGGGCGACGTCGCCTTCGCCGAGGCGGCCAAGGTGGCCGGCTGGATCACGCCGGTGCCGGGCGGCGTGGGGCTGATGACGGTGGCCTGCCTGCTGCAGAATACCCTCACCGCGGCCAGGCGCCAGGCCGGCCTGGCGTAGCGCCGCCGCTCCTTTGGGCTACGCCGTCGCGGGCGCCGCGCCCGGACCCATCCTGCCGTCAGGGATAGAACGAATGATGGTGGTGATGGTGATGGTGATGATGATGATGGTGGTGATGGTGATAGTAGTAGGGAGGCGCGACGAACGGCGCGAACAGGCTCAGCGCGCGGTAGTAGACCCAGCGGTGATGATAGCGGTCCCAGCGCCGGCGCCTCACCCAGCGGCGTTGATACTGCACCTGCGTCAGTTGGGCGCCCTGCGCCGCCTGCGCCTCGCGTTCATTGGCGGTCCTGAGGCGTTCGACGGCATTGGGGATGGGCTGCAGCAGATCGGCATAGGACGTCGCCGGGGCGAGGTCCGGCTGGCTCGGCGCAGCGGACGCCCCGCTCGCGGGCAGGGCGACGAGCGACGAGATCGCGCCCATGAGGCCAAGGGTGGTCTTGTTCATGCTGCTCTCTCCATGGAGGCGGCGCGCACGCGCCCGATCCGAGCATAACGCAAAACCCGGCGCGTCGATCCTGCGCCGGTCAGGTCATCTCCTCGACTCCGGGAGGGGTCATGAAGGCCAGGGTCGGCATGGCGCGCAAGGCCGGCAGAAGTTCGCCGACGTCTTCGACCGCGCGCCAGCAGTCGCGGAACTCGGAAGGGGCCAGATCCTGGGCCAATATATGTTCGAACACCTCGAAGAGCGGGTTCCAGAAGCCCTTGGCGTTCAGGAAGACGATCGGTTTGGCGTGCAGTCCCAGACGCCGCCAGGAGAGGATCTCGATCACCTCCTCCAGCGTGCCGATGCCGCCGGGGAGGATGGCGAAGGCGTCCGCCTCGTCGAACATGCGCAGCTTGCGCTCGTGCATGGAGGCGACGATCACCGTCTCCACCCGCGCGAGCGGCCGCTCGCGCGCGGTGAGGAAGTGCGGAATCACCCCCAGGACGCGACCGCCGCGCTCGTGCGCGGCCCGGGCGCAGGCGCCCATCAGGCCCAGGCCGCCGCCGCCATAGACCAGCCGCAGGCCCGCGTCGGCGAGACTCCGGCCCAAGGCGGCCGCCGCGCTCAGGAAGTCGGGATCGGCGGCGCTGGAGGAGGCGCAGTAGACGCACACCGACTCCAGCCGCTGGCTCGCCATTCGCGTCCCCGTCCAGGAATGAAGGGCGCGTCCCGCCGCCCGGAGGCGCCGTCGGGCGCCGGAGCGCGTGACCTTCGCCTCGCAGACCCTTAAGTCTGGCGGACCGGAGGGAGCGCCCGATCGCGCCGCCCCGCCCGAACCCGCTGGACGCACGCGCCGGCGATTCAATGACGAGGATAATCCGACGGAGCCGCGCCGGTTGCAACCCACCAGCTTCCCCGCCATCGCCCTGGGCCTCGCCGCTCTCTCGGTCCTGGCCGGGTGCGGGCGCCAGGCAGGCCCCGCCGCCCGCGCCGCGGCCGAGACGGACGCGGGCGAATCCGGCTACGTGGCGCCTCCCGAAGTGCTGCGGCTGGGTGCGGCGCCGGGCGGCCGGATCGAGCTCTTCGGCAGCGCCAGCCCGCGCGCCCGGGTGCGGCTCGCGACCCCGGGCGGGGAAACCGAGCTCGCCGTCGCCGACGCCGGCGGCGCCTGGAGGGCGACGGCGCCCGCCGCGGCGCGGGCGCGGCTCTTCGGGCTCTCGGTGTGGGACCACGGGCGGGTGATCCAGGCCAAGGGCTATCTGTTCCTGGCGCCGGACGGAACCGCGGCGCGCCTGCGCGCCGGCGGCGGCAGCGAGGTGCTGGGCGGGCGCGGTTCTGGACTGGCCGCCACCGCGCTCGATTGCGACGAGGCCGGGGCCGCAACGCTCTCGGGCAGGGCGGCGCCCGGGGACGCGGTGAGCCTGCGCGTCGACGGGATCGAGCGCGGCCGGGCCAGCGCCGACGCCAGCGGCCATTTCGTGCTCGTCCTCAATCAGCCGCTGGCGGCCGGGCGCCACGAGTTCGACCTCGCCGGCGCTCGCGGCGAGATCAGGCTCGACGCCTCGACGAGGCGTCCGGCGCCGCTCGCGCGCGCGCCCTTCCAGGCGACCCGCACGGCCCTGGGCTGGCGCATCGACTGGCTGACGCCCGGCGGCGGCGAACAGACCACCCTCGTGCTCGCGCCGCAGGCGAGCGCGCCATGAGCCTGGCGGGCGGCGGGCGCGGCCGCCGCATGGCCGCCGCCGGCCCCGTCGCCGTCACGCCGGCGAAGTTCAGCTTCTGGGACTCGATGGCCGAGCTCGTCCGGCTGGTGCTGCGCTCCAAGGCGCAGGGCCTGCCGGCGCGGCTCTCGGTGGCGCTGGGTCTGGTGCTGATCGGCAAGTGGACGGGGGTCTATGCCCCGGTGCTGATCGGCGAGGCCATCGACGCCGTCAGCCGCGGCCGTGGGACCGCGGCGACGCTGTTCGCGGTGTTCGCCGGCCTGGCCGCCGGCTGGGTCGCGCTGAGGTTCATCTCCAGCGCCACGCCGCTGGTGCGCGATTCCATCTTCACGCCGGTGTCGCAGCAGGCCCTGGCGCGCTCGGCGCGCGAGACCTTCGCCCATTCGCTGTCGCTGTCGCTGAACTTCCACCAGGGCAAGCACACCGGCGCGCTGGCGCGGATCATCGATCGCGGCGCGCGCTCCACCGACACCTTGCTGCGCAGCGTCGTCTTCAATCTCGGCCCCACCGTGTTCGAGCTGGCCATGGCCTCCTACGTGATGGCAAGCCGCTACTACGGCCTGCTCGCGGCCGTGACCGTCGCCACCATCGCGCTCTACGCCGGCGTCACCATCGCCATCTCCAACTGGCGCATCCACCATCGGCGGGCGCTGAACGCCGCCGACAGCGAGGCCGCGGGCCTCGCGGTCGACGCCCTGATGAACTACGAGACCATCAAGGCCTTCGGCTCGGAAGATCGGATCGTCTCGCAATACGAGCGGGCGCTGGGCGACTACGCCTCGGCGGCGGTGAAGGCGAACACGTCGCTGCAGCTCCTCAATGCGCTGCAGTCGGTGGTGCTGAGCCTGGGTCTGTGCCTGGTGGTGTTCCTGGCCGGCTGGGAAGTGGTCCACCACGCCATGAGCGCCGGCGCGATCACCGCCTGCATCCTGATCCTGCAGACCGTCTATGCGCCCCTCGGCATGCTGGGGGCGAACTATCGCGAGATCCGCCAGGCCTTCATCGACATGGAGCAGATGCTCGAGCTGCGCGCCATCCTGCCCGAGATCGTCGACGCGCCCGGCGCGCGCGATCTGCCGCCAGGCGCGCGCGCCGGCGCCGAACTCGCGTTCGAGCGCGTCGGCTTTCGCCATGGCGCCCGCGCCACGGGTCTGGAGGAGGTGAGCTTCCGGGTCGCGCCGGGCTCGACGACGGCGCTGGTCGGCCCCTCCGGCGGCGGCAAGACCACCATCGTGCGCCTGACGCTTCGCCTGCTCGATCCGCAGGGCGGGCGCGTGATCATCGACGGCGCCGATCTGCGCGCGGTGAGCCAGGCCTCGATCCGCCAGAGCGTGGCCCTGGTGCCGCAGGACGTGGCGCTGTTCAACGATACGCTCCTGGCCAACATCGCCTTCGCAAGGCCCGGCGCGGACGAGGCCGACGTCTGGGCGGCGCTGCGGGCGGCCGAACTCGCCGGCTTCGCCGAGGCTCTGCCCTACAAGCTGGAGACCCGCGTCGGCGAGCGCGGCCTGAAGCTCTCGGGCGGCGAGCGCCAGCGGGTGGGGCTCGCCCGCGCCCTCCTGGCCAACCCGCGCCTGCTGGTGCTGGACGAGGCCACCAGCGCCCTCGACGGCCCCACCGAGGCGCAGATCCAGGCGACCTTGCGCAAGGTGCGCGCCGGCAGGACCACGCTCGTGGTCGCCCACCGCCTCTCCACCATCGTCGACGCCGATCAGATCCTGGTGATCCGGCGCGGCCGCATCGTCGAGCGCGGCGATCACGCCAGCCTCATCGCTGCCGGCGGCGACTACGCCACGCTCTGGCGCCGGCAGACGCGGGAGGGGTAGGGAAGTCGGGACGGAAGTCAGGACACAAAGCCACCGGCACTCCGAGGCGCCGGTCGGCGCGAAACCAATGCGTGTCCCGCTTTTCCTCGACAGGATACCCATGGCGCAAACTCCGGCTCTGCGGCCGAGCCGGGCCGGTTCAGCGGCGCGCGGGGATCAGCACCTTCATGGTCTCGTAGCCCTTCACGAAGGCGGAGTAGGTTCGTCTGGGCTCCTCGAGCAGCTGGATGTCGTCGAAGCGTTTCAGGATCTCTTCCCAGACCACCCGCAGCTGCAGCTCGGCCAGGCGGTTTCCGACGCAGCGATGGATGCCGAAGCCGAACGACAGGTGCTGGCGCGCCCGCGGCCGGTCGACGATGTAGTCGTTCGGCCGCTCGATCACCGTCTCGTCGCGATTGCCCGAGACGTACCACATGACGACATTGTCGCCCTTGCGCATCTGCCTGCCGCCGAACTCGATGTCCGCGCTCGCCCTCCGGCGCATGTGCGCCAGCGGCGTCTGCCAGCGGATGGTCTCGCTGACCATGGAGGGGATCAGGGACGGGTCGGCGCGCAGCTTGCGATACTGGTCCGGGAACTTGTTGAGCGCATAGACGCTGCCGCTGATCGTATTGCGCGTGGTGTCGTTGCCGCCGATGGTGAGCAGGATGACGTTGCCCAGGTATTCGAACTGGTTCATGCCGCGGGTCTCGGGACCGTGCGCGAGCATGGAGATGAGGTCCCCCGTCGGCTCGCCGTTCACGCGCTCGTTCCAGAGCCGCAGGAAGTAGCTGCCGTACTCGAACATCTCCTTCTGCTTCTGCTCCCAGCTCTCGACGCCGCCGTGGCCGGGCTGGGCCATGACCACGTCGGACCAGCGGGTGAGCCGGCGGCGATCCTGCTGGGGGATGCCGAAGAGCGTCGCCAGCGTCATCGCCGTCAGCTCCATCGACACCTTGTCGACCCAGTCGAAGGCCTCGCCGACGGGCAGCGAGTCGAGGATGGCGCCGGCGCGCTCGCGGATGAGCGGCTCCATGAGCGCGAGGCCCGCCGGCGAGACGGCGGGGCTGACGGTCTTGCGCTGCACGTCGTGCTTGGGCGGGTCCATGGCGATGAACATCGGCAACCCGCGGTCCGGATCCTTGGCGTCGGTGAAGGGGCTGTCCGGCGATGGACCGCCGCCCTCCGCCTCCATCCGCGCCACCGCGGCCGCGCTGGGGGGCAAGGTGATGCCGTCCGCCGACGAGAACGCCTCATGGTTGGTGTCGACGGCCATGATGTCGTTGTAGCGGGTGATCGACCAGTGGGCCTCAGAGTCCCCCTCCGGCGTGAAATGTACCGGATCCTCGCGGCGCAGGCGCTCGAAACAGGGCCACATGGCGTCGGCCTGGAAGAGCGCCGGCTCGGCCGGGTTGAGCTCCTCCAGCGGAACCGCGTAGGCCGCCTCGCGCGCACTCGTCAGGTCGACCGATCCATCGCTCATCGCGTCCCTCCTTCAGCTTTCGTGGGACACGCACCCCTTACTTCACCGCGCACGGCCTCGGGAAGGGGCGGGCTTGCCGCCCAGGCGCCAGTCGGCGCGCGAAATCAGTGCGTGTCCGTGCGCCAAGAAGCTGGCGCGTTCCAGCCGGTGGAAGTCCGGTCCGGGTAAGCCGTAGCGGGCGCTCGGTAGTGAGTGTTGCGGGTCGGAAGGCGACGACCGTCGCGAAGCGTACACAACGACTGTGCGGGGTGAGCTATTGAGCCCCGAAATACCAGACCGCGGAGGCCGAGACCCTGGACACGGTTGAAGGCGACACGTGCGGCGCCGCCATGCGAGGCGCTGACGCTCCGTCGGGGTCGAAGACCTCATCACGCACAGAAGGAACGTGTCGGAACTTGGGATATCTCAGCACGCGCCGGACGCAAAGCCGGGCACGCGTGTCACAGGCGCTGGACCGCGTACGCAAAGCCGCGAGGCTGGACAGGAAGGTGAAGTTCACCGCGCTACTGCACCACGTCGATGTCGAACTGCTTCGGCTGTCGTTCCTCGCCCTCAAGCGGGACGCGGCGGCGGGCGTGGACGGCATGACGTGGGTGGACTACGAGGCCGACCTTGAGCGCAAGCTCGTTGATTTGCACGGACGGGTCCATCGCGGGGCTTATCGGGCGCAACCGTCACGACGGGTCTATATCCCGAAGGCCGACGGCAAGGAGCGCCCGCTGGCCATCGCCACCCTTGAAGACAAGATCGTCCAGAGGGCGGTGATGACGGTGCTGAACCAGATCTACGAGGAGGACTTCCTCGGGTTCAGCTACGGGTTCCGACCTGGGTGCGGCCAGCACGATGCGCTGGACGCCCTGGCGGTCGGGATCACGACCAGAAAGGTGAACTGGATACTGGACGCCGACATCCGGAGCTTCTTCGACACGGTCAGCCATGAATGGCTGGTCAAGTTCCTGGAGCACCGGATCGGCGACAAGCGTGTCATCCACCTGATCCAGAAATGGCTGAAGGTGGGCGTCCTGGAAGATGGGGTCGTCACGCGAAGTGACCCCAAGGTAGGAGCCGGATGCGGGAAAGCCGCTCGTCCGGATCTGTGCGGGGGGCGCTCAGCAATGAGCGTCCCTAACGTGATCGCTTTTACTCCGTCGAGAGCACCACCGCCGAGAGGGTGACGAACACGCCATAGAAGCTGTTGAACTGCCAGAGCAGGATCACGCTCATCAGGAACAGCGTCACGATCATCGCGGTCAGGAAGAACAGCCCGGCGTTCTGGCCCTCCTCGTCGGCGCCGATGAACTTCCAGTGCACCGCCGGGTCGAGGGAGACGCCGGCGAGCCAGGACTTGAGCTGGGCGATCTTCTGGTTGGCGGGGACGCCCCTGACGTTGGCCTGCACGATCACCAGCCGCTGGCCGCCGCGGCGGGTGATGGTGGTGACCTGCTGGGCCGGCTTCATGGTGACGAAATAGCTGGCCGGCACCGGCCCCTTCGGCGTGGTGATCTTCAGGTGCTGGAAGGCGGCGATGTTGCGGTCCTGCGGCGGAAAGCGCAGCCGGATGTCGAGTTCGTCGCGCGAGTCGTCGGGGCGGATCTTGCCGGCGAGCAGGCCGTCGGTGACGAACTCGATCGCCTGGCCGACCGAGAGCACGTCGACGCCGTAGCGGCCGGCGGCCTCGCGATCGACGGCGAAGTCCCACTGGATGCCGGGCGAGGTGCGGGTGTCCTCCAGCTCGATGATCTGGGGATCGGCGGCGAGGTGGGCGCGCACCAGGTCGGCGGCGCGATCGAGCGCCGCCGGATCGTTGCTGCGCAGCTCGACCTGGACGTCCTTGCCCTCGGGCGGCCCGCTCTCGGGCAGCCGCAGCTCGGTCTGCAGGCCCGGCGTCTCGGTGAGCCGGCTGCGGATCACGCCCACGATGTCGGCGCCGGTGAGGCGCAGGGCCTTCTCGCCGGCGTAGTCGACGAAGCGCAGCTGGATGCGGCCGATGTTGTCGTTGGGCGGCTGGTCGCGTCCGGCGCCGTTCTGCGGCCCGACGCGGGTATCGAGCGCCGCCACGCCGCGGATGCCCTGCAGCTTGGCCTCGACCTTGGCGACCTCGCCGTTCATGGCCTGGATGGAAAGATTGCCCCTGGCCATCACCCAGACGGTCGCCTGATCCGGATCCTGCTTCAGGAAGAACTCGGTGGCATGCGGACGGGCGATGAAGCCGCCGACGATGGCGCCGATCACCACCAGGGCGCCCAGAGTCACCAGACCCGGCCTGCGGGCCGCGCCGGCGAGGGTGCGCGCATACCAGCCCATGAAGCCGCGCATCTGCGCCGGCGCGCCGTGCTCGGACTTCTCGATCTCGGCCAGCATGGCCGGATCGGCGCCCTGGGCGCGGCCCATCAGCGAGCCGAGCGCCGGCGTGAAGATCAGGGCCACGAAGATCGAGGCGCCGAGCACGAAGAACAGCGTCAGCGGCAGGAAGCTCATGTACTTGCCCGGGATCGAGTCCCAGAACAGGAACGGCACGAAGGCGCAGAGCGTGGTGAGCGTGCCGTTGACCACCGGCCAGAACATGCGCTTGCCGGCGGCGGCGAAGGCCTGCGCCTTGTCGGCGCCCTCGGCCATCTTGCGGTCGGCGTATTCGACCACGACGATGCCGCCGTCCACGAGGATGCCCACCGCCAGCACCATGCCGAACATCACCATCTGATTGAGGGTGACGCCCAGCGCCTCGAGCGCCAGGAAGGCGATCATGAAGCAGATCGGGATCGCCATCCCCACCATGAGGCCCTGGCGCACGCCCAGACTGGCGATGATGATCAGCATGACCAGAAGCGTCGCGGTGATCAGGCCGGACTCCAGCATGGTCAGGGTGTGGGTGATGAATTCCGACTGATCGAAGCTGTAGTCGGCGCGGATGGTGGGCGGCCAGGACTTCTGGTCCTGCGCCACCGCGCGGTGCACGGCCGCGATGGTGTCGAGCAGGTTCGTGCCCGGCCGCTTGGCCACGTAGAGCGCCATCGAGGGCGCCCCGTTGTAGCGGCTGATCGAGGTGGGATCCTTGAAGGTTCGGCGCACCGTGCCGAGGTCGCCCACCGTCACCACCCGGTCGCCGTTGGTCTTCACCGGCAGGGAAAGGATGTCGGCCGGACCCTGGATCACGCCGGGGATCTTGATCGCGAACTGGCCCTGGCGCGTCACCAGATCGCCGGCCGGGATCAGCTGGTTATTGCGGGCGATGACGCTCGCCAGATCCTGGGCGGTGACGTCGTAGGCCTCCATGCGCAGGGGGTCGACGCTGACCTCCAGCATCTCCTGGCGCGCGCCGGCCATGTCGACGCTGAGCACGGTCGGCAGGGCTTCGAGCCGCTGCTGCAGGGCGCTGGCGGTCTTGAAGAGGGTGCGCTCGGGGGCGGCGCCGGAGAGCACGACGCCCACCACCGGATCGGACGAGACGTTCTCCTCGTCGATCTGCGGCGGCAGGGCGTCGGGCGGGAAGCGGGCGCGGGCGAGGTCGACCTTGGCGCGCACGTCCTCCAGGGCCTTGTCCTTGTCGAAGTTTGGATCGAACTCCAGGGTGACGACCGCCAGCCCCTCCATGGCGCGGGCGTTCATTTCCTTGACGCCGGCGAGCGACTGCAGCTCGCGCTCCATCGGGCGCACCAGCAGGCGCTCGGAATCCTCCGGGCTGACGCCGGGGAACGGCACCTGGACGACGATGAAGGGGATGGTGATGTCGGGATCGGCCTCGCGCGGCACGGTGAGGTAGGCGAAGAAGCCGAACACCGTCAGCACCAGGGTGACCGCCAGGATCACCTTGCGCCGGCGGATCGCCCCGTCGATCAGGGCGTCGATCATGGCTGGGCGTCCCGCGGCGTCATCCCGCCGAGACCCGCACGCTCTGGCCGGAGGAGACATAGTCCTGGCCGACCGTGATCACCCGAACCCGGCCGGCGAGCCCCGAGACCCACAGCCCGCGCGGCGTCTCCTCGAGCACCTTGATGGGGGCGAACGCGACCTTGCCGTCCGCGCCGACGAAGCGCAGTCCCTGGCGGCCGCGCGCATCCAGCACCAGGGCCGAGGCCGGCACCAGGTGGGCGGGGCCGACGCCGGCCTCGATCCGCACGTCGGCGGAGAGCCCGGATCTGATCGCGTCGCCCGGATTGGGGACGGTGATCTCGACCCGGTAGGTGCGCGTCTGCGGATCGGCGTCGTGGGCGACGAAGCGTACCCGCCCCTCGATGGTGTCGCCGGAGACCAGCTGGGCGCTCGCCGCGGCGCCGACGCGCACCTTGGCCACGTCGGTCTCGGGCACGTCGCCCACCACCAGGATCGGGTCGATCTCGATGAGGGTCCCGCAGCTCTGGCCAGGGGCGAGATAGGCGCCGACCTCCGCGTCGCGACGGTCGAAGACGCCGTCGAAGGGGGCGCGGATATCGACCTGGTCCAGCGCCACCTGCGCCTGGCGCACCGCGGCGGCGGCGGAATCGCGGGCGGCCGCGTCGGTCAGCACCTGGGTCGCGGAGCGGAAGCCGCGCGCGGCGAGCGTGCGCGAGGCCTGCATCTGAAGCTGTTTCGACTCGAGGTCGGCCTTGGCCTGAGCCAGCGCCGCGGCGCGCGCGTCGACCGCCAGCCGGCAAAGGATGGTTCCCGCCCTGACGAACGTCCCCTGCAGGATCGGCGTGGCGGCGACGTCGCCGGCGGTCTCGGAGCGCACCACCACGCTGCGGATCGCCTTGGTGCGGCCGCGAAGCTCCAGCATGTACGGCCGCACCACCGGCGCCGCCAGCTCGACCTGGACGAGCGGCGGCGGCGCCGCGCCGCCCTGGGGCGTCGCCGCGGCGGGATCGCCGGCCTTCGCCGGTTCGAACAGCGGGCGCAGCACCAGCCAGCCGGCGACCGCGGCCACGATCACCGCGACGACGGTCAAGGAAGATTTCGGCTTCATCCCCGCTCTCGACAAGGCGCGGGAGCGCCGTCGCGGCGAGGTCCGCGTCCGGCCATCCCTCATGTTGAACGTGTCAGGTTTGCAGGTTGCCGGGCTGCAACTCAAATGAAAAACGCGAAAGGAATCGCACGCTGCGCGGGAAAACGCCTCGAAAACGCCTCGAAAGCGCCCGCCATGCGACAGGGCGGACACGCGAAGCGCGGCCGGCGCCTAGAAAGTCGTCCCCGCCGGCGCGACCACCGGGGCCTCTGGCGAGTTGAAGCGCAGGCGCAGGCTGCCCCGCGCGAGACAATCAGAGGAGAGCCCCATGCAACAGACGCGAACCGGCCAGGGGTCGGCCGCGGCGCCGTTTCTGACCGACGTCAGGACGCTGCGCGAGCGGGCGCGCCAACACATCGAGACCGGCGCGGTGACCCAGAGCTATGGCGGCGACGCCGCCCGGACCATCGAGATCCTGCAGAGCGTCCTGGCCACCGAACTCGTCTGCGTGCTGCGCTACACCCAGCACTCCATCGTCGCCACCGGCCTCTCCAGCGACAGCGTCAGGAACGAGTTCGCCGAACACGCCAAGGAGGAGCAGGAGCACGCCATGTCGGTGGCCGAACGCATCAACCAGCTCGGCGGCGCGCCCGACTTCAATCCGGCGACCCTGACGGCCCGTTCCGCGGCCGAGTACAGCACCGGCGCCGACATGGCGGCGATGATCCGCGAGAACCTGGTGGCCGAGCGCATCGCCATCGACCACTACCGCGAGCTGGTCCGCTATTTCGGCGACGACGACCCGGCGACCCGGGTGATGATGGAGGCCATTCTCGCGGTCGAGGAAGAGCATGCCAGCGACATGCAGGATCTGCTGGCCACCCACGGCGGCGGCTGAGGCGCGAGGCCCGCTATCGCTTCGACCGCGGCTCGGCTATGCAGCCGCGCGGTGGCGCGGGGTCTGGAGACCGGCATGCGATATCTTCATACGATGGTGCGGGTGCGCGATCTGGATCGGGCGCTGGATTTCTACTGCGGCAAGCTCGGCCTCACCGAGGTGCAGCGCGTCGACAATCCGGCCGGCCGCTTCACCCTGGTGTTCCTCTGCGCCCCCGACGACGTGGACGCCGCCAGGGAAAAGCGCGCGCCGCTGGTCGAACTCACCTACAACCACGATCCCGAGGACTACGCCGGCGGGCGCAACTTCGGGCACCTCGCCTATCAGGTGGACGACATCTACGCCGCCTGCCAGCGGCTGATGGATGGCGGCGTCACCATCAACCGGCCGCCCCGCGACGGCCACATGGCGTTCGTGCGCTCGCCCGAGGGGATCTCCATCGAGCTGCTGCAGAAGGGCGGGGCGCTGCCGAGGTCCGAGCCCTGGGCCTCCATGCCCAACATCGGCGCCTGGTGAAACAGGCGGCGCGCCGGCGCCAGCGGTCATCCATGCTTGCCCCGGCCGCCGTCGTGCGGCGCCACGGCGTGGGCTTGGCCGCCGCCAAATCCATGGGGCGCACCGCCGCTGAAATGCGGCCCGCCGCCGCCGAAATGCACCGCGCCGCGGCCTGAGCCGCCGCGCGATGGCGCCGAGGCGTGCGCCGGGCCCGTGAACCCGCGGCGCGCTCCGCCGGCGAAGGCGGGGCCGGCGAAGGCGGGGCCGGCGTAGCGGGTGCGGCCGGCGAAGTGCGCCGCGCTGCGCGCCCGGAACGGGGCTGGCGCGCGAGCGGCCACGCGATGGGACGGGGCGGCTCGGGCGAACCTGACCGGAGCGCCGTGGGCGATCGCGGCCGCAACGCCACCGCGGCGCCCCGCCGCAGCGTAGGGGCGCTCGCGCAATGCTCCGGCGCCGGCGAGGCTGCGCTGGAACCGCGGCTGCGCCCGCCCCTCGACGCCGCGTTGGAACGGCCCGCCCTGCGCCGGCCGGGGCGCCGCTCCGCGGGCGAGCGCGAACGGCCGCGCCGCCCCGGCGGCCGTCATCGGCGTGGTCCGAGCGCCCGGGCCGCGCGAGGCGACGCGCAGTGCGCCCGGGCTAGCGCCCTGCCGCTCGGGGCCGGCGCGTCCGGCAAGCTGGCGTGCGACCGCGGCGCGGGCCACGTCGACCTCGGCGACGCGCCAGGCCTGCTGCGGTCCCCAACGCCTCGTCTCCTGCGCCAGGCGGCCGGCGTGGTAGGCCTGCCAGGCCCGGTCGTGGGCGAGAGTGTCGCTCCAGGCGTTGCGGCGCGCCGTGAAGGCGCGCTCGTCGGTCTGCCATGCGGCCACCGAGACCTGGCGGCGGTCGCCGCGGCGCGCCGCCAGCTGCAGCGCCTGGCCGCGGGCGAAATAGCGGTCGGCGAGGCCGAGCCTGGCGCGGGTGATGTCATAGGGCTGCGGCGCGCCGGCGCTGTCGTAGACCGCCGCCAGCACGCCGTCGCCGAAACCGTAGCCCCATTGGGGACCCTGGACGAAGTAGGGCCAGTCGTCGCCGGGATGGTAATAATAGAACCGCTCGCCGCCCAGCACCGGCTCGCCGATGCAGACGACGTAGTCGCCGTCGAGCCAGACCACCGGGCCCACGCCGTCGTAGGCGAAGGCGTAGTCGGGCGGCGCCCGGCCATAGACGCCGTCGATCCAGTAGGCGTCATCCAGATAGCCATACTGAGAGGCGGGTGCGGCGTAGCCGAGGCGCAACGGCCAGCGCTCCGGCAGATCCTGCGGCGGCGGCGCGTAGGCGAGTTCGGCCATCGACGGCGGCGCCGGCGGCAGGCTGGGCGCCGCCGTGGTCGGAACCGCCGTCATCACCGCCGCGGCGTCGGAGACGCCGCGCCGCTGACAGGCGGCGAGCGCCAACGCGGCGAGCGCCACCGTGGCCATGGCGAGCGAACGCATCACTGGGGAACGCCCGAGGCATACCGAGGTTCGCCCCTGACGCCGGCCTGCCCCCTCGAGCGGGCTCAGTCGGCCCGATCGGCGGGCCGGCGCGCCTCCCGAGCCTGGGCGTCGCGCGCCTGCGCCTCCCGAGCCTGGCGCGCCTCGCTGAGCCGGACGAGCTTGTCGGGATCGGCCGCGCCGCGCGCCTCGGCCAGGAACTTGGCGACCGACCGGCCGAGCTCGGTGATCTGGTAGGGCTTGCGCAGGATGGCGAACTCGTCGCCGGCCGATTCGGCCGCGCGGCTGTAGCCGGAGGTGAGGAGCACCGGCAGGCCGGGGTGGCGCTCGCGGATCAGCCGCGCCAGGTCGGCGCCGTCGATCGGACCGGCCATGACGATGTCGCTGAACACCAGATCGAAGCCGCCGTCCTGCTCCAGCGCCGCCAGCGCCGCCGCGGGACTGTGGGCGACGACGGGCCGGTGCCCGAGTTCGGCCAGGAGCGCGGCGCTGACCTTGGCGACTTCGGGGTTGTCCTCCACCACCAGGATCGAACCCGTGAGGCCCGCGGCCTCGGCGGCGGCCGGTTCGCCGGCGCCCTTCGCAGCGGCATGCGCGCGCGGCAGATAGAGGGTGACGGCGGCGCCTTCGCCGACCTTGCTCCTCACCTTGACCGCGCCGCCGACGCGGCGGGCGAAGCCGTACACCTGCGAGAGCCCGAGCCCGGTGCCCTTCTCGGCCTCCTTGGTGGTGAAGAAGGGGTCGAAGACGCGCGGCAGGATGTCGTCGGCGATGCCGATGCCGGTGTCCGTCAGCGTCACGGCGACGAACTCGCCTTGCAGGCCGGTCTCGGCGTCGGCGCCGGCGAACGAGACGTTCTGCGCGGCGACGGCGAGCACGCCCCCGTCCGGCATGGCGTCGCGGGCGTTGACGCCGATGTTGACGAGGGCGAGTTCGAGTTCGTTGACGTCGGCCTCGACCGGCCAGAGTTCCTGCGGCAGCTCCGTGGTCAGGCGCACCCGCGCGCCGAGCGAGCCGGCGATCATCTGGCAGAACGCCTCGATCCGGGAGGCGAGGTCGATGCGGGCGCGCTGCAGCTGCTGGCGCCCGGCGAAGGAGAGCAGCTGGCGGGTCAGGCTGGCGCCGCGCACCACCGCCGTCTCGATGGCCTCGATGGCGCCGGCGCCGCGGGGATCGGCGGCCGCGGCCTTCTTCAGCAGCTGGGCGTGGCCGCCGATGATCATCAGCAGATTGTTGAAGTCGTGGGCGACGCCTCCGGTGAGCTGGCCGAGCGCCTCCATCTTCTGCGACTGGGCGAGCTGTTCGCGGGCATGCTCGAGCGCGACGGCGGCCTCGCGCTGCTCGGTGACGTCGCGGGTGATCTTGGCGAAGCCCGCCGGCTGGCCGTCCTCGTGGATCGCGTCCACCGAGACCTTGGCCCAGAACAGCGAGCCGTCCTTGCGCCGCCGCCAGCCCTCGGCGGCGTAGGCGCCCGTCTCGGCGGCGAGGTTCAGGGCGCGCATCGGCAAGGCGGCGGCGCGGTCGGCCTCGGTGTAGAAGCGCGAGAAATGCTGGCCGATCATCTCGTCGGCGGAATAGCCGGTGATCCGCTTGGCGCCGGCGTTCCAGCTGGTGATGACCCCGTTGGGATCGAGCATGTAGAGCGCATAGTCGTCGACGCCGCCGATGAGGAGGCGAAGCTGGCGCTCGGAGTCGGCCAGAGCCTGCTGGGCGGCGCGGCGCTCGGTGATGTCGCGCGTCACCGCGACGAAGCCGGCGAGCCCGCCATCGGCCGCGTGCAGCGCGCTGAGGGTCGATTGCGCCCAGAAGCGGCTGGCGTCTGCGCGAATGCGCCAGCCTTCGGCCTCGGCGCGGCCAGTGCGCGCCGCCCGCTCGATCAGCCGCTCCGGCAGGCGGGCGGCGCGATCCTCGCGGGTGAAGAAGACGCTGAAGTGCAGGCCGACGATCTTGCCGGCCGCATAGCCCTCGATGCGCTCGGCCCCGGCGTTCCAGCTGGCGACCTGGCCGCCCGCGTCGAGGCGGAAGACGGCGTAGTCGACGACCGCGCCGATCAGGTGCTGGAACTCGTCGCTCTCGCCGCGCGGGCTAGCCCTGATGCCGTCAGCCATCGCCTGAACGAACTCCGCCGCCGCCGAGTCTACCTCACGTCCGCTTCGCCCCGGAGTTCCAATATCGGGGTTGGCGTCATTCAGCAATTGACAATAACCCTGGCCGGGCCAATGGGAATTCGTCGGTGGAAATCAGGCTAAGGGGCGGGTGACTGATTTGTATGGCAGCGCTTTATCTCTGAGACCGTCGGACGACCCGGGCGGCGGCGGCCCCGGCCGGCTGCCGTTCCACGATCCCTCGGCCGCGTCCGGCGAGGATCTCGCCTACCAGGTGGAGATCTGGGATCAGGTCGCGGACTCGGTCGATCAGGTGCTGGCCGTCACCGCCAGCGCCAGCATCGGCTACGCGGCCTTCTACGCCGCGACGCGCGAGTTTCCCGAGCGCCAGATCGTGCTTCGCCACCGCAACACGGTCCTCAGTCGATGGAGCGGCCAGGCCCATTGAGCGCCCAGGCAGACGAGGAGGAAGGCAAGATCGCCCCGCTCGGCGCCACTCCGCTCGAGCCGGATGACCTGCCCTATGCGGTGGTGATGTGGAACCTGCCGCGGACCGGCGTCGAGCGGGTGCTGGCGCGCGCCGCCAGCGCCAGCCTGGCGCGGGCCATCTTCGTCGCCGCCCAGAGCGAGCACCTGGGCCGCAGGATCGTCCTCCTGCACGGCGCCCGCACCATCGCCGAGAGCGGCTGACCAGACTTTCCGCGCCCCTTCCACCCGCGCCTTGCGGCGCGGCGGTCCCCCGCAAGCGGGGCAGGAGTTGATGCGCCCCTCAGCGCGGCGGACCTCGACTAGACGCCCTGCGCCACGGCGTGCAGGCGCGCGTAGGCGCCGCCGCGGTGGACGAGGTCGAGGTGGCGGCCCTGCTCGACGATGCGGCCGCCGTCGAAGACCAGGATGCGGTCCGCGCCCCTGATGGTGGAGAGCCGGTGGGCGATGACGATGGTGGTGCGCGCCACCATCAGCTCCTCCATGGCCGCCTGCACCTTGAGTTCGGTCTCGACGTCGAGGGACGAGGTGGCCTCGTCCAGCACCAGGATCGGGGCGTCGGCGAGGAAGGCCCTGGCGATGGCGACGCGCTGGCGCTCGCCGCCGGAGAGCTTGACGCCGCGCTCGCCGACGAGGGTGTGGTAGCCGTTGGGCAGCGCCGCGATGAACTCGTGGGCGCGGGCGCGCCGGGCGGCGAGCGCGATCTCCTCCTCGGTGGCCTCGGGGCGGGCATAGCCGATGTTCTCGGCGATGGTGCGGTGGAACAGCGCCGGATCCTGCGGCACCACCGCGATGGCGCGGCGCAGCGAGCCTTGGGCGACGTGGGCGATGTCCTGGCCGTCGATGAGGATGCGCCCGCCGTCGAGGTCGTAGAGGCGCTGGATCAGCTTCACGAAGCTCGACTTGCCCGATCCCGTCGGCCCCACCAGAGCGACGCGCTCGCCCGGCGCGATGGCGAGGCTGAAGTCGCGATAGAGCAGCCGTCCCTGGTTCTGGTAGCCGAAGCTCACCGCCTCGAAGGCGATCGCCCCCAGCTGGCCGGCGAAGGGCGCTGCGCCGGGGGCGTCGGCCAGCTGCGGCGGCGTCTCCATGTAGGCGGCGACGTCCAGGGTATCGTCGATGCCCTTCTGCAGCATGCGGGTGATCTCGCTGAAGTTGCGCATGTAGCCGGCGATGACGATGAAGGAGGTGATGGCGAAGGCGACGTCGCCGGGGCTGGCCTTGCCGCGGCTCCAGGCCGAGATCAGGATGCCGGTGAGCCCGGCCTGCAGCACGAACACGAACAGGTTCTGGCCGACGCCGGTGATGTTGAAGCGGTCCCAGGTGCGGTTCACCGCCCGGCGCCAGGCGTCGACCGTGCGCGAAAAGCGCGCCTCCTCGCGCGCCTCGGCGCCGAAGCCCTTGACCACGGCGTTGCCGCCGATGGCGTCGGCGAGCACGGCGCCGATCCTTGAATCGAGGGCGTTGGAGACGAGGTTCGCCGGACGGATGTAGCGCACCGAGACGACGATGTTGTAGGCGGCGAAGAGGCCCACCACGGTGGCGACGAAGAGGCCCGCCGCCGGCCAGCGCAGCCCCATGGAGATGGAGAGCCCGCCCATGACGATGATGGTGGGCCCCAGCATGCTGAGGATGGCGTCCGAGGCGGCGTCATAGCCCCACATCGCCCGCGACACCCGCCGCACCGTGGCCCCGGCGAAGTTCGAGGCGTGCCAGTCGGTGGAGAAGGCCTGCACCCGGGCGAAGCCTTCGCTGACCATGCGGGCCATGATGCGGCTGTAGAAGCCGTTCATGATCCGGAACATGCTCGAGCGCACCGCGTAGAAGAGGAAATAGAGGCCCGACAGCATGGCCCAGGCGCGCCAGGCCGCCGCGGTGACCCGCGCTGGATTGGCCACCGCGTTCATCAGGGCGCCGGTGGCCCAGGGGATGGTGAGGTCGCAGAGCGCGCCGCCGCTCATCAGGGTGACGATGAGGCCAAAGCGCACCGGCTCGCGCATCCAGTGGCGCGCGATGTAGCCCAGCACCTGACGGTTGCTCAGCAGCCGCGGGCGCTGCGCGTCGTCGTCCTCGTCGAGGAAAATCGCTCATCGCGCCGCTCCGCGCGCAATCGGCGCCGAAGCATGGCTGCGTTGGTTCGGAAACGGCACGGGAACAACGTCCTTCGGTCGGAGAGCCTTGGGAGGCGCCGGCCGAAGGGCGCTCTTAAGTCAAGCGATCCCTTGGGCGGCGCGGGCGGTGGGGCGCAGGCCCCGACGTCGCGCGGAGGCGACGAACGACATGATGGTTTGCATGCTTCGAACCCTCCTTTCCGCTGGCGCTTTGCTGGACTGAAGCGGACGGGAAGCTAGGCGCCCGGGCCGATCGGGTCAAGCGCGTCGCGCCGGAATCGACTTTCCCGCACGCCGGTTGATGCAATAAAGCCGCAGAGCCGGGCTCCCCCGGCTGCAGCTGGCGGAGAAAGGGAGTTCCCATGGCGCCGATCCCCAAGCGCGGCACGGTCGCCGTCACCGGCGCGGCCGGCTTTCTCGGCGGCTGGGTGGTGCGCGCCCTGCTCGACGAGGGCTACCGGGTGCGGGCCTGCGTGCGCGACGCCGACGATCCGGCGCGCACCGGCTTCCTGGCGCAGATGCCGGGGCATGCGTCCGGCCGGCTGACGCTGCATTCGGCCGACCTCGACCGCGCCGGCTGCTTCGACGAGATCTTCAAGGGCTGCCATGGGGTGGCGCACGTCTCGCACGTGAGCAACTACGACGATCAGGACTATGTGGCGAAGGTCTGCGGCCATGTGATCGCCAGCGTCGAGGCCTCGCGCAGCGTCACCCGCGTGGTGGTGACCTCGAGCGTCGCGGCGGTGATATCCGAGATGGACCTGCAGGAAGTGGTGCGCCGGCCGGTGTTCAACGAGGATCGCTACCCCGACGAGACCGACCCCAGGCGCACGCCGCAGCGGGGGCAGGGCTATTCGATGGCCAAGCTCGTGGCCGAGCGCGCCTTCGCCGAGGCCGCGGCGCGGCATGGCGGCTGGGACGCGATCACCTGCTGCCCGGGCGACAACGTCGGCCCGATCCAGTCGGCGCACCAGAAGGACGCCGGACCCTGGCAGCACATCATCGAAGGCATGCTGACCGGTCGCTATCCCCAGACGGGCGCCTACCGCCCCTGGATGACCGTCGACGTGCGCGACGACGCGCGCTGCCACGTCGGCCTCCTGCAGAGCGCCGCCGTGCGCAACGGCGAGCGCTACATCGCCTGGTCGACCGACACGCGCAACGCCGAGGACATCTGCGCCGACATCGACCGGCTTCTGCCCGAGCTGCGCCACGACGCGCCCGCCATCACCGACGAGTTCCCCGACCGCATCAAGGCGCGCGAAAAGGAGTTCCGCGCCATCTGGGCCGGGGCGGACCTGCGCAACGAACGCATCCGCGCCGTCACCGGGGTGCGCTTCCGGCCGCTGGACGATTCGATCCGCGACTGCGTCGAATCGCTCGTCGGCGTCGCCAAGGTCCGGCCGCGCGCGAGGGCCGCCACGCCCGAGCCGGCGGCGGGGTGAGCGCGGGGCCCCGGCCTCGCGGCTCTATCTGACCGTGACCAGATAGATCGCGCAGCCCACCAGCGCCCCCACCAGGGTTCCGTTCATGCGGATGTACTGAAGGTCGCTGCCGATGACGAGTTCGAGCCGCGCCGCGATGGTCTCGGCGTCCCAGCCGCCGATGACCTCGGCGATGAAGCCGGAGATTTCGCCGCGGAACCCGAGCAGGCGCCGCGTCAGCCGCTCCACCGCCGCGTCGATGCGCGCCTGCATCGCCGCATCGCCGGCGAGCGCGCGGCCGAAGGAGGCGATCAGCTTTTCCAGCACGGCCCGGGTGCGCGGGCGCGGCGCGGCCAGGTCGCGCCACAGCGCCCGCGACAGCTGCGCCCACACCGTGCTGATCCAGGCCTGGAGTTCGGGATCGCCGAGCAGCCGGTCGCGCAGCGCGTTCATCTCGGCGCCGGCCTCGGGCGCGTGCTTCATGCGCTCGATCAGCGCCGCCAGCGCGTCCTGGAACCTGCGCCGCGTCTCGCCGCCGCGATCGCCGAGGCCGGCCAGCAGGTCGTTCAGCCCGGCGAAGATCTGAGCGGCGATCTGGCGATTGACGATGCCGGGGATCCACCAGGCGCTGCGCTCGCGCACCAGGCGGTCGAGGTCGCGCCGGTTCGCCTGCAGCCAGGCGCGGGCGCTCTCCAGGGCGCGGTCGAAGAGGGCGTCGGCCTCGCCGCTCCGCGTCAGCACCTCGAGCCCGGCGCCGACCAGCGGCGCCAGATCGATCTGGCGCAGCTGGCGGCCCAGCACCGGGGTCAGGAATTCTCGCAATTCGGTATTGTCCGCGGCGCGCAGCACCTCGGGAAGGGCCGCGAGCACGGGCCGGACGACGAGGCGGGCGCTCTTGGGCGCAGCCAGCCACTGCGCCAGCCGCCTGCCCGGCCGCGCCGCCCGCAGACGCGGCAGCAGCTCCGCCTCGGTGAGGAAGCTGCGCTCGACGAAGCCGCCCAGGGCGCGGCCGATCCGCTCCTTGCTGCGCGGCAGCACCGCCGTGTGCGGGATCGGCAGGCCAAGCGGATGGCGGAAGATGGCGGTGACGGCGAACCAGTCGGCGAGGCCGCCGACGATCCCCGCCAGCGCCCCGGCGCGCAGCAGGCCGATCCAGAAGCCCGCGTGGCCAGGCAGCCAGCTTGCCGCGAAGGCGAGCGCCATGATCGCCAGCAGACCGTTGGCGAGAGCGCGGTTGCGGGCGAGGCGATGGCGCGCCTCGGCCTCGTCCGCCACGACCGGCGCCGGATCGCCCCGCGGCGCCGCGGCCGGCCGAGGGCTCAGCGCTTCCATCAAGACCTCGCATGCCGGCGCTCGGGGCTCGTCCGGCGCAGCGCCGGCGGACGCCCTGCGGTTCCCGCCAGCATGGAACATCGCCGCGGCAAATTCGATTCCCCGGAATGGCGCCAGGCAGCGCATCCTATCCAAGCGGCGTCCGGCTCGCCGAACTGCTGCTGGAGCGCGTGCACGAATTCGCGATCCTCGTGCTCGACCTCGAGGGCCGGATCGTCGGCTGGTCTCCCGGCGCCGAGCGCGTCACCGGCTGGCGCGAGTGCGAGGTGCTCGGCCAGCAGTTCGCGCTCTTCTTCGCGGACTCCGATCGCGCCGCCGGCGAGGACCGGCGCGAGCTGCGCCAGGCCATGCGCGACGGTCGCGCCGAGGATACCCGCTGGCACGTCAGGAAGAGCGGCGAGCGGTTCTGGGCCAACGGCGTCACCATTGCGGTGGCCGACGCCGCGCCGCCCTTCCTGATCAAGGTGCTCCGCGACGAGACGCCCGCGAGACTCGCCGAGGAACAGCGGGTGCTGCTGCTGCACGAGCTGAACCACCGGATCAACAACACCCTGGCGACTATCCAGGCGATGGTGGAGCAGACGTTGCGCGCCGGCGGCGTCGACGAGGCGCTGCGCGAGGACCTGAGCGAGCGGCTCATCGCACTTTCGGCGGCGCACGGCATGCTGGTGGAGAACAACTGGGCCGGAGCGGATCTGCACCAGATCATCCAGCGCACGCTTGCGCCCTACGACCAGGGCGTCTCCAGGATCCACGCCGACGGTCCGCCGGTGCGCCTGAGTCCACGCCAGGCCATGCTGATGACCCTGGTGCTGCACGAACTGGCGACCAATGCGGTGAAATACGGCGCGCTTTCCACGCCGCAGGGCGCGGTGCGGCTGGCGTGGAACATCCACCTCGGCGAGGTGGGCGGGCGGCATCTGACCTTCCTCTGGGAAGAGCGCGGCGGCCCGACGGTGTCGGCGCCGACCCGGCGCGGCTTCGGCTCGCGGCTCATCGCCCAGAGCTTCGCCGGCGACGGCCGCGCCCGGATCGACTATCCGCCGCAAGGGGTGAGCTGCTCGATCAGCGTGGCCCTGTCGGGGGTCGAGGAAACGCCCGCCGTGAATGCGGCTGACCGCAGCCGCCCCGCGGACTAGAGCGCGCTGCGCAAGCCCCGAACCGGTCCGGCGGCCCGGGCGCGCTCCAGCGTTTGGAATCTAGAGCAGGGATCAGCGATCAGACGATTCCGTCAGATCGCATCGCGCCCTGGCCGCCGCCAAGCGCCTCTATCACTGGACAGACCGGCGCCGCGCCGTCGCCGCAGCGGCGCACCGCCTGGCTGAGCACGACCTCGAGGCGGGTCAGGTCGGCGATCTTGGCCTGGATCTCGTCGAGGTGGTTCGACGCCAGCGCCTTCACCTCGGCGCAGGACTGGCGCCCCGGCTCGGCAAGCCCGATGAGCGCGCGCACCTCGTCCAGCCGAAAGCCCAGCTGGCGCGCCCGGCGGATGAACGCCAGCCGCACCCGGTGCTCGGGCAGATAGCTGCGATGGCCGGCGGCGGAGCGCTCCGGCTCGGGCATGAGTCCGATCCGTTCGTAGTAGCGCACCGTCTCCAGATTGACGCCGGCCTGCGCCGCAAGCCGGCCGATGGTCAGGGAAGGTCGCATGGGCGCCTGATGGCCGGTCCCGTAGCCTCTACGGGATGCAGATTAGCGGAGATGGTTCCCGGGCGCCAGCGGCGTGCAGCTCGCGGCGTGCAGCTCGCCCACGAGCTGC
>Ga0307374_10001846_pt1 | contig 38782 bp, 48 predicted proteins | sample OX3MG_FD_202532 | JGI IMG/M metagenome (GOLD analysis project Ga0307374, IMG submission 202532) | Soil microbial communities from Risofladan, Vaasa, Finland - OX-3 | ecosystem: Environmental > Terrestrial > Soil > Coastal area > Acid sulfate soil | place: Finland: Risofladan, Vaasa | collected... | reverse complement strand
ATTTCGCGAAGTTGCACGCGCGCCGCCACAATGGCCTCCCGATCGAACACCGATCGGGATCACCCCTTCTACCACGACGCGCGCCTCTCCTCCCCAACCCGGCAAACGTTGCCGGTCACACCACTAGTGCAATTGGGTTGATCAGCGCAATGGGAGCGCGCCGCCCAACGGCACCTGCGGGGTCATCCCGGCGTTTCTCTGGACCTCACGATCTGGTGGACCCACGGTAGATTGTGGTGGACATCGCGCGCCGCCGCCAGCATGACAACGGCACCACGTTGTCCGGGAGACGAAACCCACCCCTGGCGCGGCCATCCGGCCCGGTTGTGATCATTCTGCGTGACGCGCGACCGCGGCAGACAGCGGCAGTGCCGCCAGCGGTGAAATGACGATGGGGGTCGTGTGATGGCAGACGATGATTCACGTACTTCCGATCCCCCTGAGGTGCTGACGAATCCGACTTACGAGCTCTTCATCTTGGTCCTGTCGATCTTGTCGATCGTCAACCTCGTATTGATCCTTCCCTTCTCGCCGCTCCCGACATATGCCAAAGAGGTCATCTTCATCATCGATGGGGTGCTGACGCTGATCTTCCTCGGAGACTTCGCGTCCCGCCTGGTGCGCGCGAACTCGAAGCGCGGGTATTTCATTCACGACGGCGGGTGGCTCGACTTCTTGGGAAGCCTGCCGCTGTTGCGCATCGCGCGGCTTTTTCGCATCTGGCGCACCCGCAACCTCCTCAAGCAGTACACCCCGAGCGCACTGTTGCGCTGGGTGCTCGACGACCGGGCCGAGAGCGCCCTTTATGTGGTCGTGCTGTTGACCATCATCGTCTTGGAGATTTGCGGGTCGCTTGAATACCGGTTCGAGCACGCTGCGCCGCACGCGACCATCGTTAGCGCGGGTGACTCGCTGTGGTGGGGCATCGTGACGATCACGACCGTGGGCTACGGCGATATGTATCCCGTCACGACTGCAGGACGGATCGTCGGCTGTGTCGTCCTGGTCGTCGGGGTCGCGCTATTCGCGACATTCACGGGCTTTCTAGCGAATGCGTTCCTGTCTCCCAAGACGCCGGAGCCGGCCGAACCCGGGTCCGCGGAAGCCCAGACCCCGCACGAGCTGGTCGAAGGCTTTCGGGCGTTGCTTGAAGAGCAGGAGCAGCGCACCCGTGAACTGCGAATCAAGCTCGCTGAGGTCGAGCGGCACCTCTGAGCGTCCGGTCCCGCTCGACGGTTCAGTGGTCGTTGGAGCGGTAGCGACCGGCCAACCCTGTGCCCCAGGCGACGGCACCGCGCCAGGTCGCGCGGTGGGCGATTCGCGAGGCGTTCGCGGAGTCAAACGTGGCCCAGCTGCGCCTCCGCGCCTCGTCACTGACCAGTTTCACTCGATGCCTGGCATGAGAGCGTCGGCGCGGTGGCAGAGCCTCGAATGGGTGGCCTCCGGGACGACACCCCGTGCGTGACTGGACACACGTGGCAGGCGGCAACACCGGGCGCGACTTGTCCCGCCTCAGACCGGAGGCGGTGTTCACGCTCGCCTTCGGGTCCTCGGTGGGCGCCCCCGCCGCAGTGTGCATACCAGTGACCTGCACGCACGCGGAGGAAGGCGAGTCTGGAATGGGTGATTTTCTCCTCACGGGTGGCTGCAACTGCGGGTCTGTCCGATTCGAGGTGGCCGAGCCGCTCGTCGCCGCGAGCTATTGCCATTGCCGGCGCTGCCAGCGCAGAAGCGGAGCGGCCGCGTCGCCGAACGCGCACCCCGCTCCGGGTACGTTCCGGATCGTCGCGGGCAAGGATCGGCTCCGCATCTGGAAGCCCGAAGATGGCGGGGAGAAGTGGTTCTGCGGAGACTGTGGCTCTTCGCTTTTCGGCTTCAACCCGAACCACGCCGAACCAATCGGCATCCGGATGGGCACGTTCGATCACGACCCCGGCATTCGACCGAGCGTCCGACAGTTCGTCGCCGATGCCGCGCCATGGGAACCCATCCCGGACGACGGGCTGCCTCGCCATGCCGAGAGTGGTCATCACGCCGGATAGGCGGTGCCCTCGCCCCGATGCCGCTCGACGCTGCCCCGGCGCGCACGAAGCAAGGTCGCGGGATCTAGTGGTACAACGGTCGTTCAACGGGGCAGTGTGGTCGCGCTCGCCAGGCGACGTGAGAACGACGAACGGCCCGCACAACCGGGAGGCACGAAGATGTCGATCGATCACGTACTCGCAGTCGATCCGGTATCTGGCCTCGACGCAGCCCACGCACGGTACGAACGGCTTGTCGGCCGCCCCGCCGACAACCCGCCAATGGAAGATCGCCTCGTCGAATGGCGAGTGACCGAGACCGGGTGGGTACAGGTCACCTTGGACGCCGACCGTGCCGGGTCGGCGGTCAAGTCGTTCTGATGTCGCGCCGGTCGTCGTGGGACTATCGCCTTCGTGGACACGCTCACGCACCGACCGGATCGGTCCCGGGCATCGTCCCGCCCACGCCCTCCGTCTGGACCGTCGTCCCGCGTAGTCGGGTCCCGAGGGCTCGTCGGCATGTGGCGTGCGTGCTCACCCGCCCATTAGAATCGGACGGGAACCCCGATGCCAAGGAGGCTCGATCATGCCGAGCCCTGTCCGACCCGCGACTCCCGCGGTGATCACGGACCTCGTTGCGACTCTCGAGCGATGACCAGCCGAGTCCCACACTGGGTCCAGTACCTCAGCGGCGTGGTCCTTATCGGACTTGGGATCCTCGGCATCCGCGAATCCGCTCACGGGACCGCCCTACTCGTCTGGGCGGTGGCGGTCATCGTCGGCATCCTGCTCATCGTCTTGCCGCTGCGCCGCGCTCGACGGAAGAGGTAACGGGCGTCTGCGGCGAGCGAATGGCTGGCGACGCCTTGCGCCGGCGCCCGCGCGACGATTCCTTCGCCAGGAGGGCCCCGAGCGGATCGCTCCGGGCCAGGCTGCGTCACAACGGGGGCGTGACGCAGCCTGGCCCGGTTGCCCGAGCTCGAGAGGGCGCCGGCGTCGGCCTTCTCGAGCGGCGTGACCTCGGCCGGGGCGCGTTCCATGATCTGACAGTGCTCGCCTCTTCGCGGGCGCGTTGGACGATCAGCAGTAGCGGGTTGTCATTCATCGATCACTTCCCACGCGAAGAGAGCGGCCCGCTCGACGATCACGTCTTCCCAGCCTTCCTCTCGCCAGCGTTCTGCGACGGATCTCGCCTCCTCGAGCGTGGTCAGGTGGCCGGTGGTCATGGCCGGCCCGGCGCTGACGCGCCACACGAACTGCTCTTCGCTCATCGCCCCTCCCACTCGATCTTGCGGATCTTCCGCCTGGCCGCATCCCAGTGCTGGGTCACCATCTGCGGTGTGATACCCATCCTGCCAGCGATGACCCGGATGATCACGTTGCCCACGACACGCCACACGAACCCGTCGGATTGGTGTGGCGTGAGCTCGGTGCGAAGCCGCTGCAGCGGGGCCTGCTCCGGCGGATCACAGACGCCCATTGTCGTCATCCCTTGTCACACTGCGACGTGCACCAACTGGCCGGCGTAGGCAGTCCCTGGCCGTCCGGCGCCAATCAGCCGGAGCGTTGGCAGGCGCTCCTCGATTTCCTCGCGCAGTTCTATGTGGGCGGCCAGGAGCGGGGGCGGACCAGGCTGGCCGGTCGACCCGGATGCTGCATTCGTCGCGCAACCGATCGCGGGGCGCCGGCTAGTTCCGCAGGTTCGCCTTGGCGAACTGCGCACGCTCAGCGTCGGTCATGGCGACAAGCATGTCCACCACGTCCGTCATGTGCATCGTTCGGCCGTGCCCATCGATGTAGACCCAGGTCCAGCCGTCCGGCAACTCGAGGCTCAGGCCGTCATTGGTCGCGGGCGCTTTCTCGATGTCCATCGGCGGCCGTGGAACGGTGTCGGGCCAGTTCACGATTCCTTCGCGGAAGTGCGGGTGGTCTTCCGTCGGGTGACCATCCCGGTCGATTGCACCGCTCATAGATGCCCCTTCGTGCATGGATTACGTGGACAGCGCGCCGACTAGACCCACTGTGCCGCGACAGCTGGGGATGAGCAAGCTGGGAGAGGGAGCCCGACCTCCTGCCCGCGAACCTCGGCGCCATCACGGAGCGGAGTCCGGGGTATGCACGACGACGCACGTAGCGGCATGCCCGGAACTGGTTGATTCCTGAGTGGCGGGTACATGATCGCGAACGGACTCATGTCTCCGAGCATGCCGGCGTGACGCGGATCTTGGATAGCTGAGTACGGTGACACGGGCCTTGCGATGGGGTTGTATGGGTCGTGAACCCCCCGCCAGCGGCTCCTGGCGCAGCCGGACCGGTGCCGACATGGCGAAACCTGGACCGCCATCAAGGAACGTTCTTGCCATGAATGTCAGACGCATTACACCGCTCGCAGGAATCGTCTTCGTCGCCATCGCCGTGTTTGCAATCGTGATCCTCGGCGGCAACACTCCGGACGGGACTGCATCACCCGCCAAGGTGACGTCGTTCTACACCGACCACCACGGAGCGCAGACCACGGCGGCACACCTGCTGCCGATCGGGACGTTGTTCTTGGTGGTCTTTGCGGCCGGCACGTACGTCGCTTTGCCAAAAAATCGGGGAGATCTCGCTAGGGTGGGCAGGATCGTATTCCTGCTTGGCGCTGCGGCCGCGTCAGCGGCACTTTTCGCCGCAGCCGCGCTGCACTTGGCGCTCGCGGAGGGCGTCCACGATCACATCTCACCTGTCGCCGCCCAGGCGCTCAACGCCATCGACAATCACAACGATCCGCTGTTTACCGGTGGCCTCGGCATTCTCCTGATCGGCGGCGCGGCCGCCATGATCTCGCATCGCGGTGCATTGCGCTGGCTGGGATGGATCGCATTGGTTGCCGGTGTCCTGGTGTTCACGCCACTTGGTTTCTTTGCGCTGATCCTCGCGCTGTTGTGGATAATCGCCACAGGTATCGTCCTCGCAGGGTGGCCGCCAACGAAGGCGGACTCGGCTACGTCCTGATGTCCGAATTGCCGAGCGCTCGAAGCGAGTGGCCCGAGTGCGTGGCGCTCCCGGTTCGCGCTCGTTCGGTCAGGAACCCCCACCGGCGTCGGCGACGGACCCGGAGACCACGACGTGGGAACCGCGGGAGATCGGTCTCCGCGAATCTCGGATGCGATCAACGTGCGACGAGGTCGAAGTCGAGACCGGGCGCCAGATCGGGTGACCACCGAACGTACTGCTAATCGGACACTTTTCAAGGCCCGCGCGGCACGATTCGCACCTGCGACCTTTGGCTCCGGAGGCCAAATCTGGCCGTCACCGGTGGGGAAGGGTGCGACGCGAAACCGTATAACGATGCGAGATCTTGGGACCTGGCATTCGCGCCGTTGCCTATCGTTGCGCGATCTGGTGTTCCCAAGCTGGGGGCGGGGCGCGGTGTGGCTGGCGGACGTTCACCGCGGTTTGCTTCACCGCGTCCCATCATGCGCCGAGCCCCGCCCCGTTCGCGTGTCGACGCTGTGGAGCGGCCCACCCCCCAAGGGTCTGGTGGTGAATCCAGGCGCGCGTCGGGCTCCCTTGGTCGATCGACCCTAAGGAGCGATGCATCCCGCAGCGCGGCCGACATGGTGCAGACCTGCGATGTCTCCGGCGTTGTACTGCGCCGGTGACCGGTTGGACGCGTTCCAAACCGCGGTCATGACCTGCACTCCGTCGTTGTAATGGGCGAGACCCACGGCGTGGCCGAGTTCGTGCAGCAGGAAATGCCCGCGTGTGATGCCCTTGCCGAAACCCGGCCGCAACGCGACGTCGCTGCGGATGATCGCGAAGCCTGCCGTGATACGAAGGCGTTGTGTGGAGCTCCACTGGTAGTAATAGCCACCGACTCCGTCCTCGCCGTAACTGTTGAGGAGCAGCGAGCGCCCGACGCCTCGTCCCGGCCGGGCCCACGCAATCACCAGATTGGCTCCGGTGTGCGCGTACTGGTCGGCTGGATCAAAGACATACACCGTGTGCCCAAAGAACTTGGCGGGCTTGCCGGTCGGGATGTAGCTCGTCGGGCCGAGGTATTTCAGCCGCAAGCCGCTGGCGGACGCCAATCGCGCCATCGCGGTCCGCGCATCGCCCAGGGCGCCTCTGCCTCCGCGGCCCGCGTTGATTCGGTAGGTGATCGTCGTGCACGGATTCCAGCGAATGACGACGTTGCGCTTGGCATACCCGTCATAGCCGGTGATCAGCGTGTAGTGATGCGGGTTGCCCAGGGGGCCCGCTGCGAGTCCCATACCCGCGACCGCAAGGACGCTCAGCCAAACCGACACAAGTGGGACCGCCGCGCGATGCCAGGGGCGTCGATGGCGTGTGGCGCCGCGGGCCTTTGCACGTCGGTCACGCGGGAGACGGCGACGACCAGAGAACAAGACGGTCACCAGGATTCGCATCCCGGCGCGTGAGCTCGTCATCGGAGCCCTCGACCTAAGAGCCGATGCACCGCTCGGTGAACGTGTTCTCTCCAACGAGCGCGGGCCGCGTAATGGCCCCTGCCATTCATCGCACGTGCCGTCCCCGACCAAGCGGCCCGAGGCTCGGATACAGGACCACTCCGCAGATCACCTTGTCCGCATAGCGGGCCTGCTCATGCCCCGGATCGGGCCAAAAGCCCTGCCAGCCGTATGGGCGGTGCAGGGCGTGCCCTTGGACGTGCCGGTACGCCTTCAGACAGATGGATCCCACCCGCGAATATGCGTTTGCTGGGACCGCATTATGGCCCCACCCGCCATGCGTGACTGCATAGACCTCAAGGTTGTGTCGAGCATTGGAGCACGGCACAACGAGAAGGAGCTTGGGTGTTGAGGTCCGGTACGTCGCGCATTGACCGACCCGGGCGTTCAGATAGAAGGTCCTCACGCTGCTGGTACTCGCGCTGGCGAGCGCGAGAGTGCCGAGGACGATTACCACGACGGTCAGGGCCGCGATACGCCACCCGCGAAACACGTCTGGCCCCCTTTTTCGACGTAGACGATGCGACGGGACGAGTGCATATGGGTGGGCGATGTTCGGGGCGATCACGCCGAGCCAACATCACAGACGTCGTGCGATTGAACCTAGAACCGACTACGCAACGCGTCAACCGTTGCCATCACCGGAAGCCATCTGCGTGCGCGACCGGCCTCGGCTCAGGCGGCGCTGTTGACTCGCCCGTTCGACTCGACTCCCACGCCATGCCGTCCCGGCGGTCTTTCGACTCACGGGGCGGGGGGGCGGGGCTGGCGGCGCCCACGGACATGCCTTGGTCAGAGCGCGTGGAGGCGGCCAAGACCTTGCGTCGTGCGTCCACGGTGCGTCCGCCGGGGTTCAGCAAGAACAGGTCCTTGAGTTCGCGATCCCGAAGTCCGACGCTGCATCAGACTCAATTCTGTTGCTGGCCGAGTGGCGGCGTCGGATCTTGTCGTACTCGACCCAGTCTGGCAGAGGCTGCGCGATCTCGGATCGGCGTGCGTGCGCGAATGGCGCGACGAGATGACCGCTGACCGCGCGTCGGCGTCCACGGAATCGAACGTGACGCGCAGGCTTTCGGCTGCCCTGGGCGCGGTTGTCCGGAATGGCCTTTTGCCATCGAACCCGCTACTGGGTCCACCACGTCCCAGGGTGATGCGCGAGCCGCGCGAGTTGCCGCATCCCGCAACGTTGTTGACCAATCCGGCTTGACGTCGGCGAGCCCGCCGCGCGAGTGTGGAGCTGCTGAATGCGTTGGCGCCTTCGTTGATCACCACCGCCGCTCTCGGCAAGCTGCCAGCACACCACCACATCGAAGTGGCCGGTCTGCGGATCGGGGTCTCCGTAGATCTCCCACGCGACGCCGGTCAGCTCGCGACGCTGGGCAGAGCACCACGCGCGAACCGCATCGTGCGCCGCGCCGATCTCTGCGGGCGTTCCTGTGTGGGCTGTCGCCGCCGTCTCGGCAGCGGGCAACGTCGATCCGACGATGCGACTGAGGGCCTCGACGGATTCGGTCACCTGGACGCCAGCCTCGACGGCGACCTCGACTTCGGGGATGTCGTTCCTGTACAGCATGACATTGTGGCCCTCGGTGTGAAGGCCCGATGTGGCGCCGAGGAACGCCCACACCTCGTCCAGCATCGCAGGCCACAGTGTCGGGAACTTCCGCCACGTCGTGTTCGCCTTGACCACCGCCGTCGGACACTCGGTGGTCCGCTCGATGATCACCTCATACGCCACCACGGTCCCCCTTCCGCGCGTCGGTCCAGCGCGTCAACCCGAGACCGTGACACCCGATGAGGCACCTTGCAATTGCACGACCATTCAATCTGGACGCTCCGGCGAGCCTCCGCTAGAGCCGCGAAAGGCCCGCACGCGCGGCAGGATTCGAATCTGCGAGCTTTGGCTCCGGAAGCCAATCTTACAGGACGTTTAGGGGACGATGGGGGAGGGCGGCACGCCTGTGAGCAGGCCTTTTCGTCCCTCATCTTCCCGCTGGCGGACATTCCGATGTCGGGGTTTGTTCGGCGACTTGATCCTCGGGAGCCCGGGGAATCGCTTGCGGTCGGGTGCCAGTTGCGCGACCAGGGCCTTGAATGCCGTGCCAACCCCGCTGCGCGGACGCATGCCGCGAGCTTCAGCTGGCTCAAGCGCCATCTTGACCCGCTGCGGATCAGCCTCTAACCAGTCGCTAATCGGGCTCCCACGGAGGGAAGCATGGGCCAGATTCGGCGCTGTTCCATCCGGTTGGCTCCACTGACTGGCCTGGTGCTCGTCGGACTTTTGCCGGCGGCCATCTTCGTGGGCGGGAACACCCCCGACTCGAACTGGTCCGGCGCGCGCGTTGCGACGTTCTACGAGAATCATCAGACGTCCCAAAACGCGAGCGCGTACTTCTTAGGGTTCGCCGCCGTGTTTGCCCTCTTCTTCGCTTCGGTCCTGAGCTCGCACCTGCGTGCCCGCTCGAGCGCGGTCGGACCGACGGCCCTCGGGTTTGGAGGGGCCACCGTGGTGGCTGTCGGCCTTGCGGTGATATCCGCGTCGACCGCCGCCCGTACCGACGTGCCCTCGCAAATCAACCCCGCTGCGCTGCAAGCGCTAAGCGTGATCAGCAACGACTTCGTCACCCCGGTTGAGGTTGGCACGGTCGCATTGCTGGCCGGATACGGGATCGCAATCGCCTGGACGGGTGCGCTTCCGAGGTGGCTGGGCTGGCTTGCTCTTGTTGTGGCAGTCGCGAGCGCCATCCCGCCGTTGCTGTTCTTCGCGCTCCTCGCGTTCGCCGTCTGGGTGCTGATCGTCAGCGCTGTAATGATCGTCCGCGAGTGGCGATACTCGCCGGCGCCCGAAGCCGCGTCCGGTTAGCCGCGCCTGCGGCGCCGGCGCACCGGCGCGACGAGTCACCCGTCCCCGAGCGGCCCGCGACTGCGGGCCGCCAGGTCTCGTCAGCCCACAACCTGGTGTGCCGACGGTGTGCCCACGATGCGAACAGGCCGTCCGGACGCGGGGGAGGGCTACCCCTCAAGTAGGGGGCGGAGGTCGCCGATCTCCGTCATAGGTTCGCGTTGATGTCTATCTGAAATGCCTAGTCGGGACGGACACCGATGCGAAGGCCGTCGGCAGCAGTGATCCTCACAGCCACAGCAGGCGGTCTCGCGATCGCTGGGATACGCATTGCCGCGAGGCGTCACATGGTCACAGACGCGATCGAGAACACGGCGACCGCGGTCTCGATCAATGACGACTGGTCCGTCGACGAGGCCGACGACACGTCGGAAATGTCACCGTACGCCACCGCAGTCGTCGTCCGCGCGTCGTCCGTGCCGGCGGCGTGGACTGGTTCCGCGCAAGACCGCTAGAAACCGCCTGAATCGGCGTCCGACTGTGCCACGGCGGCGCGCCGTAAGCGCTTCCGAACGGGCCACCTCGTGGTGGACGAGCGCTGGTGCGGTGCCGGCCTCGGTGGCGCCCGCACCAGCTCGAACGACGGAGGATGCGTCGGTCGGTCGCTCGTGGCGCCTAGCCAACCCCTAAGTTGCCGGAGACGTAACTCCCCGGGCGGCTAGAGGTAGACCGGCTGCTACACGGACGCCTACCCGTCCGCGTGGGACTGCGCCACGGGATCGGTTAGGACCTTGCGCTGGATCCAGTCGCGTACGCCCGGCCACATTGCAATTGCCTCTGCTCGTGATGTGCCGCCTTGCCTCCCGAGCGCGACGCGGTAATCGCGTGTCTGCGTGGCGAGGTGGAGCGCGACGGGGTTCATATTGTCTGGGTCGCCGGTCTGCCACGCATATGTGAACGCTTCGGCCCATCGCGCCAGTTCCCGGCGCCGAAGTTCTTCGACCTGGGCGCGTTCGTCGTCGGTGAGCGGTTCGCCGGTGAGCGCCCTGGCCGGCAGCAGAGTGAAGCCCGTGCCGGTCGCAGGCCACGGGCGTACGCCCTCGTGGCCGTACCCGGCCCCCCACAGCGGCGCCATGTGCTGCCCGTCCTCCGGAGTCAGAAGTCGCGCCAGCGACACGTTGAGGACCTGCGCGAATGCGAGCGCTTCCTCGAGTGTGACGTTCTTGCGCTTCCCGCTCTCGATCTCGGACAAGGTGCTCGCGGCCATCCTGGATTCGGACGGCAGGGCGTCGGTCATGCTCGTGGCGAGTTCCCTCACGCTGAGCTCGCGATCTCATCGCGTCTCCCGCAGTCGCCTCCGAAACACCACGCCGGGGCTCTCTCCGACCCGCCTCTTGTCCGCGATTCCTGCTCCGTTCGACTCTGCCGAACACAGGCCAGTCCGGACGCCCGGAGCTGTCCACCATGCGATCCGGAGGTTGCGCGAAGCGGTGCTACAACCGTGCGAAAACGGGCTCTTCCGGTTTCAGTGGGGAGAGCGGGTTCGGATGTGCGGCGTCGGTAACCGGCCGTCGGCCCAGTTAACGCCACCGGCGTGGAGCAGGATCCGCAGCCGATAGTTGGCAAAGGAGCGGAACCCGTAGCCGGCGCGCTTGACCTTCTTGACCAGAAGGTTCAGGCCCTCGGTCGGTCCGTTGGAGGCGCCGGTGGAGTGGCGGGCGAGGATCTGGGCTTTCCAGCGGGCGAGGGTCAGCCCGAGCGATCGCACCTCGCCGACGGCGTCCAGCCGGCAGCCTTCGATCGCCTTGTCGATGAGCAGCTCGGCATCACGCAAGCTCTCGGCCAGATAGATGTCGCTCTACCGATTCCTTGGCCAGCCACGCCCCGAGGACCTCCTGATCGGGATCGCCGACTCAGAAGCCCGAGGAGCATGCGATCGACGCCCGTGCCATCGAGGCGCTCGGTACCTGAGAGCAGGAGTTTGCGGATCCGGTACAGGGGATCGCGCTTCCTGCCGCGATGCCCGAGGGTGCGGTTCTGCACCCGGCGGCGCACGGTGTCAAGGACCCGGTTGGCCACGCGCACCACATCAAACGGATCCGCGACTCGGATTGCCTGGTCGATGCGCCCCTCGAGCCCCGAGCGGTATGACTCGGCCAGGTCCGTGGCCACCACGCGGATCCCGGACGTGAACGTGCTCGGTTGCGCATCGAGCCAGCCGGCCAGATCACTGGCGGTATTGCCCTTGAACGACGTCGATCACGATGCGTCGCTCGAGATCCACGAGGCTCGTCGCGTACTTCGTGGAGTGCTCGCGGGTTGCGATGAGCCAGGTCGTCTCATCAACCCCCAGCTGCCGAACTGCGCCGATGCGATCAGGGTCGGCCACCAAGGGCTCGCCGTACTCGTGCACCGCCGCCATCACCGTGTCCCACGACACCCCAAGCTCTGATGCCAGCTGCGATACCGGCCGGGCGTTTCGCCCGATCTGCCGGCAGCACTCTCGCCCGGCACGGCGGGTGAGCAGGTACCGCGCCGAGAAGCCCTCGGAGACTTCGGTCCACGTGCGCGATGCGCACTCGGGTTCTTCGCAGCGCCAGCGGCGCTTGATCCACACCAGGCGCACGGGTCGGCCGGAGGCGGCGAGGTCTCGGTACTCCACTGGAATGCGGTCGTGGGCGGTGGCGATGACGCCGCAGGCCGGACAGCCTACGACGATCGGGACCGTCTCGATCTCGATGACCAGTTCCTCATCGGTCTCGGTGACCTCGAGAACTCGAAAGCCAGGCAGGCCGAGCAGGGCCTCGGCAGGGCCGGTAGCGTCACACATTGTCAGGGGTCTCCTCACCGTCGCGGGCCGTAGAACAGCCGCAACGATGACCGAGGCCCCTGACGCCCCTACCTGCTGCTCCTCGCTACCGGTGATCCCCACTCGGACCGGAAGAGCCAGAAAACGGGCAATTGCGTCGCTCTCGGCACTTGACGCTAACAACACAAAAGGCCCGTATAAACGGGCCTTTCTGTGAGCACGCGCGGCAGGATTCGAACCTGCGACCTTTGGCTCCGGAGGCTAAATCTGGCGCGTAGGGGTGGGGAAGGGCGCGACAGGAAACCCGGCAACGACAGGGGATCTCGGGACCTGGCATTCGCGCCGGTGCCTACCATTGCGCGCTGGGGTGTTCCCAAAGTGTTCCCAAAGCGGCTCGCTGCTGGCTTTCGCGGGCGTTGACCTGGTGACGACTCAGACGGTCATCGGCCGCAGCGTGCTCTCCACCACTGGCCGCTACCTTCATGCGCGAACGGCATTGGACCCGGCGGGATCAGCCGGTCGTGATGGAGGGCTCGCCGAGGGCGGCGCGCACCCAGTTGTGCGTGTTGCCGGGGTCCAGATTGGCCAGGAACTCAGAGCGTGAGCCATCTCAAGTTGAGATCGCCCCTCGGTCTCTTGCTCGCGCAGCGATGGTGTGTCGCATTTCGAGATCATCGCAACACACCAGTGCGATGGCTGCGTTCGGGCCAGCCTGAGCGAGGATCGCGTGAGCCGCCTGCTCATCCGATCCGACGTGACCGGCGTGCACGTGGACAGCGTGGCGCCCGGTCTTCGCGCCTTTGAACATTCCAACGATGCCGATCAGCCCGAGCATCACCGCCGCGAAGAAGCCGAGCAGGGCGCCCTCGAGGCCCTCTGCGGTCAGTACCCGGGACTGGGTGAGCTTCAGTGAACCGTCCTTGTTGCCCCTGACCACGAACGCGGTCTCGTAACCCTTGCGAACCTGCTTCCCGAACTCTCGCCCGAGTAGTGCCAGCAAATGCTCGGCGGCGTGGCGGTTCTCGAAGCTGGCGACGACTACCGACGGTTGCGCGTCTGGATCGGCCTTGGACGGCATAAGCCGATCATCCCACACGTTTCCCGGCACACTCGGCGACCCAGTGTTCCCAAATCCCGACGGTGCGGGCGGCGCGGATCGCCCGCAGTACGACAACTTCCCCGCTAATCCCGATGTTACCTAGAGCACGCGCGGCAGGATTCGAACCTGCGACCTTTGGCTCCGGAGACCAATTCTGCAAGACATTTGCGGGACGATGGGGGACATGGGAAACCGTCTGAGCAGCCGTGTGCGTCCCGCATCATCCCGGGCGTACGCATTCCGATGTACGGAGAATGTACGGAGCCGGCGAGCCGTGACCGTGACTTACGATCGCGTCCGGCCAATGCCGTACGCTCACTCGATCTCGATTGCGTGCTCTGCCACAGCGGAGCGGCGCCGATAGGAGAGCGCCTTGGACTACCAACTCGAGCGGTGGATCAATGGGCCGGCCGGTCATCACGCAGCGCTGGACGCCGTGATGAAGGACGCCGCAAACTGGGCCGTGCCGGTCTTTATCGGCATCGTCGCAGTGTGGTTCGTGCTTGGGTGGGTGCTTGGGCGTCCGGCGGAGCGACGCGGTGCTGTCCTGGCGCTTCTCGCGGCAGGCGGCGCGCTCTTGGTGAACCAGGTTCTCATTCGCATCTGGGATCGACCCAGGCCGTTTCTCGCCCACCCGGTCCACGTACTGGTATCGCGAAGCACCGACTCATCGTTCCCAAGCGACCACGCGGCCGCGTCGATTGCCATCGCGGTCACGGTGTTGCTAATGCACCGGCGGATCGGCCTCGTCGTGCTCGCGGTGGCGCTACTGGTCTGCTTCGCGCGGGTCTACGTCGGGGCTCACTACCCCGGGGACGTGCTCGGCGGTGCTGCGATCGGGCTTGCCGTCACACTCCTGCTTTGGCGACCACTGGCGTTCGTCCCGACGCGGGTGAACGACGCGCTCACCTGGCTCATCCGACTCTTGCATCTTCCGATGCCGGACCGCGTCCCAGCACGCATCTAGCGATCGAACCGCCGCTCCGCCGGATCGCCCCACGCGGCTCCTAGGGTCCTAGTTGTGTGCAATCGCCGGGGGACACCATGTACTACGACCACATGGACGGTGGGAACAACGGGGGCTGGATCGCGATGCTAGTCATCCTGATTCTGCTCATCGCGTTGGCAGTGGTCGCGGTTTGGTTCTTCGTGACCAATGCTCGCCCGCAGACCGGGGGTGCGCCCTCGCAGAGCCTCCGGCCGGGTGCGGCCGACTTGCTCGACGAACGGCTCGCCCGAGGCGAGATAAGTCCCGATGAGTATCGCGAGCGACTCGCGGCTCTTCGCGAGCGCGAACAATCCGGCTAGCACGCGCGGCAGGATTCGAACCTGCGACCTTTGGCTCCGGAGGCTAAATCTGGCGCGTAAGGGTGGGGAAGGGCGCGACAGAAAGCCTTGCATCGATGCCGGATTTCGGGACCTGACAGTCGCGCCATTGACCACCGTTGCGCGATCCGGCGCTACAACGGTGCTACAACGGGACGCGGTGTCACGGGTAGGTTGCCGCTCGGGCCTCGCTCGCCTGCGCGATGGCATCCGGCCAATTCCCATGGCGTGTTAGCGACTCAGGTGTCGCGGCCGCGGCTGCCTGGGCGACTGAGGTGGACTCCGATCGCCAGCCAGACCAGGTTCCAGACGGAGTCCGCTCCAATCAACCCGGGAGGCACACCGCAGCAGGGTGCCCGCAGGCAGCTCAACTTCGGGATGGCTTCCTTCAGGCTCATGGACGGCGGCCAGCCCCCCACCGGCGGCGGTCTGGCTACCCTCGGCGGTAGGTATCTATTCCCGGCGAGCTTCGTCGAAGGGCCGACCGTGTTCGGACAAGGCGCGGAGATGCAGGTCCGCAAGTTCGGGGTCCGCAGCAGGGTCGCCGGAACGAGCGACGGCGACCGCCATGGCCAGCGGCCTTCCTGAGGAGCTATATCGAATGACAAGCGTTACGAACGAGATCGACCCCAGCATGCCGCCGAGCGGGACTGGCTGCGCGGAGTGCCTAGCCGGTGCGTCCCCGGGTTGGTGGCTCCACCTGCGCCGCTGCGCGGCGTGCGGACACGTCGGTTGTTGCGATAACTCGCCCAGCCAGCACGCGAGCGCCCACAGCAAGGCGACGGGACACCCCGTGCTTCAGAGCTTCGAACCGGACGAAGACTGGTTCTACGACTACCGCTCCGGCAAGTTCTTCGGAGGACCCGTCCTGGGCCCGCCCGATAGTCATCCGGCTGACCAGCCTGTACCCGGCCCGGCCGGCGCCGTGCCCATAGACTGGCAGCGCCACCTCAACTAACGCGGTGAGCGGGAAGCCGGCGACTGGGTCGAGCTACCCGCTCTTGGCCACCAAGCTGTCCTTCTGCAAGGCTGTTAACCGGGGTCGATGCTTCACATCCCGGGTGACCGTGACCAACTGGGATCCGTCGAGTGCTCTTGGGGTCAGCGTCCGGCTTGTGGCGAACGCCAAAGCGCGCATCTGCTCGATCGGAACGCTGGACGCCGACTACTACTACCCCTACTGCGCGTTCACGGTGTCCGAGGGCTCCATGGGGAGGCGGACAGTCGCCGCCACCGCACGATCGCGCACGGCCGATCCGAAGCCCCGGAACAACGTCGCGAGTGTCCTCGTCAAGTTCACTCGCTGACGAGTCGCAACGCCTGCGTCTCTGGGCGTCCCGGCGCGCATCGCCCGGCCACCGGTACTCGGTCGCGGCGTCCCCGTTCCAGTCATTAAACGCGATGACGACCGTGAAGTAGCCCGTCCTTTCGGCCTCCTGCGCAAACGTGCTCGCGGTTAGCAACCTGGGTCAAGGTGTTTGCCCAGTCAGCGCGGCCGGGATGATGCGAATGCCCCCCCGAGCTCGAGGACCAGGTTCTGGAGCTCGGCCGACGCCATGGCACGCATGGTGGGCAACTCTGCGGCTGCCTGCTCGTGGTCGAACACGTTGAGCGGCCAATCGCCGACGGTGCCGCTCTGCAGATGTGGGTGGAGAAATCCGACGCCGTAGTAGGCGCGGATGACGATTGGCTTGATGCCGGCAGCCTGTTGGTCTGGCCATGACAGTGCCCAAACGGCGTCGACCCCGCCATCGGCTGAGCGACGAACGCCTGTCGCGGTCACCTGGCCGGTGTCGAGCAGCAGATATCTGTTGATCTCGTCAAGAACCTGCCGGGCGTACGGATCGAGCAGTGCGATTGCCGCGGTGTACTCCGGGCGAAAGTTGATCGGAGGCACTGTCATGCAACAACACTCTTCCCGGACAGGCCAGAATACAACGATGTGACTACGTTCTAGTCTGGGCCCATCCAACCGAGGAACCCGAAATGAGCACGAACGTGAGTGTCACGCTCGGGCCGCCACGCGGACCGAGCGAACGGAGCACGAGGCCGGGGGGACCGTCGACGGTCGTCTCCATCACGGGGGTCGACGGTGATGAGCTGACGATGAGGATGTTCCCGGACGGCCTCGTGGAGGTCACGCGCCTCGCCAACATCCACATCGAGGCGCTCCTGTCTGCGGTGGCCGCGCTGGAGGACCGTCATCGGGAGCTGCTCGACACCTGAGCGCATAGCCACGGGCTCGCGCGACAGGCGGCCGAACGCGAGCCCGTGATGCCCCGCGCCGAGTCGGGAATGCCCGACCCACCCTCGGCCCATGATCTGACGCTCGCAGCGAGCGCGGACCTGGCTGGGCCTGCGCACGGCCCAGGGCCGAGGACGGGAACGGCCTCACGAGGAAGGCCCCCAGCCACCGGGAGCGGTCAGCCGACGCAGTGGCTGCGTATCGGCGCCATTTCAAAGCACGCGCGGCAGGATTCGAACCTGCGACCTTTGGCTCCGGAGGCCAACGCTCTATCCACTGAGCTACGCGCGCGAGCCGACGCATAGTAGCGACGTTTCCCTTTGCGCGAGTGGCGCCGGCTAGGGTGTGACCGCGCGCGCCAGGGAATCGTAAGAGGCGCGTGCACAAACCCGAAGGCACAATGGACCGATGCGGATCGCGGTCATCTCCGATACCCACTTCCGACAGCGGGGGCCGGCCCTGCCGCCACTGTGTGATCACCGCCTGGCAAGCGCCGACCTCATCGTTCACGCCGGCGACCTCTGTGACCTTCATGCGCTTGGATCGATACGGGACATCGGTCTTCCGGTGATCGCCGTCCACGGCAATGTCGACGATGCCGACGTGCGCGCACAGCTTCCGCGTGAGACAGAGTTCGATGTCGGTGGCATACGCGTCGCGGTCGTTCACGACGCCGGAGTTGCCGCAGGACGCTTGAGCAGGCTGCGGCGGCAGTTCCCTGCCGCGGGCGTCGTCATCTTCGGACACACTCACGTTCCGCTGATCGAGCAAGGTGCCGACGGGTTCTTGATCCTGAATCCAGGGAGCCCCACCGACCGTCGCCGGCAGGCCGTTCACACAATGGCGGAACTCATCGTCGGGCCCGGGCGCGCACTACGGGCCACGATCATCCCGCTCGACGCCGCCGCCGGGACCTCGAGACAAAACGACTAGGATCGCCCGCGATGGATCTCTGGGTGACATTCCTCGGGACCGCGGCATCGGTCCCAACCACATCCCGCGGTACCTCGGCGACGCTTGTGGTCCGTGGCGGGTCCCGCGTGCTCATCGACTGCGGCGAGGGCACCCAGCGCCAATTCCTGCGCTCGGGCCTGGGTCTGCTAGACCTTGACGCCATCCTACTGACGCACCTGCACGGCGACCACTACCTCGGCCTGCCCGGACTCTTGAAGACCTACGCACTGCGCGGACGCACTGAGCCGCTACCACTGATCGGTCCGCCCGGACTGACCACGCTACTGACGGCGCTGCAGAGCGTGATCGGGCGATTGCCATTCCGGCTCGAAGTACACGAGGCGGAACCGGGACCCGTGCTGACACTCGAGGGCGGGCGCTGGGAGGCATACCCGACGCGCCATTCCGTTCGCTCGTTTGGCTACGCGCTGATCGAGGACACCCGACCGGGAATGTTCGACGTCGCTGTCGCCCGGGCGCTCGGCGTCCCGGCCGGCCCGCTCTTCGGCACGCTCCAGCGTGGGGAGTCGATCTGGATCGGGGACGTGGAGGTACTCCCGGACCAGGTCCTTGGCGCGCCGCGCCCCGGACGCACGGTGGTCATTACTGGCGACACTGAGCCGTGCGACAGCACCGCTGAGATCGCATCGGGTGCCGACCTCCTCGTCCATGAAGCGACGTTCCTTGACAACGACCGCGGGCGGGCGCGGGAGACCCGGCACTCGACCGCCCGTGAGGCCGCCGAGATCGCCCGCCGGTCCGGAGTGCAGCTGCTTGCGCTCACGCACTTATCGAGCCGCTTCATCCCACGCGAAGTCCGTAAGGAGGCCGCAGCGCTCTTCCCGGAATCCCTCGTACCCAGGGACTTCGATCAGATCGAAATCCCGTTCGCCGAGCGTGGCGCGCCAATGTTCCATCCCGGAGGAGCCACCCGGCGGCCCGCTGACGGTGCTCCACCGGCAGCCGCCGGCCCTGGTACAGTCACCGCAGAACCCGACCTTTAAGCCCGGCCCCGAGAGGCCGGAAAGGAGCGGCACATGCACGAGGCCTGCGCCCAGGCACCACTGTTTCGGGCACCGTGACCGGCGACACGGTCACGCGCTTGGTTGACCAAGACCAGGTACGTCGGACCGTTGCCCGCATTGCCCACGAGATTCTCGAGCGTCACGCAGACCCGAGCCGCATCGCGCTGGTCGGGATCCGCACCCGGGGCGTCCCGCTGGCGACACGTCTAGCCGCGCTCATCTCCGAGTACTCGGGCGTCCAGCCGGACCTCGGCAGCGTCGATATCGCCCTGTACCGCGATGACGTAGCCGCCGGCACGATGCCGGTCGTCGGTGAGACCCAACTTCCGTTCCCGCTCTCAGATCGGACGGTCGTGCTCGTCGATGACGTGCTCTACACGGGTCGGACGATCCGTGCCGCAATCGACGCGATCTTCGACTACGGCCGCCCACCGCGGGTGCAGCTCGCCGTCTTGGTCGACCGCGGCCATCGAGAGCTCCCGATCCGCCCGGATTTCGTCGGACGGAACCTGCCGACGTCGGCCGCGGACCGCGTCCGAGTGCGCCTGACAGAAACCGACGGCGTCGACGAAATTCTCTTGTTCACCAAGGAGCGTTCATGAGCGCGCGACGATCACTCATCGGGATCGGCGACCTCTCACGCGATGAGATCACCCGGTTGTTGGACCTGGGCGAGCGCTTCGCCGAGGTCATGAGCCGGGATATCAAGAAGGTCCCCACCCTGCGGGGACGGACCATCATCAATCTCTTTTTCGAATCGTCGACCCGGACCGCGACGAGCTTCGAGCTCGCCGGCAAGCGCTTGTCCGCCGATGTCATCAACGTCAAGGCATCCGGTTCGTCGGTCGAGAAGGGGGAGACCCTCAAGGACACGATACTCACACTGGCTGCGTACAAACCGGACGTCCTGGTGATCCGGCACGCGGCCGCGGGTGCCGTCGCGGCCGCGGCGCGCTATACCGATGCCGCCGTCGTCAACGCCGGGGACGGCAAGCACGAGCACCCGACCCAAGCACTGCTTGACCTCTACACGCTGCGCAAGACGATGGGACGGCTCGAAGGGCTGCACGTCGCGTTCGTCGGTGATGTGCTGCACTCGCGCGTCGCGCGCTCCGGGGCCATCGCACTCCAGACGATGGGCGCCAAGGTGAGCTTCATCGCTCCGCCGACGCTACTGCCGCGCGGCTCCGCCGAAGGGCTCGGGGTCCACACCTCCTATGACATCGCCGACATCGCCGATGCGGATGTCGTCTACGCCTTGCGTATGCAGCATGAGCGGATGGGCGACGGCGGGTTCGTCCCGTCGCTGCGGGAGTACGCGACCCAGTACGGCATTGGGCATCACCGCCTGCGCGAAGGGCAACGCGTCATGCACGCCGGCCCGATGAACCGCGGCGTCGAGATCACCGATCAACTCGCAGATGACCCCACCGCGTTGGTGACGGCGCAGGTCGAGGGCGGAATGGTGGTGCGCATGGCCGTGCTCTACGACCTGCTCAGTGACCCGAAGGCGGTGCGCAGCGCCGACGTGGTCAGCCACATGGTGGCCGCGTGAACCGGGATATCGTGCTCGTCCAACGCCCCGGGCCCACGGCCTCCGTGGTCGTCCGCAACGCGCGCCTGCTCGATCCGGCTGCCGGCATCGATAGGACCGGCGACCTCGTCGTCCGTGACGGGCGAATCGGCGGCGACCCCAAGGGGCTTCCCGAGATCGACGGCGATGGCCTGGTGGTGGTGCCCGGGTTCGTTGATCCGCACGTGCACCTGCGTACACCTGGACGCGAAGACACCGAAGACATCGGCTCGGGCTCCCGTGCGGCTGCGGCCGGCGGCTACGTCGCCATCGCCGCGATGCCCAACACCGATCCCCCGGTCGACGACGCTCAGGATCTCGTGCGCCTGCGCGAGCTTGCCGCCGATGAGGCGGTGATCGGCGTGGGGTTCATCTGCGCGATCACCAAGGGGCAGAGGGGCTCAGAGCTCACCGAAGCCGCCGAACTAGCCGAGCTTGGGGCGGTTGCGCTGTCTGACGACGGCCACCCGGTCGGCAACGCCGCCGTGTTTCGCAGAGCGCTGCAGTACCAGCACCTCGCGCACCTGCCGCTCACCCTCCACGAAGAGGACGTGGATCTCTCCGCGGGCGGCGCGATGCACGAAGGGGCCGTGTCGGCGCGTCTTGGGGTTGGTGGCATCCCCGCGGTCTCGGAGAGCGTCGCCGTCGCCCGCGACGTTGCCCTGGCGGGCTACGAGGGCGCACGCATCCACATCTGCCATGTCTCAGCGCTCGAGACCGTCGAGGAGGTCCGCCTCGGCAAGGCCCGGGGGATCCACGTCACGGCCGAGGTGACCCCGCACCACCTGCTGTTGATCGACGAGGACTGTGAGGACCTCGACCCGGCGACGCGCAAGATGAATCCGCCGCTGCGCGGCACGAACGACCGCGACGCGCTGCTGGCGGCACTCGTCGACGGCACCCTCGACTGCATCGCAACCGATCACGCGCCGCACGGCGCCAGCGAGAAGGAGCTTCCATTTGAGGAGGCGCCCTTCGGCGTCACCGGACTCGAGACCGCGTTCGCGTCGCTCTACACCTACCTGGTCGTCCCGGGCAAGCTGCCGCTCGAGGTCCTCGTGCAGCGCATGAGCGCCGACGCGGCCCGGGTGCTCGACCTTCCGGTGCCGACGCTCGCCGACGGCGCGCCGGCGAACCTGACCGTCCTCGATCTCGGGGCGACGTGGGTCGTGGGCGCCGACGGCTTCCAGAGCAAGTCCCGCAACTCGGCGTTCCTCGGTGCCCGACTGACCGGCCGTGTGCAGCTGACGATCGCCGGGGGACAACTCGCATGGCAGCGCTAGACACGCGGCATCCGTCGCTGCTTCGCGCCAACCAGACCGCGCTCTTGGTCGTCGACGTGCAGGAGGCGTTCCGGCCGGTCATCGACGGCTTCGACCAGGCCGTGCGCAATTGCCGCATCCTTATCGAGGGCTTCACGATCCTCGGCGCGCCGACGGTCGTCAGCGAGCAGTACCCGAAGGGGCTTGGGCACACCGTCTCCGAACTCGCCGAGGCCTTGCCGGTGGACACCCCGGTCGTCGAGAAGCTGCGGTTCTCGGTCGTCGGCACCCCGGAATTCGGCGCCGCGATCACCACAACGGGGCTACGGCGGTGGGTGGTCTGTGGCATCGAGGCCCATGTGTGTGTCAACCAGAGCGTCCACGACCTGCTGGCCTCCGGGCACGAGGTCGTGCTTGCTGCCGACGCGGTGAGCGCCCGGACGCCGGCTAATCGTCAGATCGGCATCGACAAGTGCGTGGCCGCCGGCGCGATCCTCTCGAGTGCCGAGACGGTCCTGTTCGAGATGCTCGAGCAGGCCGGTTCGGCGGAGTTCAAGGCGATCAGCAGATTGGTGCGCTAGTGGGCCTCACCCCGGCATGGATCGTGACCGAAGACGGGCTTGCGCTCGAGGGCCGATCGGTCGGCGCGCCCGGCACGGCACTTGGCGAGATGGTGTTCACGACGGGCATGACCGGATACCAGGAGGCGGTGACCGACCCCTCCTACCACGGTCAGATCCTGACCTTCGCGGCGCCGATGATCGGCAATTATGGGACTGGGCCGCGCACACTTGAAAGCGACCGCCCCTGGCCGCCGGCGGTGCTGATGGCCCGCGCCGGGAACATGGCCGGCGCCGCCGGGTCGGTCGGATGGTGCGATTGGCTGACCACACATGGCGTCGTCGCCTTGGCCGAGGTCGACACGCGACGGCTCGTCCGCCATTTGCGTGACCGCGGCGCTATGCGGGGCGGGGTGAGCACCGAGATCGCACCGGAGGAGCTGCAGGCGCGTGTGCTCGAGCATCCGCCGCTGGACGGACGGGACCTCACCCCGGAGGTCGCCGGTCCGGAACGCCGACTCGGTACGCATGGCCCGCGGGTCGTGGCGATCGACTGCGGAATTAAGCGATCGATCACCGACGGGCTGGTCCAGGCAGGCTGCCAGCTTGAGCTCGTGCCGTCCGGCGTCAGCGCACAGCAGATCCGGGAGCTCGGCCCCGACGCCGTGTTCTTGTCCAATGGGCCCGGTGATCCTGCGGCCGTCACGCCGGTGATCGCGACGGTCCGCGACATCTTGGGCGAGATCCCGGTGTTCGGGATCTGTCTCGGTCACCAGATGCTGGCCCACGCCGTCGGTCTGCGCACCGAGAAGCTGCCGTTCGGTCACCGCGGAGCGAACCACCCCGTGCGACGTGCCGTCGACGATCGTGTCGAGGTCACGGTGCAAAACCATGGGTATGCGGTGGTCGCCGACAAGCTGCCTGCCGGCGTCGAAATCACTCACACGAGCCTGTTTGACGGTTCCGTCGAGGGGATGGCCATCCCCGACCTGCGTGCCTTCTCGGTGCAGTATCACCCCGAGGCGAGCCCCGGGCCGCACGACGCCCGCTACCTGTTCGCCCGCTTCGTGGAGACCCTCGCCAAATAATGCCCCGCCGCGACGACATCTCCACCATCCTTGTGTTGGGTAGCGGGCCGATCGTGATCGGCCAGGCCGGCGAGTTCGACTACTCGGGAACCCAGGCCTGTCGTGCGCTGCGCGAGGAGGGGTATCGCGTGGTGCTGGTCAACTCGAACCCGGCGACGATCATGACCGACCCGTCGGTAGCCGACCGGACCTACGTCGAGCCGCTTGACGTGACCGCCATCGAGCGCGTGATCATGCGCGAGCGGCCCGACGCGCTGCTGCCGACGCTGGGCGGCCAAACCGCGCTGAACCTCGCGATGGAGCTGCACTATTCCGATGTCCTTGCCCGCGAGGGCGTCGAGCTGATTGGCGCGACGGCTGACGCGATCCATCGGGCCGAGGATCGTGAGGCCTTCCGCACGACGATGGCGTCGGTCGGGCTCGAGATGGCGGCCAGCGTCATCGTCACCGACATCGATGCCGGGTTGGCCGCCGCGGATGAGATCGGCTTCCCGGTCATCTTGCGCCCGGGATTCACGCTCGGGGGCGAGGGCGGCGGCGTGGCCCACTCCGCGCCGGAGCTGCGGGATCGGCTCCAGCGCGCCCTCGACGCAAGCCCGATCGGACAGGTGCTGCTCGAACAATCGGTCCTCGGATGGGGGGAGTTCGAGCTCGAGGTCATGCGCGATCGCAACGACAATGCCGTGATCATCTGCTCGATCGAGAACCTCGACCCAATGGGTGTCCACACCGGCGATTCGGTGACGGTGGCGCCGGCGATGACCCTGACGGACCCGGAACTGCAAGCGCTTCGGGACGCCGCCCTGACGGTGATTCGCGCGGTCGGCGTCGAGACCGGGGGCTCGAACGTGCAATTCGCCCTCAATCGTGATACCGGCCAAGTCCTGGTCATTGAGATGAACCCGCGTGTATCGCGATCGTCGGCGCTCGCCTCCAAGGCCACGGGGTTCCCGATCGCCAAGATCGCCGCCCGCCTCGCGATCGGGTACACCCTCGACGAGCTGCCCAACGACATCACTCAGGTCACGCCGGCGAGCTTCGAGCCGACGTTGGACTACGTCGCGGTGAAGGTCCCGCGCTTCGCCTTCGAGAAGGTCCCCGGGACGTCCGACGAGCTGACGACGCACATGAAGAGCGTGGGGGAGGTGCTGGCGATCGGACGCACCTTCGGCGAGGCGTTCGGCAAGGCAATGTCCGCGCGTGAGCTTGACATCAAGCCGGCCATCCCGGCGACCCCAGCCCTTGCGCTCCGCCAGATCGCGCGGGCCACCTGGGACCGCTTTGACGTGATGCTCTGGGCGGCGCGTGGCGGCGCCAGCGCTGACGAGCTCGCGCGCGCATCACAAATCCACCCCTGGTTTTGCGATCAGCTCGTCCAGCTCGCCGCCGCCGAGCGCGAGCTCGGCGGCGATCTTGCCGCCCTCGACGCGGACGCGCTGCGCGCGGCGCGTCGGGCCGGGGCGACCGACCGGATGATTGCCGCAACGACGGCGAGTACCGAGCTCGAGGTCGGTATCCGCCGGCGCGCGCTCGGGGTCACGCCGACCTACCACGCCGTCGATACCTGCGCGGCCGAGTTCGCCGCTCAGACCCCGTACTACTACTCGGCCTTCGACACGGACACCGAATCCCGCGTGAGCGGGCCCCAGAGCATCATCGTCCTCGGGTCCGGACCCAATCGAATCGGTCAGGGGGTCGAGTTCGACTACTGCTGCGTACATGCGGTCACGGGTGCCCGCGAGCTCGGCTACTCGGCGGTCATGGTCAACTGCAATCCCGAGACGGTCAGTACCGACCACGGGGTCAGCGATCGGTTGTATATGGAGCCGGTCACCATCGACAGTGTGCTGGACATTTGCGCGATCGAGCAGCCGCTGGGAGTCATCACGCAACTGGGCGGCCAGACGCCGTTGCGCCTCGCCCAGGCCCTGGCCGACTGCGGCGTGCCAATCCTCGGGACATCGCCGGAGGCCATCGACCTCGCAGAGGATCGTGGTCGCTTCGGTGATCTGTTGACACGCCTCGGGCTCAGCGCGCCGCCATGGTGCATCGCGCGGAGCCCAGACGACGTCGAAGCCGCGGCCCAGGAGATCGGATACCCGGTGCTCGTCCGACCCTCGTACGTGCTCGGTGGACGTGCCATGGCCATCTGCACCTCGTCCGCGGAAGTCCACGCCTACCTGCGCAGGGAGCGGCCGGACGGCGTCATCCTCGTCGACCGCTTCCTCGAGGGTGCGCTGGAATTCGACGTCGATGCCCTGTGCGACGGCACGACCTGCTGGATCGCGGCGGTCATGGAGCACGTCGAGGCGGCGGGCATCCACTCGGGCGACTCGGCGTGCGTCCTGCCGCCGCAGCAGATTGACCCGGGAGTCATCGCCGAGCTTGAGGCCCAGACGGCGGCCATTGCGACGGCGCTCGGCGTCGTGGGACTGATCAACGTCCAGTACGCGCTTGTCGGGGGCAAGGCCTATGTGATCGAAGCCAACCCACGCGCATCGCGCACGATCCCGTTCGTCGCGAAGGCCACCGGCGTTCCGCTCGTGCGCCATGCGCTACGGATCATGCTCGGTGAGTCGATCGCAGATCTGGATCTGCCGAGGGTGCGCAAATCCAAGTACGTCGCGGTCAAGGAGGCGGTGCTGCCGTTTTCCCGGTTCACCGGGTCGGACCCCCTGTTGGGGCCTGAGATGCGCGCGACCGGCGAGGTCATGGGCCTCGCACCGACCTTCGGTGCGGCCTTTGCCAAGGCGCAGCGCGGTGCCGGGGTGCCATTGCCCAGATCGGGCACGGTCTTCGTTTCGACCCGCGACGCCGACAAGGCCCGTGCGGTCGCCCTGGCAGCGGATCTGTCCGGACACGGCCTGAACATCTGCGCGACGCACGGCACCGCGGCAAGCCTCGCCGCGGCCGGCGTGCCCGTCGACGTGGTCCGCAAGGTCTCTGAAGGCGCCGACAACATCACCGACGCGATTCTTGCCGGCAAGATTGCCATGGTCATCAACACGCCAAGCGGCGGAGGCGACCTGACCGACGGCGCCGCCATCCGGCACGCCGCGATCCGGGCAGGGATCCCCTGTATCACGACGATCGAGGCCGCCGAAGCGGCCGCCACCGCGCTCGGAACCGACGACGTCGAGCCGGTCGCGCTGCAGGACATCGCCTAGGTCGTTCAGGCGGGTTGACGGCCGGGACGCAAAGATGGTGCCTAAAAGCGCGCACTTTGGTTAAACTGCTCCACTACGCGGCGGGGCACTAGATTCCTACGTGTCGCCAGTGAGTTCTTGTGGCAGGATGTTCGACAGCCCGCCGCATTGGCTCTCGCCAGGACTGACATTCGACGTTGAGGCTCGCAGCACGATGAACAAGTCCACCTCACAGGCACCCGAGCGTTCACTGGATCAGCGGATGGAGGCGTTGCGCCGAGCCAATGAGATCAGGAGCCTGCGCGCGCAGCTCAAGCGTGATCTCAAGGACGGCAACGTGCAGATCGCCAGCGTGATCTCCGATCCTCCCGAGTACGTCCAGACGGCGAAGGTGTTTGACATGCTGATCGCGGTGCCCAAGTACGGGAAGGTCAAGGCCACCCGTTTCTTGAACCATTGCCGCATCTCCCAAGGCAAGACCATCGGCGGGCTCTCCGAGCGGCAGCGCTCCGAGCTGGTCGACCTTCTCGACCACTGACCCGGTCGGTCGATCCCGGTACCCGCCGGGCCCGCGTGATCATCGTCTCCGGGCCGTCCGGGGCAGGAAAGGGCACACTGATCCGCCGTGTGCAGGCGGTGTTCCCGTTCGTGCGCACGGCGACATCGGCGACGACCCGACCGATGCGGCCGGGCGAGCAAGACGGGCGCGAGTACCACTTTCTGACCGAGGACGAGTTCGTGCTGCACGTTGGCCACGGGGACTTCCTCGAGCACGTGACCTACGCCGGCAACCGCTACGGAACACTCCGCGAGGAGGTCGAGCGTCACCTCCGCGACGGCGACTCGGTCATTCTCGAGATCGAACTGCGCGGGGCGCGCGCGTTGCGTGATGCGCTTCCCGATGCGGTGTCCATCTTCGTCGAACCGCCGTCGATGGACGAACTGATCCGACGCCTGCGCGCACGCGACACGGAGGCCGAAGCCGACATCCAGGCACGCCTTGCCGAAAGCCTGGTTGAGCTCGGGGCGCGCCAGGAGTTCAATTACCAAGTCCGAAACGACGACCTCGACAGCGCTGCGGCCGAGATGGCACGCATCGTGGACGCGGTCACCCGGAGCGTGTAATGGCAAACATCGTCCTCGGCGTCAGCAGCGGGATCGCCGCCTATAAGTCCGTCGATCTCATGCGCACACTCCAGCGCGCCGGCCACGACGTCCGCGTGGTCATGACTGAGAACGCGACGCGATTCGTCGGTCCCGAGACGTTTGCGGCGCTCTCGGGCCACCAGGTGGGCATCGACGTCTTCGGCCGCGAGTTCGAGCCGGGCTTCGACCATCTGGAGTTCGCCCGGTTTGCCGACGTGATCTTGATCTGCCCGGCGTCGGCCAACACGATCGCCGCGATCGCCTCCGGCTTTGCCGACGGCCTCTTGACGACCTCCGTCCTCGCCTTCGACGGTCCGCTGGTCCTTGCGCCAGCAATGAACACCAAGATGTGGCAGCACCCGGCGACCCAGGCGAACCTGGCGACGCTGAAAGGCCGCGGTGTCCACGTGATCCCCCCGGCGGTCGGCCTGCTCGCCGACGGCGATGTCGGCCCGGGACGGTTGCCCGAGCTGGAGGTCATCTTCGGCGAGCTCGAGCGGGTAATCGCCGCCGACCGCCCGCTGCAGGGCGTCGCGGTGCTGATTGCCGCCGGCGGCACGCGCGAACCCATCGACGCGGTGCGCTACGTCGGGAATCGCTCAAGCGGCAAGATGGCCTGGGCACTCGCCGAGGAGGCATCGCACCGCGGTGCGAAGGTCACTGTGATCGCCGCCAACGTCGATCTGCCGCGCCGACCGCAGATCATCTATGTCGATACCCCGACCGCGCACGAGATGCTCATCGCCTGCCGCGCATACCACCGCGACGCCGATATCGTCATCATGGCCGCCGCGGTCGCCGACTATCGCCCGTCGGCACCCGTCGACGGCAAGATCGAAAAGTCGCAGACCGAGCGCCTCGAGATCCCCCTCGAACGGACCACCGATATCCTCAGCGAACTTGGCGCGAGTCGACGTGACGGTCAGGTGCTCGTTGGATTCGCCGCCGACGCCGGGGCCGAGGGGCTCCAGCGCGCCCACGCCAAGCGCGTGCGCAAGGGCGTCGATCTGATCGTCTACAACGACATCGCCCAGGCCGGCATCGGCTTCGAGAGCGACGAGAACAGCATCACGATCATCGGGCCCGACGACCACGAGCAGACGGTGCCGCGGACCTCCAAGCGCGAATGCGCCCGGAACGTCCTCGATGCGGCACTGGCGGCGCGCGACCTTCGGCGTGAGCGGGTGGGCCAATGAACGAGTCCGAGGCCTACGACGCCTTCACCCGCGGGCATGAGCTGCTGCGCAGCCGCGATTTTCACCAGGCGGCTGTCGCCCTCGAGCGTGCCAGGACCCTCGAGCCGGACAAGGCATCGGTCCGCGAGGCGCTCGGGCGCGCCTATATGGGCTGCCGCGATTTCGATCGCGCGCGCGATGAGTTTGCGGCCGCCGTCGCCCTCGGGCCGACCGACGGGTATGCCCATTTCGGCCTTGCCAAGGCCCTCGAGCGCCTGGGTGATCGGAGGCTCGCCGAGCGGCATTTCATGCTCGCTCGTTGCTTCCAGTTGGGGCTCGGCTAAACATCCGCGAGGCCCGGGCTCGCGCCGCTCCCTGGCGGCGGCGCGCCGAGCTGGATGTGGGCCGGTATGTCGAACCCTGTGCGCACGAGCCCCTCGTAGGTCTCGTCGACATACGTGACCAGGAGCCCCAACAGGGCATCAAGGCTCTCGGGCCCGAGCTGGTCATCGGCGAGGTGAGCGGTCAGGAACAGGTCACCGTCCGGATCGATCCCGAAGCGCCAGTAGGCCATCTGCATGTTGCGCTCCAGCATGCGCCGGTAGACGGCCTGATGGTCCCGATCCGGGGCACGCATCACAAAGCTCGCCAGCCGCACGGTGCGCTCACGTGCCAGGACGCCGACGCCGATCACGCCGCGCTTGAGTGACGGAAGCGCGACCGACCAGCCGCCGTCGCGTCGGGCGGAGGGCGCCAGATCCAGTTCCTTGAGGTACGCACCCACGCGCGCGTTGAGGAGAATCACCTCGGCGGACATGTGCCCATCCTAGCCACGCCCCCTAGTATTTGGTGTCGTGCGGATCGTCCTGCAGCGTGTCACTGCCGCCCGGGTCACCGTGGACGGTCACATCGTCGGGGAGATCGGGGGAGGCGTGGTGGCCCTGGTCGGGGTGACCCACACCGACACCGCCGCCGACGCCGAACGACTCGCCGATAAGACGGCCTCGCTGCGCCTGTTCGCCGACCGGGGGCGTCCCTTCGATCGCACCCTCGCCGAGGTCGGCGGCGCCGTGCTGTGTGTGAGCCAGTTCACCCTGTTCGGCGACGTCCGGCGCGGCAACCGACCGTCCTGGGTCCAGGCGGCCGCTGCAGAGCCGGCCCGGCAGCTCGTCGACGCCTACGCCGCCCGCCTCAAGTACCACGAGCTCATCGTCGCGACCGGGGTCTTCGGCGCCCACATGCATATTACGCTTGACAACGACGGTCCGGTCACACTGATTCTCGACACCGATGAGCTCGCGCGTCCGCGTCGCCGAACCGCCGGGGAGCACCCCGCGACGTGACCGAGGGCAGGCAACCCTGCTATCTTGGGGGGCGATCTTTTCGTGACATGCAGGTTCGTTCGGATGGGCAGGGAGTGGGCGTAACGGCCCGCTCTTTTTTGTTTCCGGCGAAAGGACGGGTTCGCTCGACGACGTGAAAGGGGGGGCAGGTGCAGGTCCGCGAGTCGCTGGAACGCGAAGTCGAGACGTGCCTTGAACGCCAACTCCCGGATGTCGATCTCCGCGAAGTCAGCCTTATCGGCCCGGACCACTCCGGCACGCTGCGGGTCGTCGTCGATCATCCCGACGGCGTGGATCATGGAATCTGCGAGCAGGTGACACGGGCGCTTCAGGCGGTCGGAATCAACGACCGGTACGGCATCGAGGTGTGGTCCCCGGGACCGGAGCCTCCGCTGCGCACCCGCGAGCACTTCGAGCAGGCCCGCGGCCATCGAGTCGCGTTGCGCATCGACGAGGACCGAAGGCGACGTTCGCGCGAAGGTGTGCTTGAAGCGGTCACATCGGACGGCGTGCGGATTGAGACCACCTCGGGAGTGATTGATGTTGCGTTCACCGCCATCCGGCGCGCGCGCGACAAGGATGGGGGCCAGAAGTGTTAGACCACAGGGCGTCCGCGGGCACGGCCACCACGGTGGGCCGGAGGGCGAAGTCTCAGACCAGGAGTTTGAGTTGAATCGCGAGATCATCGAGGCGATCAAGCAGATTGAGCGCGAGAAGGGCATCGACGCCGAGACGCTGCTCGTCGCGTTGGAGGACGCGCTGCTTGCGGCCTACAAGAAGACCCCCGACGCCGCCGAGCACGCGCGCGTGGAAATCGACCGCGACAGCGGCGACATCCGGGTGTTCCAACTGCTGCCACCCGACGGCGAGGCCCTGCGGACGCTCCCACAGCCCGAGTTCGAGATTCCCGAGGGCGTTGACCCCGAGGAGTTCGAGCCACCGGAGCCCGAGATCGACTGGGACGCCTATGCGGACGAGGAGATCGACGCGATCGACGTCACGCCGGACAACTTCGGGCGGATCGCCGCGATGACCGCCAAGCAGGTCATCTACCAGCGCATCCGCGAGGCCGAGCGCGAGCTGATGTATGACGAGTACGTGGACCGCGTCGGCGACGTCGTGACCGGCATCGTCCAGCAGTCCGACCACCGCTACACCCTCGTGGACCTGGGGCGCGTCGAGGCGCTGCTGCCCGAGAGCGAGCAGGTCGGGGGTGAGCGGTACGACCACGGATCCCGGGTCAAGGCGGTCATCACCGAGGTGCGGAGCTCCGCCAAGGGCCCCCAGGTCATCGTATCCCGGCGGGCAGACCAGCTGGTGAAGGAGCTCTTCAAGCTTGAGGTCCCCGAGATGGCGGACGGGCTGGTCGAGATCCGCAACGTCGCCCGCGAACCGGGCTGGCGGTCGAAGATCGCGGTCATTTCCAATGTCCAGGGGGTCGATCCCGTCGGCGCCTGCGTCGGCCCGCGCGGTTCGCGCGTGCGTATGGTCGTCAGCGAACTGCGCGGTGAGAAGATCGACATCATCCCGTTCAACGACGAGCCGGCTCGGTACATCGCCAAGGCGCTCTCACCTGCCCGCGTGCGCGAAGTGCTCGTGGACGACGAGAATCGCCAGGCGACGGTCATCGTTCCGGACGACCAGCTCTCGCTGGCAATCGGTCGCGAGGGCATGAACGCGAAGTTGGCTGCACGCCTGACCGGCTGGCGGATCGACATCAAGAACGAGTCGACGTTCGCCTCCGAAGGCACCGAGACGTTTGAGGACGAATCGGTCGGCGGCATGGCCCGCTGCGTGGCGGTACTGCGCAACGGACGCCGCTGCCCGAACGCCGCAGAGTCCGGCACGCGCTACTGCGCGATCCCGGCACACTCCCAGCTGGTCGGGCTCGAGGCCGCACTGGGCCGCGATCTGACGTCCGACGAGGTTCACGAGGCCGTCACCCCCAAGGGCTTCGCGCGCATTTCTGAGCTCGCCGATGAGGCGGGCGATCCGGCCGCAACGGGCGGGGAGGGCAGCTGACCGACGCGCGGACACCCCGGCACGTGCCCGTGCGGCGCTGCATCGCATGTGGACGCAGGGCGCCCCAGCGTGAGCTGCTGCGCTTCGTCGCCGTGGGCGAGTACAGTCCGCGCAAGCTGGTGTTCGACCCGGCACATCGGGCAGACGGGCGCGGGGCCTATGTCTGTCCGGGAACGGCATGCTTCGAGCTCGCACAGACGCGGCGCGCGTTTCACCGGGCGACGCGCACGCGGGGCACAGAGTTGGTGATTGAACAGGGGCTCCTCGCGAGCCTCGCGGCGTAGTCTGTCCAAGGAGATCGATGGCGAGGAAGCGGGTCTACGAGATCGCGAAGGATGAGGGGCTGCCGAGCGGCTTCGTGCTGCAGCGCCTTCAGCGTGCCGGGATGGTCGTCAAGACCGCCTCGTCGACGGTCGACGTCGATTGGGCCCTGCACCTGCTCAATCCGAATCGCCACCCGCAGCCCGTGACGCCGCTGGAGGTCGAGCCCGAGCGCCCGGCCAAGCCGGCTCCCGAACCCGCGCCCGAACCAGAAGCCGAAGAGCCCGAACGCCCGAAGCCGACCCGGCCCCGCCCGCGCCCGCGCACCGAGACCGCCGTGGCACCGGAGGTGCCCGCCGCACCTGCGGCCGCTGAGATCACCGAGCCCGTCGCACCCGAACCCGAGCCGGTCGCGGCTGCGCAGGCCGAGCCCGTCGAGGCCCTCGAGCCCGTCCCAGCGCCCGTCGCCGAACCGGTCGCGGCACCGGAAGCCCCGCTGCCGGAACCCGCCGCGGTCGAAGAGCAGCCGGCCGTCGAGCCCGAGGTCGCGCCCGCGCCGGTTGAGCAGGAGAAGCCCAAGCGCATCGGGCCCCGCAAGATCATGCGGGCCGATGGAACGCGCCCCGAAGATGACGACAAGCCGCGCCCGGCGACGCCGCCTGCCGACCAGCCTGCGGCTCCGGCCAGCGGCACCGGCAACGGCCGTGCGGCGCAAACCGGACGTCCCGCCACCACCAACGGCCGCGAGGCCGACAACCGCGGGGCACGTCCCGCCGCGGCCCCGGCGCGCGGGCCCGGTAACGGGCGCACCGCCACTCCGGGCGCGCCCGCAGGAACCGGTGGGGGCGGCGGCGGGAATCGGCGCGGCCGGCCGCGCCGCGTCGTCATCGACGCACAGGCGAATCGGCGCGGAGGCGCACCCGGTCAATCCGGTCGTGGCGGCGGTCGTGGAGGCAACCGGACCCCGGAGCGTGAAGGCGTTCCGGCGGCGCCGGTCGTGCCGGATCTCACCCCGGTCGACGTGTCGTCGGGGGCAACGGTCAAGGACCTCGCCGAAGCGCTGTCGATCTCCTCGGCGCAGATCATCAAGCTCATGATGGTCGCCGGCGAGCTGGTCACGCTCACCCAGTCCCTGTCGGACGAGGCGATCGAGCTCATCGCCGAGGAGCTCGGTCGGGTGGTCAACATCGTGCACGCCGAAGAGGAGGACGAGCGACCCGAGGCATTCGACGACGCACCCGAGGACCTGGTCATCCGGGCGCCCGTGGTCACCGTCATGGGCCACGTCGACCACGGTAAGACGTCGCTGCTGGACGCCATCCGTAAGACCGAAGTGGCCGCCGGTGAGGCCGGCGGCATCACCCAACACATCGGTGCCTATCAGGTCCATCACGGCCACCGGAACGTCACGTTCCTGGATACGCCGGGTCACGAGGCGTTTACCGCCATGCGTGCCCGTGGCGCGAAGATCACCGACGTGGCAATCATCGTCGTGGCAGCCGACGACGGGGTCATGCCACAAACCATTGAGGCGATCGACCATGCACGTGCGGCCGAAGTCCCGTTTGTGGTCGCGATCAACAAGATCGACAAGGAAAACGCCAACCCCGATCGCGTCCGACAGGAGTTGACGACCCACGAGGTGATCCCGTCAGACTGGGGCGGAAGCCACGAGTTCGTGAACGTCTCCGCGCACACCGGCGAGGGCATCGACGACCTGCTCGAGACCGTGCTGCTGGTGGCCGATGCTGATGCCGAGCCGAAGGCCAACCCGAACGCCCCGGCGTCGGGCACCGTCATCGAATCGCGCCTTGACCCGGGCCGCGGCCCGGTCTGCACGGTGCTCGTGCAGCGCGGGACATTGCACGTCGGCGACGTCATCCTCGCCGGCGAGCAGCACGGGCGCGTGCGGGCGATGAACAGCTTCAGCGGCGAGGCGATGGCCGAGGCGACCCCGTCGGTGCCTGCAGAGGTGCTCGGGCTGTCGGGCGTCCCGGACGCCGGCGACAAGTTCCGCATCGTCGAGAACGAGCGGACAGCCCGCCAGATGGCCAGCGAACGCAGTCAGCGCCTGCGCGCCGAGGAGCTCGCCAATCGGCGCGCGCCGGTGTCGCTCGACGACCTGTTCTCGCGTATCAAAGAGGGCGGCCTCAAGGAGCTCAACCTCATCGTCAAGGGCGACGTACAGGGCTCGGTCGGTGCCTTGGTCGACGCGCTCGAGAAGGTCGAACAGACCGAGGTGCGGCTGCGCATCATCCACACCGGTGTCGGTGCCATCACCGAATCGGACGTCAACCTGGCAGCCGCCTCCCAGGCGATCATCATCGGCTTCAACGTGCGCCCGCGTCCGGAGGCGAAGGTGCTCGCCGAACGCGAGGGCGTGGACATCCGCACGTACCGGGTGATCTACCGGGCCATCGAGGACGTCCGCGACGCGCTGGTCGGCCTGCTGGAGCCGGACATCGTCGAAGACACGATCGGCCAGGCCGAGGTGCGGACGACGTTCCGCGCCAGCCGCCTGGGCACGATCGCCGGCTGCTACATCCTGGACGGCACGATCCGACGCGGCGCCCAGGCGCGCCTGCTGCGCGACGGCACCGTCGTTTACGAGGGGCGCATCGGTTCGCTGCGCCGCTTTAACGAAGACGCCCGGGAGGTGCAGCAGGGCTTCGAGTGCGGCATCCTGCTCGACGACTTCAATGACGTCAAGGACGGCGACGTCATTGAGGCGTTCGAGCTCCGCGAAGTCGCCCGGACCGCCCAGGTTGCGGCGGAACCGGCCGAGTAGGCAGCGTCGACGACCAATGGGTGCGGGCTATGTCGGGACCGTCAGCGCGGATCTCCACTTGCCCGTGAGCGGATCGCTCAAGGACAAGCGTCGCGAGCTGAGACGGCTCATCGCCCGGCTCCGGGACCACCACCGCTGCGCGGTCTCAGAGGTCGATTTCCATGACCTGTGGCAGCGCGCCCAGGTGACCGTCGCCCTCGTCGGCCCGGATGCCCGGGAGCTCGGCGCGCAGCTGGAGGCGGTCAGTCGTTCATTGCACACCGACGTCGCGTTCGTCGTGGTCGACGAGCTGCGCGACCTGCGACCGGTCGAGGGGACCCCGCGCTACCTGGAGGGGCTGACATGAGCCCACCCGGCAACCGCCAACGTCGCGGTGGCGAGCTCATCAAGGACGTGTTGGCCCAGAGCCTGCTCCGTGACGTGTCCGATCCTCGGCTGGGATTTGTCACAATCACCGACGTCGTCCCCTCGCCGGATTTCGCCGCCGCAACGGTCTATTTCACCACGCTCACCAAGTCCCAGCGCGAACCCAGCCTCCGGGCCCTTGAGTCCGCACGTGGCCTGTTGCAGTCCCGGGTGGGACGGGCGATACGGACGCGCAATACGCCGCAATTGGAGTTCGTGTACGACACCCAACAGGATCAGGCCCGGCGGATTTCCCGGCTGATTGACCAGGTCGCGCCGCCCCCGGACGCGCCGGCGGACGCCACCGAGGACGGCGCCCGATGAGCAGCAACCCCACGGACATCGACGCGCGCCTGACCCAGGGCCCGCTCAAGCTTGCCATCGCCACGCACCGCAACCCCGACGGTGACGCGATCGGGACGATGCTCGGGCTCACCCGCGCCCTTCGGGCGGCCGGTCACGACGTGGTCATGCACCATCCCGACGTGCATCCGATCCCCGACGAATTCGCGTTCCTGGTCGCCGACGGGGAACTGGTCGCCTCCGGTCCGCCGCACGCCGACGAGCAGCGGATCCTGATCGCGGTCGACTGCGCAAGCGAGGGCCGGCTCTGGACCGACGAGGATCCCCACGCCGGAGTGGTCGAGGTGTTCAACCTCGATCACCACCACGACAACACCCGCTTCGGCGATCTCAACCTCGTCGAACCGCAGGCCTCGAGCAGTGCCGAGGTCGTCGTCCACGTCCTCGAGGCGGCGGGATTGCCGATCACCAAGGACGTGGGCGAACCGCTGTATGTCGGGCTGCTGACCGACACCGGGCGCTTTTGCTACTCGAACACCGGCGTCGAGGCACACCGCATCGCCGGCGTCCTGTTGGCCGCGGGCGTCGATCCGCACGAGGCCGCCAAGCACCTGTACGAGGAGCAGCCCGAGTCGCGGCTGCGACTGCTCGGCCGCGCGGCCGAGAAGGCGAAGACACTGTGTGACGGCCGGCTGATGCTGGCCGCGCTCGGACCGGACGACTTTCACGCCGCCGGGGGAGACGACACCGAAGGGATTGTCGAGGCGATGCGCAGCGTCAAGGGCGTCGAGGTGGCCGGGCTTGCGCGCCAGGCCGGTCACAAGGGCTGGCGCGTCTCGCTGCGCTCGGGCGACGGTGAGCCCGACGTCTCGGCGATCGCCCGGGAACACGGGGGTGGGGGGCACCGCTCAGCCGCGGGCTTCTCGACTGGGATGCCGGTCGACGAGCTGTTCGCATGGATCGAGGCCCGCGTCGCCGGGCATTTCGCCGGTGAGCGCTGACCGTCTGGAGGCGCGGGCCTGGCTCGTCGACAAACCCGCCGGTCCGACCTCCCATGACATCGTCCGCGAGATCCGTCGGCGCTTGCCCCGCGGGACCAAGGTGGGCCACGCCGGGACACTCGACCCGTTCGCCACGGGGCTGCTGGTCATCCTGGTCGGTCGCGCAACCCGCCTGGCCGACCGCATCAGCGCCCGCGCCAAGACCTACCGGGCCACCGTCCGCCTCGGGGCACGATCGGTGACCGGCGATCCCGAGGGGCCCATCACACCGGGCGGCCCGATCCCCGGGCGCCCCGCGGTCTTTGCGGCGCTCGATGCCATCGCGACACGTACCTCGCAACGGGTGCCCCTGTACTCGGCCGTCCGTGTCGACGGCCAACGGCTGTACGAGCACGCCCGTAGGGGCGAGGAGGTCGCGACACCCGAGCGCGAGATCCGCATCCTCGGACTCGAGCCCGTCCAGTTCCGCCCCGCGGCGGCGGAGCTGACGCTCGACCTCGAAGTCACCAAGGGCACCTACGTGCGTCAGGTTGCCGTCGACCTCGGCGAGCTGCTCGGCTGCGGTGCATACTGCCAGGCACTGCGTCGAACTGCGGTCGGCCGGCTGCGGGTCGACGACGCGGTCGCGCCCGACCTGGTCCCGTACACCGACCCGGTGCCGTTGACTTCACTGCTCGCCAATATGCCGACCCTCGTCGCCGCGCCCGCCGATGCGCGCGCGCTCGTCCACGGTCGACAGGTCGACTTCGCGGCGGAACCGGGTGAGCTAGCGGTGCTCTCGGACCGCGGCGAGCTCGTCGCGATCACGGCATCCGACGGGGAGCGGCTGCGGCCGCTGAGCGTGTTCATCGACCCGGAGCAGCTGTGAAGACCTACGTCTCGCTCGACGAGCTCCCGGTGGGTGATCGCCGCCGCGCGGTCGCCATCGGGACCTTCGACGGGATCCACCTGGGCCATCGCGAGATCATCGCCCAGGCGCAGGAACTCGGGCGCGCAAGGGGCATCCCGGTGATGGTGATGACCTTCGAGCCCCATCCGATCGCCATCCTGCGGCCCGAGCTGAAGACCACGGTGCTTACGCCGGTCGATCTCAAGGCGGATTTGATCGCCGCCCTTGAGGTCGACGAGCTGCTGATCCTCCCGTTCACTCGTGCCTTCTCGCGCATTCGCGCGGAGCGCTTCGTGGACATGATCGCCTCGCCGCCACTGGGCGCCGAGATCGTCGTCGTGGGCGAGAATTTCCGCTTCGGCAGCGGGGGCACCGGTACCGCCGAGGGCATGCGCGCCTACGGGCATGTGCGCGGCGTGGAGGTCGTCTCGCCGTCGATCGTCGCGAGCTACGACGGCAAGCCGATTTCGTCCACACGCATTCGGCGGCTGATCGCCGAGGGCCGCCTGGACGAGGCTGGCGCGCTGCTCGGACGGCCCCATATCGTCGAGGGGATCGTCGTCCCCGGCGATCAGCGTGGGCGGGCTCTCGGGCTGCCCACGGCCAATGTCGATGCCCTCGCCAACGCCGCGGTTCCCGGTCGGGGCGTCTATGCCGGTCGCGCGATGACCCGGCATGGGCGGGCGATCGCCGCCATCAACGTTGGCGTCGCGCCCACGTTTCGCACCGCGCACGAGCGCGGGCCCGCGCGCGTCGAGGCGTTCCTGCTCGACTACGACGGCCCGGATCTCTACGGCGAGCCGATCCGCATCGAATTCGTCAGCCGCCTGCGCGACGAGCGCCGGTTTGGTGACCCCTCCGAGCTGGTCGCCCAGATTCATCACGACATCGCCGCCACACGCGAGCGCGTCGCGACACTGCCGGTGGACTAGATGGTTGATTCCACGGATTCAGGCGACGTAGTCCACTAGCGCGCGGCTGGGTCGGCCCAGTTGGTGGTTGAGCACGATGCAGGCCGCCAGGGCGA
>Ga0307374_10001845_pt1 | contig 38786 bp, 56 predicted proteins | sample OX3MG_FD_202532 | JGI IMG/M metagenome (GOLD analysis project Ga0307374, IMG submission 202532) | Soil microbial communities from Risofladan, Vaasa, Finland - OX-3 | ecosystem: Environmental > Terrestrial > Soil > Coastal area > Acid sulfate soil | place: Finland: Risofladan, Vaasa | collected... | reverse complement strand
TTAGGTATCCATTCACGCCTATAAGTTTGGGTGGCTTGTAGTACCTGTTTGTCTCGCCAAGCTAGAAGCAGTTCTTCTAAATCCCTGTAATGCTGCTCGCTGATTTTATGGCGGAGGGATTTGAGTACCTCAGCCAGCGGGTCTTTATGTGTCATAGCCACCCCGATATATTATTCTTGCAATCTAGACAATACTTAAACCTACCTAATATCTCTGGTTCTTCACCTTCCATGCCACCGCTAACACTTCTTATTTGTGTGTGCTTATGGCGACATAATAAACAACGGACAGTATCTTTAATCTTTTGCCATTTAGTTGGTTTATACATAACTCTCTCCTATTACTTTATGTTCTGGGGTGGGTGACTCGTTCGTCTTTGATAACCGCCGACTCAGTCTATAGTTTAAGCAATCGCAGTCTATTAGCCCAGTTCCATAGTTACCACACGCTCTTGGTTTCTCTGCAGTATGATAATCAAGTCCATGACCGCAGACACATGGTTTATCTAAAGTGAAAGTGTATCTACCGTCAGATGTTCGTTGTTTACTCACGATTACCTCCCTTATGTTCATATAACTGGATAGGTGGGGTGTGCGGATTAGACAGGCTCATTTTGGCTCCTTGTCTGTGGCAACCAAGTCGTTCACCTTAGTGAGCTTTTTAAGTTTTTTGATAGAACTTTTATATTCTTTAAGCGTGCCGAGTTCTTTATCAAACTCATCTACTTTCTTTTGTTGGTAGTCAGTAATATATTCATAGCAACGTAAAATCTCATTTAACCAATTTTCTTTGAGGTTGGCGTTCCAGTCATCAGCTAGTTCTTGAGCATATTCTCGCTCATTGACAACACTTCTGTTCTCCTCTATCTCTTCTTTGTATAAAGTAAGCCTGTACCCCTCTGGCGTCTTGGCTTCTACGTTTACTGAGCCACCAGCATTAAATAAATCACTCCAAATATGAACTTCAACTTTAGGATAATCAAATGTTTCTAGGTTGATTCTAGTTACGCTAAACCGATTGTCTAATTGCATTTTATACTCCTGACCACTTCCATTAACTTATCTTGAAATGCTGGGGCTGTACTATCGACCACAATACCAACTTGCCCCCACTTATAAACCATGTCAAAAAGTTCCTCTATGGGTTTGCTTTGCACATAGGTGAACGACTTGACTACTTCAGGCTGTTCCTGCAATTCAGAGTTACTTTGAGTCGCCATAATAACACCCTCCACAATTAGCTATCATTTCTTTTAACTGGATAGGTGGGGTGTGCGGATTATCCATTATTGACCTCCGCACATCGCAAACAGATATATCTGTTCCTGTTCATACCAAATAAATGTTCACATAAAATCGTACACTCATGGTCTTTTTGCCATCTATGTCCAAAAACTTTACAGATTAAATTACACATATTAACACCCTCCACAATTAGCTAGATTAGTTTTCATTTAGTTTCTCCTTCTATTTGACTAAGCACTAACTGAGCCTCTGATTTAGTAGACTCCCAGCCTATGGTTTTCCAACCCCACCAACGCTCCTCTTGAATACACCACACACGGTAATAAGGCTTTCCGTAAACAATTCTATATTTACTCATCTTTTACCTCGGTTTCTTTTAGGTGGGCGATGTCTCTATCAATAATTTCTGCACAGAGTTCGCCAATCTCAACAACAATATCTCTAGTCGGCTCTTTAGCGTCTTTAGGTATTTCAGTTCTGCGTAATACCCTAGATTTAGCTTGTTCCATACCATCAATCCTAGCTTCTCTTATTAGCTCATTTATTTGACGTTCTGCTTCGGAGCTTGGATTATCATCTACACCAAAAGTCCTGGCACCTGGTCTGCCATTCATGGCATCTTTTTGGTCAGCCAGAACTTTACTTAAAAGCGTACCTAATATCTCGGACACTGTTAGGTTCATTTTACGTCTACCAACTTTCTAGCACCACATTTACACTGATGCACGGTATAGCGGGTGCTATTGCTACTAGTGTGCGTATCTATAAACTTGTGAACATGAGGTTTGGCTATCTCAGATACTGTTAGGTTATTCACAATTCCCCCTCTATACTATCTTGTTGTTCTCGGTCTTCTTCTACGCTAGCTATTAGGTCGGCATAGCTTTCTGCTTCATCAGGCGTTAGGTCTTCTATTTTTACTGGTATTTCGGGCCACATATCACTCATAGCAAGGAGTTTAGCACATGGTTGGGGTACTGTCAATAGATAATTCTTATTTTGGTGGATAAGTGGGGAGCGCTGACTTTGCTCTTCTTGACATCAATCTTCAACCAGTGTCCTACACGCTCACCTTTTTCCTCGATTTTATCGCCAGAATTAGTGGTGAGGAATAGTCGTACATCTACAGCATGGTTCCACGCCATGCCGCCTGGGGGTTGGGCTTTTACGTAAGGCCCGATAGGTGCACGGAATTGATTAACCGCCAGAAAAGCCGTCTTGCTCATTCCTAAGCGTGGCCGAAACTTAACTATCCAGTGCTTAATTAGACGAGCATAAATCCCAATAGTGTTCTCGCCGACTTGGTTGGTGTCTATTGTAAGTGGTGTGAGGTAAGCCAAGCTATCCAAGACAATCAAATCATATTTACCCACAGAGCTAATTAGGAGTTCCGTAACACGCTCTAATTGACTATCTGCTATATAATCTACGTTCTTCATATTAACGCCCTTAGAAGCCACATATGAAGCGTTAAGAGCAAACTCTGTGTCTACGAAGAGTATCGTGTGGTCTTTGCTTAAGTGAGCCATGATTTGTGTGGTTAGGTTTGTTTTGCCGATACCTTCGCTACCCCATAATTCCATAATCCTCGCTCTAGGAATGCCCCCCACCAGTTCGTCTAAAGGAGTGCCGGTTAAAATAAATACTTCGTCTTTCTTGTTAGATAGTTTGGTTATTACCGGGTCTGTGCTTGCTTTTCGTACCATTCGCATTGGCTCCTATACTCTTTAATAATCTCTTCAAGTTCTGGTACTGTCCATTGTTTCCTAACTTTAGATAGCTTTGTAAGTTCATCTGCCGTGCCGTCTCCGTACTTTAATTCTAGCGCCTTTGCATATTGGTATTGTTCGCCTTGGTTGTAGTTGCAGGAAGCACATTGTCCGTTCACGTTGAGTTCATTAAATCGGGTGTTTTCTTTATGGCAGGGCATAAAATGGCCAGCGTGTGCCGTCTTATAGAACTGTCCGTCCCTATCCCGGAACAAAACCCTCCGAGGGCAGGTAATGCACACAAACAGCCATTCCTGCTCTATGTAGTCGCTATCTCTGTATTTAACAGCCCTGTTGAACCATATAATAGCATCCTTTTTAACCTTCGTAATAGTAGGCTTGGTTTGTTTCTTGGGCTTTTTGTTAGCTTGAAGTTTTGCCTTAGCCTTAAGTGTTGTCTTGACTTGGAGTGGCTTGTTGCTTTTTAGCACGGTATCTCCTGCAATTCTCTTTATTACATTGTCTGCATGTCCGTTTGCCGTTAGCTTTAACTATGGTGTTGTTGGGGGTGTATTTGTGCCCTTTTGTGCAATGGGTTTTAAGCCTTCGGGGGGAATGGGGAGCTGCACCGCCTTTTACTCCTATCATACGCATATACTCAGCCACGCCCGCTTCGTCAGTCCGCAGGCGCTCCATCATCATTGTTTTCCACGCTCGTTTAAACTCGCTCATTTATACTTCCTAAAAGGGAACTTCGTCGAAGCTTATTAGTTCATCGCCAATGTCTTCTGCTATTACGTCCCTAGCCTTATCAGCTTTAATATCGTCAGAAATTTCTTTAGCTTTTTCATAGCCGGACTTTGTCCCTGGCTTGTATTGTACTAAATAATCCATGTATTCTCGGCCAGTCTTCGGGGACTTTACTTTGCCTAGTGGCTCAATCCGCACTTGGTCGCCCACGCTTAATTCTTGCAGGCGGCTATCTAACACAGTGCTACCCCATACGCCAATCTCACCTTTTTCAGTAAGCAAAGTGTACAGCCAGCTCGCATTTGGCCCTACATTCTCTTGTGCTCTTATTAATTCACCCTCTATAGGGTTTTCTCTGTCCCAAACTGCTCCGTCTGTCTTAGCGCTCACGGTAATCCATTTCTCCTCTTTAGTTGCCATTACTCTTTCTCCTTTTACTGATTAAGCCACCCTTACGTCCAGCCTCACTAGCGAGTTTTCTATTAGCGAAAAAACCGCCAGTTTTGCCAAGTTTACCGCCTTTAGCGCCGATTTTGGCGTAAAAATCTTCTCCGTGTCTTTGCTTGTTAGTTTCAGCGGTACGTTTGCCGCCTGATATTGTTCCTGAAATGATGTCAATCCTCCTGTGCAAGAAATTTATTGTAAGCGGCTTCAGCTTCCTGCACAGTATTGAAGTAGCCCTTAAAATATTTAATACCTTTACGCTGTGGCCTAATGTAGTATGGCGCGCGCCCTAGTTGAGCCATCGGTTGCATGAAAAACACCCCTCTTGGCAGTAACTTCCGTCTTGGGTGCGAGTGTTCAGGTCTTCGCACACCACTTTTAGCGAGCGAATAGGCGTGTGAAGCTTCTTGCTCGGTAGCGTACGTCCCATAAAACTTGCCTTTATAGGTAACTTGCCACCTAGACTTTTCGGTGTTCCAAAAATATCCCCTTATACCATGCCGATTGTTAGCGTTCTCTTTTAGTGTGACGGTCCTCAAGTTAGCCCTGCGGTTGTCTAGTGTGTCCCCATTCTTGTGGTCTGTATAGAGTCCACTAGGAGTCTCATTTATGACTCGGTGCATACGGATTGTCTTGCCGTTAGTACGGTTGGCTGCGTAGCCCATTTCGTTAACGTGCCATTTTACACCAGCCACTAACTCAACATCGCTGTCATCTACTAACGCGAAATTGCCAATTCCTCTTTTACCGAACAGTGGTATTTTAGCCATAATGGCATGGTACAAGCTTGGTAGCTGTGTGTCAATGGCTACACTACCTGACATCTATTTATCTCCTTGTTGAAACTTAATTAATAAATCCTCACTGCAACACTCGTTATCATCATCACGGTAATCACAAAACTGCATAGCACTTCCCCATAGTGGGTGGTCTGGGTTGCACAAACATGCTGGTAATGCGCCCTCCTGAGCCTTTTTCAGTACCTCCAGTCGTTTTTCTACGTTATGCAGTATGTTTTCCTGTACTAGCGTGTCATACGTGATTATAAGCCCCTCTAGTGTTATGTAGATGTATGTTATGGCTTCTATAGGTAAGCCTTTTTCTCTGAGCAGTAAGACGTAAGCATGGTTTTGATATTCGTGGGCTAAGTATGGACTATCATCTCGTAAGTGGTGGCGCTCTTCGTCTTTTCTTCTATATCGAGGCGCTCTAGGCCCGACTGTTTTTACTTCTATTAATAACTTATCTTTTTCAGAGTAGTTATCGTATTCTCCAGTTAAGTCCATCTTTTTACTGGTTAAGCGCACATTACTTTTTAGACCAGGATAAACGTTAGCTAGGTGAGGACGGATAGAGGCTTCCATCTGATGTCCGGCGTCCCACCTAAGCATCTTAGCAGCGGTAGGCAGTATTAAAGGCTTAATCCCTAGGCGTTGGTAATGTTGTGCTCTTGGACAAGCAGCTATAGAGCTGGCATGCCAATGCTCGTATTCTCTGTCCTGGTGAGTGTCAGAGATACTCTGGTATAGGGCTATAGCCAGTTTATCTGACCTGGTAGTTAGATTGTCGGTCATTAGCTACCCCAAATCTCCGGCCAGTCAATAGTGGTGGACCAAGGAAACCACACGATACTACCAAAGAACACCGCCCCCCTATATTCATTACTAATTTGTCTAATGTATATTTTTTTAACTTTGCTTGTTTTAACGTTACTTTTAGTAGATATCATAATTATTAAACTCCTGAATAGACATTTCTGCCTCTGCTTCTTTAACTATATGTGCCACTTTCTCTAGGTCATTCCTTGCAATGTTCCAAAGAATAGCTCTCTCTACATCCGTACCCTCAAAGTACTCGCACACATCTACCGCTCTCTCTAATAAATTCTCGTTAGTTATGCTACTCATACCTCTATACTAGCAAATGCTTGAGGTACTGTCAATAGTAAAATGGGGGATATGATATACAAACTAAACTGTGTAACCTGTAGCAAAGTCCTCAAGGGCTTCGGGGCGGATTAGTGGGAGCTGTACTTGGCTTAAGCTGGTATTAGCCAAGTCGGTAACTCGGTGGTGGCGTTTAAGCATTCTTTAATAAAAAACTGAATAATTTGCGTGAGTCTTTGCCGTCCGCATGAGCAAGTGCCGCCAATTCCATAACCTTAGTACGGCTCAACTTATAAAACTGTTTACAATACCAAGCCTTATATTGGTTATTAACCAAGTCCGATAAAACCGAGAATAATTCTTCAGCCTCATTATAAGTACAATTGTCAGTTGCCAATTGGTTTAAGTTTGTTTTATCCAGTTGCCAATTGTCAGTTGGTCTTATATGACTAGTGTTTGTTAGTACTTCGTTGACGCTAAATGCAGTGTTCATGCTTGACTCCCACTGGCTACCATGCTAGTATTAAGACATTGCGGTAGCCCTATCCCACTTTAACGAGTGGGATTTTCTTTTACGTTTAATAATACTGACAGCGTCAAATGTGTACTTTATTCGCCTGTGGGCTTTGGCTTATCTTGCGGATAGCCCAAAACTTACTTTAGATAATACCTGATAACCGCTTAAGCGTCAAGCTTAGAAACTATAAACTTTCCCAGATCCTGCATGGCCGGGATTAGTACAACCTCAACCACTCCCCGAGTGATTCCAACTGCCGCAATAGGAAGCAGCGCAGGTTCCTCTTTAATATCTTCAGCCAGTCTTTTAAATACATCTCGATACTCCACCCTATTCCCCCCACTCATTTTCGTACTCATAATCTGGCTCGTAGCCCTGTTCTGGTACGGCTGTCTTGCCTAGCATATTGTATAGATCTAGTAGTTCATCGGCTTCTTGGCGTAGTTTTACCAACTCGACGGTTAAGGGGTTGGCACTCATTTCATCACTTACTTCACTAAGTTCGTTTAATATGGCCGCACGGGTAGGGGTTTCCATGTCATTTTGTTTTTTGATGTTTCATGACACTAGCAATATAGTGCTAAAATAGAAAAGAAGCAATACCGAAAAGACTGCCACGCTTCACTTTCTATGAATAAACTTACATACATAACTGGTAATAAAGTTAATTATAAGTTGGTGTACGAGGAGCATACGGGTAAATCCCAGGCTATGCTGGACTGGTGGTGGAAACGCCTTAAGCGACAAACTAAATAGTTTTAGCCATAAAACTAAATAAAGCCCCACAGTCAGAGCTTTATAAAGGCTGGTATCTATAAGCTTTTTTGAGTCTAATGTTTATTTTAAATTACCTAAGAGACATAGTCGATAGTTGCTTTTTACGGCTGATGAAAACCACGCTAAAGAACAAGATACCGTCTCATATATACCTTTTTAAAATACCTATGTCAACTACAAACCGTTGACGTGAAGTCCAGTAAGACCTATAGCCACTAGGAGGCCGTTTAAGGTCTCTGTAAGGTGCGAGTTAAGGTTTATTACCTTTGCACCCAAAAGAACGTTTAGAACGGCCACTATGACGGCTACAACGATAGGTAGTTGCTTGGTGTAAGGCTGGAATGCTTTGAGTTTCATATTATCTCCTTATTGTGCTTTTACTTTATCACGTGTTACGGGAATTTCACTATTACTTACTGCTACAAGTATATTCTTCTGGTTCTTAGCGACACGCATGATATTCCATTCTGGGCTTGGTAAAGAGTGGACCCCCTCCTGACCCCTGTGGTGAAGCACACACAGAACCTCTGCATTACCCTCCGACTCTATATACTCAACAAACTCCTCATCAGATAAATGAAGCCCGTACAGGCGGTTAAACTTATCTATATCTACATCAGGGATATGGCTGAACTCTACCTTTTCGTGGTGGACTTCCATTTGTCCGTAATGGTAGGGTGAGTCAATAGCACACTTCATTAGTCCGGCTTTCTTTAAGCGTCGCTTGCAGGCATTGAAATACTTATAGGCTGGGTCACCCTTGCGTGGTGGGTGAGCAGGATAAACCTCAATATAGCGGATATTGATTGTGTCGGTATGGGCTGGAATGTCTGTCATGTTATTTTTAGTCTTTGTCCTGGGTATATCAAGTTAGGGTTGGCAATTCCATTAACAGCAGCTAAGTGTTGGTAAGTAGTGTTAACTTTAGCGGCAATCTCTGAAAGAGTATCTCCGCTGACTACGGTGTAGTAAGTAATCGCCGGAGCACCAGACACGTGTATGACCTGTCCCGGGAATATTAAGTTTGCATTAGTAACTTGAGGGTTAAGTTGTAGCAGGCGAGCCAGAGTAAGCCCGTGAGCATTAGCGATAGCCCACATAGAATCACCACTCTTAACCACATAATCATTACCTGATGGTTGTGGGACTGGCGCTGGAACTGGCGCTGGAGTAGGTGTCGGTTCACTGGAACCTCCTATCTTGCTTTGTAAGTCGTTCATTACTCCAACCACTGACTGCGCTTCACTGTCATGGCTGGAACTATATTTCACAAAAACTCCATGTGGGGTATCTCCATTATAGTAAACTGCGCCTGGAGTTAGGTAATACTGGTTAAGGAAACTGGCGTAGTAATCTACAGAAGCAGCCTGAGAGGTATAAGTAGAGGCCTCATTAGGGTTACTGTCTACGGCATTAAAGCCAAATAGGTTATTTCTGGTGGTTGCAAAATAAGAAGTGCCGTGAGCGCTCTCTATATCAGCGTGAGCTAGTATAAACAGTGCGTTGATATCGTACTTATTCTCTGCGTCTACCAAGGCTTGCCAGAAGTCTGAGTGGTAGCCGTTAGATGGACTTAGGGCTTTCTCGGCGCCCTCTAATTGAGAAGCACTTAAACCGCTCTTTACTTTTATATCTGAGTTAATCTCATACATAATTATTGCTCCTTACTGCACTTTTTAATCTTTTTTCTCAATACTTATATTACCACCTAATGGGTTAGCTTTAACATCTACGCCTTTACCACCCCCTGTATTTATCACAGCCTGTGCTGATGACATTCCTGCATAATCGGTGCTCCAGTTTGCGTATATAGAATAAATAAGGGTGATGAATAATCCCCATTTAAGCCAAGCTCCTTGCTGGAAGAAGAACATATAAGTAATAATCGGAAAGTTGATAGTCCAGTAGTAAAAACCAAAGGTGTGTATCTTTAACTGGACCTTAGGGTCGTTATCTAGGGCGCTCACATCTCTCTTGAATAAAACTGCTAGTTTGGTTAGTGGGTGTGCTCTCATTTGTGTAGTCCAAAATAAGTTGATATAGCAACCACTACCATACCTAGTAAGGTTAAGCTAACACTAACGAATCTTTTATTAGCCTCTATAGCCCCTTGCTGAGTAGCGTCTGTGCGCTTAAGTATGTCTACATCAGCGAATAAAACACCTACTTGGCGGTTTAGTTCTAAAACATCAGACTTATCGGCAAAGTTAGAAACTAATTTATCTAGTTTTAGGTTATGCGCCTCAAAACCCTCTTTAACTGTCTGCTCTAACTGTCCTATACGGTATGCTACAACGGCTGGCGAGCTTTCTTCGTCATTTGCTCTCTCATACTCTTTGTTTATTTGTTTGTTAGTTTTTGCCATTGGTCTATCTTTACCTTTTTAAGAAGTCCCAGAAGTCTTGGGAGGGAGTACTTTTAGTAATGGCATGGAAAATGTACGCTATCCCAAACAAAAACATTACAGGTAACTTAAGTACGTAGCGAGGTAGCGAAATCCAACTATCCCACTTAGCTTCTAGTTTCTTGAGTTCAATATCGGCAGCATGATTTTCACGAGCAAGTTCCAGCTCCATTTTTTTAATATTAATAGCATGGGTAAATGTCTCCCGTCGTTCTTCTTTGTCATTCTCTGCAAGTTGGTATTCTCGTGGAGTTAAAGAAGTATTGTCTGTAATAGGCACTTTTTATTTTTCCTTTTAATATATACTTCATTATATAACAAAAACACATGGAATACACAAGCCCACCGATTATTCAAGAATGCGCCAAGCTGTTAAGTGAACCCATTCCACCTGCTAGTGAAGACTGGGAGGGCCATTTAATAGCGATACAAGCACTACAATATCCCGTAGCAGCGACTTCTTCTGACCTATTGCAATTACTCTACGAAAAGCGCAAACAACTATTATGGCCTAAGGATAAAGACTTGACCGAATTAGACCGACATGTACGTATGAATGCCGACGTAGCCCCCATAGACAGGGACTACCAGCTACTCACTAAAATAGAAAAACTTATAGAGCTAAGAATAACAGTGATTATGCAACTTCTTGAATTACAGTAACGGAGCAGCACCAGGGAACTCAAATGCTCCTGCTTGATTATTGGTCATGGGCTGTTGTCTTTGAATAGATGGTCCTAATGCCGTGGACTTCATCCCAGGAGTTTTAGTGGTCTTAACCCCAGCACGGTTCTTAGAATACCATGAGGTTTTACGGACTTGCTTATTGACTTTAGCTTTAGTCCTCCCTTTAGGAGATTGACCCGTTCTAACCTGGCTAGAACCTTTCTTAACGCCCTTAACACGTTTCTTGGGTGCGCTGTAACCAGGAGCTTGATTTTGCACGGTTACCTCCTAGAAAGTATTTACAGTCTTTTCAGTTCCGGGAGTATCTTTAGTGCCAGCCTTTTTAATCCGTAGACTTGCTGGGATACCGCCATTACCAGAGCTGACAGGGTTACCCTTGTCGTTGCCTGGTAGTGCAGCATTAGCTTCTGTAACTTGGCGAGAATTACGAGCAGGAGGGAAGCCCCCGCCAGTATTGCGAGCTACAGGTTCTTGTCCCCATCCCGTATCTTTAGGCATAGTATTTATAGACATCTTATTTCCTTCCAGTTAATACATTTGAAGCAAACTGTGCTTCTTTCTTAGCTTTGGCGCCATACTTTCCAGCACGGGCAGCAGCCATCATGCCAGCAGGAATCGGCCTACCTTGCGGGACACCGAGAGTAGCATGCAATCCACCCTTTTTAAAAGTAATTTTCTTCTGTCCGGGCTTAGTTTTCTTAAGTGTAACTTTTTGACCGACTTTTGGTGTTTTAGCCATTATTATTTTTTCCTTACTGTTTTAATAGTATCACTTTTTTAAAAGTTTGCTAGCCTTTATAGGAACCTCGCCACGTGCAACAGCATTTTCTAGCCTTACAAGTCTTTCAGCTCCGATTATTTCTTGATTCTCTGTAGCCATATCATTATCCTTTTAGGTGGCACTCTTATAGTGATTTAAGCCCCATTTAGAGCCTTCGGGCATCTTACGCTTGAAGGTTATATAGTAGTGGCATGTTCGGCACAAGGTTCTGCCATTATTAACCTCAAAACGTAATTCAATGTATTCTGCGTATGGTTTAATGTGGTCTGCATGTAGGTATTGACTACCATATTGGTCGCAGATTTGGCAAGTATAATTATCTTTTAGAAATACTGCATTACGCCACTCTTTATAGGCGGGAGTTCGTCTAGTCTTTTGATATTCTTTAGTTATTCCACCCTTCCAAAAACCATTTTTCTCACCAGTTGTTTGTGGGCGTTTCTTGCCACGTTGAGCTAGGCCTATCTTTGCGTACTGTTCTTTCGTTCGTTTATATATTCCTGCTGGCATAATATTCTCCGTTAAGTCGCTGACACTAGGAAGCCGTGGAAATAAGTTAATACTTGGCCTACATCGCCAGCCCCAGCATTACCATAATGGTAAACCTGAATGTAATCCCCAGCCGCTAATTCTAATAGTCCAGATACCACAAAACCATTCAGGTAGGTATTCGATGCCGTGTAAATAATCTTTGTGTCCATGCCTCTTAATATTTCAGAACCATTTTTATATAAAGACACAATCCCTTCAGAACCGTTAGAAAAGGTACTTCTTACTCCTGATGAGAAATAATAGAAGCCAGCTATTGGGACTGTGAACTTTCCAGTAGATGTAGAGTAGTTAGACCCCGTGTCAAAAATTTTTGTGTCAAAGGTTACTAATCCAAAAGTATTAGTCGCTGCTGTCCACACCCCATTCCTATAAACACTAAACTTATAAGGGTTGTAGAGATGGTCTACTACACCTTTTACTGCTCCCGTTCCTTTTGTTTCAAGATTAAGATTTACACTAGCATCTATTCCTGCTGCTTGAATAATTGCATCTGTTCCTGTTGAGGCCTGAGTAACGATGAGGGAGCCGTTCTGAGCACCGATAGAGGTGTTGAAACGCTTGTCGGTAATGTTGGAGTTGGTTATTGAGCTAGCGGCATTAGTTACCGTTACTATGGCTAGTAATAAGCCATAGGTAGGCGGTGTGCCGTTGTCTGTGGTGTTTGAACTTGAGCGAGAGGTGTAGATTGAGGTTACGTTAGAAGCGTCAGATGCGGGAGCATTGGCATTGGTTGCAGATACCGAGAGGTATATCCAGTCATACTTAGTAGCACCAGAGGAGTTAGCGTTAATTGTATAAGCTGTGTAATCGCTAGAAGCTCTAGCCCTAAGAACCTGAGAGTCTTGAGAACTAGGTGTAGCTGTAATGTAAGCTTGCCCCGCCTTGACTGTAACACCCATATCTGCCACCGAGTCGGCATTCACACAAAAACTACCAGTGCCCCCCGACCCACTATTAAGAGTAATGGCTCCTACTACACCTTGAGATACAAAATCAGTAGCTATAGCATTAGCTTCCTCGCCAACAGTAGCGTGTAAGTTAGTTCCCCCTGTTACTATACTGGTTATGATAGTGTTGGCCGAAATTTTATTTGCCTACTTTTGATTTCATATTTATTTTTAAGTTTGTCTTATTATAGGATAACTAATATGTGAAAATAGTGCAACTACCTGACTTATTATCAACCAATTGCTACAATGCTGATATGAAAAAGTTATTGGTACTGGGAATAGCGGTTGTAGTTGTGCTGGTTTGGAGTGGGGTTGCGAAAGCACAAATAGGGTATAATCCAGATGCTTTTAATAATCAAGTAAGTAATATTTCAAACTATGTTAATTATGATGACTGGGGTGCGGCTAATCCCCAATATGAAGAATTAGCGCAACTGTGCCAAGAGATATCATCTCAATACCCCAACCTGACGAGTTCGGCTCAACTTTGTGTAACCGGTTCTAATTTAGTAATTGCGGGGAGCGGGTGCGGCAGAGATTGTCGGCCCACCGATACCACTCATACTACTTCCGTGATTAACGGCATCCCCTATAACGTCACTACTACCACATATCCCACGCCCCCTACTGGTTCAACAGTAGATAGGGGACTCCAGGACATAAACCAAGCCGCAAAAGTTTTGCAATATTTTAATTAGCTGTTTCTTGCAAGAAATAAGTTTTAATAGTCCCGGATATTGTCGTACCTCCCGCAAGCTGCCCAATTTCATATATGATTTGAGATGTAGTTACTTTACCGACTCTTACATAACTGGCTAACTGGAATCCTGCATATCCTGATACTGTCGCTGGAATAAAATAAGGAGTATTAAATATTCCTGAGTTACCATTCCAATCTGCCGTAATACTTACACTGGATAAAGTAAAAGGCACATATCCTAATCCATGCGTAATAGAAGCAGTAGTAGAAGCCGCTCCTCCACCAGTTGAAGTTAAACTGAAATCTACAGTTTTAGTAGTTACTATTTTAAATGCGTCCTGGTTACTATTAAATATAAATTTAGATAAATCGGTATTTGTGGTTACATCTGTGCCAGCTTGAGTTAAGAAGAACCCCCAAGAAGCTAAAGCGGCATTATAGCCATATAATCCTATAGGGGTAGTGCCGTCAGAAGCGATAAGCTGTTTGTTCTGCATTTGCAGGAATCCGGCAACGGCGTCAGCCCCAGCGTCATAGTGCGAACTTATCGTCTTGTGGGCTTGGCGAGGCGTATTTATAATTGGGACATTAGTCATAAACGCTAAATCATGCGTGTTAGGTTGAGGGTCACTGCGGTCTAGGTTGTTTTTTGAGACATCGTGTAGCATGTTAAGCTCCTATGTCGCCATATTGAAACGATAGTGGCTTGTTAGTTTGCACGGTGGTCAACTCCCGTCCTGTAGAGTTGACCTGAACCGTTACTCCTACTATACGCCTTGAATCACTAAAATCTACGCCATTATTCTTAATTTTAAGACTGACAATATCTCCAATATCCCATAATCCTAAAGGATAGGCCGCAGTTTCATTTAAAACTACCGTAACGTTATTCTGGTCGGCAGTAGAAACTAGGGGCAATTCAGCAGCAGTACGAGCGTCTAAGATGCCGCTATCCTTAATGTCTGCATAGGCAGCCACCCCCTGCATTAAACCATTCGCAGTTATTGAAGCTTGGTCAGTCTTTTCTTTGTTTAAAATAACTCCATTGGTATCTGTGGCTATTCCCCATAAATCATTAACCATGCGCTGACCTAATCTCGGTATGTTGTAGTCTACGATGTTAGACTGAGAAAAATTCCCCGACTTGTTAAAGACAAAGTTAACATCGTAATGGCGGTCATTACCTACAAACTTTTCAAAGTTAAATACTAGGTTAGAATCTATATAAAAATCAGCGTAAGCATAAGTCCCAAAGGACTTCAAAACATACAAAACACTCTGAAAGTCATAGGTTAATTGTAGGTTAGTCGTAAAGTTCCATACTCCCGTAAGGTCATTGCCGAGGTTATCGGTCATGTTAGGCGGATAATTAGGGTTCTCGATAGTCCCTAGCGTCATGCCAGATAAGACGGAAGTTTTGTTTGTGCTCTGGTTAAAGGTAGTTATAGTTTCATTCATAACGGCGGTAATAGCAGCACTCATAGTGCTTCCATTGAAGATACGGAATATGCCATCGGCCGTACCAGTAGCAGGGTCATTAGAAGTGCGGTTAATTAAGACCTTGCTTAGATACCATTCGTACTCAGCACATTGCACCTCTATGTAGTCTTTAGTAATTTTCGGGTTATCAATAATGGCTCCTTGCCAGACTATCGCTCCGTTACGACGTAAGCGTATATGGTATTGATGCGGAACCAGAATATCACCGTATTGAGTGAGTATATCGTCAAAAGCACTTACTCTAAATGTGGCTAGACCGAAATCAGACAACTCCTTAGAGAAGGTTAGGATAGTTCCAGCCTTATTGAGTGCCATGGGGTTAATAATCTCAGCTACTTTGGTAGTGGTTCCATCTCCATTGTTTTTGAGAACCTCTATCTGGTATTTAACGGCTAGTTCAGACATTATTATGCCAGACTAAAGCCCGAATAGTATGCCACAGTACAATAACTGCCCGAGCTTATTGAGCTTCCCGTTAACGATATACCGTTACCGCCTGGGTGAATCTTGAAATAAGTAGAGTCATTAGTGACATTATTCAAGTTATTAACACCATTTAAGGTAACGCCTAGGTAATCTTTATTATAAATAATCTGTAAATGGTCAGTAGACGAATTAAGTGTGACGTTAACTTGGATATATTCTCCAGTAGCTCCGTTCGTTATCTTGGGGTTAGTAACTGGGCCGTATACATCTATAGACTGAGGATAGGTCGGAACTGCGCCCGTATTAGTAGCAGTAGCACTCACCGTGTAATAAGTAGCTCCAAAAACTATTGGATAGGCAAAAGGATAGACAGCACTCCCTGTAGTGCTACCTGGGGTTCCAGCCAGTGTAGAAGCTGTCTGTAAAGTGCCAGAATAAATAGTAGGGTCTTTAACCTTACAAAATAGTTTAAACGGTACAACGTAACCTTGCTTAGTTGATTCAGCAGCTAAAACATAAAGTACCTTAACGAACAACTGTTTACTGAGGTCGCCCAAAGAATCTCCCCACATAAAAGGCACATAACCGTCATTACTAAAAACTGTAGAAATGTAGGGGTCTGTTTGTTCTAGGTCAAGGTTTGATACATCTCTAATTTTCTGTAGTCCAGAATCATAGGTATCTTGAGAGCGAGGGTACATTATCCCCTCAATCAAATAGACTACCTGGCCTAGTAACGTATTAAAGTCCGATACACCAGATTCAAAGGGAGTGGGTAAGTCTTGTTCTCTAATCTGGTATTTCTGCGGTACTCTAACCTCTACTCTGTAGTAAGGGTCTGTAGCTATGTCATTAAAAACTACTTGGTTGTCGGAGTAGCCCAAAGTTGAGCGGCTGAAAATAGACATATCATGAACTCTCCCATTCACGCAGAATACTTTGCTTGTAGCGTAAGACATTAGCGGAAAATATCTTTAGGGCGTTAACAATGTCTGCGAGAGAAGTATCGTTAGTTAAGAATACAAAGGTTTTCTTAAGTAGGAGCATATTAAGAAGATTCTCGGCGGCTAGATTAAGTACGTAATTGGCTAAATTAACGTCTGGCAAGCTGTCGGTAGTAGCGAGTTTATAGCGACCCTTAATAAGGATTGTGTATGTATCGTCTAGCCAGTTTTGAGTGTATTCGAGGAATTGTATATTACCAGCCACAATTTCATATAGGTCAGGACTTATTCTTTCGGGGTAGTCATCCGTAGAGCGTTGGTAATAAAGGTCTTGAACGGCAGTAATATCGGACGGTAGCGGATACTGCCATGTACCAACCTGAAAACTTATACTGCTATCCCATTTAACCTGAACGACATAGGTATCATTCCATGCGAACGTTATAGCCTGCAAGAGTTCATCTGAGTTAAAGGTAAAGTTCCCCGTCTGACTTGTCAAAGTCGATAATTCTGTTTGAGCGTTAGAGAATGATAGAGGTATCGTATAAGACATATATTTATTTTCTTTTTACTAACAGAATTGTAGCATAAGACATGCTCTCTGCGCTATTTACGCTCTTGCATTTGCTTATAGCGCGCCATTAAACAGCCCATGTGAGTAGCTATATTACCCTTTTTTAGACGTGTTCCGCAGAGTTTGCAATAGACGGATGTTGTATGTATTGATTTTTCCATATTTCTATTGTCCTATTTATTCCTTCTTCTAATGATATTTTTGCTTCCCAACCTAATAGTTTTTTTGCTTTATCGGCATTAGAGTTTAAGTAGTAAATCTCGCCTGGACGTTCTGGCATAGTTCCCCAGTTAATTTCCCCAGACCAATTAAGCTGTTTGGCTACTAGGTCCACTAACTCCTTAATCGTTAGACCATTATCTGGCCCAGTTACAAAAGTTTCTCCTCTGACATCTTTATATTTTTCCAGTAACAGCATATACAAATCAATTAGGTCATCTATATAAATAAAATTCCTAATAGGGTCTCCGTTCCCCAAATTACAGTTGTCCTCCCATAGCATTTGTGTGATTATCCTCTCCATAACAAAGAAGTCGTTATCAACTCGCCCATAAGCATTAGTTTGGCGTAGTATCACATAAGGAAAGCTATAGGCGTATTGCATGTAATGAAGGTACTTCTCACAGGCTAATTTTGCTACAGCATAAGGAGCCATTGGGCGTTGTTCGGTCAACTCAGTGAACGGACCATCACTAGCTTCTTGGTGGCCGTATGTCTCCATAGTGGAAGCCATCAAGAACAATTTTAACTTGGAGTTAAACAATCTATTTGCTTCAGCGAGTATTACAGTTCCTACGTAGTTAACTTCACTAACCTCGGCATAGTTATCAAAGCTTAATGCCACTTCCGTTTTAGCGGCTAAATGCACAACAAAGTCTGGTTGGACTCTTTTGACGCACTCCTCAACGGCTTTCTTGTCTCTCAGGTCTACATATTCACCCTTGGCTGTTTCGAGTCCATAAACTGTATATCCCACTGCCTCTAACCGTGGCTCTAAATATTTGCCGATAAAGGAATTACGCCCACTTATTAAAACTTTCATTTGTTTGTCTCCTTACTTAGTGAATGATATTGAAAATATTTGTATTTTACGGAAGGACGCTTATGTCGTGCGTGGTCATTATTATTACCATTCCAAGTACTATCTATTATTGAATGACGGTATTCATACATGAGTGCTGGTATGTCCTCACTGGTGCTTATTAAAGAGCGCACAGATACAGCCCACGCAAAATCTTCTCCTGCTGCCATACTTGGGAACTTCACCTGTTTAGCAATAGACCGTTTAATAGGGTTGAGGTGTGAAACATCTCTATAGAAACCCTCATTGTCTTGCGTCCAGCCCTGATAACTTAAACTATGGTGGGCTATACGCTTTTCTTTATCTAAATTTTCATGCGTTAATTTCACGTTAAATCCCACATAATCAGTACCCGTTTTTAATTTATCATAGATTAAGTCACAGTAGTCGTCAGCTATCCAGTCATCATCATCAATAAAAGAAACATAATCTCCATTAGCTTCTTCAATTAGTCGTTGCCTAATTTCTCCGATTGGACTCTCAAAGTTATTCCAGTAGGCTAGCACCTGAATTTTACCCTTGTATTTATTCACTTGAGGCATAAGAAAATCTAATAACTTTAGAAACTTCTGTTCTCTTTTGCCTATAGTGGCAATAAGAATAGTCCAAGCTGGATTAGTCATGAAGGCGTTCCTTTAGTTTTAATATATCCTGTAACCGCTTATCTTTGGTTTCTTCCCACAGACGTTCATTCTCAGGGAATTTAATCTGAGCGTCTTCGTATGTTTGGTCAAAAGTGGCTTTATTGAAAGCATGGTGAAGATGTTCCATGCTTATATCTATGTATCTCAGTCGTCCTAAAGCCTCAGCAACTTCATTCAACCACCTATCTACCATATTGGCACTGAATTGAGGCGGTACGAAATAGCCTACCGTTACAGCCCATCTTTGATGTATAAAACCATGTGTGCCAAACGTCTTACCCTGTAAAGACCCATCGTCGCCATAGACAAAAGCAATCTTATCCTCAACCTGTTCAAATGCCTCTAAGACCTTTGTATCCCAGCCTTTAGTCTTAAAAATAACATCATCTCCAACTAGCCCCAAGTATTCCCCATTGCACCCCTCCCAACACTTATTCCACGCTTCCGCAATCCTTAATCGTTCTCCATGGATAATGTCCAGCCGAGGTAGCTGAATACCCATATAACTATTATCGTCATAATCTACGTAGGCAATTATTTCTATGTCTTCAGGGTTATCAGCGGTCATCATCGCTGAGGCATAAAGTCTTATTAGGCTATTTGGTCTTCTTCTGGTAGGGAGTAATAAGCTTATCATTGCATAGCCTCGCTCCAGCCTTTAGCTACGTTCTGCCAACTTTGAGTTTTAGCCCATTTAATCATCTTGGGGCGAATACGTTCTTGGCTTTCTGGGTGTAGCAACATCTCAATCAGTTCTTTTTTATATTCTTCTAATTCTTTTTTATCCCACTTGCCAACTGATACGCTTTCGTCTTTAGCTTCCATGGGCACTTTAACGCCAAATTGTACCGTTTCATCCAAGGCCGCAAAATTAGAAGATACAGGTACAGCACCCCCTGCCTGTGCCTTAAGAGCGGTAATACAGAAAATTTCGGGAAAGGGACAATTATGTACTACTACTCCACCAGCTATAAAACTATGGTTATCTTCAACATTCATGTCGTATACATCTTCATATCCTGCATCTTCTATAGATTCTACCTTGTGATTCCAACGGGACTGCCTGCCCTCCGCCCCTATCAAACTCCGTTCTTTTGGAGTCATTGCTTGAATACGTTTCTTATTAGCTTCTGCAACTTTTGCTCCACGAGACTTTACAAATTCTTCCCTAGCTTCGGGAGTTAAATTATCCCAAAACATTTTGCTACGCCTTCTGCCAATATCCGCAAGCTGTCTCTTTCCTTTATCTGTCTTTCGATAAATAGATAAAGCTAATTTCTGTGCTTCTATCTTTGGTCTAACTCTATATTGCTCTTTATGCGTCTTAGACATATGTTCGGCTGCGGATAATATCTGTAGATTGTCTGGTTCATTATTAAAACAATTTCCGTCTTTATGGTCTACATGATAACCTTTCGGTATTTTTCCTTGCATATACTCTGCGATGACTCGATGTTCATAAGGCCATTTTCCTTCTCCAACACTTACTTGAACCATTGAGTGTTTTTTAAAAGCAACTGCGCTTTCTCCAGTTTCAAGGTCTTGAGCTTCTACCCAGCCACGTTTGTAGGTATAGATTTTATGGTCTGGGGTACAGCGTAACGAAGTGCCATCTGTCCAGTTAATCTTTATGATTTTGGCTTTCTCTCTAGTTTTAGCTACCCAAGTAACATTCTTTAACTCGAAACGCCCTGTATTTTCGTTAAATGACCAAACCGGAAAGTTCTTTTTACCAACTAATTTCCTAATAGGAACACCCATTGGATATTCTTGATAATTACGAGGCATATCAATTAAAGTATCACCCGTTACACAAGGATACGCCCAAATACCAGACTTATTAATTTCTTCAATAATCTGCTTATGGGAAATCTTGCCATGGTCAACAACATCGTCTAATTGCTTCTCCCAGTCAACCATCTTTCTACGCCACATCATACGTTCTGGGTTATCTTTGACAATGCTTATGAAACTGTCCCACCCGTAATAAATGTCTAGTTTAGCTTGCGGTACAGCCGCCTTAATATCGGGCCAAATAGTATAAAGTAATTCAAGTCCTCTTACATGGCTAGACATCCAGATTATGCGGTGAGGGTCTCGTTCTTCTTTTATGCCCTCAAAATCCTCAGGTACAATGCCATTAGCCGATAAGAATATTTTGTCATCAGGAACCATTGGATAAAGTGAACGATGGTATTGACTAAGCACGATTACCTTATCTACTTGGTCTATAACTTCTGGAATAAACTCTTCTTTCGGTATAACATCATGCAACCAGATATACTTTTTTCTAGCCTTAAACTTGTTTTGGAAGAAACTTGGATTGCGCCAACTTACTAACACATCAAACTCGTCTTTAATATTAAACTCCCAGTATTGCTTCCACTCTGGAGCTACTATAAGTTCACCGTTTGCACCGTTGTCCAGACCTGTTTTAGTGCCTGGTGTTGCGTAAACTGTTACTTTCCACCCTAATTGAGCGAGTTCTCTACTTAACTGAATAACCGCTTCCTCGCTACCGCCTATACCCTCTTCTAAACTCCAAGGTCCCCAAGTTCCAATAGCTCCAGGTCCACAGTAGATTGCCATAGACTTCTTCGGCCACTTAACGGGTGCTTGATATTCTTGCCTTGCGGCCACGACTACAGGGCTATCGTTATACGTTTCTGGGAGTGAACCTAAAAGCTGTAATGCCTTATTGTCTTCTTTCTCTTTTTTAAGTTTTCTTAGTAATCGTATAACTGCCCTCATATCATCTCTGTAGTCAAGCAGTTTCTCTATGTTATCTCGGTTATCTTTACTAATAGGGTCATAAGGGCGTAATTTAAATGCCTTCTGAGCCATTTTCAGGGCTTCTGGCAGGTTTTTACCGCCTAACTTGGATAATGCCTCAGCATAAGCTGTGTAAAGCTCCCAGTCATAGTTATACCGCACCATAGACGTAAGTTTGCGTTTAAGACCAATTCCTTTCTTGAACCAACGTGCAGCTTGTTCCCAACGCTGGTTAGACGCTTCTAACTTACCGAGTCCTAAATAAGCTCCTGCATTATCTGCATGTTCTCCCAACGCAAATAAGAAAGCGTTTCTAGCCATTTTTTCTTGGTCGTGCAAGGTAAATATCTTTCCTAGGTAAATATGCGCTTCAGCCCTTTCTTCGCTCCAACCAGATATATCCAGATAATCAATAAAATATTCTTGCGCCTTATTGTAGTTATGGGCTTCGTAATAGTGCGAACCTAAATAAAACATTATGCGAGGGTCAATCCCTTTAGGCTGTTTTTTCTGGCGTTCAGCCATGGACTCTAAGAGTTTTATGTTCCTAAGTAGAGAGTCAACTCTATGGTTTTCGTCTATATTATGAATAACTTTCCACTCATCATTGCCAGCCTGTTTCACGTCCCGTTTTGCCACCAGAGTTTCGTGAACCGCCGTTTCCTCATCGTCAAAACTTGACTTCCACGCATAACTACCGTCATTCCTAACGCACCTCATTGACCAAAGTGCCACTACGACATTGCCGTATTCATCTTTCTGGTAGTCATAGAGAATCATTACTCCGTGTACTTCGTTAGGCATAACAGCTAATGAAGGGCGAATATTCTCAGGGTTTTCTACGGTATCATCTGTATCAAGCCATAGGAGCCAATCATATTCTTGTGGGATAGATTCCATTAAGGCGTTGCGAGCATTAGCAAAATTGCCAGTCCACTCATAGGTTTGTATATTCTGGGTATAGCGTTTAGCTACAGCCATCACCTTGTTATTGACGGGTTTGCCTTTAGGCGCATTGAGCTGAAGGTATATGGCATCTACGTGGCCTTTAACAGATTCCAGCATATTCTGAAGTTGTTTAGCCTCTTTCTGGCTAGAGGCTGACACTATTGTCATCAGTGCTATCTTAGGTCTAGCAACCATGTTTGCCTCCGAGGTAATTCTTAGGCCAGTACAGCATGCCACACTTACTGCAACGGATTATTGAACTTGTCATCGCCTAAACATTGGGAATTTCTTGACAAACCATCTACTGTGCTCTGGGTTTGTCCATAAGGTTGGGTAATAACGTTCCAGATAAACCTGCAAATCTTGAGGCATCGCAAAAGCTACATATTTTGCATCTAATTTACCATGTTCTAGGGCAAACTGAGCATCTCTATTATTCAACGCTCTTTCTACGGCTAGAGTTTCGCAAAAACGCTTTAACTTACCGAAAGTAGTTTTATCATAAAGTTCAAATAGTTTCTGTAGGTCATAGACGTCATCTAGGTCGGGCTTACCGTTTACTGCGTGTTTACGCTCTTTCAAGGCTCTGGGCTTAAAGTAGTCTTCGTCTCGTTCGTTGAGTTTGGATATTTTACGTTTAGTTTTTTCCAGGTCTTTCATGTAACTAAATAAAACCACTTAAGTTTAATGTTGTAAATAAGATTGTATATATTACTACAAAGAAAAAGATTCCAAATCTGTACACAAAATGGAATCTTAATCTTTTTAGTAGTTAGCCTTGTTTAGCCGTAGAAATATCCGGAGCCATAGACAGAAGATTTCTCGTTAAGACCTTCCCAAGTTGCTTCACCTTCCATTAGACCCTTAGTGCTAGAACCAGTCTTGCCTAGAGGCTTAATAGAAATTCGGCGATTTACTAACCATGCAGTGCGCCATTTAGACGTATCAATTCCCAGAATACCGCCCGAAGGGATATTCCTTTCCAAAACAACCTTGTGGATACCAAAACTTGAAACGTAGGTGTCTACTCTCAAGACCTGCTCGAAAGCAGTAGCGTCCAGGTACTTTGTAGTATTGGTGGTGAACTTGTCAAATGCTAGCTTTAGATATGAACCTGTTAAGAACAAGTCAACATCTTCGTCTGTACCTGAGTCGAAAACCATCTTCAGTAGATTCTCAAAATTGGTTTCAGAGAATGTAGTACCAGAGGCATTTGCAGTTTTGTTAGTTGAAATTATTGCGATAGCTCCATCGGCAGCACGAGCTGCACCGGATGAACCGGAAGCTCTTGTCCCAGCAACGGCAGCTAATTCAATATCACGAGCTATAGCTACCATCTGTTTTTGAGTCTGATACTCAAATGGGTCATTCATCCCGTAGTGGGGAACGGCCAATTCAGTGTCAGAAACCGTGATAACTTTACGGAATAGCTGAACAATATTGTTAGGGCGAACAGGCTCAACCATATCTACAACTACGGCATCCGCACTTTCAACATTAGCGTTGTAAGTAGGAGTCTCGTAGTAGTCTCGCAACCATGAGTGAAGGGTGTTGGTGGCAACACTCTCACCGATTCGGGAGACTAATGGAGTAGAACGATAGTCAACATTGTAGATTGCGTCTACAACGTCTTCTTGCATGGTTTGACCTTGGGACATATCAGTTGTAAGACCAATAGCCATAGTAATACCTTATCTTTCTAAATTAATGTTTAATAGTGTTACGCTAAGGGGAAAGATTTATTGACCGTCGTTAGCAATTTCACGCATTCGCTGAATCGCTGGAAGCTGTCGTATGTATTCAAAAGCTACAGTGGGGTCGCCCCTTGCACCCGCTAAGGCCATTGGAGATTCTCCGCCAACCATACTGCGAGCCACTAAACTTTCTTTATCTACATTACTTGGAGCTGGAGAACGAGGGTTATTAGCTGTTACCGTACTCGTGGGAGCCACTTTAGATTTAATATCATCAAGTTTGCCCTTAAGTTCAGTTTTGGCTTCTTCGGTATCATCGTTGAGCGATAAACCTGCTGTTGCCGCCAAGTCCTTAACAGTATCAGGATATTCCTTCAAAATGTCTTGGGTGGCTTGACCGAGCTGTTGCCTTTTTCTCTCTGCTTCAGCATTTGTTTCCATCTCATTTAAGCGAGATTGTGTCTGCTCGTAGAGGGTCTTGAACTCTTCTTTTTCCCTCAGTTGTTCAGCCTTAGCAGTTTCTTCGGCTTTGCGTTTTTGTTCCAGTTCATTAGCGAGCTGGTTTTCCCGCATTGTCTTTTGTTCCAACTCTTTGCGGAGTCGGCCTACTTCGGCTGAATTAGCATTGTCCCCTGCGGGAGTACTAACTTGTGAAACATCGTTTGAGACTGTTCCCTGGCTAGCCGTTTCACCATTAGACGGTGTGTCTGCCATGTTCGTTTTTCTCTTTCCTGTTTACTAGCATTTTAATTTTAATGCTCTGAACCAGATTATAGCTGATTTTTTGGGTCTGTCAAAGATTGAGTGATGTCTTTAATGCGTCCATGCTGTTCAACGTCATCACTCCAATTCTTCCAATGCGTTTCAGCTCGGTGCACATCTTGGTACACTTGGTCCCAAGACTGATAGTGTAAACCCCTGTTGTCTATCATGATGTCAAAGTCGGGGCTTTTAATATTAGTAATACCGTGGCATGGTATTTTAAAATACTCTACCCAGTCTGCTACGGCCTTATACACTCGTTGGTCTTGAACATTCCTAGCTGTAAAAATAAAGATTTTGTGACCTTCTTCTACTAATTTATTAAGCACACTTATAGCACCTACTTCAGGAGGTCCCATTTTATACCCGTGAGGTGCGGCCGCATTGTTCATCAAGGTTTCATCGAAGTCTGTAGCAATATTCATAATTACTCCTTAAGGTCTATTTTAGTATTGACAAAATTATTAAACTGTAGTATAACTCTAGGCATGAAAGACCCCAATAGTGGTAACCAAGCTATAATCAATATTATCGTACCGATAATTATTTTTTTGCTGGTTCTTTATTTTGTTGGCGGATTTAATGGGCTGATTCATAGCGGACCTTAAGTTTGTCCTAGTGTTGTTTGACCAGGTAAAAGTTGTACGGGTTCCTGTGCTTTTTTAAGTTTAGTAGCAGGGGGAGTAGAACTACCCGTCTTCTTGTAGTAAGGAGTAGCCGTAGCGTTCCCGGTAATGGGTTCATTAAAGTTAGAGGCGGGAGTAGAAGATAGTTGTGGTGCAGCCTGAGTAGTTTTCTGTAATTGTTGAACCGCCTGTTCAAACTGTTGCTGTTGCGGCGTGAGATTAGTCTCTGGCGCTTTCTGCCAGTCGGTAGTTTTGCTACCAGTCACACCCTCGCTAGCCTTGGCTAGAAGTCCAGTCTTACTTGGCAGTCCTGCCTCACTACCAGGGTAGGTAAATAGGGAGCCTATAAAGCTAGATATGGCTGTAGCTAGTTTAGCTTTCATTGTTAGGGGAATATATTGTGTGCCAGGTTGTCCAGTCTTAGGGTTAACATAGGACTGAGTGGTGTTGAGCATTCCTTCTGCTTGTAGAATCTGCGATATGAAGCCTACGGGCAAACCTCCCAACTCTCCAAAACTTCCTACAGACTCATGCCCGATATTACCTAAAGCTGCTACTGCGCTTAACGTTTCCAAAGGAGAGAAGTAGGTTAATAGACCTAAGACATCTGAGTTTTGAGAATACCAAGCTTGACCCTGTTCGCTAGTCAGAAATTGATGCGCCTGTATCATACTGTGAATAACTGCGACCTGCGTCATAGAATCTTGCCTAGCTAAACCCTTAGCCATAAAACTAGCAACCTTTAAATTAAACCTAAAGGGGAAAAACGCAAAGTTTAATGTGCGGGCTAGAGGAGAATTAAGGAAACTCGCATTAGGGTTATAGTGAAGAATGCTTTCTATCGTATCCCTAACTTGATTAGGGTAACTATCAGTAAACTCGCTGACAGTCATACCAGTTTTATCTGCCATACTATTCACAAGTCCCGCTATACTAAGTTGCTGTGTTCTAGTCATACCCCTAACTGCGGTTAAGTCATTGTACCCAGCCGAAGCTTCATTGGCGGCCTCATTAGAAAAGCCCGACCCATACATGCCTCTTTCCTTGAGCATATTGCCTATACTGTCTAACTTATTATAGTAATCAGGGAAGATAATTCTCAGTGCTTTATTAGTGCCTAAGAAAGTAGGTGCTTTACCACCGCTCTCTAACTGACTCAAGAACTCTGTCTTATAGCCTAACTTCATCTTAAAGAAGGGATTCCATGCAAAACGTCCAGCGCCTTGAACTCGTAGATATTTTTGCATAGTTCCTTGACCTATGTAATCAATTAACTTGCTACCTAATCCTCTTTCACTCCAACTAAGGTCAAGCATGGACTGCATTAAGGCTTTTTGGACTTCAGCAGCTTTCCCATCATCTATACTAAGTGCTTGTCCTATTTCTTTCTTAGTCATCTGTCGTAAATCAGTTATAGGTGGATGACCAAGGTTATACTTAACTTCGTTCTGTTGGTTAACATAATCTGTCAGTTTCCTGTACTGAGTTTGCGCCCATCTAAAACCTTCCTGCCCGCTAGCTTTAGGTGGTTTAAGAGAAGTCTCTTGCAGGTTTTCTGCAAAATGAGCATTAAACAGTTGAGAAACAGATTGCTCAGACTTGGTGGGCGATAGCCCAAGTCGTGTTAAGTAAGCACCCATACCACCCAAGACTGGCAATGGCTGAACTGCTTTTTGGAAGAACTCACCCTCGCCAGCGCTTGTAACAAGTTTTTGAGTACCTTGTATAAATGGAGCTTCTAGCTTAGATGGAGCAATCGGGATATAGCCAAGTCGTCCTATCTTTTGGGCTACTTCTGCAAGACCGTTACTTTTAGTCGCTAGTCCCAAGAACTCATTACCAGTCTGAGCCGATATAGCACGAATACGGTCATTCGCCTCAGAAACATTATCTGAAGTCTTTATGATATTGGTAATTTGCTTATCCAGATTCTCATTATTGGCAAAAGCTTGGTTGGGGTTGCGCTCTTTGAGTTGCTCCCAGTTCTTAAGCATGTCAGCGGAGTTTGAGGGAGTGCCGTTACTAATACCAATCAGACCTGGGCTTGACTCGCCCTCAGCTAGACTACCAGTAGTAATGGCTCCAGCAACTCGGTTAGCGTCATAAGCCGACCATCGCCCTACTACGTACTTACTAGCCTCAGCTTCACTCATCCCAGACTTGACTAAGGCGTCAGTTAAACTGGACTGAGCAATGTGCCAACCCATAATCTGATTAACGAACTGCTGATGGGACATTTGGTCTAGGTTCCAGCCGTCCATCTTTAATCCATTGATTATCCTATAGGCAGCACTACCTACTCTGCCATCTTCTGCTGCTAGGTTAGTAGCCTCTAGTGCCTGAAAAGCTTTTACTACATCTTCTTTGCCTTGGATGGTATTAAATAGACCTGCTGGGTTCTTATCGCCTATCGCCCCACTTAAAGTATCTAGGAATGAACTAGAGCCAAAGATTTTACCGCTCATTTCTTTCGCTGCCTTGCCTCCGTACTTAAGAGCTTGTCCAATAGGACCTCCAGCTAATAAGAGTGCAGCATTAAAACCTAGTGTCTTAACGGCATCCCCATACTTACCTGACTGAAACTCCTTGTAGACCTGATTGCCTGTTCCGCTTAAATAATTAAAGGAAAGAGGGTACTTTATGAGTAAATTACCTGCGGTAGCCCTCGCTACTTGACCTGACCATAAAGGGGCAGAAGCATGAGCAGCCACATTAACGAAAGTATCTGTTACGGAAGCCTTGACGTTGCTCTGTACGTAAGACGGTAGAGCATCAAATACAGCCTTGCTATTAGCAGCTTTGGCGATAGCATCTTCAACTGGAGACATTAATTCATTTGCTGTATGCCCCATTAACCACGTGGCAACATCTTTAGAGCCTTGGTCGGCAGCCATGATAAGCGGAGAAGATAGGCCAGCGGTCATAACCATTACAATGTCTGAAGCCGTTCCGATTGTATCTTTAGCGAAAGTACCCCCATCACTTCCAATCTTGGCACTTAACCCTGTCAAATTAGTAGCTAGAGCAGAGTTGGCCTTTGTCCAGTCGGCTAATTGAGATTGATACTCCGTATTATTAATTGCGCCACTTCTATACTTGGCATTTAGGTCGGTTAGTTGGCTCATTAAATTATTTTGCTGAGAAGAATACTCAAACGTATGATAGGTGTCCATGCCTAACCTATATGTGGCTGCTGGTAAATTAACCACATCAGTTACGGCACTTCCGAGCTGTCTAGCTACCCAACTGGATGCTCCCTCAACCATGTGGCCCGCTTCGCCTAGAACAGACCCAATTTTCCCAAAGAATGCGTCCAAAACTCCTGGGTTGGCTGCTGCTGGAGATTTCTGCCAAAAGGGCGCACTATTAGCAGGTATTTGATAAAGAGGACTAAACTGGCTGACATTAGCAACGTCAGAGTTTATGGCACTCTGTCCGAACCCAAAGCTTTCGCCAGGTAAAAGACCTCCAACAGTACTACTTCCTGTACTCCCAGTGCTTCCACCGCTACCTGCGGTTCCTATATTCCCCGATGGTCCTGATGGTCCCATACTACAACCTCAAGCCAGAAGGTAGTTGTAACTGCCCTCCCCTAATCGTAGGACTACTAGCCCCCGCAAAGGAATGTCCAGTACCCCATGTTAGTGCATTATAAAGACCGCCATTACCGCCTATTGCGTTAGGATTATACCCATAATCATTACCCGTAAAGCCAAGAGCACTCTTAGCCCCTGTATCTCCCTGGTTAGCCATATTCTGCAATAGACTTCTGAACGGTGTATTTGTCAACTGTGAATAGGCCGCTGCACTGATAGCTTTTCCTTGATATGTGAAATTAAAGCCACCGCCTGGCCTTTGGCTCATCGTAGGACCGCTTGGTGCTCTATATGGGTTACCGCCAAAACTTGGAGTGGCTGAACCACCGCCTAATGCTCCTGGACTCGGAGGACTGAACATAGAAGGAAAATTGGCTGTTGGAACATTAGCTGCTGATAGTTGAGCCTGTAATTTTGCCTGAGCCTCATGTGTCTGTATTTGCTGAACTGTACCACCACTGATTAGATTTTGCAGCCCTATAGTGTTACTGGGATTAAACCCGTACTGACCACCAACTAGAGAGTAATTATTGTTCCCGTCAGCTCGATATAGCCCCGCCAAACCGCTGTTATCAAATGATATACCATATAGAGAGTTATTCTTAGACACAAACTGGAAACCTTTTGCGGTTGGTACTAATGTAAGGTAATCGCCAGCACTCAAATCATTAACACCTTTACCCTGTAACCAGTGCACGGCTTTATCGCTAAGTTGAACCTTAATTTGACCACCACTAGCATAACCACCATTGTCCCCGTTAGGGTTAAACCCAAGCCCTTGCAGTTTCTTGACCAAGTTCCCACCTACACCCTTAGTGTTCGGCGTTAAGCTTTCAGTACCCGCAACAGAAGTAAGTGATGTTTCGGCGTTACCATTACTGGTTGGAATTGGAACTGTAAAATTCCCAAAAGGAGTCTTGATATTAGTGTTAGTATATCCAGTAACAGCATTTTCCTTGTATCCAACTTGTCCGTTCTGGTCAACGCTAGAACTATATAAGTTAGACGGCGAGTAAGCAATTCTAAGTACTCCATAAAGGTCTTGACTGCCATAAGGTGTACTAACCCTATAGTCGCCACTCAATACTTTCTGTGCGTTATCTATCATAGCCTGACCTTCAGGAGTAGTCGTACCTAAAGCATCTGCGGCATTATTGTAGTAAGCGATACGTCCGTACATATAGCCCAAGGCTGCCCCAGCCAAGGTTTGAGTCGCTCCCTTTGGCAGTGTTACGCCATACTGTTTAAGCAAGGGAGCATTCTGTGAAGTAAAGGTTTGTAGGGCACTCTGGACTTCTCCAGCCCTTCCGTTCTTTTGGGCTGTTACTATGTCGCTCCAAGAGTTCTCTAACTGGCTAACCGCATTGTCATACCCATTCTTAACAGCAGTCTGATTAGCCGTATACGCCACCTGATTAGCTGTAGCCTGCGCCTGTGCATGATAAGCAATAGATTGCTGCAAGTTATACCCTTGGGACTCTAAACTTTGAGCTAATTTATAATCACCAATACTTGCAGCTCTTTGGTAAGCAGTTCCTATGTAGTCAAGTTTTTGCTGGTCAGTTCCTTGCCCCGTTAAAACCTGTATAGATTCATTTTGAATATTAAAGGAAGTATTAGAGGAAATAGCCGTGTGCATTTCCTGTGTTAAGTTAAGTGCTTTACTAGCGTTAGTAATTGTGCCTGTGGCATTAAGGACACCCACTCTATCTTGCAAGTAACTCAGATATTGATTTAGCTGACCGTCTGTAGGGTTATTCTCAAACTGAATCTTCTGTAAAGTGTCATTGTAGGTGTTGAGTTCATTGGTTAACGTAGTGGCACTCTTAACTAAACTAGAAGCACTTACAGTACCTAGTTTAGGTGTAGTTAGGGAATAACTTATCCCTGCCATGACTATTTACGACCTTTACGTTGGGCCTGTTGGTTTAAATTACCCTGTGGACTATTTGGAGTGGCTTGGCCTGAACCTGGGGCACTTTGTACTTGCTCGCCTGGCTGGTTGCCGCTAGGAGGTGTCATTAACTGTGGAGATTGAGGTTGTGCCGTTCCGCCATTAGGATTAGCTGCTCCATTTGTCTGTGCTCCTACGGCTGCTGCACCAGGGGCTTGCTGAGGCTGTTGTGGGGCGCCATTAGCTGGTAAACTAGAAGCTCCTTGACCGCTAATAACTGGTTGACCCGTATTGTAGTCTTTGCCAGTAATATGCCCTGTATTAACCGCATCATCAGTTGCTCGCATACCAAGTTCGCCTTGTGGCCCAGAAGTAGGTCCGTATATAGGGCCTTGACCAAATTGGTGCATAACAGACAGATTGGTTTCTTGCTCAGGAGTAATGTCGCCACGCAGGTTGACATTGATTTTAGGTGGAGCAGAAGTTGGAGGACCAGCAATTTTAAACTCAGCCAATAGGTTAAGTAGCTTACCGTGCATAGCAGCAGTCAATGGGTCATCCATCTCATCATTAATCCGGTCAATTTCCTCTTTACCGTTAAACCCAAGCCGTTCAAACATTGTCTGGATAGACTGGAACCCTGCGATAGACTGGTTAAGCACCATAGTGACATAACTTGGGTCATCTTTCCGCATCATAGGTGGCCACGATATCCGCGTATACCAGTCTTCATCACCCTGTACCAACTCTTTAATGTTATTGTCCCATAGGGAGAGCGTATCAAAGGCATCTGAGAACATTCTCTTAATAATCGGTTCCCATAGTTGTCGTCTAGCACTAACTTGGTCAGATAGAGAGCGAACTGCAAGTGCTGCCCCTGCTTTTACTGGAGCAGTAGGAGCGTCAGGCATATCAAACAAAGCTGCCGAGATACCAGTTTCTCTCACAAACGCTTCTTTAAGTTCTGCTAATTGGCGCTCAAAGTCTAATTCATTTGCTGCTGGAACTGCTATCTGCAAAGGTTTAATATCTTGCCCCTCGCCTAATGGTAAAATCTCAGGAGTTCTAGGTTTAGGTTTAGGCATTGGCGTATCGAGTCCAAAACCAAATGCTTTCCACTTGGGGAAGTTTATCTTACTAGCAACAGTACGCCAGTCTGAAAGAGTTTCAATATAGGTAGCATTAATGTCAATGGAGGCTTGGGTTATATCTGGTAAGCCCCATGGCCTACGCCTAATTAACTTATTAGGAAAGATATAGAACTTAGGCATATATTTAGGATTATCAATTACCCTAAAGACCCTATCCCCTACTACAACTACATTCATTAGGTTTTCTTTACCTACATCTCGTCTTTCAATAGTAGCATTCGTGCTTCCCCACCCTTGAACACGCCCGTTAACCTCCATGACGGTAACCATAGGCTGCGTAGACATATAGTTTATGGTATTTGCGCTAGAAAGTACGGCCAGAGGCATTCCAAGAGGGCTGGTAGCTATATCATCAGGAACACCGAATCGTTGGACTGCTTCCTGCTTACTTACCTGATAGACGTAGGCGGTAAAGTCATATTCTCTAAAGTTATCTTGACTCCATACAGCGTAGAAATGCTCTAGGAACTCAATCATCTCATAGCGAAACTTTTTATATTTATTAGGGTCAGTTTCATCGGGTTCTACCCACGCTTTTACTATAGTGTCACCAACCGCTGAAGCGTTCTCAACCATTCTTCCAAAGGTCGCCATACCACCATTATCTCTAATCATGGCGTCTATGAGTTTATTCCTACCCTCTGCATAGACTTTTTTCTTCTGGTTTATAAGCTGAAGTTGACCTTTAGCGTTAGGGTCATAAGCAGTACTTTCATCTAACCCGTGATATGTAGTAGAAACCTTAAAACCATCGCCCATAGTTTCCGTACGATGTATCTCGCAGACACGTCTTAGCCAGTTAGCTTCAGTAAAATCATGTCCGGCAGGAATCTTCAGGCTTCTTTTTAGCAAGTCACCGTAGATATAACTATCATTCTCCATGACAACTTTGTTTCTTTGAGCTACTTCACCAGTCAAGGTAGCTAGTTGGCTTCTAGTTTCACCAACAAATGTTCTAAGTAAGACATCGTAGGGGTTTTCGTTGCCAGACTTACTAAAATTGCTAGTAGTGGCTTGTGGGGCGTCTGGGAAAATAGTTTTATCCTACTCTTTCTGTTTTTTACTTTCTGATTTGATTATAAACTAAAGTTATGATAAGTAAATTACCATGCAGTAAACTGGTGGAACTCTATAAGTTGCTGCCTGACACTATTCTCGGCTAACCATGCCGCCAAAGCCAAACTCATCAATCTATCAGTAGGCAGATTCTTGTCATTCTCACGGTAAATAGATAACTGTCTAATAAGGTCGTTGTTGTGTTTGGGTATTCTAATCTTTCTTTCAGACAAAGCTTTGTTTAAGTTAACTATTAAGTCGGCTTTTTGGATTAAACTGGTTCTTTTCGGTAGTGGATTGTCATTATCGGTTTTAACTCGTTCTGGTTGCCAGGCCCCATAGCACTGCGTGAAAGACTTGACGTATAACGGCAGGTCAAGAAAGAATCGTGCGCTCTCACCGTTCCATGTCTCTAGGAGCATTTGCATATTGTTGTCATGTCTGTAAGCCTCTATAAGGTTCACTAGAGCGTTTAAGTGCATCTGAGGGCTACGCTCATTACCCTTAGCGGCGTCCTGCCACACTAACTGCCACGGTTCTTCAGTAATATCTAAAATGCTTATTACGAACTCGTCATTACCCATCGCCGTATCTACACCGATTACGTATTTATGTCCTTCCATGTAATTGACGCCATCATTGAGTGATTCGTCCTGAATAGCCTCAATATCTTCTGGGTTAAAGACATTCTTAACGCCAAATATAAACTTACCTTCTAGTATCTGGTCTTTATACGGGCTGTGCTCAACCATTTTTACCTGTTCTCGTATCTGCTCTTCAGTGAGGAAGGTATTGTCATAAAGTGAGCCTTCTTGCGTATAGGAACTATTAAAGCCAAACAGACCTTCTTGGTACATATCGTGATAGTAGAGCAAGGAAGCGTTATTGCTAACCTGGCTAGGCGTACCGAGTAAGTGCAATGGAGCTATCCAGTCCATAAGTCGTCCAAGGATACCATCGTCTATCTCTACTTGTAGCCAATCACTTCTAGGAGCCTCATCATAAGTAATAATCCCGTAGGGTAAGCCCTGCAAGCTATCTCCCTTGTTACCCATCAAGCTCAAGTGCTCAATATAACTATTGTTTACAAAGAAAAGTTTAAAAGGAGGGTTATTAATAGTGCGAGCATCATCTAAGAACCACTCAATCTTACACTTGTTGTTGGTGATTAAGCCTGTTTGGGGGTCTTGAATTGGGTAAGCACTGGTCATAATGGCTTTCATAGCCTTAAATACGGGTTGTGTCAGTTTGCTCGTAGGGGCAATATTGGCTGTACGGTATTCAGTCTTGAACCATTCTTGGTCTGTAGCAGCATTAATCCCAAACTTGTTATAAAGATACCAGAGTTGGATACAACTGATTAAGGCACTTTTACCATACCTGTTAGCACAAGACAACAGAAACCGCCTTATACGGCTTCCTCCAGGGTTAGTAACGGCTTTCTTGGCTTCGTTTAAATACCTAATCTGTCCTGGGTGCAACTGCATCCCCAACCATTCAGTAATGAAGTAAACAGGGTCTTCTTTAATCCTTTGGTTCTCTTTAGTTGTCGGTAGTTTCGGTTCTTTCACTCTTTGCCATTCCGCTGAAAGCCTTAAAAGCATCCAACTTTCTATCTTTATTGCTCTTATCTATATCTGCCCTAATCTTTATGGCTTGTAAACCGCCAGTTAAACTTAAGGGTATCTTATTAGTCCGCACGGCAGTATGAAACTTCCTAATAGTCTCATCCAAAGCCCCCATATAATCAGTATCAACAACCTCCACATTACTTAAATCGGGTACTAATATGTCAGGAGCAATTTCTCTGTTAATAGGCAGTCCTTGTTCTTTCTTCTTCCTATTCTCCAAACTGTGCTTCATAACAGTAGTATGGTTAAGCATGTGTCTATAAAAAGCCAGATAAGGCACAGGGGGCGTTGTTCTATGATAAAAGTCCGAGATAGTTTCCGGGGAGTTTTCATCAAACCACCGGGTCTGTTGCAACTGTTTACGCCAGTGAGAGTTCTCCTTAGCATAGGCACACGTCCTACACCTCGGATAATACATCTTCAATCCTTGTGGTTTATTCGCCATCTTTACTAAACTCCTTATCCCAGTGCTGCTCATGTATATGCCTGACAACAACACTCCTTAAATGATGTGCAAACCAACAATACTGGCAATCTATTTGTTCCATTGATGGTAATTGCTTTGCTTTTTTATCTACTTTTATATTTGGGTTGTAACCTAAGATTCCGGGGTTACGTTTTTTATGTAGTTCCGGCGTGTTGGTATTATAACTTATCTTGTTCCTACCTTGTTCTTATCTTGTTCCTAGGATACTGTTTTTTTATTCCAGCTGCTTTACGTGCTTGCGGTGTTAGCGCACTTGCAGCTGAGTTTACTCCCTAAATATGTGTTTGTCAAGTCTTACCCCTGTTAATTATAAGATAGTGCCGTTTTTCTTGGTGCACATTATAGTGAAACGAGCCTTTTCGCTATGTGTCGTTCACAAAGACTGTGCCGTACCCTATAAAAGTTTGTTGGCTTATCTGTTAGCGTTTGCTTGACTTCGGCTTGGAGGTGGTCAGGGCTACGCTAGATGTAGTGTAGGTAGTAATTAGGGGGTTGTTTGGTGTTTTAATTGTTTAATTAACAGATACACGTCGTACAATGTATCTTGTACGTCATTACTAAGAATGTGTTATAATAAGTGTTTTGTTAACTGTAGAGTATCAGAGTATTAGAGTATCAGAGTATCAGAGGGTAGTATTAGAGGGTTTAGAGTAATAGAGTGTATTAGAGTTAACTTAGATTGTTTATAGGTTATTTTCTATTTATTATCTTAGTGATGTAAGGGTTGGATTAGTGCAGGCTTTTCGTATAATCCTACCTCTGTTGCAACCAGTCGATACCCTAGCATGCAATGGGCCTGGGGTGGGGTTGGTAACAGAGAGGCTGCTATAGCGTGTCGTAAAATAACTACAGGGGTGGGTGGCTACTTATCCACAACTTTAGATAATTATAAGCTATTTTATTATTGACAGTACTATAAGCACCTGCTATACTCAGTGGCAGAGTCAAGGACTGGACAGCTCAAACGGCCAGACACCGACTAGCATAATTTACAAGACAATCTCGCAAGGACAAGTTTAAACAGCTAGAGCGATATGCCTACACACCTCTGTCCTCATTGTCTTAACCTTTAACAATTCAAATTGACAAGCAACGCCAAGTTTAATTGCTTGGCTTGTATCACTGAATAGAGAATATTAATTAATTATAGAGAGGACTTAAACACTATGAACCAATTTAAGATAATTGACACGATTACCAACAAAGTTATCGCAACAGATTCAGGAACAGCACTAGAAATGGTTAAAAAATACAAGTTAGCTTATGAGAGCCAGCAACACCTACAACTGGTACAGACGGGAGAAGTGTTGGCATGAAATTAACTTGGCGTGAATGCCCCGCAACTCCTGATAAACCTTGTTTCTGTGATTGCCACCCAGAATATAATGGATGCGAGAAATGCCAGGACGGGAGTCTATGTAAAACAATAGAACTATTAAACGAACTGATGGATATGCCCGGCGTTTGGCAAGTGGAATGAATTAATTAATAGGCACTTAGGCAATTAATTTCAGACTCTTGAGCCACCACTGGCTCTTGAGCTTGCAATTAAGCAAGGCATAATAAGTGAAAGGATTAATCACAACGCAAATCAAAGTCAGAGCTATCACTAGCCAAGCAATCGGACACTACTACAGCGGTGTCATTTGGTTACTCGAACCAGATGACTTACAAGATTAAATACAACGGTAAACTAATAACACTTAAGCAATTACAAGGAGATGAAATAACATGAGCCTACCGGAAGTTAAGCAATTAAAGCCAGGGGATAGCGTAGGCTTCGCCGGCATACTGGCAACCACTAGCCGGCAAGGTACATTTGTAAAGCTAATCAATAACTATTTAGCAGTAATTGATTATGGGGACCATACAGAGCAGAATCATATAACTAATTTATTTGTAAAGGAGTAAATAGAATGACCAAAAAACAAACAATATCAGGTATGGCCTATGAACAAACCAAGGTAACATTGCCAAAGACTAGCAATAGCGCTAAGGCAGAATGTAACCAGGCCAAAAAAGCGTATAAGCTAGCCAAGTCAGACGCTAAGCAGATCATCAAGGACGCTAAGAGGCAACGGAAGCAAGCTAAGCTTGCATACAAGGCTGCTAAGCTTACAATGAGAGCTAAGAAGTACGATAAGAAATAATAGTTTAGAGACTTAAAGTGAGGTGGATTATGGGGATTCAGGAATATTACGAAGGGTTGGGCGTGGTGCATAGTGACCATTGCAATATATGTGGGCCTATGAGCCACGTAGAGGGGCGTATGCACCGTTTTAGCCGTTTAGCTGTATTTGGGGGCGTTTCTATTGCTGTAGGGTCTTTAATAGGGTTTATTTGCGCTGGGTATTTTATAACTAACTATTTAATAAAATGAGCGTTACTCTTTGCAAGCATGCGGGGGTTAAATACCATGAAATTTGGTCACACGCACGTTTACTTGGGAGGTATATAGGTACATGCAGTGATAAGGTTGTGTAAGCATTCTGGTGCGGTATTCCTACCAATCTGGGACGCCCTATTGATATTTGGGATGCAATAATGTATACTTTAACTGATATGAAAAGACCCCGCCCGCTTACCATAAAAGACGATATAGCCTTTGTGCCAGTATACCGTGGAGGAGATTTCTTAGAAGCAATTATTGAAGCCACAGATGCACCTCTTATATCTAAATACCTATGGTCTATGAGTGGTAAAAACGGTTATCCTAAAACTTCTAATCGTAAAGCTCCAAAGAATGGGTATCTTCACAGAATGATTATGCAACCTACTCCCATAGAGCAAGTAGACCATATCGATGGCAATCCGCTTAATTGTCTTAGAACTAATTTAAGAATTGTAACCAATCAACAGAACCAAATGGCTCGCCACGTAGCAGTGGCTAAATTAGGATATAAGGGAGTACATAAGCATGGCAAACAATATAGGGCACAGATAACATTTAATCAAAAGCTAATCAGACTTGGCTCCTATCCTACTATCCAAAAAGCGGCTAGAGCCTACAACCAAGCGGCAACAGCTCTGTTTGGAGAGTATGCAGTTATAAATGAGATAAATGATGATTCAGCTGTGCCGACACGCCGGAGTTAAGTATCACGAAGTGTGGTCGCCGAGATGGCATGATAAACGAGTCTTAATCCCGGACTATAAAGTTAAGCAGCACAATGTTATCCGCTTTACTAAGTCGCCCACGCTAGACAGCGAGCAACTCCATTATCTATCCGGTAAAACTGCCAAGAAGTATAAAAAAGAATCAAATGGGGCAGTTATGTGTTTTTGTATCCCCCTTGACCAGCTCCAGGACTTTGAACTATTAGAGCATTGTCCGCATGAGTACAGCTAGTAACAATCCTCTTCTTTGGTGTGTCGCTGCCTACATATACGGCAGATTCTAGGCTTAGGTTTATCTGTCATAACTGCTCCTTCATCTTTGTTAATATCTCAAATATTGTCATCACTTTAGCCTTTCTAATATAGATTGTTCGTAAGCGTCTATTGCTGCGTCAAACATCTGTGATGGTAAGTAGCCCTTTATCGCTCTTTAACTGGGCAATTCGTTCCTTTGCATATTGGTCAGCCCTAGCGAGCATTTT
>Ga0307374_10001842_pt1 | contig 38791 bp, 37 predicted proteins | sample OX3MG_FD_202532 | JGI IMG/M metagenome (GOLD analysis project Ga0307374, IMG submission 202532) | Soil microbial communities from Risofladan, Vaasa, Finland - OX-3 | ecosystem: Environmental > Terrestrial > Soil > Coastal area > Acid sulfate soil | place: Finland: Risofladan, Vaasa | collected... | reverse complement strand
GCGAGCGTGATCAGGACCGCGAGCCCGAGGCCGCCTCCGACCTGGCGCGAGGTGTTCACGAGACCTGACGCGAGGCCGGCCTGCCCCTCCTTGGCGCCCTGCGTGGCGGCGATCGTCGAGGGGACGATCGCCATCGCGATCCCCGCTGCCGTCAGCAGGCCGGGGATCATGATGTACACGATCCCGCTGCCACTTGGGCCGATCCTCGTCAGCAGCACCATGCCGGCGGTGAGCATGATCAGCCCGCTGCCGAGCACCGGGCGCACACCGAACTGGCCCACCAGCTTGCCGGCACGGGGGGCGACGATCGCGATCACGACGGTCATAGGCAGGAATATCAGCCCGGTATGCAGCGGCGAGAGTCCCAGCACCTGCTGCAGGTAGAGCGAGCTGATGATCCACATCGGGAAGAGCGCCGCGCTGAACAGCAGCACGATGTTGTTCGCGATCTGAAGCGGCTTGGTCAGCTCCTTGAACGGGATCAGCGGTTCGGAGGCGACGCGGGTCTCGACGAGGCCGAAGGCGGCGAGCAGGAGGATGCCCCCGATGATCGGCCCGAGGGCCTGCGGCGTGCTCCATCCCTTCAACCCCGCTTCCACGATGCCGAAGACGAGCACGACCTGGCCGAGTGTGAGCGTCGCCGCGCCCGCGATGTCGAAGCTCTTCTCGGGGCCGGCGGTGCGGCGCTCGGCGATGACCCTATAGGCGACGAACGCCGCGGCGATCGCGATCGGTGGGTTGATCAGCAGCACCCAGCGCCAGCTGAGGACTTCGGTGATGATGCCGCCCAGCAGCACGCCCGCCGAGCCACCCAGCCCGTTCATCGCTGCCCACGTCCCAATCGCGCGGTGGAGCTTAGGCCCTGGTGGGAAGGACGCCGTGATGATTGCCAGCGAACAGGCGCCCATCAGGGCACCGGCGACGCCCTGCACGGCGCGCGCGCCGATCAGCGTCAGCTGTTCGGGCGCGAGCCCGCCGATCAGCGAGGTCACGCCGAACATCACCAGCGCGAGCACGAACATGCGGCGCTGCCCGAAGTGGTCGGCCATCCGTCCGCCGAGCATCAGGAAGCCCGCGAACGAGATCGCGTATGCGTCCACCACCCACTGCAGTTCGGGTGCCGTGAAGCCGAGATTCGACTGGATCGACGGCAGCGCGACGTTGACGATGCTCAGGTCGAGGATGACCATGAACTGCGCCACGCAGCACACGGCCAGCAGCAGGCCCGGGCGCGAGCCCCGCCCGCGCCCCGCGACCGGCGGTTCGGTCACCGCGGGCCTGGGGGCTGCCTCGACGCTCACGAAGCCCCCACCAGCTGCGGGCTCCCGGAAAGGCGGCTGGTAGGCTGGGCCACCGAGCACCCGAGCGAGGATTGGAGCCCGGCCCATGAGAAAAGCGCCACTGACCGCCATGCTAACGCTCCTCGCCACGCTGGCGAGCACCGTCGCAGTGACAGGTTGCGGGGGGAAATCGGGGAGCTCCTCCTCAAAGTCGCCGGCGAGCACGACGACGACGACGACAACCCACAAGCACAAATCGAAACCGGCCTACTAGCCCTCACGGCGACCCCCCCGTCGTGGTGAGCGAGGCGTAGAAGCCGATCGCGCGCGTCGCCGGCGAGCTGCCCAGCACATGGCCGGCGGCGTCGAGCGCCTGCACAGCCGCGTATGCGTACTTGTGCGGGAGCGTGGTCGCGCTCTCGAAGCCGCGGGCGGCGATCGTCGCCTGCGGCGTCAGCGACCCCGGTGTCTTGCCGGCCAGCACCCGCCACGAGGCCACGCCCGTCGCGCCGTTCCAACTTGCGTGCACGACCGTCTCTTCTTCGGTGTTGTTGTAGCTTGCCAGGAGCGACGGCGGGCTCAGCGGGCGTCCGTTCCAGGGAAAGCGGAAGGCGCGGTAGAAGGACGTGTCGTAGGGCTGGTGGGCGTCGAACAGCAGTGAGCCGTCTTGGCCGTACTCGCTGATCGCGGGCACCCCGCCGTAGCCGACCAGCGTGTTGCCGCCGGGCAGCGTCTGCGCGTTGCCCTGGCTGGCGGCCAGCAAGGGGGGGTTGCGGTGGGTGTAGGACGCGGCGAGGCTCGCCCGGTGGCTCTTCAGGTCCAGCCTGATCCGTATCGCCCGGGACTGGCTGTGGATCGGCGGGTTCGAGCCGTCGTCGAAGATCGCCACCTCTGCGCCCGAGAGTAGGCGGGCGTCGTGCTGCCAGGCCATCGTCGTACCGGGCCCCATCTTGAAGGAGCTCCTGTTGCCACCCAGGCGCCAGAGCACCTTGCCGGCGCCGCCTTCGAGCTGGTAGGCGGCCCAGGTGCTGCGTGCCGAGATCAGCACGTTGCCGTATGGATTAATGTCCGCCCCCTCCACGTCGATCGAGTTGAGATGGAAGTAGTCCCACGGCGTGGAGTCTTTTGGCACCTCCACTTCGGACTCCGCGGCACCGATGTGATCGAGGCTGTGCCATTCCCAGCGAACGAGTCCCGTGCCGATGTCGATCGCCTGAATCGCGTCATCGACGATCGCCCCGCCCTTGGAGCCCCCGGCCGGGCTGAGGTCGCAGAGGATCGGGTTGTAGGCCGTGATGTAGGCGACTCCGTGGGGCGCGAGCTGGAAGTCGTGCAGATCCGCCGGCAGGCCGTTGCCACCGCGGACGGTGGCGATCGTCTGGTAGTGGGAGTCCATGATCAGGTCTTCCCCTTGGCCGAAACCGAGCGACAGCACGCGGCCCTTCCACCAGGTCAGAACGCGGCGGCCTCCGTATGACTGCACCTTCAGGTCCTCGGCCGTCGCGCCGGCCAACAGCCTGTCGAACCAGATCAGCCGGCCGTCCGGCGCGTAGATCAGCGGGCCGTACTGGCCGGGGCCGGGGCCGTTGGTCGTGAAGATGTCGCCTGCGGCGGGGTCGCGATCGGGCGTGGTCACGGCCATGATCGGGGCCCTCATGCCCGGCTGGCTGTAGAAGCTCTGGGAGTCCGCAGGCGAGGCCGGCGGCGCTGGAAACTCCTTGACCTGTGACGTCGGATAGGGGCTGTCGACACGGAACCGGAAGGCCACGCGGCGGGCCGACTGTCCGGTGCCGACTGTGGCGCCGACCGACACCCGCTCACCCTGCTGGAACGGCGTCCGTGGCGTGAAGCTGGCGCCGTCGCCCTGGGAGTAGCCGCGCAGGCTGCCGGGGTGGGCGCCGCTGCGCGAGCCCACGACCGAGACCCTGTGAATCGTGACGGCGGGCACGCCGAGAAAGCTGATCTGGGTGGCGGGGTTAGCGGTGCCGGTATTCGGCGCAGGAGAGACATCCAGGGCGGTGCCGGCGAGCGCGGCGCTGCGTTCGGCCGTCGCCGGCAGGCACGCGGGCGACGCCTTGGCGGTCGTGCCGGAGCCCAGCCTCAGGCTCGGCGAGCCGAGCACGAGTGCCAACACGGCCCAAGCGAGCACGGCGAGCAGCAGGACGATGAGGCCGTTCCGTTTCATTCAGAGTCGACCCCCCGGCTCCGGACGGAGCAGACCATCGAGTCGGGTGCGGACGATACCGACGGAAACCGGGCGCTCCCGCAGTGGGTGCGCCAGCAAGCACGATCCTTACCAACTTCTTCGCCGTCAGCTTTCCGGGCACACGGGTGGCGAGCGCCAATACTTGGGCGGCGCTTGCCGTCAGTCGCCGCCGAGCGCGAGCACGAGCTTGCCGACGTTCTCGCCGGCGAACAGCTTTGCGAGCGCGTCGGGGAAGCTGTCGAAGCCCTCGACGAAGTCCTCGCGCGCGATCAGCTTGCCCTCGGCGATCCAGGCGCCCATGTCGCCCATCGCCTCGGCCATGCGGCCCATGTAGTCGATCACGACGAAGCCCTCCATGCGAGCTCGGTTGACGAGTAAGGACATGTAGTTGGAGGGGCCTCGCATGTTCTCGAGGTTGTTGTATTGGGAGATCGCGCCGCAGATCACCACGCGCGCGCCGCGCGCGAGCCGAGCCAAGGCCGCGTCGAGGATCTCACCGCCGACGTTGTCGAAGTAGACGTCGATGCCCTCGGGGCAGTGCTTGCGCAAGGCCTGCCCCACGTCCTCGCCCTTGTAGTCGATCGCGGCGTCGAAGCCGAGCTCGTCCACGATCCAACCGCACTTCTCCGGACCCCCTGCGATCCCGACGACTCGACAGCCCTTGAGCTTGGCGATCTGCCCGACCAAGCTGCCGACCGCGCCGGCCGCGCCGGAGACGACGACCGTCTCGCCCTCTTTGGGGGCACCAATCTCGAGTAGGCCGAAGTAGGCAGTCATGCCCGGCATGCCCAAGGCACCTACATACTTGGACAGGGAGACCGTGTCGGCGTCAACCTTGAACACTGCGCCGGCGTCGCATACCGCGTACTCCTGGACTCCGAGCCAGCCCGACACCTTGTCCCCCACGACCAGCTTGTCGCTCTTTGACCCGAGGATCTCCCCGGCAGTCGCGGCGCGCATCACTTCGCCGATCTGCACGGGCGGGACGTAGGAGCGGCCCTCCGCCATCCAGCCGCGCATCGCGGGATCGAGCGAGATGTAGTCGATCTTGACCAGCACCTGTCCATCTTCCAGTTCCGGAAGCGGCTCCTCGACGTAGTCGAAGTGCTCGCGTCCAACCATCCCGGTGGGGCGGGCGGCAAGCCGAAACTGATGATTTACGAGGTCCATTAGCTGCCCTTCGTCGGGGTCACGGATCGCCTACACCCAAGCACATCGCGAGCGGCGCTTCGGTGGCGTGAACCGGACATACTCTCGTGGATGGGCAAAACACCGCTCTCCATGCTTGCCACGATGCTGGCCGCCCTGCTCGGGCCCACGACAGCACTCGCGTCGCCGGGCGACGTCGCCTCGACACGGGCATACATCCAAGCCGACTACGCGCTGGTGCACACGGCGAGGATCAACATGAAGACCGGCGAAGCAGCGCTTGAAGAACTACGCAACAAGCTCAGCAGCGAATGCCCCAACGCAGCCGCGGCGTCACCGGAGAATCAAGCCGCCGAACAGCTCAGTAAGGAGGTGATCGGCGCGATGTCGGTCGTCTTCATCCGCTCCGACGTCCAAGCGGTCGCCAGCTTCGCCAGCACCGCCGGGCACCTGCGCTGGAGCAACCACAAGCTCACACACAAGGTCCTCTCCTACGCAGCGAAGCTCCAAGCGCTCGCCACGCTTGCGATGCCCGATGTGTGCGGCGATCTGAAAGCTTGGGCCACCAGCGGCTATCAGACGCTTCCCAAGAGCACCACGCAATTCGACCAGTATTTCACCGCCGAGGACGTGGGAATCGGAGAAGTGCCCGCACACCTGCTGGCCCCTTACGAGCGTTTCGGCGAGCGGCGCGTCCTGCGGCTAACCACACAATTCGAAAACGAACTCGTCGATGCGGAAGCCCGGGCTGTCGAACCGTGGTCGAAGATCCTCGACGCGCTCGCTCTGCAGCCGTAGCCCAGCCGGCCTGACTCGCGCTGAGGCCGGTACCGGCGGCCTTAGTCAGGTCCGATTTCCGCCAGACATAACGATCCGCGTGTGCCAGTGTGCTGGTGTGATCTTCGATTCGCAACGTTTCTGGCAGGTACTCGAGCTTGGCGATCCACGTTTTGACGGCTGGGTCTTCTGCGGCGTGAAGAGCACCGGGATCTACTGTCGCCCGAGCTGTCCGGCGCGCACACCCAAGCGCGAGAACGTGCGCTTCTTCCCAACAGCCGCCGCGGCGCAGTCCGCCGGCTTTCGCGCCTGCAAGCGCTGTCGCCCAGACGCCACGCCGGGCTCTCCGGATTGGGATCTTCGCGCGGATCTCGTCGGGCGGGCAATGCGCTTAATCGCCGATGGCGTGGTCGACCGCGAGGGCGTCGGCGGTCTCGCCGGGCATCTCGGCTACACCGAGCGCCACATACACCGTCAGCTCATGGCCGTGGTAGGCGCGGGACCGCTCGCACTCGCACGCGCCCAGCGTGCCCAGACTGCCCGGATCTTGCTCGAGACGACGGTCGTGCCGATCGCGGGAGTCGCATTCGCCGCGGGCTTCCAGAGCGTCCGGCAGTTCAACGCGACCATCCAGGAGGTCTTCGCGATGACGCCGGGCGATCTGCGCAGGCAGGCGCAGCGAGGAGATCTCTCCGAGGAGAGCGGGGCGCTGTCGCTGCGCCTTCCCTATCGGTCCCCACTGGACGCGAAAGGCTTGATCCAGTTCCTGGGACTTCGTGTCGTGCCCGGGGTGGAGGAGGTTCGCGATGGCGCCTACCGGCGAAGCCTGCGCTTGCCACACGGCGCCGGTGCCGTCGAGCTGCGTCCGGCCGGCGGGTACGTGCACGCCCGCTACTGGCTTGCAGACCTGCGAGACCTGGCAGCGGCGATGCAGCGCTCGCGGGTGCTGCTCGATCTCGATTCTGATCCTTACAGCGTGGCGGAGGCTCTCAGCAAGGACGCACTGCTCGGCCCGCTCGTGCGCCAAGCGCCGGGACGCCGGGTGCCTGGACACGTCGATCCTCACGAGCTCGCCATCCGTGCAGTGCTCGGCCAGCAGATCTCTCTGCGAGGCGCCACCACGCTCGCCGGCCGTCTGGCGTCTTCTTGTGGCGAGCGGCTCGAACGGCCGCTCGGGACGGTCACGCACGTGTTTCCATCCATGGAGGTACTTGCCGCAGCCGACCCAGATCAGCTGGCGATGCCCAGCGCGCGCCGGCGTGGCCTAATTGCTCTGGCGAGAGCACTCGCGCGCGGTGAGATCATCCTCGACGCGGGCTCGGATCGCGCGGAGGCCAGGCATCGCCTGCTGGCGCTCTCGGGGATCGGGCCGTGGACCGCCGAATACATAGCGATGCGCGCGCTCCGCGATCCCGACGCGTTCCTGCCTACCGATCTCGGCGTCCGTCACGCGCTCGAAAGGTTCGGGCACGACGGGCGGCCTGCAGCCGCCAAGAGCAAAGCGGAGAGCTGGCGCCCATACCGCGCATATGCCGTCCAGCACCTGTGGGCCTCACTCGGCCCACCCGCACGAGCTAAGAACGCTCCGCGCACCGCCAGCGCTGGCAGGCTGGCTGCGTGAGGAGCGCGATGGACCCTCTGCCGAGCCCCGCTCGCAATCGCCGGTTGCTGTACACGACCGTTGAGAGCCCGATCGGTGAACTGCTGCTGCTCGGCGACGGTCAAGCCCTGCACGGCCTGTATATGCAGGAGGGCCGCAAGCCCGTGAAAATCTCTGCAAGATGGGAGCGGTCCGCGCAGTCATTTGCGTTAGTGCGGAGCGAGCTCCAGGAGTACTTCGCGGGTGAGCGCACCACCTTCGAAGTGCCTCTCCTTATGGAAGGCGCCGAGTTCGAGCGCCAGGTCTGGCGGGCGCTGCGAGGCATTCCCTATGGACAGACGGTCAGCTACGGCGAGATTGCACGCCGTGTCGGCCAGCCCTCGGCGGCACGCGCGGTAGGTCTCGCCAACGGGCGCAATCCGATCGCTGTGATTGTCCCGTGCCACCGTGTGATCGGCGCTGACGGAACGCTCACCGGCTATGGCGGCGGGTTGGAGCGCAAGCGGCTGCTGCTCGACCTCGAGAATGGGCAGACATCTCTTCAGCCGTGAATTAGCCGGCCGGCTTGCTGGCTGGTCTTTCTAGCCAGCACGCTCGGCGGAGGCGAGCCCGCGCCGGGCCCACAGCGACATCACGGCGGCACCCGCGGCGAGCAGTCCGAAGGCGAGCAGCACCTTGACCGGTGAGCCGGCGAGCAACCCGCGCGCAGCCTCAAGCGCAGCCGTTGCCGGGTTGAACCGCGCGACGGAGTGGATCCAGCCGCTCAGCAGCTTCAGCGGCACGTACACGGGCGCGAGGAAGAGCACGATGAAAACCGGCATCTGGATCAGCGCGCCAGCCTGTTCTGTGCGTAGGAACATCGCCACGCCGCACGCCCACAACGCGGCAACGAGGTTCATCCCAATGCCGATCCCAACGATCCCGATCAATTCGACGCCGTTGCCGGCAACGTCCATCCCAGCGATCAGCGCGGCGAGCGTGATCACGACCGCCGTGAGCAGCCAGCGCACGAGTGCGCCGAGCGCGTAGCCGGCGATGATCCCGCTGCGCCGCGGCGCGGTCAGCAATAGCCGCCGCGCAAAGCCAGAGTCGAAGTCGCGCGCGATCGCAAAGCCCGTGAAGACGCCGCCGAAGGCAGCCGACTGCAGGAACACGAAGGCGAACTGGAAGGCCGTGTAACCGGGCTTGTAGTCGAAGTTCGGGACTTCGCCGATCTTCGACAGGCCGCCGGCGAACGCGGCGAGGAAGAACAGCGGGAAGATCAGCGACGGCAGCAGAATCGCGGGGTTGGCGAGGGCATTGTGCACCGAGCGCCAGGCGACGGCGCGCGCCACGAAGACGAAGCGTCTCACGTGCGCACCAACCGGTTCTTCATCGCCGCGCCGGCGAAGCCGAGCGTGAGCACACTGAGCGCCAGCGCGAAGCCGAAGCCGAGCGCGAGCGCCTCTCCGTCCCAGCCGGTGATGATCAGGCTGCGGACGCCCTCGATCAAGTACGAGACGGGGTTGTACGTCGCGACCTCGCGGAACCAGTCGGTCTTGATCAGGTTGCGCGGCAGGCTCGAGGAGCTGAGAAAGACGGTCACGAACAGCAGCGGGAAGAAGCCCTGGACGGCTTCGCCGGTGCCGAGACGCAGTGCGAGCAGCGCACCGAGCCCTGCGAAGCCGAACGCGATCAGGATCGACAGCGCGAGCAGCACAAGCGCCCCGCCAAAGCCACTTGCGATGCCTACGCCGGTGGCGATGCCAACGAGCAGGTAGACGAGCGATTGCACGCAGGCGACTACAACGGCGCCGCCGAGCTGGCCGGCGAGCAGCGCCGAGCCGCGCAGCGGCGTCAGCGCGAGGCGGTCAAAGAAGCCCGACTGAATGTCGCGCGCGAGGTCGGTTCCGGCGCTCACGGCGACGAACAGCGCACCTTGGATGAACGGCACGGCGAGCGCGAAGTCGCGATAGCTGACCGGCGGGAAACCGTGGATCTTCCTAGCCGCCCCGAGCGCCGAGCCATTGATCGCAAAGAGGATCAGTGGGAAGACGAGCGGGAACACGAGCAGAGCACGCTGGCGGAACGTACGCACGACCGAGCGCCGCGCAATCGCGCCGACCTGTTCGAACAGGCTCGGCGCGGCCAGGCGGACCGCGGGAACCGCACCTGCCGCCGCGAATGCCGGCTGCCCGCTAGCGCTGCTGCTCATCCTCTTCCTCGCCGGCGCCCTCGAGCTTGCGCCCGGTCTTGGCCAGGAAGACGTCGTCGAGCGAGGGCTGGTGCAGCTGCAGCGAGGCGACCTTCAGCTGCGCCTGGTCGAGTACACGGACGATCTCGGCGAGCTGAGACTCGCCGCCGGGGAGCTGCACAGTGACCGTCCCGCGGCCGTTGCGCGCGGGCTCGCCGAAGCGGGAAAGCTCCTCAGCGAGCGTGTCGCTCTCGCTCGGGTCAGCCGGGACGACTTCCACGGTTGGGCTGCCGATCTCCTCCTTCAGCTGCGCAGGCGTGCCCTCGGCGACGATTTTGCCGTGGTCGATGATGCCGACGCGGTCGGCCAGCGCGTCAGCCTCCTCGAGGTACTGCGTCGTCAGGAAGACGGTCATGCCCTCGTCGTGGGCTAGCCGCGCGACCTCCTCCCACAGGGCGCTTCGGCTCTGCAGGTCAAGGCCGGTCGTCGGCTCGTCGAGGAACAGGATGCGTGGGCTGTGGACGAGCGCGAGCGCGAGGTCCAGGCGGCGCTTCATGCCTCCCGAGTACCCGCCGACGCGGCGGTCGGCCGCTTCGGTCAGCCCGACGCGCTCGAGCAGTTCCTGTCCGCGGCGGTCGCGGTCGGCCTTCGGCATTCCCTGCAGCGTCGCCTGCAGCTTCAGGTGCTCGCGCCCGGTGAGGATCGCGTCGAGCGCGGCCTCCTGCAGCGCCGCGCCGATGCAGGCGCGCACATGTGCGCCGTCGCGCACGATGTCGTAGCCACCGACGCTCGCGCGGCCGCTCGTCGGCGGCAGGAGCGTCGTCAGCATCAGCACGGTCGTCGACTTGCCGGCGCCGTTGGGCCCGAGGAAGCCGTAGATTTCGCCCGGCTGCACGGCGAGGTCGATGCCGTCAACCGCACGCGGTCCCTTGCGGAACTCACGCACGAGCTGTTCGACCTCGATCGCTGCTGAGGAATCGTGCACGAAGCGGTAGGGTAGCTCAAAAATTGAGCTTGTCAAATATCGAGCATCTAAGGTATACTTGAAGGCGTCATGACGACAGTCGCCCCTGAGCTGCCCAAGGCCTCTCCGGCCGAGGAGGCATGGGCGCTACTGCATCAGCTGATGATGGGCGAGCGCCGGCGATTTCTGACGCTCGCGTCCGAGCTCGATCTGCACCCCGCGCAGATGGGTGCGCTCGCGCAGATGGAGCCCGGCAGGCCGGTGCCGATGAACGAACTCGCGACGCTTCTGCACTGCGACAACTCAAACGTCACAGGGATCATCGACCGGCTGCAGGCGCGTGGCCTGGTGGAGCGTCGCCCCTATGAGCAGGATCGTCGCGTGAAGCACATCGTCCTGACAGCACTCGGCGTCAAGGCGCGTGAACGTGTACGCAAGCGCATGGCCGAGGCACCTGAGGCGTTCAGGCGTCTCGCCTCCGCCGACCAGCGCATGCTGCGCGACGTGCTGCGACGCGCGGTCGAGCACCGCTAAGCGCAGACGGTCGCCAGCCTCGGTGGTAGCGACTCCGGCGGTGCACTGCGACGACTGCCGGTACCGTACTAGCGTGAATGTCTCAGCTTCGCCAGCAGGGCTTCGCAGAGGCATCACAGCATGTGCGTGGCGCTCGAGATGGATCGCGGCGACGCTGACGGTGGGCGCTGGACTCAGGACCGGCGTCTCAACTGCCGCCCGCCTCTTTGCAGCTCAAAGGCCACACCGTTCAGTGGGTCGACGCCGGGATCACTCACAGCGCGACTATCTAACTCGAGAAACGAACGCAGAAGGCGGTCGGAGGGCTCTCGCAGCTCGTCCGGCGCCCGGACCGCTATGAAGCGAGCTTCTGCTTGCGGCTGCGGGACAGGTGGGGCGGGCATGCCGTCTCAAGCGACCCCCTATCCTCAACTGCGGGACTGCTCACGATCGAGCCGCACATCACACCCGCCTAGAGCAACGGAGGCACCATGAGCATGCAGGCAAGCTCGCGCTCGCTCTCTGTGAGCGCCACAACGAAGGCGCGGATCTCAAGGCGCCGGGCCGAACTGTTCGAGCAGTTCATCCCAATCGAGCTTCCCCGCATACTGCTGGGTTACGGCCCGGTCCCCGCCGTCGTCTCGACGACCGACCAGAACGGTCCGTGGGACCAGCCGGGCTCCAGCAGGACCGTGCACCTCGCCGACGGGAGCACCGCCCGCGAGCAGGTGACCGCCTGTGAGCGCCCCGGCCACTTCGCCTACCGCGTCGGCGAGTTCTCCGGATACGTCAGACACCTGGCCACCGAGGCCAACGGCGAGTGGTGGTTCACCGAGACCGGCCAAGGCACCGACGTCGTCTGGACCTACTCGTTCACCGCCCGGTCCCGGCCAGCGCAACTCATTCTGCTTCCTATCGTCAAGCTCCTCTGGCGCGGCTTCATGCGAGTCGGCATGCGGACGTTCGGCGAGCTCACCGAGAGCGAAGTCTCCACTACCCCCACCGACTCGTCCGCGACGGCCGCCTGATCGCAGCGCTGACCGCGTGAACACCCGGATCGAGCCCGCGCTCTTGGTGAGCTCGTCTTATAGCCCCTTGAATAGCTCCGAGAGCTTCGTCTCGAGAGCGTCGGCGATCCGCTTCGCGGTCGGCATCGTTGGCGCGTGCCATCCTCGCTCGATCTCGCCCAGGTACTTGGCACGGAGGTCCTCTCGCTTGACCTGAAATCGGGCACGTACACGCTCTTCTCCTCGGTTCCCGGTGACCGCACGACCACGGAAGGAACGCTGACCGTCAAGTAGCCTCAACGTCGACTGGAGGAGCAATGTACCTGCGCAGTGTGTTCGTTGCCGCAATCATCCTCGCCGCGCTCGCCCTCACGGGGTGCGGCAGCTCGAGCAAGAGCAGCACCGGGTCGTCGTCATCTGAGACCACGATACGCCCGACCGCCTCGATCCCCAAGCCGTCCGCGGCGAGCGGACTCGAAGCTGCCTTCATCGCCCGCGCAAACACCGTCTGCGCGCACGCCAAGACCAAGCTCGACGCTAACGGGCAGTTTCCATTCCAGAGCTTCGACCCGCAGCACCCCGACGTGAAGCTGCTGCCAAAGGTCGGGGCCTACTTCGCGGCCAAACGGGCGATCGCCGACGCGGTCCCAACCGAACTTGCCGAGCTTGGAACTCCGCGCAGGGCACAGGAAGTGTGGAGCAAGATGCTCGCGCTCGACAAAAAAGATCGCTCGATCGCCGACCGGCAGATCGTCGCCGCGAAGGCCGGGGATTCGTCCGCGTTCGTCGCCACCCTCGAACCGATCCAAAAAGCCGCGATGCAGTTCAGCCGCTACGCGATCATCGCCGGATTCACCACCTCGTCTCCCTGTAACTCACTCGTCTAGCTGCACCGCCGAAGCCCCTGCTGCGTTTCGGCCTGGCGGAAATACTCGCGGTCCTTAGGTCGATTGGCCTGGCGCTTTGACTCTTGGACATCTTCGAGTGACGCGACGGACACAACGATCGTCGTCCCCGAGACGACGCGCTGAGTCGCATGAACCGTCAAGTCGCGGTACCCACCTGGAAAGCCGGTGGGAGTAAAGGCGAGATCGAGCTGACCGTGACGGGTTGCAAGGTTCCATACGCTTGCTGAGAGCAGAGTGCGAGGTGTGAAGTAGTCGGCTGGCAGCGCGACCCAGCTGGCGGTGTCGGCAGGGTCAGTGACCAGCCGACAGTCCAATTCATTGAGCGCGTTCGCGAGCCGGGATAGGTTCTCTGGGCCGGTGTCGGGCGTGAGGTCGATGTCCTGGGTGTCATAACGACCGCCATGGGACTGGATTGCCGCGCCGCCGATCAATACGAAGACGACACGATGGCGCGCGAGCACGCTCAGTAGCGCCTCTCGACCAGGATCTATGCCACCAGGATCTGCTCGCTCAGCCATGCCTGGATCTTCTCTTCATCGCTGCGATCGTCAGCGGCGCTGGCTTTCAGTCGCGCACGCTGCACGTCGAGCACGGCGCCGTAAGCCAGCGCCTGGCGCCGTGAATCGGAGTGTGGAGAAGCATCGGCGATCCGTAGGAGATCGCGCAAGCCCGCCACCCGTACTCCACTGCCGTCGATCTCGACTGTGCCGGCGTCGCGCGCCAGATCAGCGAAACCGGTAGTGCCGGGCGGAATCTCTGTGACGACCACACCCTCTGTCTCCCCCAAACCATCCCCCTCGGCACACACCTCGACCGTATCTCCACCGAGCACGAGTGGCCAACCATCCAGCGCCCCAGCGACCTCCCCGATCACAATCACGGATGCCTGGTTCTCAGCCAAACGCTCAAGGATGGGGACAACATCGAAGGCTCCCGGCGGAGTCAACCGGCGCACACGCTGGACCGGCGTGCAGTCGAGCTGCATGGCGATCTGTGGCCACCACGAGCGGTCCTCCGGAGCAAGATGAGCATCGAGCTGCAGCCCACACACGCTCGCAACGGCCTGCACATCCTCATAGGAGGGCTGACGATCACCGCGCTCCCAGCGCGCAATCGTGGCCTGCCGACACTCGACTCGGCCCGCAAGCTCACGTTGGGTCAAACCTGCCCGCCGACGAGCCATCAGAATCAGATCTCCACCTTTCATACCAATATGGTATCAAGCGAGGGAAGCCGGAACGTAGGCGCGGACGGCCCGTTGTCTCGGCCTCTACGGGGCAAGTCATCAGGCCCTTCGCCCCGCCACAGGATCGTCTGGTCACTTCTCGCGGGAGCTGTCGTGACAGTTGCGCTCATTGCGCTTGTCCAACCGCTGTATCTCCGGTGGGATCGGGCGCGGTGGATCAGGCGGTTCCCCAAGCTTGACGATCACTCATGTGTCGCGTGGTCGAAGAAACCTGGTGAGCGCCTAAGCGAACCCCTCAGGGACTCCTCATCCAAATGCAGCGGTGATGACACTCTCTCCACTCCTCCCTTGCGATACCGACCGCATAACATAATTGGAGCCCGATGGTAGATCCCGCTCTTCAGGACGTTGCTGGGACCGTGGACGAGCGTGGATCACGCCAGGATCCTTGGGCCATGTATTACGTGGTGCGTAAGGACCGTAGTCTCGGTTTTGGTCAGGCGATGGCGATGGGCGGAGCCGGCGCGGTTGCATGCGTAGATCGATTCTGGCGTAGTGAGTTCTGGGCGGCGTCCTTTGCTGCCTGGCGGGCAACCTCTAGCGGGAAGATCACCTTGCGCGCCGATCAGGAGCAGTTCGATCGCGTGGCTGGGCTTGACAGTGCACTGATCGCGACAGACGCCGGACCAGCAATGTTGTGCCTTCCGCCCCGGCGCAAGTCAGAACGCGAGATCCTGCTGACTGAACTGGAGGCCTTTACAGACGCCAGGCAGCCCAGTAAGGCGCCTGAGGTGCCCGCCGGCGCGGTCGTCTATGTCATTCGCGCCGGTGTCTTCAAGAATATGGGCAAGGCGATAGCGCACGGGGGTCATGCGGCGCTCAAGCTGGTCAACCGGCTCAGTACTTCCCACGGTCCAGAGCTACAGCGATGGCGAGCACAGGGATGCCCTGGCGAAGTATGCGTAGCCGATGAGCAAATGTGGGAGTGTTTGAAGACCGAGGTCGAGTGGATCAGCATCAAAGACGCAGGCTCGACACAGGTAGCACGCGGTACCGAGACCGCGCTGGCGCTACCCCCTCTAGCCGAGCAGCCAGATGTCGTGAAGGCCCTGGAGCGCGTCGCCTAACGCGAGAAGTATGTCGCAAGATCAGCGACTCTGGTGAGGAGGGAGCCTCCGAGTTCTACTCCTGAAAAACAAAAAGCTCATATTTGCTGGGCTTTTAGAGCCGACGCGGGGACTCGAACCCCGGACCCCTTCATTACGAGTGAAGTGCTCTACCAGCTGAGCTACGTCGGCGCGGGCTCTGATGCTAGCGCCACCGTCTCGGTGCGGGGATCCTCACTCTGCTCACCCTGAAATAGCGCCTCGAGTGTGCCCAGCACCGCCAGCAGAGACAATCCGTAGCGCTCACAGAAGACGGGCCCGATACCGTCAATCTCGATCAGCTCATTGGCGCTTCTCGGGCGTCTTCGCAGCACCTCTTCGAGTACTGCGTTCGTGGCCACCAGATATGCCGGTTTGCCTTCGGCGCACTCTGCCCGCCATTCCTTCAATCCTTCGAACTGCAGGTCGTCCACTGGTTCGCCCACCGGCGAGCCGGCCCCCGCGTTGCGGTCTCGCCGGCTGCGCGACTTGACCACAGGCACCTGCATCGCAAGCTCCAGCACCGGATCCGGATCGCACACATCGCAGCACCTGCCGCTTGGCGCTCCCGCCTGCGCGTCGCCGAAGTGGTCCAAAATCTGCCGCCTGCGGCAGCGCTCCCCGCTTGTCATGTATCGCTCGATCGAGCGGTAGGATTCCCATCCACGGTTCTTCGCCGACTCGATTGCCCCACGTGCCGCGCGCGGGGAGCCCTTGCCGGTGAGCCTCACCCGCAGCCCGCCCCCCATGCCCGGCTGCAGTTCGACCGCGCCCGCGCGCTCTGCAATCGATAGCAATATCCGTTCGCGCTCACTCAGCTCACTGGGCCCGATCGTCAGCACCCCGTCCTGGGCGCCGCGCCGCAGCCCGGAGACATAGCGCTTCACGTACTCGACGTTGGTCTCGCGCGCATTGATGAACCAGATCAGCCTGCCCAAATCCATCCGCGCACCGAGCAACAGCGCCCTGGCCGGCTTCCCGTCGCGCCCGCCCCTACCGGCCTCCTGGTAGTAAGCCTCCAGGCTCGTCGGCAGCGCCCAGTGCGCCACCGTGCGCACATCCGCCTTGTCCACACCCATCCCGAACGCGTTCGTCGCCACCACCACCTCCGCCCGGCCCTCCATAAACGCCGCCTGGCTATCTCTGCGGGCCCGCGGATCCATGCCCGCGTGGTAGGCCACGGTCGCGATTCCTCGCTCCGCGATCAACGCTGACACCTCGTCGGTGTCTTTGCGCGAGCCGCAATACACGATCGCCGGCAAGGATGGGGTGCCCGCCCCCCCTTCAAGAACGTGCAGCAGCGCGACGCGCTTGCGTGCAAGGGCGCCCTTACCTTCCACACTCACCACGTCGAATGTCAAATTCGGCCGGTCAAACCCGGAGCGAATCGATACCCAATCGCGCAACCCCAACCGCGCAGCGATCTCCGTTGCCACCTTTGGCGTCGCCGTCGCCGTCGCCGCCATCACCGGTGGACGGCCCAGCGATGCGATCGCCTCTCCCAGGCGCAGGTAATCAGGCCGGAAGTCGTGACCCCACTCGGTCACGCAGTGTGCCTCGTCGACAACGAACAGCTTCACCCTGCGCTGCGCCAGCGCTGCGCGGAACGCGCCTGAGGCAAACCGCTCCGGCGCCGCCAGCACGAGCTGCGTCACACCCGCTTCGATATCCCTCAGCGCCTGTGCGTTGTGCCCTTCCTCCATTCCCGAGGCCAGCATCGTCGCGTTTACGCCCGCGTTCTTCAGCCTCTGCCACTGGTCGGTCATCAGCGCGATCAGCGGGCTAACGACGACTACCAGACCCCCACCCGCCCGGGCGGGATCCCTGTCTATTGCCAGCGTTGGGAGCTGGTAGCACAGCGACTTACCACCGCCGGTCGGCATCACGATGAGGCTGTCGCGGCCTTCCAGCGCCGCCTGCACCGCATCGCGCTGACCCGGCCTGAACTCCTCCAGCCCGAAGCTCGCGAGCAGCGCCTCGGGGGTCGGCAGAGCTCTCTCTGTCGGCGTAACCTCCATCCCTAGAAGCTACCCGCCGCTGCGGCCAGTTCTCTGCAGCCAATTTCTGCTTAGGGAAACAAGCGGGTCTTTAGAGCCAGCCAGCGGCGGTAGACCGGGCGCGTCGAGCGTGCCGCACGAGGCGACTGCGCGCGGTACTCCCGCAGCGCCACCGCCACCTGTTCGCGTGCGGCTTGCACCTGCTCTTGGGAGAGCGTCGCTGGCCTGCGCTCCAGATATCCCGCGAGCATCCTCGCGGGCGTCACGCGCACCCCCTTACGGCGCGCTAGCGGCTTGTCGACCCACGCCCGGCTGAACACGATCAGCGCCTCCACCCGCTCGCCCGTCACCCGTTCGATCGCCTTGCGCTGGGCTTGGGCCTGGCTCAGCGTCGCGCCGTGCACCCGCCCCACCTTCACTGGGCCGGGGTGGCTCTTTGTCTCGACCGTGAAAACCCCTGCCGCCCCGATCAAGATGTGGTCCACGTTTCCCCGGCCGAGGCTAGCGTCGTGAATCACGTGCCATCCATCCCCTGCCAGCCCATCCAGCAGCCCCCCCACCTGCTCCTCCCCCGTAGCGCCACGATCGTGGCGCTCCACGAGCGGCAGCACGTAACGCGAGATCACGAAGATGCTCACCAGCAACGCGATCTCCGAGACCAGGAAACGCCAGTCGCGTAGCCCGAACGTCCGGCCCAGCAGCGCGGTCGCCACGGCCAGCACCCCCAGCACCACCAGCGTGCGCATGCGCAACCGCCGCACGGTCGTGCGCTCGTGCTGGCCCGCCGCGCGGGCCGTCGGGTCATAGCCGGCTATCTGCGCCTCTCCCTTTGCATCGACCTATCGAGGCTAGCTCTAAATCCCCCAAGAAGCGTGGAAACTCGCCCGATCCCCTAAAGCCAGGGCGTACGCGCGCCGAAGCCAACAACAGGTCGCCGGTCTACCGCCGGCCTCGCCGGGCAAGGATGCTTGTATGACCCACGATTCCGATCTATCTCCCCCATCTGACGTCTGCCTGCTCCTGCGTGCCCACGCTGAGCAGCGCTGGCTGATCCTTGAGGTAAGCCCCGTCCTGCGCCATCTGCAGCAACCCGGCTCCATCCCGGATGAGCAGCTCGGTGCGGCACTCGCCTACCTCGAGGTCCTCTCGATCGAGGCCACCATGCGCGCCGCGGAGACCGACGCCGCCTATGCTCAGCTCGAGGACTGCAAGCACGCCGGCGAGGATCGCACGCTGCCCGGCATCGCTCGCCGTTACCACGCCGCCGTACGGACGCTCCGCGATACTTTCGCGCGCCACATCGCCATGCTGCTCGCCGTGCCCAGCGACATCTCCGCCCGGGAGCACTCGAACTCCTAGGCCAGTCGCGTACGCTCCCGGAATGTCCTCGCTGCGCTTCGACCTGCAGTCTCACTCCACACACTCCGACGGCGCACTGCAGGCCGCGGAGGTGGTCGACCGTGCCGCCCGCGCCGGCGTGACGCTGCTGGCGCTCACCGACCACGACACCGTCTCCGGCGTCGCCGAGGCGCTGCGCACCGGCGAGCGCCACGGGGTGCGCGTGGTACCCGCGGTCGAGATCTCCGCGATCGACACCGGCTCGAAGGAGCCCTGCGAACTGCACATCCTCGGCTACAACATCGATCACACGGGCCCGCCGATGACCGATCGGCTCGCCACCTTTTTGGCAGATCGCGAGAAACGCACGCTGCGCATGCGCGACGGCCTGCGCGAGGCCGGCTTTGAGCTGGACGAAGCGGAGATAGAGCAGCGCATCGCAGAAGGCAAACCAATCGGCCGCCCGCACTTGGCCGGGGCCGTGCTGGGCGCGCCGGCCAACGCGCAGCGGCTGAAGGACGAGCAGATCGACGACATCGGTTCGCTGATTCGCGGCTACCTGATCGAGGGCAAGCCCGCCTTTCGCCTGCGCGAAACGCCAACGGTCTCTGAGGCGATCGAAGCGATCCACGATGCCGGCGGCGTAGCTGTCTGGGCGCACCCTTTCTGGGACATCTCAGACCCCGGCGAAGTGCTCTCCAGCATCGACCGCTTCCACGCGCTTGGGATCGATGGCATCGAGGCCTTCTACATCACCCACGACGAGCAGCAGACGCGGCTGCTTTGCGACAAGGCAGCCGCGCTCGGGGGCCTGCTCACCACCGGCTCAGCTGATTTCCACGGTCCCGAAAACCGCCAGTTCCACAACTTCATGGCGTTCGAGACTTATGGCTTGGAGCCCAACCTCGGTCCGATAGCCGCTTCCAAGCGGTAAGCCAGCGCCTCCAGGGCAAGCTCCTCGGACACATTCAGTCCCAGCCGCAAGCGTGTGTCTGTGACCAGCTCGACCGCTTCACGCAGGCATGGGCCCTCGCGCCCTTGTGCGTCGTGCTCGAGCTCTGCTTTGCGGTCCACAGCGTAAACGAGCTCAGGAGCGCCTTCTGAGACGCACAGCACGTCGCGCAGCCACAGCTCCGCCAAGCGCAACGCCGTATCGAGCGCCTGCGTGCGTGCCCGGCGCTCGATGCGGCGAGACACGTCTGCGCCTTCCCGCTCATACCGTTTGCGCTCCTTGCTTGGAACCAGCTCGAGCTCCTCTTCCAGCCGGGCGTGAACTTGCTCGCCAGCGGCCTCTCCAGCGGTCTTTCCGAGGTCGAGCAGCCCGATCCAGCGCCGCTCGCTGCTTTCCCCGTTCATGCCAGAGCGCACAAAGCTCTCAGCGCACGCCCGCAGCGCATGCCCTTCCTCGCTCGCCAGCCGCAGAGCTAAGCGCGCATCGCCAAGCGCCAGGCGCGCGCACGCTTGCGAGTGCGCGGGCTCTAAGCCCTCCAGCTTCGCGGCGATCTGCGCCGGGGGAAGCGGGTCGAAGCGCACCCCCTGACAGCGCGAGGCGATCGTTGCCAGCACGTCCTCGCGACGGTCTGTAATCAGCACCAAGTGGACAAACGAAGGCGGCTCCTCGAGCGTCTTCAGCATCCTGTTCGCGGCCTGGTCGTTCATCGTATCTGCCCCCTCGATCACGAACACACGCCGCGCGGATTCAAACGGCGTACGCGCAGCAGCGGCCACAACTGCCTCCTCGATGTCACCCACGAGCATCTCAGCGGCGCCGCTCGGTCTGACCCAGGTCAGGTCGGGATGCGTGTCCCGGGCCACGCGCTCGGTCACGGCACCCGGATCGCGCGCGCCGGCGGTCAGCAGGGCCGCGGCAAACGCGCGCGCCACCGTACGCTTCCCCGTTCCAGGGGGACCGTGGAACAGGTAGGCGTGCGAGGGAGGCAGGGCGGGCATCCCATCCAAACCCAATACGGGCATCAGCACCGCCCGCGCGTGCGGGTGCGCATCGATGCCGGGCAGTGACGTCATGGGACCGCTGTCCACGCCGCTCATCGTAGAGACGCTACGGTGCCGAGGTGCAGCGCGGCAGATTGGTGACGATCGAGGGGATCGATGGCGCGGGCAAGTCCACGCTCGCGGAAGCGCTCGCCCGTGAGATCCTGGGAAAGGGTCGCCCCTTGGAGTTGCTGAGAGAGCCTGGCGGGGTGGACATCTCCGAGCGGATTCGCGCGCTCGTCAAGGATCCCGCCTTGGCAGTGGGATCGCGAGCGGAGGCGCTCCTCTACGCCGCCGCGCGCGCGCAGCTAGTCCAAGAGAAGTTAGAACCCCTGCTCGCCGAAGGTACCTGGGTGCTGCTCGACCGCTTCGTGGACTCTTCCCTGGCCTACCAGGGCGCCGGACGTGAGCTCGGAATCCAGGAGGTGCGTGCGATCAACCTGTTCGCTACCGGTGGCCTCACTCCTGACCGCACCCTGCTGCTGCACATCGACCCTGCGGCAGGACGGGCGCGAGCCCATGGTCGTGCGCTCGCGCCCGACAGGCTAGAGCGCGAGGACGAGAGCTTCTTTGCGGCGATCGCCGCCGCCTACATCGAGCTCGCCAGCGCCTCCCCCGAGCGGATTCGCGTAATCGACGCCACTCAGCCGCCGCACGGCGTACTGCGCGACGCGCTCGCGGAGATCGAGGATCTGCTGCTTTCTCCGCCCACGGCCGATTAGCATTGGCTGCAGGAATGTCCACTCACACGAGCTCCATCCCAACTTTCCCGCTGCCAGCATCGGCCGGAGTGCATCCGGCGACCACGACGACGAGCAAGGCAAGCCCCTCGTCGTCCTCCTCCGCCACCCCCACCGCTCCGGCCAAAGCGACCGTCCCGCCCACGGCGAGCACCCCGACCACCACCTATGTCCCCTCCGGCGGCACCCCTCTGCCCAGCACCACCTCCGCCGGATCCGCTGCGACACCTCCCACCACCGCCACGCCTTTCAAACCGTCGCTGGGCACGCACACGCGTCCCACGCACCACTCCACCACGCTCTCCACGGGCGCAATCGTGATCGCTGTAGCCGCCGCAGTACTCCTATTGGCGTGCCTGGGATGGGCGCTCGCGCGACGGCGGGCGTTCGAGCCCCACTGGATGCTGTCGCTGCGCCACGCGATGGCGGAGGCCGGTTTCCGCGCCTCCGCCACCTGGGCGGAATTCACAGATTGGGTCCGGTTGGGGCACTGAGGCGTCCTAAAATCGAAGGCGACTCTGCGATTTTTTCCGCCGCTCGGGGAGAGACAATGCGCGGCCCCGACAAACAGCTTCGAGTGGGCGTCGCGCGACGCCGGCATAGCGCAGAGGAGGAAGGCCGATGAACCCCACCACGCACCCCACGACCGCCCAGGAGAGGACGCCCGGATCAGGGCTTCACCTCAGGCGCCTGTTCACCTCTGCGGATGAGCATCCGTTCGACGCTGTGGAGTGGGAGACGCGCGACGCGCGCATCGGCCATGGCGATCGCATCGCCTTCGAGCAGGAGGGCGTGGAGTTCCCCAAGAGCTGGTCGCAAAACGCCACCAACATCGTGGCTCAGAAGTACTTCCGCGGGCAGATCGGCAACCCCGCGCGCGAGCACTCGGTCAAGCAGATGATCTCGCGTGTGGCCGGCACGATCGCTGGCTGGGGCACCACGCGCGGCTACTTCGCCACCGACGCAGATGCCGAGGCCTTCGAGGCCGAGCTGACCCACATCCTCCTGCACCAGATGGCCGCCTTCAACTCGCCGGTGTGGTTCAACGTTGGCTTCGAGGAGAGCCCCCAGTGCTCGGCCTGCTTCATCCTCTCCGTGGAGGACACGATGGAGTCGATCCTCGACTGGAACACCAAGGAGGGCATGATCTTCCGCGGCGGCTCGGGCTCCGGGATCAACCTCTCGAACATCCGCGGCTCGATGGAGCCGCTGGCCAAGGGCGGTACCGCCTCGGGTCCCGTTTCCTTCATGCGCGGCGCGGACTCGTGGGCGGGCACGATCAAGTCCGGAGGCAAGACGCGGCGCGCGGCGAAGATGGTGGTGCTCGACATCGACCACCCGGACATCCGCGAGTTCATCTGGTGCAAGGCCAAAGAGGAGGACAAGGCGCAGGCGCTGCGCAACGCCGGATTTGACATGTCGATCGACGGCGAGGGGTTCAAGTCGATCCAGTACCAGAACGCGAACAACTCAGTGCGCATCACCGACGAGTTCATGCGCGCCGTGGAGGGCAATGAGGACTGGCACCTGACCGCGCGCTCCACCGGCGAGCCCGTCGGTGAGCCGGTCCCCGCCCGCGAGCTGATGCGCGAAATCGCGCAGGCCGCCTGGCGCTGCGCCGATCCCGGCGTGCAGTACGACACGACGATCAACCAGTGGCACACCTCGCCAAACAGCGGACGCATCAACGCGTCGAACCCATGCAGCGAGTACATGCACGTGGACAACTCGGCCTGCAACCTCGCCTCTATCAACCTCATGAAGTTCCGTCACCCAGACGGCACGCTGGATGTCGAGTCCTTCGAGCACACCGTCGACGTGATGCTGCTTGCCCAGGAGATCGTCGTCGGACCCTCCTCCTACCCGACCGAGGAGATCGCCGTCAACGCACGCGCCTTCCGCCAGCTGGGACTCGGCTATGCCAACCTCGGGGCCTATCTGATGAGTGACGGCATGCCGTATGACTCGGACGCCGGGCGAGGCACCGCGGCGGCGATCACCGCGCTGATGACCGGCAGGGCCTACCGCCGCTCAGCCGAGGTCGCAGCAGCACTTGGCCCCTACGAGCACTACGAGGTCAACCGCGAGGCGCACAACAACGTGATGAGCATGCACCGCGATGCGTCCTATGCGATTTCCGCCGCCGCCTGCGCCGATGAGCAGCTGCTCGCGGCAGCGAGGCGCTCGTGGGATGAGGCGGTGGCGCTTGGCGAGCACCATGGCTACCGCAACGCACAGGCCACGGTGCTCGCGCCGACAGGCACGATCTCATTCCTGATGGATTGCGATACGACCGGCGTGGAGCCCGACTTCTCATTGGTCAAGTTCAAGGAGCTCGTGGGCGGCGGGCAGATGACGATCGTCAACCGCACCGTCCCGCTGGCGCTGCAGACGCTCGGCTACTCCGAGCAGCAGGTCGAGCAGATCGAGGCGCACCTGGCCGAGCACGGCACGATCGTCGGTGCCCCCGGTCTCGCCGAGAAGCACATGCCGGTGTTCGACGTGGCCGTCGGCGAGCGCGCGATCTCGCACATGGGGCACCTGAAGATGATGGGAGCCGTACAGCCCTTCATCTCAGGCGCGATCTCAAAGACGGTCAACCTGCCCCAGGAGGCTACCGTCGAGGACATAGCCGATGCCTACACCCAGGCCTGGCATCTCGGGATCAAGGCCCTCGCGATCTACCGCGACGGCTCAAAGACAGCACAGGCGTTGCGTACGGACGCGCAGAAGGAGACCAAGGCGCCGGCCGATGTGGATGTGCTCGTCGAGGAAGCAGTCAGCAAGGCGCTGGCCGAGGCCGGCCCGCGGCGCAAGCGCATGCCCCGCGAGCGCCAGTCGATCACGCACAAGTTCTCGATCGGTGGCCACGAGGGCTACATCACGGCCGGCATGTACGAGGACGGCTCGATCGGCGAGATCTTCCTGACCGACATCGGCAAGGAGGGCTCGACGCTGCGGGGCATGATGAACTCGTTCGCCACCGCGATCTCGATCGCGCTGCAGTACGGAGTGCCGCTGGAGACCCTGGTGCAGAAGTTCTGCTACATGCGCTTCGACCCCGAGGGCATCACGACCAACCCGGAGATCCCCTTCGCCAAGTCGATGCCCGACTACATCATGCGCTGGCTCGCCTCGCGCTTCCTGGACGCCGACGTCCAGGAGGAGCTCGGCATCCTCACCCCCGCAGTGCGCGCCCGCCAGGCCGCCCAAGAGACCGCCCAGTCGATGCTCGGCACCGACACCGCCGGGCCCAGCAGCGAGGATCAGCCCACGAGCGCTCCGGCGGCCTCGGGTGGCGGTAACGGCGGCGCGAGTGCACCGGCGTCCTTGATCACCGACACACCGCCAGTGGTGCCCGCACGCCTGAAAGGCCTAGATCTCGGACCGGCGTGCAGCCAGTGCGGCGGCATGATGCAGCGCACCGGCTCCTGCTACACGTGCTCTAGCTGCGGCAACAACACCGGCTGCGGCTGATCAGCGCCCGGCGGCGTACTCGCTGAGGGTCACGCGCGACTCGTCGCGGCCGAGCATGCTGATGAAGACGGCCGCAAAAGCGATGCCGAAGACAAGGAACTCGACGAAGCACATACTCGCGCCAGCAAGCTGCTGATCGCCTATGGCCGACAGGCCAAAGGCGCGGGGGGCGCTCGCGTAGAGCGAATACTGGGTGCCCGACAGCCATGTCAAGGGCAGGCACACGCACGCGCTGGCCAAGCGCGTGAAGCCCAGCAGCGCCAGCCGCTGGCCGTTGGGGCGCAGCCGCGCGCGGGGGAGCGGGTCGATGATCAGCCACCACATCGCCAACCCCGTGTAGAAGAGCGTCGCGTGCTCGAAGGCATGTACAGCGGAGTGCTGGGCGGTGTAATCGAACACGCTCGGGATCGCCCAGACCCACGTCGCCAGCGCCCACAGCGGGATCGCCAGCCACGGCGAGGTGAGCCGCGCCAGCACACGACCGGAGCGGCCCCCCGGCGCCACCGCCTGCAGCGCCCTCCGCGAGAGGCCGAGCGGCAGCACGGGCGAGCGCAGGCCGAGCACGAGCAGCGCCGGCGCGATATCGGACAGCAGCACGTGCTGCATCATGTGCGCCGACAGCAGCCAGCGATCGCCGATGCTGTCCAGCGGCGAGATCAGCGCCACGGCCAGTATCAGCAGCCCACCCGCGTAGGGCAGCCAATGGCCGGCGCCGGGCGGACGCGCCGCGGATCGCTTACCGGCGCGGCGGTACATGCGCGCATACAGGACAACCGCCCCCAGCAGCACGAGGATCACGATCGGGTTGAGATTCCATGAACCCCAACCTGGAGTGGAGCTCATCCGGTTCTCCCCTCAGCGCCTGCTCGGGTGTTGCGGCTGCGGTGGGCCTGTAAAGCGACGGTCATGCCAGGCGGCATCCTACCGGTCCGCCGCAGGAACGCGGCGCCCGCAGGAGCTGCCCTATCCGACGATGTCCCGCGCTACCCCGCCCAGTGCTCACCGGCCCACGCAGGGCCGGTGACACCAGGGATATACAGCGCGGGGCAGGGTTCAGTTGAGACGCTTCTTCAGCGCGCTCGCAGCGGAGAACTTCGCCGCTTTGCTGGCTGCGATGTTGATCGTCTCGCCCGTGGATGGGTTACGTCCCAGCCGTGCAGCGCGCTGGCTGACGCTGAACTTGCCGAAGCCGGCAAGCGCGACCTCACCCCCGGCGGCCAACTCGCTGGAGACCACCTCGATCGTCGCCTCCAGCACCTCGCGGGCCTGGCTGGCAGCCAACCCGGTGCGTCCTGCGACCTTCTCAGCTAGCTCGTTCTTGGTCATGGCATCCCTTCTCGAGTGTCGTTGCTCCCCGCAGGCTAACCGCTGGTTAGGACGGTGGCGTTCCAAACCGCCCCATTTCGGCCCGATAGAAGCCCTAATTTCCGGGGAACTATTCCAAGCTCAGGCTGAAATCCCTGCCGAAGGCGCCATGCGCCGCTCCCCAGAGGGAGCCGTGCGTGGCGCCAGAGGGCCCGCCGCGCAAGCCGCCCAGAGGGCCGACAGCCAGGTCAGGCAGGCCAGGCCGACGTGCACCCAGACCAGCTCCGTGGGGAGATGCGTCTCGTACTGGTCCAGTCCCACCGCCCCCTGCAGCGCGAGCAGCACGCAGAGGATGCTCAGCGCACGCCGCACCAGCGGACCGGCGGCGCGCACCCGCGCCAGCCACCACACACCGACAGCCGCCAGGCTGAACACGAGCGCGATCTCGGCGTGGCGGTGGATGACGAAATCCATCGTCCCCCGCCCGTCGAAGTCCAGGCGGTTGATCCTCTGGCCGGGCGAGCCGCCGGCGTGCGGGCCCGCGGCAGTCGCGGCTGTCCCCGCGAAGATCGTCAGCGCCCCAAGGCCCACCAGCGCACGCAGCGACCAGATCAGCATCCGGTCGGGCGGCGTCCCGCCACGCCGGCGCTCGCCGGGCTCCTCGCTCGCCCGCCAAGCCAGCACCACGGCCGCGACGAGGATCAGCATCGAAAGCGCGAAGTGGCCCATGACCCAGCCGTAGTCGAGCGCGCCTCTGACGGTGAAGCCGCCGAGCACAGCCTGACTGGAAACCCCCAGCGGCAGCAGCGCCCCCAGCCACATCAGGTCGCGGCGGTAGGGCCGGCGGCGGAGCGCCAGCAGCCACGCCGCCCCGGCGGCGAGCGATACCGGGCCGGTCAGCACGCGGTTGGAGAACTCGATCACCGCGTGGGCATTCAGGGGCGGGTAGGCGTTGCCGTAGCACTTCGGCCAGTCCGGACAGCCGAGGCCAGATCCGGTCAGCCTCACGGCGGCGCCGCTCAGCACGATCAGCGTCAGCGCGCCCAGCGCGACGTACGCCACATACAGGTACTGCACCGGCGTAACGGTGTAGCCGTTGGTGCGCTCCCTGAGGAGCTCGAGACGATCACGCATCGGCATAGGATGCCAAGATGGGAGCCCAGTGCGGGCAGCAAAGGGCATCGTCCACGTGTGGCATGCCGACCTGGCCGCAGCCGGGGACGGACTCGAGAACCTGCTCTGCGCGCAGGAGCACGAACGTGCGCGGCAGATGCTCAGCGAGCGCAACCGCGTCCGGTGGACTCGTTCACGGGGCATCCTGCGGGCACTCCTCGGCCGCTATCTCGACTGCGATCCACGCACGCTGCGCTTCATCCTTGGCCCCCACGGCAAGCCTGCGCTGCATCGCGAGGAGGGGAGGTGTACGACGGATCTGCGCTTCAACCTGTCCCACTCGAGGGACCTCGCGCTCGTAGCGGTAACCGCTACTCGCGAGGTCGGAGTGGATATCGAGTGCGCACGCCCGCGCCATGCCCCCGAGCTCCTGCGCGCGTGGACCCTGCGTGAGGCCGCCGTCAAGTGCCTTGGAACCGGGCTCACATGCGCGCCTGCCAATCCGCCCGCCGGGCTGTGGAGCACCGAGCTGCCCGTCGGACCACGAGCGACAGCGGCCGTGGCTGTGGAGGGAGAACGGCCCGAGCTTGCCTTCAGGGAGTGGCGCGGCTAAAAACCCACGGCGCCCGTGAGGATCCGCTGGGCGGCGTTAGCCATGAAGGCGCTGCCGGTATATCCCCACGACGCGCCTTCCCCATCCCAGATATAGCTCGCCGCTGCGCGTGCCCGGTCCGGCGCGTTCGGGTCGCTGCTCGGCAGATACAGCGCCCCGTCGGCTCCTTCTGACTGACACGAAGGCTGCCTGCGGTCCTTCAGCAAGAACTCGTAGTAGAAGACGTGCTCCGGCCTGGCGTTGCGCATCAGCGTGTTCACCAGCCAGCTCGCTCGTTCGGCTTGCCCAACTTCGCCGTTTTCCACCACGCGCCCACCCGAGTCCACGCACCTGCGGGCAGCGATCTCGGTGAACCAGATCTGCTCACCGATGCCTTTGTTGGGAAGGTGCTCCCGGAACGTCAGGAACGGTTCTTCGCTCTCCTGTTCGACGGAATAGTAAGGATGAACCCCCCAGATCGCAGGAACGGGATGGAGATCCTTTACATATTGTTCCTGGTATGCAGGCAGTTTTGGATTGTCTTCAAAATTCCCAGCAATTACCGTGCAGCCGTATCCATGTTCGCAAGCGGCGTAGGCACCGTTCGTAAATTCGGCAGCTTTTACGGCGCTCTCGTTGCCCTGGCTGTTCGGCTCGTTCCACGCCTCCAGATAGCGCACGGGGTGGCTCAATTCCTTCGCCCGGTTGAGAACCTCCTCCAGCCGCGTCTGATATTCCGCCTGGGATGAGGGATATCTACCGTCGTAGCTACTCAGCGCGACATCGGCAGTGAGGCCCAGGCTGGCGATGTCTGCCAGCCACGCTTCGAATTCGCCACGATATCTGGGGTAGTCACCGTCCATGACATTCCACTGCACCACGTAGCGCGCGAGCGTGATGTGCGACGGAGGGCTGCCGACCCACATGTCGTGGAAGCGCCCGGCGAAATAGCTGCCAGAAAAACCACCGTCCCAGGCCGGGAGGCTCTGGTCTGAGATCCCATCGACATATGCACTCGCCGCCGCGGCATGCGCGCTGACGAGGAGGTTCAGGCTGAGCGCCGCGAGGCAGATGCCTGATGATCCGGCGAACAGCCTCAGTCTAGCCGTGGCGATGGTGATGCGCCGGCGCTGCGGGAAGGTGCACGATCGAAACATAAACGCGCGAGACGCTGCGCAGCTTGTTGTAGGCGATAATCGTCAAGCGGTGGCGGCCGATCGAGATGTGTCTCGCCCCGAACCAATGCATTTCCGCGACCAGCGCACGTGGGTAGATGTGCGTGTGCACACCGGGATCGAAGTTGCGAATCAAATGGCCGTCGTTGAGCAGGCGGATGCGCTGAATGCCCTGGCTGTCGGTGGCCCTGACCTTGATCCGCAAAATGCCGCTGTAGCGCGCGCTGCGAGTGGGGTCATACACCTTGATCTTCGGCCCGGAGAAGTCACCGCAGGCGCCTTTGAGCTGATCGCCGTGCTGGATGTAGGAACGCATCGCCGCGTAGGACGGCTTGTGCGAGTGGTTGGCGCGGAGCAGGCCAGAGACGACCGCGCCTTCGTCGGCGACCGGGTACCACAGGCCGACCTGCACATACGGAGCCGAGGCGAGACAGTGATAGGCCTGTGACAAATAGGTGGCCTGTTGTTCGTCTGTCACCCCCTCCGGCTTCAAACCGGCCCAAGCGCCTTCTGAGCAGGTGGCGCTCGTGGTGCGCCAGCTCATCTCCGTCATCCAGATCGGCACCTGATCGCCATTGGCCAGCTCGGTGGCGTGCACCTCGCGGTAGCCGATGAACGAGTCCTGGTCCAGCCGCCCGTCGTCGTCGCGCAGGAAGACATAAGGCGAGTTGACATTGCAGGCGGTATCGGTGTGCACGCCGACGGCATCGAAGTAGCCCTTGCCACCGGCCTGATAGACCCCTTGAAGGAAGTTGTAGTCGTTGCCGGTCAGCCCCCCCAGCACGACCTCCGCGGCTGGATCTGCCGACTTGACCGCCGGATAGGCCGCCTGCAACAGGCGGGTGTAAGCAGCAGGGTCGGGACCACCGGCCCACCACCGCGACGAGTCCTCCTCGTTCCAGATTTCATAAGCAGCCACACGCCCGGCCCAGCGCTGGGCGAGGAAGTGGAGAACATTCGCGTAGTCGGCGGGGTTGCCCGGCGGAGCGTTCGGCGCCGCCGCGCCGCTCTCCCAGGAGGGGGTATCGACGAAGGAGAGGATCGCGTGGGTGCCTTTCGGCAGCGTGTTCAGCAGCCGGTCGTACTGACCGAGCCAGAACGCGGAATGCGCACCCGGGGCGGGTTCGACATCGGGCCAGGTCACGAACACGCGAACCCAGTGGGCTCCGAGCGCCGAGGCCTGGGCTATGGCCGCCGGTTCGAGGGTATTCAGGTTTACGCCGGCTTCAGCCGCGGAGGCATTCGTAACCAGCGCCGGCCCGGCCGGGCCGCTGAGCGCGGCGCCCGCGAGCACGGCGACGGCGAGAGCCAGGCGCGTGCCAGCACGCAATGAAGCAGGGAATCGCACGGTGCCTGGAGCATCGGCACACCGAGAGCGCCACTTGGCTACGGGGCCGTAACCTGGCCCAATAACCGAGGATTCAGTAGCGAAACGGCAGCTCGCCGGCCACCTCGCTCAGCCGCGGCGCGCCGGCGTCGCGCTCGGAGACGATCAGCTCGTCCTCCGGCAGCGGCCACTCGATCCCAATATCGGGGTCGTTCCAGGCGATGCCACGCTCGACGGCGGGGTCGTAGTAAGCGGTCTGCTTGTAGAGCACGTCGGCGACGTCTGAGAGCACGCAGAAGCCGTGGGCGAAACCGACGGGCACAAAAAGCTCGCGCATGCTCTCGTCATCGAGTTCGACGGCCTCCCATTGGGCGTAGGTGGGCGAGCCCCTGCGCAGATCGACCGCGACGTCGATGATCCGCCCGCGCGCGCAGCGCACCAGCTTGGCGACGCCATCGCCAATGTGGAAGTGCATGCCGCGCACGACGCCACGCACCGAACGCGAGTGGTTGTCCTGCACGAACTGCATCTGCGGCGCAATCCCGAGCTCGGCATGCCACTTGTGCCGGTAGGTCTCGGTGAAGAAGCCCCGCTCGTCGCCGTGGACGGAGGGCTGGATCACGACCAGGCCGGCTAAGCGTACGGTGAGGGCGCGCATGGGCGCCAGAGGGTAGCTGTCAGAGGCGAGGACGGGTGGCGAGCGGGTGGATCTGGCATATCCACTACCTTGACGCGGTGCTCGCGGAAGACCGAGAGGACCGGGCCAGCGGCCGGGCGCGGCGGCGCCTGCTGATCAATGTGGTGACGGTCGCGGTCACGGTGTTCTTCTCTTACGTGGCTCTCAGCGGCATCAAACTGGGGCAGGCCTGGCATGCGCTGCGAACGAGCGACTACCTCTGGCTGATCCCAGCGCTTGTCGCCTTCGGGCTGGGAAACGTGGCGCGGGGGCTGCGCTGGCGCTCGCTGTTCGCTGCAGGCCGCCGTCCCCCGAGGAGGGTTGTCCTGGACGCGATGATGGTCGGCTACTTCTACAACAACATCCTGCCTGCTCGCGCCGGCGAAGCGGCCCGCGTACTGGTGCTCACCCAGCGGAGCTCCGCTGCACCGGTGGAGATCGTCGGGACCGTCGTGCTCGAGCGGATCTACGACGTGATCGCGATCCTCGTGATCTTCTTCGCGGCCGAGCCGTGGCTGCCTCACGTGAGCTGGTTCGGCGCGGCGGCGCTCGCCGCAATCGTGCTGGCGGGACTGATCGCTTCAGCCGCGACGATTCTGGCGGTGTATGGCGACCGGTCTCTGCGTCTTTTGCTGCGCCCGCTGCGCAGGTTCGCATGGTTCTCGGGCACGCGCCTGGACCGCACAGTCGATGAGCTCACGCACGGTCTCAGCGGCCTGCGCCACGGGACGGTCGCGCTGGAGGCCTTCCTGTGGACCGTCCTTGCCTGGATGCTCTCAGCGCTGTGCGCCTACATCGTGAGCCTGGCCTTTCACCTGCACCTGTCCTTCGCCTGCGGGGTGCTCGTGGTCGTGGCGGTCGGGCTGGGCATGATCCTGCCCTCGCCACCCGGCGCAGTCGGAGTGTTCGAGGGGGCCGCCCTGATCGCGCTGAAAGCTTTCGGCGTGCCCCACTCCGAGGCGCTGCCCTATGCGCTAGTCCTGCATGCGGTGAACTTCGTCCCGTTCGTGCTCATCGGCGCATTTCTGCTGCACCACAATTCGCGCCACCCCATCAAACCCCGGGAGCAACCGGCCCGAGGGGATCAGGTGCTGACAGTCTGAAGTCCGCCGGGCTATGCGCGGGCGACCCATCGCTCGGCGTTGCGGTCGTGGATCTCGCGTAAGATGTCCCGCACGCCGCGACCAATGTCCCAACCTGGGTAGTCCCGCTTGAACGGCTCGAGGTCTGAGATCCACCACTTGTGATCCCCGGTCCTGTTCTCCTCGCCGAGGCTCCAGTCCAGCTCACGGCCGGCGATCTCCTGGCAGCAATCGATCGCCTCGAGCATCGAGCAATTGCTCTGCCTGCCCCCGCCGATGTTGTACACCGCGCCAGCCTTGGGAGCGCGGTGGAAGGCCTCGAACGCCGCCACCAGGTCGGCGGCGTGGATGTTGTCGCGCACCTGCTTGCCGCCATAACCGAACACCGTGTACTTCTCGCCGGTCATCGTGCAACGCATCAGATAGGACAAAAACCCGTGCAGCTGCGTCCCGGCGTGGTTGGGACCGGTCAGACAGCCCCCCCGAAAGCACACGGTGGGCATATCGAAGTAGCGCCCGTACTCCTGCACGAGCAGATCCGCGGCGGCCTTTGAGACCCCGAACAGCGAATGGGTGCTGCAGTCAATCGACATCGACGTGTCGATGCCCTCGTAATAGAGGTGATCCTCCGGCAGCTCCAGGCGCTTCCCGGACTCCATGAAGGGAAGCTGGTTGGGCAGGTCTCCATAGACCTTGTTGGACGAGCAAAACACAAACGTCGCACCCGGCACGTGCTTGCGCGCAGCCTCCAGCAGGTTCAGCGTCCCGTTCGCGTTGACACCGAAGTCCGTCTGCGGGTCGGAAGCCGCCCAGTCGTGCGAAGGCTGCGCCGCGGCATGGATGACCAGCTCGATCTCCGCGGCGCGCTCGGAAAAGATCCGCTCGACGCCCTCAGCGTCGCGGATGTCGATCTCGAGCGTTTGGAACTCGTCGCGATAGCGCTGTGCCAGCGCCTCGGTCGTGTGGGCCGTGGAGGCATCGGGCCCAAACAGGCTGGCACGCATGTCGTTCTCCAAGCCGACCACCTCGAACCCCGCCTGCACGAAGTGCTTGACGGACTCCGAGCCGACTAGGCCGCCTGATCCGGTGACGATCGCTACGGGCATGGGCGGTAGAGGGTATCTGCCGGGGACGAAGCATCCGCGAAGCGCTCACGGCCGTCTTAGCCCTTGATTGTGGGGGAGGTGCCGAGCACGGCTCCGGATGCGTCGAGCGCCTGCACCGCCACGTATGTTGCTGGGCCCACCCCGCCCGGAGTTCCGATCGCCGTCTCGAAACCGGTGCGGACGGCTGTGGCGACCGGCGCGAGCTGCTGGGGGGATGGGCCCGCGAGCACGCGCCAGCTTGCCACTTCGGTGGCGCCGTTCCAGCTCGCATAGACCGTCACCGGCACGCCGGCGTGGGCCGCGACCGCTGCCACCGCGGGCGCGGCCCCGGGCGTCCCCGTCCAGGGGAATCGGTAGGTGCGGTAGGACTGATAGGAGCCGTGCATGTGGCCGTCGAAGAGAAGCTGGCCGGCGGCGTTGAACTCGGAGAAGTAAGGCTCGGAGCCCCAGCCCACGAACAAGTCGCCGTTGGCCAGCGGCTGGATGTTGCCCTGGCTGGCGGAGGAGAGCGCGGCGGAGTGCTCGAACTGGGCCACCACCGTGTCGGTCTTCGTTTGCGGGTTGATCGCCAGCACGAGACCGCGCGACTGGGGATGGACCTTGGGGACCGCCCCGTTGTCGAAGACGGCGATCGTCCCGTTTTCCAGCACGGTGGCGTCGTGCTGGAAGGCCGTGGCAGCGCCGCTTGCGAGTTTGACCGTGCTGTGCTTGCCCCCAGCGCGCAGCAGCACCTGGCCGGTGAGTGTGTTGAGTTCATACAGCGTCCAGGTGTTGCGCGCCGAGACCAGTGTCTTTCCCCCGGCGAGCTGGTCGATCGAGTTGATGTGGAAGTAGTCGTACGGCCAGGCCGTGCTCGTGGTCGCCGCTGAGCTATAGGAATCGCTGAGCGGGACGTGGTCGAGGCTGTGCCACTCGCGCCTGACCAGCCCCGTGCGCAGGTCGATTTCTTGGAAGATGCTGTCGGTTACAGCGCCGCCGCGGGGACCACCAAGGGCTGAGAGGTCGCAGTTGATCGGGTTGAACACCGTCATGACGGCGGTCTCCTGCGGCGTGATGTGGAAGTCGTGTAGATCTGCTTTCAGGCCGTTGCCCCCATGGATGTGCCCGATCTCCTGGTAGGTGCTGTTGGCGATCACCTCTTCGCCCTGGCCGAATCCCTGCGGCGGGATGTAGCCTTGCCACCAGGTCAGCACCGGCTTGCCGTCGAGCTGCTGTACCTGCAGGTTGCTCGCCTCGGTGCCGGAGGGCAGGGGGTCGAACCACACGACGTTGCCGGCTTCGTCGAAGATCATCGGCCCCGATTGGCCCGGACCGGAGTAGGGGGTGGAGAAGATGTCGCCCGGGGTCGTCTGGGCCGAGTGCGCTGTCACGACGAGCGCTGGCGGCTGCAGGTCCGCTCGTGAGTGAAAGCGCTGCACCTCCCCCGGATTGGATGCGATGTGGGCCGCGGGCGTGTAGGTCAGGTGATCCAGTTGGGCGACCACGAAGTGGAAGGCGAATACCTGCTTCTTGCCGGCAATGCTCACGCTTCCGCGAACGCTCACCGTCTCGCCGGAGCGAAACGGCTTGGACGGCACGAAGCTCGCGCCGTCCCCCTGGGAGTAGCCAACCAGGCGCCCACTGTGCTTGTGAGTCTGTGAGCCTGAGACGCTGATCGCGCTGAGCGCTTGCGGGGGAGCGCCGAGCAGACTGATCTGCGTCCCCGGCGAGGCGTCGTAGGAGTCGGGCAGCGGGGAGACCGCGAGGCCCCGACCGGGTAGCACCGCCGAACGGTTGAGCGCGCTCGGCGCGCAGCGCGGTCCGGCCGGTGCGCGGTAGGCGGCGTCCTCGGCGACGATTCGCTGGGAGGCGAGGGCAAGCGTGGCGGCGCTGGAGCACACCACGAGCAAACCCACGCAAATCAGGACTTTGCGCAGGCGGTGCGGGTTGGACAGGTGGATGTCGTCGTCGAGAGTTGAGGGCATCGCGGCCGAACACGGGCTCGGCGAAGTGGGTGATCCTAACGTCTCGATAACACGGACCAGCCCGGAAAGCTGCCTGACGCGAGTAAGAACTTGTGAAGGCCCTGACGCGTGTCAGAAGACTGGCGTCTCGGTATAGCTGCCGAAGACCTGCTGCAGAGACTCCACGATCTCGCCCTCCGAGGCGTGGGCCCGGGCGCACTCGAGCATCGGCTCCATGAGGTTGCGCTCAGCGTGCGCGGCGTCGTTGCGCAGGGCGGCCAATGCGGCCTCGACAGCGGCGCCGTCGCGCTTGGCGCGAGCGCTCTGCAGCCGGCCGGTCTGCTTGCCTTCGAGCGCCGGGTCGACCCGCAGCGTGGGAATCGGCTCCTCGTCCTGAGCGACGTACCTGTTGACCCCGACCACGACGCGTTCTCCTGCGTCGATCTCCTGCTGAAGGGTAAATGCGGCGTCGGCGATCTCGCGCTGTGGATAGTTGCGCTTGACCGCCTGCACCATCCCGCCGAGCTCGTCGATCTTGCCGAAGTACTCATACGCGCGCTGTTCCATCTCGTCGGTGAGCGCCTCCACGAAGTAGCTGCCGCCGAGCGGGTCGACCGTGTTGGTCACCCCGGTCTCATGCGCGATCACCTGCTGGGTGCGCAGCGCGATCGTGACCGCCTCCTCGGTGGGCAGCGCGAGCGCCTCGTCGTAGGAGTTGGTGTGCAGCGACTGCGTGCCGCCGAGCACGCCAGCCAGCGCCTCGATCGCGGTTCGCACGATGTTGTTGAGCGGCTGCTGGGCCGTGAGGCTGACGCCGGCGGTCTGTGAGTGGAAGCGCATCTGCCACGAGCGGGGGTTCTTCGCGCCGAATGTCTCGCGCATCTCTTTCGCCCAGATCCGTCTGGCGGCGCGATACTTGGCGATCTCCTCGAAGAAGTCGATCTGGGCGTTGAAGAAGAACGACAGGCGCGGAGCGAAGTCATCGACGTCGAGGCCGCGAGCGATGGCCTGCTCGACGTAGGTGAGACCGTCCTTGAGCGTGAACGCGAGCTCCTGCTGGGCGGTGGAGCCGGCCTCGCGGATGTGGTAGCCGGAGATCGAGATCGGGTGCCAGCGCGGCATCTTCTGGGTGCACCACTCGATCATGTCGCCGCACAGGCGCATCGCGGGGTCGATCGGGAAGCACCACTCCTTCTGTGCGATGTACTCCTTGAGGATGTCCGCCTGGATCGTGCCGGACAGCTGCTCTGCGGCAACGCCCTGGCTCTCGGCGGCGGCCACATAGAAGGCGAGCATGATCGCGGCCGGCGCGTTGATTGTCATCGAGACGGACACCTCGCCGAGGTCGATCCCGGAGAACAGCGTCTGCATGTCGTCGAGCGTGTCGATCGCCACGCCCTCGCGCCCGACCTCGCCGAATGAGCGGGGATGATCGGAGTCGTGGCCCATCAGCGAAGGCATGTCAAACGCGGTCGAGAGTCCGGTTTGGCCGTGATCGAGCAGGTAGCGGAAGCGCTCGTTGGTCTCCTCGCTGGTGCCAAAGCCGGCGAACTGGCGCATCGTCCACAGCCGGCCGCGGTACATCGTCGGATAGATGCCGCGGGTGAACGGGTAGGAGCCGGGGCGCCCGATCGGATCCTCATCGGGTGGGCGGGTATCTACGTCCGCCTCGGTGTACAGCTCGCGGACGGTCTCGCCGGATAGGGTCCGGAACGAATCCCCTCCCGCCCGCTTGCTCGCCTCCGCGTCCTTGGTTGCCTCTAAAGAAGGCTTCGCGCTCACCGCCATTACACCCGAGATCCTACCGGCCGGGTATCGGGCGCCGTGCCGCTTGTCGCGGTTGGGGATTCGCGGGCACCGGGAGCGGGTAGGTCTCTGAGCGAGCAGGCGCAATCAAGCGCAGGCAAAGAGACGAAGGAGGAAATCGAAATGGTTGCTCTGATCGCACTCGTGCTGATACTCGCCCTGCTTGGGGGCCTCGGCTTCGCCGTGCACGTGTTGTGGTACGTGCTGGTGATCGCAGTCATCCTGTGGCTGATCGGGTTCTTCGTGGGCGGCCTGCCCGAGGGTGGAGGACGACGCAGGTGGTACGGACGCTGGTAGCGTCCGGCGGCGATGACGCTCGTCGCTGAGCTCGAGCTCCCGGCCTTTGACTACACGGACCCGTCGCTGCGCGGGGAGCGCTTCCACGAGGAGATGGCGGCGGTGCGCGCGAAGGGCTGGCTCGCTGAGGGCCCGTACGGCTACATAGCGCTGGACCGCGAGTCGGCCGAGTTCTTCCTGCGCACCCGTTCCGCGATCTTCCCGGGGATGAAGATCGCGGAGATCTTCGGCGTGAGCGAAGGGCCTTTGTACGAGCAGATGAAGCGCAACATCCTCCACGTCAACGGGCCCGACCACACGCGCCTGCGCAGCCTCGTGAACCCCGCGCTGTCGCCGCGCGCCGTGGAGCGCTACCGCCCCGAGATGAGCGGCTTCATGCAGGAGCTGCTCGACCAGGCGACAGCCTCCTACGGCTCAGACGGGAGCGTTCGCTGCGACTTCGTGGAGGCCTTTGCGAAGCCCTATCCATCGCTCGTGATCGCCTCGGTGATGGGCGCACCGCTCGAGGACGCTCCAAAGCTGCACCACTGGTCCAACTGGATCCAGAGGCAGTTCGATGCCGGCAGCATGGCCACCGAGCGCGAGGAGATCGAGCGGGCCGTGGAGGAGTTCTACGAGTACGCCGAGTCGCTGCTGCGAACACGCCGGGAGAGCCCGGGCGACGATCTGATCTCGAAGCTGATCGCGGCCGTTGGGCCGGATGCCCACCCACCCGATCGTCTCTCGGACGTGGAGTGCATCAACCTGGTCTTCAACGTGCTGGTCGGTGGCGTGGACACGAGCCAGAGCCAGCTCGCCCATGCGATCAGGCTCCTTGCCGAACATCCGGACCAATGGCAGCGCCTGCAGGAAGATCCCTCGCAGGCCGAGGGAGCGGTGGAGGAGGCGCTGAGATATGAGCCGATCACGCCCTTCACGGCGAGGATCCTCACCGAGGAGATCTCATACCGTGACGTGACCTTCCCCCAGGACACGATCATGATGATCTGCGCGTTCACCGGCAACCGCGACCTCGGCGACGAAGTCCAGCAGGACGCGGAGCGCTTCGACATCGCCGCCGCGCCGGAGGGCGGCCGCGGGCGGGCGCTGACTTTCGGCGCCGGCGTGCACTACTGCCTCGGTGCGAATCTGGCCCGCCTGGAGTTGCAGGAGGGGCTGGCGTTCCTGGCAACGCATCTGAAGGAGCTCGAGCTCGATGGCGAGCCCGAGTTCGGCACCATCTCGGGGATCTACGGGCTGGACAAGCTGCCCGTGCGCTTCCGGAGGTGACCCTGAAAGGTTGGAGGGGGGTCGTGAGGCGAAAAGGAGCGACATAGGGCCGAGATGATGTTGAAGGGGTGCAAGGCGTTGTTAGTGGCGGTGCTCGCGAGCCTCGCGGCGGCGGGGAATACGCAGGCGGGTGAGTACCACGTGTATTCGTGCCGGACACCGTCAGGCGAAAGCGCACCAGCGGACGGATGGAGCGGGTCGAAGACAGGGACGTATACATACGCGGAAAACACATGCCGACAGGGCGGCGGCGCACTGATCGCCGCTCTCGGCGACGAGCCGGAACGCACGGCGAACACGGACGTAGCTACATGGGCGTTTGGTGCCCCGGCGGGCGCGCCGATCGCGCACGCGACGTTGTGGCGGGCGGGCGACGCCGACGGGGGCGCGGCGGTCAATGCCTTCTACGAGTTCTGGTTTGCCGGGCCTAACAATCTCAACAATCCCGAAAACTCCTTTGGCGGGTGTTTCGCCGGGGTCGAATGTCCAATGGGCGTGGGGAATACAAGTAATCCCTTGTCGGCGGAAAACCGTCTAGTCGCGCCTACCGCCAGCCTGGGCACACATCTCTATGTGAATGCCTCGTGTGGAGGGGTGGCCGAATACAAATGCCCAGTCGGCAAAGGCGACGAACATGGGTATGCGGCC
>Ga0307374_10001835_pt1 | contig 38868 bp, 31 predicted proteins | sample OX3MG_FD_202532 | JGI IMG/M metagenome (GOLD analysis project Ga0307374, IMG submission 202532) | Soil microbial communities from Risofladan, Vaasa, Finland - OX-3 | ecosystem: Environmental > Terrestrial > Soil > Coastal area > Acid sulfate soil | place: Finland: Risofladan, Vaasa | collected... | reverse complement strand
ACCGACCGAGGCAGACCCTCGGTTACCGCACGCCACGTGAGAAGATGAACGAACTCGTTGCGTTGACCGCTTGAGACCGCCCGGTGAATTCGATCGGCCAGATCGGTTGAAAGCAATCACCCGTTTCGGAGCAACGCGATCACTCCGAGGGTGCTCCTGGCGGAGCGGTAGCGACGGGGTCAGGATGCTTCCCCCTGGTACCTCCTTTTCAGAGCCTCCCGGCGTGAATGTGGATGGAATCAGGGGTCGGCAGCGCGTTCATGGGGGAGGACGTGCGTGATCGGGCCGATGGTCAGCCTCACCAGGGCGAGGGCGGCCTGGGCGGAGGGGAAGCCGTCGGCCCGGTTGATGATGAGTCGGACCCGGCGGTTGAGGCCTTCGTGCTGGGCATGGGTGATGCCGAGGCGGATCGCAGCGAGGATGCCGGCCGGTCGCGGCCGGATCGTCTTCGCCAAGGGGACGAACGACCGCAGGCCGCTGCGCTGCGCCTGGGCGCAGAAGCGGTCGAGGAGGTCGGCGACTGCGTCAACGTCGAGGTCGCCGGCCAAGAGGGCGCGCAGGGCCTCCTTGAGGCCCTAGGCACGCCCAAGGGGGCGCCCCCGCGGCGCCGCAGCCGGCGCCGCGGGACCGCCGGGTCGTCGTTCAGGTTCTCGGGGTTCTTGAGCAAGTACCAGCGGGCCCCCTTGAAGCGATGGGCGACATCGGCGTCCACGCCGCGCATCTCCTGCCAGACCTGGGGGCGCACCGTGTCGAGGGCGGTCGTGGCCAGAGCGACCACGGGGCAGGGGTCGTAGCAGATCCCCGCGTTCGTGGCAGGCCCGGGGGCGCGCGCCGACTTCTCGAACGCGGGGCTCCTGTCCATCGACACCGCCGTGAGCGGGGCGGCGCGGTCCGTCCCCAGCGCGTCGAAGACGCTGTCGAGAGTCGCGGCATCCATGCCCGGCGGACCCCAGAGGATCCGCCCCCGCCGGTGATCGGAGACCCGGGTCAGATAGGGGTGCCGGCGGCGCCAGGAGACCTCGTCCACGCCGATCGCGAAGAGCCCCGCGAGCCGGGTGGGGGCAAGCCGGTCGGTCATCACCCGGGTGCAGATGCGGCCCACCGTGTCCCAGTCCCGGCGCAGCAGCCGGCCGAGGGCGGTCCGGTCCAGGGCGGGGGCCAGATAGCCGACCAGGTCCTCAACGTCCCGGGTGTGGCGCGAGCCGGAGCGCGCGACGGGCACCGCCTCCGTACGGACCCCGTGGACGGGGCAGCGCAGCCGGCGGAGCCCGGCCCGCAGCTCCCGGCGCCAGACCCCGAGGTCGAGGGGCCGCCCGGTCGAGACCATGGGGCGGGTGTCATAACGCACCCGGGTCGCGAAGGCACAGTCCGGGCAGCGCAGCCGGTGCCGGCGCACCGCCACGGTGACCACCACCGTGTCGGCGACGACGGCCACGGCGCCCACGCGGACCCCCTCCCGGCGCAGCCGGTGCGAGAATGCGGCCGTGACCCGCCCGGGGAGCCTCCGGCGTTCGGTGGGTTGACCAGCTCCGCACATACCGCCCCGTGCGGGTCACGCCCCGCGCCCCGGCTCCCTGAGTCCGGGCGGCGGGGCCAGCCCAGCCCGGGGGCCCCTCGGCCGGCGATCCGGGATTAGCGCCGACCTGCCGACGGACCCCCGCGGGCCCGCTGTCCGCTACCAGCCCCACGCCCAACGTGCCCGCCCCGCCGTCTCCAGTTGCCCAGGACCTACTCGGGCGGAGCGCTCACCGATCCCTCGCCGGCACCCACATCGATGCCGGAAGGCCCAAAAATCTCCCCTCCTCCGGTCGCTGTCGGCAAGCCACCGGCCGGTGCGCCGTTCGCTCCGCGACCCCATGACGCCGACCGCCTCAGCCTGGAGCCGGCCGGAGGCGAACCCACGAAAGCTGATCCGGGTCGTCGGTGAGGCGGGCAGTGCCCCCGGGGTGGGCACTGCCCGCCTCACCCCGGCGCCGGCAGGCGCAACCTCGCGAAGCGGCGATCCCCCCCGCGCGGGCCCGGTCGGTGGGCCGCAGGCGGCTCCCAGTTCGGCGAGCGAGAGGAGCCTCCCGCATCCCCACCGCAACGCGGCCAAGGTGCGACCCCGCGCACCACTCGACTGCCGGAACGGCTCCGCTCGCCGCCCCCGGGCCCGGATCCGGTCACGCGACCGTGGTCCGCCCGGCGCGGGCAGCGACGGTCCGCGAGAGCTTGAGCGGCGTGCCGGCGGCATCCAGCGCGCGCACCGCCAAGTATCGGTCGGAGGAGGTGACCTCGATCCGGCTCTCAAAACCTCGCTTGGCAGCGCTCGCGATCACGCGCAGGTGCGTGGGAGAGGGACCGGCCATCACCTGCCATCGGGCGACCCCGGTGGCGCCGTTCCAGCTGGCATAGAGCGCAACCGTATGGCCGCGCCCGGTGACCGCGGCGACGTCGGGCCGTGTCACCGGCTCCGCCGCCCAGGGGTCCCGATAGGCTCGATAGCTGAAACCGACCGGCATGTGGGCGTCGAACACGGTCGTTCCCGACGCGGTGAACTCGGACATGAAGGGCTGCGCCCCCCACCCGATGAAGACGTTGCCGTTGGAGAGGGGCTCGACATCGCCCTGGGACGGAACTGTGAGCGGCCCGCGGTGGATCCACTGGTGGACCAGACTCGCGGTCATCGTCCGCATGTCGAGCTGAAGCTCCAACCCGCGTGCCGGCAGCCGTCCGGGAGGTTGATCCTCGTCGTCGAAGATCGTCACCAGGCCGCCGGGATGGTACTTCACGTCGTGCTGAAGGCGGAAGAACGTCAATGGCCCCATCTTGAAGGAACTGTGCTTGCCTCCGAGCACCCAGAGCACATTGCCGGAGGCCACCCGGACTTGGTAGGCGGCATCCGTATTGCGCGACGAGATGAGAACGTTGCCTCCCGACTGAGGACTGATGGAGTTGACGTGGAAGTAGTCGGCGGCGCTGTTGAACGGGGAGCTACCGACGTAGCTCTGGTAGGTACGGTCGAGCGCGACATGGCCGAGGCTGTGCCACTCGAACAGCACGTTTCCGGTGTGGATGTCGATCTGCTGCACGATGCAGTCCCAGACCAGCCCATCGGCCGGGCCACCGACGGAGGTCATGTTCCACCCCACCGCGTTGTAGGCGGTCAGCCAGGCGGTGCCGCCCGCGAGGAGGAACTCGTGCAGGTCAGCCTGATAGCCGTTGCCAGCGTGCACCGTCGCCACCGTCTGATAGTGGTCGTTGACGATCTCGTCGACGCCGTCGCCGTGGCCGGCGGAGTCGATGACCCCTTGCCACCATGTCAACACCGGCTGTCCACGGTAGCTCTGCACCCGAAGGTCGGTCGCGGTGATCCCCGGAGACAGCGGGTGGTACCAGACGAGGTCGTTCCGGCCGTCGATGATCATCGGTCCTCCCCGGCCCCGGAAGCTGGTCGGGGTGAGGAGGATGTCACCCGGCGAGGGCGTTGTGTTGTGGGTGACGATGAGGGTCGGCGGCGAGAGATCGGGACGGGTGAGGTAGTGACGGAAGTCGCTGGCCGGCACCGGCTTGGGGGCGGGAAAGGCGGGCAGGGCGAGCGGAGGCGCCGGCTCGGCGATTCCGAACCGGACCGCACCGGCTCTCTCGCCGCAGAGCCTGAAACTGGTCGTGACCGAGACGGTCTCGCCGGCCGCGAATGGCCGGCTGGGATAGAGGCTCCCGCCCTCCCCGTCGCTGTCGGCGACCAGCCGGCCGGTGTGAGCCCCGCTCTCCGAACCGCTCACCCGAATAGCCGCAGCGGCCAGCTCCCGGAAGGGGATCCCCCGAAAACTGATCTGGGTGGTGGGCGACGCGGTGGGAGTGCTCTGGCTCGGGTAGACGCTGACGCCGTCGCAGGTGCGGGCGGCGCTCGCCATGGCCGCCACCCTCGACACGGTCGTCGACGCGGCCGCCCCACACGGGGTGACGGCCAGCAGGGCGGCGGGGCCGCCAGCCAGGAATCGGACGCACAGCCTTGGTCTCATCAAGGGCTCCCGTGCAGGTGGCGCGCCCACCCCATCGTGGGTCCGCCGCCGCGGTCGATGGTCGGCCAGAGCTTGAGGAGCAACTTCCCGGGTCGCCGGGCGAGGGCTTGTCGGCGGTATCGGCGCTCCGGGGCTTTGGAGGAAGCCGCGCAAGCGTACCGCGCCGCGCGCACTAGTGTCGGCCTCTTGGAGGGATGTGAGCGAGGCGCTCTGCCGCCTCGAACTCAACACCCCGAGGGCGCCCACTGCAGTTCTCAGCCACCTCTAAGCTTCGCGGCCCGCAGTTGCCGGCATCAGCACCGGCCCCGATGCCGGCCGAAGTCGCACGCGACCGGCTCCTATACTCCGGACCATGCTCCTGCCCCCCATGACCAGCGTTCGCCACAGGAGCCGCCGCAGCGCCGTGGTCAGCATGGCAGGGATCGCCGTCCTCGCCATCGCCGCCCTGGGGAGCGCGCCGGGAGCGGCCGCTCGGCTCTCCGGGATCCACCGGATTCAGCACGTGGTGATGATCATCCAGGAGAACCGCTCCTTCGATTCGTACTTCGGCACCTTCCCCGGCGCCGATGGGATCCCGAGATACGACGGCATCCCCAGCGTCTGTGTCCCGGACCCGGCGACCCGGAAGTGCGTCGCCCCCTACGTCGACCACCAGGACAGTAACGGGGGAGGGCCGCACACCTCCCCCGCCAGCACCGTTGATGTGAACGGCGGCCAGATGAACGGGTTTCTCGCCGCGGCGGAGGCGGGTCGGCGTGGCTGCCTCAATCCAACCGATCCGATCTGCACCAACAGCGCCGTGCCCGACGTGATGGGCTACCACACGGGGTCCGACATCCCCAACTACTGGGCCTGGGCCAAGCGCTACGTCCTCCAGGACCACCTGTTCGAGTCGGTCCATTCCTGGAGCCTGCCCTCCCACCTCTTCTTCGTGTCGGGCTGGTCTGCCACCTGCGTCCAGCCCAACAGCCCCATGAGCTGCAGCGGCACAGTCAGCCCGATCGACCGCAGTCCGAGCGATCCCACCCCCTTCGCGTGGACTGACCTCACCTATCTTCTGGCCAAGAATCACGTGCGATGGGCTTGGTATCTTGACCACGGCGCGGCGCCGCCGGTGCTCCCCGGCCCCAACCGGCGGCGCCGCCAGCACAGCACCCTGCTGCGGACCGTGCCCAAGATCTGGAATGTGCTGCCGGGCTTCACCGACGTGCACACCGACGGCCAACTCGGCAACATCCAGACCGATCGGCAGTTCTTCGCGGCCGCGCGCGCGGGGACGCTGCCGCAGGTCTCCTGGCTGCTCCCCGACGGGGCCGACAGCGAGCACCCGCCAGCCCTAGTCAGCACCGGCCAGTCGTATGTCACCCAGCTAGTGGACGCGGTGATGCGCAGTCCCGACTGGAGCTCCACCGCGATCTTCATCACCTGGGACGACTGGGGAGGATTCTACGATCAGGTCGTGCCCCCCACCACCAGCACCCTCGGGTACGGGATCCGCGTCCCCGGGCTGGTGATCAGCCCCTACGCGCGGGCCGGCTTTATCGACCACCAGACCCTCTCGTTCGATGCCTATCTCGCGTTCATCGAGGACGATTTCCTCGGCGGACAGCGGCTCAACCCCCTCACCGACGGCCGGCCCGATTCGCGGCCGGTCGTGGTGGAGAACCTCCCCGGTCTCGGCAGCCTCACGCGCGACTTCAACTTCAGCCAGGCCCCGCGTCCCCCGTTAATCCTGCCGGTCTGCCCGGGCACCACCCTCACCGGCGTCCCCGCCAACGCCCCCTACTGCTCCGGACCAATGCCCACTCCGACGCCACGCGCGCCGACCGGCCGGTCCCGCGGGCTCAGGCGCTGAAGATGCGACGCACCTCGTCGAGGCCGCGGGCCAGCTCGTCCACCTCCTCGCGCGTGTTGTAGAGGGCGAAGCTGGCGCGAACGGTCGCCGCCACCTTGAGCCGGCGCATCAGCGGCTGGCAACAGTGATGCCCGGCGCGCACCGCCATCCCGTTGCGGTCGAGGATGGTGCCGATGTCGTGGGGATGGACCCCGCGCAGGTTGAAGCTGAGAACCCCCGAACGATCCCCATCGGGGGGTCCGTAGACGGTGACATCGTCGGCCTCGCCGACGACCTCGTAGGCGTAGTGCGTCAGCAGCTCCTCGTGGGCCTGGACCGCGGGCATCCCCACCTCCTCCAGGTAGGTGATCGCGGCGGTGAGCCCGGCCGCTCCGGCGATGTCCGGGGTGCCAGCCTCGAACTTGTGCGGGATCGTGTTCCAGGTGGTGCACTCCGGGGTCACCAGCTCGATCATGCTCCCACCGCCGAGGAATGGCGGCATCGCCTCCAGCAGCTCCGGCCGTCCCCAGAGCACCCCGATGCCGGTGGGAGCGAGCATCTTGTGCCCGGAGAAGGCGTAGAAGTCCACCTCCAGCTGGGCCAGGCTCAGGGGAAGCCGCGGCACCGCCTGGGCCCCGTCGACGCATACGACGATGCCCTGGCGGTGGGCCATGCGCGTGAGCGAGGCGATGTCGTTGACCGTCCCCAGCACGTTGCTGACGTGGCTGACCGCGAACAGTCGGGTGGGCGGCTCCAGCAGGCGTGTGAGCGCCTCGATGTCGAGCCGGCCATCGTCGCCGAGCGGGGCCACCGCCAGCTCGACACCGGTTCGGTCGCGGAGCATCTGCCAGGGGACGAAGTTGGAGTGATGCTCCATCTCCGTCACCACGATCCGGTCGCCGGAGCCAAGGGTCGGCTCGGCGAAGGCGCGGGCGACCAGATTCAGCCCCTCGGTGGTGTTGCGGACGAAGATCACCCCTCGGGGGTCGGCGTCCACGAACCGGGCGACCCGCAGGCGCGCCTCCTCGAAGGTGTCGGTGGCACGCTCAGCCAGAGCGTGCACCCCCCGGTGGACGTTGGCGTTGGCGGTCCGGTAGTAGTCGACGACGGCGTCGAGCACGGCCTGGGGCTTTTGCGAGGTGGCGGCGCTGTCGAGATAGACCAAGGGATGGCCATTGACCCGCTCGGCCAGGATGGGGAAGTCCTCCCGTAGCCGGTTGGGATCGAGCACCGCCATCGTCATTCCGGCTCCGCGCTGAGCTGAACGAAGAGGGCGCCGTCCTTGACCAGGATCGCGTGGGTACGGACCGGGTCCACCGCCGGCAGACAGAGCGGCACACCCGTGCGCAGGTCGAACTGGGAGCCGTGGAGCGGGCACTCGATGGCGCAGGCCTGAAGATCGAGCTCGCCATCCGAGAGCGAGGCGAGGGCATGGCTGCAGGTGTCGTCGAGGGCGAAGTAGCGGCCGGCCACGTTGAAGACGGCGACCGGACTGTCGCCGATCTCGACCCGGGCAGCGTGGCCGGACGGGATCGCCGCTACCTCACAGACCCGGATGAACTCACTCATCGCGACGGCTGGCCAACCCGCCGGCGGCGTCTGACGCCGCTGGGGCCAGCCACTCCCAGGCGGCCTGCCGAAGTCCCTCCAGCGGAAGCCGGTCGACCACGTCGGCGAGGAAGCCGGTGACGATCAGGTCGCGTGCCGCCAACGGCTCGATCCCGCGCGACTGGCAGTAGAAGAGCTGGTCGCGGTCGACCGGTCCGGCGGTGGCGCCGTGGGTGCAGCGCACGTCGTTGGCGAGGATCTCCAAGGTGGGGTTGCTGTCGGCCTTCGCGGTTGGGCTGAGCAGCAGGTTGCGGTTCTGGACGTACGCGTTGGTTTTCTGGGCGGCCGGAGCGACCTGGATCAGGCCGGCATACACCGAGCGGGCGCGGCCCCGCATCACGGTGCGATGGAGACAGTCGCTGGTGGTGGCGGGAGCCTGGTGCGCCTGGGTGGTCTGGAGGTCGATGTGTTGGGTCCCCCCCGCCGCCGCGCACCCGCTCAGCCGGGCGCTCGCCCCCGGGCCCTGCAGCGCGACCTCGAGCGCAACCTTGCTCCAGGCGCCGCCGACCAGGATCCACCCCGCCTCGTAGGTCGCGTCGCGATCGAGCTCGGCCCGGATGCTGGCGAGCAGGACGCCCCCCGGCCCGAGTCGCTGGACCAGCACGTGGCGACAGCGCGCTCCCGCTCCCAGCACCAGCTCGGTCACCGGTGCCACCAGCGCCGCACCCGGCTCCGGCGGGCTCAGCCACTCTTCGATCACCGTGCACTCGGCGCCTTCCCCCAGCAGCACGACGGTCCGGGGCCAGGCCACCTGGCCGGGCTCCACCCCGTGGACCAGGTGGACCGTCGCCGGCGGGTCGCCGCGCCGCACCTCGATCAGGGTGGCCGAAGCGAAACGGGCGGTGTTGTGGGCCACCACCGCACCGGTTCGGGGGGGTAGGACCGTGCCCAGGCGGGCGAGCGCGCCCCCAGCGCGCGGCAGCGCCACGGCCACCGGCCCAGCCCCCGGTCGGGGCCGAGCCCCGGGACCGCACCCGCGGTAGCCAGCGGCGTCATCCACCAGGATCACCTCGGCCTGCGAAATCGCCGGAGCCCCGGCGGACGCCTCGGCTAGATAGCCGGGAGGATCCGCCCCCGGACCCAGGCGATCGACCTCACCGGGGTCGCGCGGCACCGGCTGGGCGAAACGGGCAGGGTCGAGCCGGTCGATCTGAGCGGTGCGGCGCCACTCCTCGTCGCGCGAGCTGGAGGGCCAGGCAAGCACCCGGGAGGCGACCGCCCCGGCCTCCCGCAGTGCGCGCAGGGACGGCGGCTCGTCCCAGGGCGGGCGCAGCGGCTCGACCGCAGATGGGGGGCTGGATGGCGCGATCGTGGTCACGGCCGATGGGGTCGGCGGGTCGGGTGATGGCCGCAGGCCCGCCCGGGGCGGGCGCTGGCCACCCTCGGACCGGGCGCGGGGCCGGGGCCCCAGCCTCAGCCGACGCTTCCCTCCATCTGGAGGGCGATGAGCCGGTTGAGCTCGACGGCGTACTCCATCGGGAGTTCTTTGGTGAAGGGCTCGATGAAGCCGTTCACCACCATTGCGGTGGCCTCCTGCTCGGAGATGCCACGAGACTGGAGGTAGAAGAGCTGCTCGTCACCGACCTTGCTGACCGTCGCCTCATGGCCGATCTCGACGTCGTCAGCCTCGATGTCCATGTACGGGTACGTGTCACTGCGCGCCCGCTCGTCGAGCAGCAGGGCATCGCAGCGGACGTTGCTGCGCACCCCCGTCGCCTTCGGGTGGACTTTAAGGTGGCCCCGGTAGCTGGTGCGGCCGGTGCCCTTGCTGACCGACTTGCTGACGATCGTGCTGGTTGTGTTGGGGGCAACGTGGATGCACTTACCCCCGGCGTCCTGGTGCTGTCCGTCCCCAGCGAACGCCACCGAGAGGATCTCGCCGTGGGCGCCCTCACCCATGAGGTAGATCGAGGGGTACTTGGCGGTCACCTTGCTGCCGAGGTTTCCGTCCACCCACTGCACCGTTGCCCCCGCCCTCGCGATCGCCCGCTTGGTGACCAGATTGTAGACGTTGGTGGACCAGTTCTGGATGGTGGTGTAGCGCACGTGGGCGCCGGGCTGGGCGATGATCTCCACCACCGCGCTGTGGAGCGAGTCCTTGCTGTAGGTGGGAGCGGTGCAGCCCTCGACGTAGTGGACGAAGCTGCCCTCCTCGGCGATGATGAGGGTGCGCTCGAACTGCCCCATGCTCTCGCTGTTGATGCGGAAGTAGGCCTGCAGCGGGATCTCTACTCGGACCCCCTTGGGCACGTAGACAAAGGACCCGCCCGACCACACCGCGCTGTTGAGCGCGGCGAATTTGTTGTCATTGGGGGGCACCACCGTCCCGAAGTACTTCCGGAAGATCTCGGAGTGCTCGCGCAGGCCGGTATCGCAGTCGCAGAAGATGACGCCCTGCTTCTCCAGGTCCTTGTTGATGGAGTGGTAGACGACCTCCGATTCGTACTGGGCCGACACGCCGGCGAGGTACTTGCGCTCGGCCTCGGGGATCCCGAGGCGGTCGAAGGTCTGCTTGATCGCCACCGGGACCTCGTCCCAGGTCCGACCCTGCTCCTCGGCGGGGCGGACGTAGTAGTAGATGTCCTCGAAATCGAGGCCACTCAGGTCAGCTCCCCAGGTGGGAAGCGCACGCCGCCGGAAGTGCTCCAGCGACTTCTGTCGGAAGGCGAGCATCCAGGCCGGCTCGGCCTTGCGCCGGGAGATGTCGGCCACCACTTGGGCGGAGAGGCCCTTCTCCGCCCGGAAGACGAACTCGTCGCCATCGTTGAATCCGAACTGGTAGTCCTTGGTCAGGTCCTTGGCGGCAACGGCCATAGTGTCCTCCGCCTCACTAACGGCCCCGAAGACGGGGCGATGGAAATCCGACTGCCTGGGTGGTATTTTACGCGCGGAGCGGCCCCCCCGTCTCGGCGCTGGCGGGGCCGCCCCCGGCCCCGGTGCCCGTGGGCTCGATCCCCGCTGCCCGCAGCAGGGTGTCGTACCCCTCGCGCTCGATCCGGTCCACCAGCTCGCGGCCGCCGGAGGCGATCACCCGGCCAGCCGCCATCACGTGGACCCGGTCCGGGGTGACGTAGTCGAGGATGCGCTGATAGTGGGTGATGATCAGCACCCCCATGTCCGCGCCGCGGACCCGGTTGACCCCCTCAGCAACGGTCCGCAGGGCATCGACATCGAGGCCGCTGTCGGTCTCATCCAGGATCGCGAGCGCGGGCCGCAGCACCGCCAGCTGGACGATCTCCATGCGCTTCTTCTCGCCCCCGGAGAACCCGTCATTGATGTAGCGGGACAGGAAGGACTCCTCCATCTTGAGTGCCCCGATCTCGCGGCGAAGGGTGCCGAGGAGCTCCCGGGCGGTGAGCTGCCGTCCCTGGGCCTTGAGCGCGGCGCGCAGGAAGTTGACCACCGATACCCCCGGGATCGCAGTTGGATACTGCAGGGAGAGAAAGAGACCGCGACGGGCCCGCTCGTCGGGGGTGAGTCCCAGCAGGCTCGCCCCGCCCCACCGGCAGTCGCCGCCCCGGACGATGTACTTGGGATGTCCCAGGATCGTGTAGGCGAGGGTCGACTTGCCCGACCCGTTCGGTCCCATGAGCGCATGCACCTCGCCCCGCGGGACCACCAGATCGACCCCGTCGAGGATCCGCTTGCCCTCGACCTCGACCACCAGACCCTCGATCTCCAAGAGCTCCGTGGCCACCTCGGTCAGCGTGTCGGGCATGCCAGCACCTCCGCGGTCGGGCGGCTGGACCCGGCAGCCCGGGCGGACGCCACCGGCACCGGGATCACCGGCGGGATGGGATGGGGAGAGTCGCCCGTCCCCTGAGCCGGTGGCGCAGCGGGGGACTCGGCAAGCAGGTCGGCGAGAGTCGTGCCGCCGAGGACGGAGTTGACCGCGGACTGGAGCCGCCCCCAGAGCCCCCGGGACAGGCAGGCCGGCTCGCGCACGCAGGCTCCCGGCCGGTAGTGCTCGGCGAGACACTCGACCGGCACGACCGGCCCCTCGAGCAGCTCCACCACCTCCAAGACGGTGACCGCGGCCGGGTTGCGGGTCAGCCGATAGCCCCCATGCAGCCCGCGCGTCCCCTCCACCAGCCCGCCTCGTCGGAGGGGTGCGACCAGCTGCTCGAGGTAGGCGGGCGGAAGATGCTCGGTCCGGGCGATCGCGCTGAGGCTGAGAGGACCACCTCCCGCGTGCTTGGCCAGCTCGGTCATCATCCGCAGTCCGTAATGCGCCCGGGTCGAGATCCGCATCGCCAGCGACGGGGGGGGAGCAAATCCGAGTGCCACGCTGTCATTTTACGGCCTGACCCACCGGCGGTGCGCGCCAGACGGTCCAGCCCGGCCGGATCGGCGGTACGGTGGGGCCCACTGATCCCCCCATGCCTGCTCCCTCCCCTCGACCCGCCACCCTCCCGGGCGTCCTGCGCGCCGCCGGGCCGGCCCTCGCGGCGGGGCTCGGCCTCGCGGCCGGCTTTGCGATTCTGGCTGTCCTGCCGGTGGGGACGGTCAGCAGCCTCGCCTGGTGGGTCCCGACCACCGTCACAGTGGCGACCGCGGGGGCGGTGGTCGGCGGCGTCGTCAGTCTGGAACGGGGGCGCGCACCCGATGGGGACTGGGCGCAGTTCCTCGGGGGGGCCCTTCTCACCGTCGCGGTCCTCCTGGGCGCGGCCGCGCTGGCGACCCCGGGCGTGCTCGGCCGACGCGGGCTGGGGTCCGACCCGTCATCGGCAGGGGCCTGGCTCGTCCTCCTGGCGCTCACCACCCTGGCGGTCGCGGTGGCAGCCACCCCGCCCGCGGACCCCGACGGCAGGCTCCGAGGGGAGAGGTTCCGTCGTGCGCCGCTGGCCGCCGGCGGCCTCGCCGTCCTCACCGGCCTGGTGCTGGTGGCCGCCGTGCTCGTCTTCACCCCCCTGCTCCCCGAGCTGGGATCGCTCCGCCATCCCACGGTGGCGGGTCGGGTGCTCGAGGTGGTCCCTCTGGTGGCGATGGAGTTCCCGCTGGTCGCCTGGACGCGGCTGCGCTGGCGGCACCCAGCCGACCCGCTCGCGCCGTGGGTCCAGACCTTCTGCGTCATCCTCCTGGCCGCGCCCGCCTGCCTGCTGTTCGCGCCGCCGCGGGGCCCGGCCTGGTATGCGGGCTGGGCCGCCATCCCGATCTCGCTGGAGGTGCTCCTGATCGGCCTGGTCTTCCTTACCCGCACCGAGGGCGAGCGCCGCCGCCAGGGGACCGAGCGGATCCGGCGGATCACCACCGCCCTGCGCACCGCGGGCGACCTCGACGGCCTCCTCGACGAGGTGGCCACGGCGGCTCGCGACCTCACCGAGGCCGACGCGGCGGGGATCGCCTGGCGGGGCGAGTCCGAGCCGGCGACTCGATTGCGCGCCGTGGTCACCGCGACCCCGGCCCGGGCCATCCCGCTTCTGGAGGCGGCGATGCGGGCCGCACCCCAGGCGATCGTGGGGGGCGAGCCAGCCACGGTAGCGTCGGTTCGGGCGCCTGAGGCGGGCAGCGACTCTGTCAGCATCCTGCCCTTCCACGTTGTCGGGCACGCCAACGCGGCGCTCCTGGTCCTCCATGGAGGCCGGCCCGAGCTCAGCAGCGAGGCCCAGGAAACCCTGAAGGCGCTCGCCGCCTTTGCCGCCCTGGCGACCCAGCAGGCGTGCCTGCTGGGTGAGCTGCGCGGGACGCTCGCGGCCCTCGACGAGGCGGTGATCGTGTGTGACGCGCGCGGCCGGGTCACCAGCGTCAACGCCCGCGGCGCCGCGCTGCTGCCCGGGTGCCGGCCCGGCCTCGACCTCGCCTCGTACCTTGGGACCCTGGACTGGCGCGACGATCACGACCGTCCGGTGGCGGCGGCCGGGCTGCCCGCGGTGCTCACGGGCCGCCCCCTAGGGCCGGTGGGGTCGCCCGCCCCGAGCGCCGAGGTGCGGCTCGTGGGCCAGCAGACGGACCGGGTGCTGGCGATGGAGGCGCGCCCCCTTCCGGGCGACCTGGGCGGGACGGTGGCGGTCTTCCGGGACGTCACCCAGCAGCGCGAGCTGGACCGGATGAAGGACGACTTCGTGTCCACCGTGTCCCACGAGCTGCGCACACCGCTCACCAGCATCTGCGGGGCCACGGCCCTGCTCCGCTCGGGCACGATCCCCGTCCCCGAGAGCCGCCAGCTCCTGCGCATCATCGACGACGAGGCGAATCGATTGCACTTCCTGGTCGAGGACCTGCTCGCCCTCTCCCGGATCGATGACGAGTCCACCGAGATCCGGGTCGCGCCGGTGCGGGTACGCCCCCTCCTCGACGAGGTGGTCGACGCCGCCCGGGCCGGTGAGCACCACCCGATCACGATCGCCGTCAGCGACACCTGTGCCTTGATCCCCGTCGACGCCGACCGCCTCCGCCAGGTGCTGGTGCAGCTGGTCGGCAACGCCGTCAAGTTCTCGCCGAGCTCCTCGCCCATCGCGCTCCGCGCCTGGCGCGCCGGTGACAACGCCGTCTTCGAGGTCGAGGACCAGGGCGTCGGCATCCCCGGCGCCGAGCGCGAGGCCATCTTCCAACGATTCCGGCGGGGCCCGGTAGCGGGGTCGGTGCGGGGCGCGGGCACCGGGATCGGGCTCACGGTGGTGCGCGGGCTGGTCGGCGCGATGGGCGGCGAGGTGTCGGTGCGTGCGGGGGCCGGCGGCAACGGATCGATCTTCCGGGCGGTGCTCCCGCTCTCGGCCGGCGTGCCCGCGCCGCCCGGGATCGCCGAGCCCGGTGGGGTCCGCCTCGGCTGATTCCCCCCTGGCGGGGAGAGGCAGTCCGGGGCTCGCCCGAGGGACCACCCGCCAGGGCTGCGTGCTCCCCTCCTGCCCCCAGCGCACCTGGCGCGGCGACGCTGGCTGCATGAAGGGAGCAGCTCGAGGCGACGCGATCGGCCCGGAGCGGGGGAGATGGCTCGAGCGGGCGACCATTAGCCGGCAGGGTCGCGGGCTCCCCGCGCCCGTGACGGTCGGCCGACATCGGTCGGCTGACCGTCGGGTCAGGCTCCGAGCGAGCGATCCGCCCCTGGGAGAGTGAGATGCCTACCTACGACTTTCAGGACCGCTCGGCGATCGTGACCGGGGCCGCCTCGGGAATCGGGCGCGCCTGCGCCCACGCGCTCGCCGCCGGGGGGGCAGGGGTGCTGATCGCGGACCTCGACCGCGCCGGCACCGACCAGGTGGTGCGGGAGATCGCAGAACTCGGCGGCACCGCCCGCGGCGTCGTCGTCGACGTCACCGACCCCGCCGCGGTCGCCTCCATGGTGGCAGCGGCTCGGGAGCTGGGGCGGGTGGCGATCGCGGTCAACAACGCCGGGATCGCCGGTGACCAGGCCCCCGTCGCCAGCTACGCCATCGACGCCTGGCGCCACATCATGGCGGTGAACCTCGACAGCGTCTTCTATTGCATGCGCGAGGAGATTCCCGCCATGATCGATGGCGGCGGCGGGTCGATCATCAACATGTCCTCGATCCTCGGAAGTGTCGGGTTCGCGAATGCACCGGGCTATGTCAGCGCCAAGCACGGGCTGCTCGGGCTGACCCAGACCGCCGCGCTCGAGTACGCCTCCCAGGGGGTGCGGGTCAACGCAGTCGGCCCCGGATTCATCGCGACGCCGCTGCTCCGCCCGCTCGATCGACCCACCCTGGAGGTCCTCAGCGCCAAGCACCCGCTGGGGCGGATGGGCCGACCCGAGGAGGTCGCGGCCGTGGTCGCCTTCCTCGCTAGTGACGATGCCTCCTTCGTCACCGGCAGCCACTACCTGGTCGACGGCGGCTACACCGCCCAGTAGCCCACGGGGAGACCGCGCCGGCGCGGCCTCCAGCGCTGCGGAACGTGCTCTGGAATTCGGCGCGACCGCCACCACTTCCGGGTTTGGTGCTAGTGACGTGAGCCGTCTCACAAATGCCGCCAGCGTGGCATTCACACCACCGTGCACCCTTTGTGGCCGATTAGCACCACTGGCCACAGCTGGGGAAGTGGCCCAATCCGCGCATCACCTCAACCCGGGTGCTCGATGCCCCTGTGCTGCTGACTTCGCAAGTGATCCAATGATCTCACGGGGTGGTGATCTGTGTCGGGCCGCTCAACTCATCTTGTGCCTACGGGCGCGGAGCTCAAAGATGCCCTGCTCCGAGCGTGATTCGATTGCTCCCCTATGCCCTAGACGATCCTGCCGTCCTCCAACCCGCACGCAGACGCACTGTGGAAGTCGGGCACAGGCTCCTCGAGAATGATGCCGGTGGTGGCTTCCCCTGGCACCACCCGGGAGCCTTCGTGGATGCGAGGGGGTGTTTGTGCGTGGAGGTCGGGGGTTGTGTGCGCTCTCTGGAATGAACTGGCCAACGGATGCCCTGACTGCTTCCTCTCCCGGGGCGAAGACATGGCCCGCATCGCTCGGGACTGTGGTGTCTGCGCTCACGCAGCCAACCGCCCGGTCCAGGTCCCTTGCATTGGCTGCGTCGACCAATGCCCCGGTGACCTATACCGGGTCCATAGGCGCTTGCTTCTCACAACGTCGCGGCGGCTCGACCACCCTGTTCTCCGCCTCACTGCGGCCGAATCAGCTCGAACCAGAGACGCAACCGCTAGAGACCGCTCGCCTCTCGGGCGGCTGGTGTGGCTTGAGACAGTGCGAGTAGGGCACACCACCACCCGTGAGGAGAATCGGTGGCCAATGCGAGCTGCTTCTGAGTGATGAACATGGCCCAAGTCCTGCCGATGTAGTCGGCCATGGCAGTCGTGGCCACGTGCAAAGGGAGGTCTGGCGAGGTTTGCCATCTCATCTGCGAGACGGCACGGATCACCCCGCCCCACATGCCAGCGCTATCCGCCTGAGGTGACGGGCAGCCAGCAGGATCTGGCTGCCCGTCCCGGCTGAGCCGCAGAGGTGCCGGCGAAGCGGAAGCCCGCGCGGAGCCGATCGTCGCGAAGTGGTTGGCGCTCTCTCATATCGGCTTCGAACAGGTTGCTCTTGGCGCAACTGCCAACTGACTGCGCTGCCTGCGAAGTCGCGTGCGGATAGGTGCCGCGCCGGCGCGATGACGGCACCATCGCCCGTATTCACGATACCCTCCGCGAAGAGGTCTGGCAAAGCGAAGGGCGAGGCGGCTCGCCTTCTGCGGGCATCGTTGCTCCCCTTTGCCTGTGTGGCGCCGACACCGTGGGGAGAGCCACGCGGGGGAACGCTGCGGGCCAGAAGGTCTGGTGCCCGCAAACACCATCTCGCTGCGCACACCCGCGGCCTACTCCTGGCAGCGGTGCTCACGGGTGGCAACTTTCCGGATAGACAGGGTGGATCGCAAGTGCCCCGCCTCGTGCGCAAAATGGTTTCCCGGCACGAAGTTGATATCGGCTGATGGTGGATGCGCAGATCGACCGGTGACATGGGCACGACGGATGGTCTTGATCGCGCTGGTGATTGCCATGAGACACACGGCTCGTCGAGTCGCTGTCCTCCCGCGCGGATGGGTCGTGGAGAGAACCTTTGCTTGGCTGCTGAGATGCCGGCGGCAGGGTTGGGACCACGAAGCCCCGCCGGAGATCACAGAAGCATCTGTCCACCTGGCCATGATCGGCATCCTGGTTCGCCGCTTCGCGCCCCCTAGAGGCCGACCACGCTGGGCTTCACCCCAATTCGGAGTGGCTGCTGCATGCCGTCCCCAACACGTGCTCAGTCGGTGCGGGCCACCGCGTTGAGTCGGACGTAGTCCACCACCCGGGACGGCAGCCGAGCCACCACCGCGTCCAGGTACCCGGGCCGGCGGCGCGCGGGGAGCCGGTCCAGGTGCGCGCCGAGCACGACGGCGGCGAGGTATGCACGCAGCGCGGCGGGATCCGCAAGCACGACCGGGTCGTCTTCGAGCCAGGCGACGGGATCGGCGAATCCGGCTCGCCGCAGCGCCGCGCAGGTGGCGTCGGCGGTGGGAAAGTTCCAGGGGCCCGGCCAAGTCTCGCCCGCGTCGGCGAGCGCGGCGAGCACCCCCCGGATGTTCCCGCTGCCGCCCCACTGCGCCACCAGCTGGCCGTGGGGGCGCAGGACCGCCCGCAGGTTCGCGAAGAGCCGGTCGTGGTCGGCGATCCAGTGAAAGGTCGCGGTCGACACCACCGCGTCGACCGGGCCGACCGCCGGCAGGGGCTCCGCCAGGTCGTGGCGGATGAACACAACCCGCGCTCGCGCCCCCGCGAGCCGCGAGCGCGCGGCTGCCAGCATCGTCCGCGACGCGTCCACCGCGACCACCCGTCCCCGCGGCACCCGCGTCAGCAGGAGTGCGGTGACCCGGCCGGTGCCGCACCCCGCGTCGAGCACGGTGGCGTCGGGAGGCACCGACAGGCGCTCGAGCACCGAGGCTCCCCAGCGTAGGTGCGGTAGCGCCAGACGGTCATAGGCGGCGGCGTCCCATTCACGCGGGGGGTGGGCCGCAGGCGGGACCGGCCCCCGTCCCGAGCGGGCCTCCCGACCTAGTGTGTCATCCGTGCCCATTTGGTCACGGTACCCGAGCCGAACTCCGCTCGGCATCTCGGCCGACCAGCTGGGGCGCGCGATCGGTGCCTCGGGAAGCGAGGCGGCCGCCCGCACCGAGGAGATCACTCGCCCAGTCCGGGGGAGATTCGCCGCGCCGGTGCGGTCTCCTCCTGACAGCATGGGCTGAGAGACCGGGTGGTCGCCCAGGCCGGTGATGGCGGCACCGCTGACATCGGCTTCGGGTGCCTTTGGGGGATGTTCGAGCGCAATGACGACGTCCTGTTCGTCTGCTACGACAACCAGGCCTACATGAACACGGGTGTCCAGCACTCCGGCTCGACCCCGTCGGCGGCCCGCACCGCGACCACCGAGGTGGTCGGCGCCGATCCCGGTAGCGGCTTCGGACAGGGCAAGAAGCTGCCGCTCCTGGCGATGGCGCACGAGATCCCGTGCGTCGCCACCAGCACCGTCGCCCAGCTCCACGACCTGGAGGAAACGGTGGAGCGCGCGCTCGGGATGCGGGGGGCCCGCTATCTGCACGTTCTGGCGCCCTGCCCGCTGGGGCGGGAGAGCGACCCCAGTCAGACCATCAGGCTGGCCCGCCTGGCGCAGGAGGCCGGCCTCTTCCCGGTCTTCGAGAGGGAGCAGGGTCGGGTGACCGGGGTCTCGCCGATCCGCAGCCGGCAGCCAGTCGAGGCGTACCTGGCGCTGCAGCGTCGCTACCGCCACCTCTTCGACGCCGAGGGGCGGGTCGCTCGCCCCGAGATCGTCTCCGCCCTGCAAGCGGGCGCGGATCGCAACATCGAGGGCTTCGGCCTGCTGGCTCACGCCCGTGCCGCCTCCGGCGCCGGGTCCTGATGGAGGCGCCGGAGGCGATCACGCTGCGAGCCGGCTCCAGCCTCGCCAACCGGACCGGCTCCCGGCGGGTGGAGCGGTGCGTGTACGTCGACCGGATCCCCCCCTGCAACGACGCCTGCCCCGCCGGCGAGGACCTCCAGCAGGGGCTGTCCCACGCCGAGGAGGGTGCCTACCAGCAAGCCTGGCGCCAGCTGATGCGCGACAACCCGCTGCCGGCGGTGATGGGGCGGGTCTGCTACCGCCCCTGCGAGACCGCATACAACCGGGCCACGCTCGACGAGGCGGTCGGGAGCACTGCGGTGGAGCGGTTCCTCGGGGACCACGTCAGCGCCAAGGGGTAGTGGGCCGACCCGGCAGCGCCCGACTCCGGTCGGCGCGTCCTGGTGGTGGGCGCCGGCCCCGCGGGCCTCGCGGCGGCCTACCCCCTGCGCCGACTCGGGCACGTGGTGACCCTGGACGAAGCCCAGTCCGAGCCGGGGGGCATGATGCGCTTCGGGATTCCCGCCTACCGTCTGCCCCGGGCGGTGCTCGACGCCGAGGTTGCCCGCATCCTCGCCCGGAGGGTAGACCTGAGGCTCGGGCGGGCTGTCACCGACGTCCCCGCAGCGATCGTCGAGGGGGATTCGACGCGGCCGTCCTGGCGGTCGGCGCGCAGATCGGGCGCAATGCCTAGATCCCCGCCGCTGACGGCGCCCGCAATCCCGATGCGCTCTCGATGCTCCAGAGCGCGGCAGCGGACCAGCCCCCCCAGCTGGGTCGCCGCGTGGTGGTGGTCGGAGGCGGCAACACCGCGATGAACGCCGCCCGCACCGCCCGCCGACTCGGCGCCACCGGCGCGATCGTGGTCTACCGGCGCACCCGCGAGCGAATGCCGGCCCACGACGTCGAGGTCGAGCAGGTGGTCACCGAGGGGGGCGCCCTGCGCTGGCTCGCCACCGTCGCGCGTGCCGACCGCGTCCGACTGGTGCTGGAGCGGATGGCGCTCGACGCGGGGGGCGTCCCGCAGCCGACCGGAGCGCTCGAGGAACTGGACGCCGGCACGGTCGTCCTCGCGCTGGGCCAGGCGGCCGACCTCGCGCTGCTCGACACGATGTCCGACATGGAGACGGGCCATCGCGGCGTGTTCGCCGGCGGCGACATGGTCAAAGGAGAGCGCACCGTCACGGTCGCGGCCGGTCACGCCAGGCGGGCCGCCCGCGCCATCGACCGGTGGCTGCGCGGCGAGCGCCCGGCCCGAGCGCCGCGGCACGCGCTGGCGACCGCGGACCGGCTCAACACCTGGTACTCCAGCGACGCGCCCCGAAGCCTCCAGCCGCAGCTCGAGCCAGCCCGTCGCCAGCACCCCTTCGACGAGGAGATCGGCGGCCTGGATGACTCCCGGGCGCTCTTCGAGGCGGGGCGCTGCCGCTCCTGCGGGAAGTGCTTCGAGTGCGACAACTGCCTCGGTGTGGGCCCCGACAGCGCGGTCCGCAAGCTGGGGCCCGTGCTCCGCTACGCCTTCGGCTACGACTACTGCACGGGCTGCGGGATCTGTGTCGTCGAGTGTCCCTGCGGGGCTATCGAGCTGGAGCCGGAGCGCGTCTGACCCCGGGGTCGAGACGGCCCGACGACGCCGGGCCGGAGCCGGGGGGCCGCCCGCAGCTGGCGCACGGCCCCGACGATGGAGGTGGCTGCCCGCTCGATCTCAGCCGCGTCCGTGCCGCGCCCGGTGGTGCAGCGCAGCCCCCCCGCAGCCAGCTCGGAGGTCATCCCCAGGGCGGTCAGGACGTGCGACGGGTGGACCGCGCCCGAGGTGCAGGCGGAGCCCGCCGACGCACAGATCCCGTCCCGGTCGAGACGGATCAGCAGCAGGTCGCCGGCAACCTCCGGGAAGGCGAAGGTCGCGAAGCCGGCGAGCCGCCGCTCCCCGGGCGCACCGGTGAGAACGACGTCAGGGACCGCCGCCCGGATCAGCTCGCCCAGCCGGTGGGCCAGACGCCGCTGCCGCGGCATCTCGGTCTCCCGCTCCGCCTCCGCCAGCTCGGCCGCCACCCCGAAGCCGCAGATGCCGGCGACGTTCTCGGTGCCGGCCCGGTAGCCGCGCTCCTGCAACCCGCCGGTGATCTGGGGGATCAGCTGGGTGCCGGGCCGGATCCAGAGCGCGCCCACGCCCTTGGGGCCGTACGCCTTGTGCGCCGAGAGCGAGACCATATCGACGTCGAGGGCGTCGACATCTACCTCGAGGCGGCCTAGGGCCTGGACCGCATCGCAGTGGACGAGAGCCGCACTGTGGGAGCGCACCACCTGTGCCAGCTCGGCGACCGGTTGGATCGTGCCCACCTCGTTGTTGGCGAGCATGATCGAGACCAGCTGCGTCTCCGGGCGCAGCGCCGCAGCCAGTCGCTCGGGGTCCACCCGCCCCCAGTGGTCCACCGGCAGCACCGTCACCGCCCAGCCGGTCGCCGCCAGCGCGGTCGCGGTCTGCAGGACCGCCTCGTGCTCGACCTGGGTGACCACCAGGTGCTGGGGACGACCAACCGAGGCGGCCACCCCGCGAAGCGCCAGGTTGTCCGCCTCGCTGCCCCCGCTGGTGAAGACGACGCCCCCCGGCGCGCCGCGGAGGACCGCGCCGAGACGGTCCCGGGCATCGTCGAGCCGGGCCCGGGCAGCGCGCCCGGCCGCGTGCATGCTGGAGGGGTTGCCCTGAGCGTGGTCGAGGGCGTCGTCCATGGCGAGCCGCACCTCGCTGCGGACCCGGGTGGTGGCGGCGTGGTCGAGGTAGACGGGCGCCCGACCATCGCGGGCGCAGGCCACGGCGTCCAGCCCGGGAACGACCACCGCCCCGGGCTAGTGGGCTGTCTCGGGCGCCGCCTCAGGGACCGGGGCGGGCCAGAGCGCGGTCAGAGCTCCGGAGAAGTCGGCGAGGTGAAGGTGGAGGTCGAGCAGCTCGTCGGCGGTGATCGGTGGCATCGCCGGCTCCGAGGGCGGGCGGGGGGCGCGGCTGGCGCGGCGCCCCGGGGCCGACGCCCGCGGTGAACGCCCCCCCGCCGCGATCGCCTCGGCGGTCCCGGCGTCACCTTGGAGCTGGAGCTGAACCAGCAGGCTGAGGTCGCAGCGGCGGCAGGTGACCTGCACGGTGTAGACGGGTCCCCGCTGCTGGAGGATCCTCACACCACAGTCGGCCAGCGAGTAGCGGCAGCGGGGACAGGTGAAGTCTCCGGCACGCTGGCGCAGAAAGGGCAGGATATCCATGGGCAGGGGCTGAGGCCGAGTATACGCGAGGTCGCGGCGGGATCTCGGCTCCGCCCGACGCCACCACAGGGCGCTCCGCCACCATCCGGTGGCAGCACGCCCCCGCCGCCGCCTCAGCTCGCCCCCGTCCGCTGGCACAGGCGCTGGATCACCGCGTCGGTGACCTCGGTGGTGAGCGCGCTCCCGCCCAGGTCGGCGGTGCGCACGCCGGCGCCGACCACCTCCAAGGTGGCCGCGCGCACCGCCGTGCCGGCCCGCCGCGCGGCCGGCTCCGGCAGCATCTCGAGGACGGCGGCAGCGGCCAGGATCATCGCCATCGGGTTGGCGACGTTGCGCCCCTGGAGCTGGGGCGCGGTCCCGTGGGGAGCCTCCGCCATCACCACCTGGGGACGATCGCCGTCGCCGAAGCCGATCACCAGCGACTCGCTCCCCGCCAGCGAACCGTAGAGCGCGAGCACGAGGTCGGAGAGGATGTCACCATCACGGTTGAGGGCGGGCAGCACCAGGGCATCGTCGCGGGTGAGCACCAATGCCACCACCGCGTCGATGAGCTGCGGCTCGTAGCGGACGGCCGGATGCGCCCGGGCGGCCGCGTCCAGCTCCTCTTTGAACATCCCCTCGTACACCGGCGAGACGGTGTACTTGGGCCCGCCGAACACGGTCGCGCCGGTGCGCTGGGCATGCGCGAAGGTGTAGCCGGCGACGCGGCGGCAGAGGTGCCGCGTGATCCGGGTGGTGCGCAGGGCGAGCTCGTCGTCGCCCGCGCCCTCGCGCCACTCGCGCGCGCCGTAGGCGTCGCCCACCGCCATCCGCACGACCGTGATGGGGGCGTGGACGCCGCCCAGCGGCAGCACTCCGGGGATGCGCCGGCCGGTGCGCACGATCACGTCCCCGCCGATCTCGGCGCGCAGGATCGCATTGGGGCTGCCCACGTCGTCGGGCCCCTCCGGCGTGACCGTGGCGGCCTTCAGCCCGAACCCACTCTGGCGCAGATGGCGCGCGGCCGCGTGCACCACCTGGTTGCGGGTGCGTCGCCGCTCGGCGACGCTGCAGTCGAACGACTCCAGCCGCAGCTCCACCCCCAGCACCCTGGGATCGAGGACGCGGAGCGCCTCCTGCAGCAGCTCCTCGCCGGTCTGATCGCCGTGGAGAACGGTGAGCACCGGCGCGGGTCCGGCCACGCGCTACTCCGCCGAGAGCCGGCGGAAGGCCTCGGCGAAGGCCACCCCGCTCGGTCGTCCGGCGTCCTGCATCCGCTGGCGGACGCGCTCGGCGACGCGGTCGGGCTCGGCCCCCATCTGGCTGCGGTGCTGCATCAGGGCCTCGATCTTGCGGTCCACGAACCCGCTGACGTCCTCGGCATGGTTGGGTTGGTCGGTGCCGGTGACCCAGACCTCGCGGACCACGTGGGGGCCGAGTCCCTCGGCCAGCAGATCGGGGAACGCCAGCGGGTTGCGCGCGGTGGGATAGACTGCCTCCATCGCGGCCTGGCCGGCGGCGAGATGGTCGGGGTGGTTGCCATACACGTTGGAGTAGGTGCGCACCGCGTTCTGGCAGACGACTCGGTCGGGACGGTGCCGCCGAATCATCCGGGTGAGGTCGCGGCGCAGGGTCAGGTCGGCGACCAACTCACCGTCGCGCCGTCCCAGGAACTCGACCGCGGCGACCCCGAGCACTGCTGCCGCCCGCTCCTGCTCCTCAGCCCGAAGCCGCGGGAGATCGGCGGCGGTGAGCGCGGGGTCGGCCGACCCGGCCCCGCCATCCGTGCAGATCACGTACGTGACCGTGATCCCCTGGCTCACCCACTTGGCGACGCTGGCGGAGCAGCCGAACTCGGCGTCGTCCGGGTGAGCCACGATCACCATGGCGGACCGGACGGGGACGGGATCGTTCTCAGCCATCGTGCCTCCTGAGGCGACTTCGAGGACGCCACCCCCGGCCCGCCCCGAGCGCGCCCGGGGGCCATCGCTCTAGGATACGGGGCTCGCGCGCCCGGGGCCGGTGCGGGTGGCGCGCCCGGGTGGAGCCGGGACGCCGATAATCGCGACAGTCGAGCGGAGCGCTGCCGGTCGGCGACGCCGTCATCGAGCCCGGTCGCCGGGGCCGCCAGCGGGCCCCGGTCGGGGGAGGCCAGCATGAGCGACGCGCCCCACGACCGTGCCGGGGCCGGGGCGGAATCCCGGACGCCCGCACGCCCGGCCTCGCTGGAGCGCTTGGCGGGGACGCTGGTGAGCGCCAGCACCGTGGCCAACGCCACCCTGCTGGACCGGCGCGGCCATCCCCTGGGAGCGGTGCGCGACATCATTGCCCGAATCGGGGAGGGGAGCTACCCTCCGGTGACGGGGCTGCGGGTGCGGATCGGCCAGCGGGAGCTTTTTCTCCCGATCGACCAGGTCGGCCCGCTGGAGCCATTCCACGTCCGCCTGCTGGGGGACTCCCTCGACCTGGCACCCTTCGAGCGCCGACCGGGGGAGGTGCTGCTCGACGACGACGTGATCGGCAGACGGCTCATCGATGTCCGGCTGGGCACCCTGATCCGCGCCAACGACCTCGCCCTCGCGCCACTCGCCGACCGCTGGCACATCGTGGCGGTGGACCCCACCCGGCTCAGCGCCCTCCATCGCCTGATTCCCTGGAGGAGCCGCTCCGGGAGGGTCAGCCCGCGCTCGCTGGTGGACTGGTCGGACATCGAGCCGTTCACCGGCCACGTGCCCGGGCCCCACCTGCCGATTCCCCTGCGGCGGCTGCGGCGCCTGCACCCGGCCCAGCTCGCCGATCTCATCGAGCACGCCTCGCATGAGGAGGGGACCGAGATCATTGATGCGGTCGGGGATGACCCCGACCTCGAGGCCGATGTGTTCGAGGAGCTGGACGACGAGCACCAGCGACGCTTCTTCGAGGAACGCTCCGACCCGGAGGCGGCCGAGCTCCTCGGGGAGATGGCGGCCGACGACGCCGCCGACCTGATCGCCAAGATCGACCAGGATCGCCGAATGGCGATCCTCCAGCTGCTGCCGGCGGCCCAGCAGACGACCCTACGCCGGCTGCTCGCCTACAACCCCGAGACGGCCGGCGGCCTGATGACCACTCAGGCTGTGACCGTCTCCGAGGACGCCTCCGTGGCGGGGGCGCTGGAGGCCGTGCGGACGGCGGACGACCTGCCCTCCCAGGCGGGCTCGGTCGTGGTCGTCGTCGACCCGACCGGCCGGGTCGTCTCCAGCGTGCCCCTGGCGGACCTGGTGCGGGCGCCCGCCGCCCGCACGGTGACAACGCTCGCCACCGCGGTAACGGCCCGCCTCCACACCTCCACCGACCTCCCCTCGGTCGCCCTTCTCATGACCGACTACAACCTGCCCGCACTGCCGGTGGTGGACGACGACGACCGCTTCCTCGGGCTAGTCACGGTGGACGACATCCTGGAGGCGATGGTCCCCCCCGACTGGCGGCGACGGCAGCGCGGGGAGGCGGAAGGATGACGCCCAGCCCGGGACCCCTGCCCGCCCGACGGGTCCGCGGTTGCCTCCGTCGCTCCCCGGGGGTACACTCGCGTGGACCAGTTCTGCGGGCCGTGGCCCGTGTCGTGCTGCGCCTCCGGCTCGATGAAGGAAGAGGACCGCGTGGAACCCGGCAGTAGACGCCCCGTCTTGGTCGCGCCGTCCTCGCACCCCGGGAGGGTGAGCACCGGCTGATCGGCTGCTCCGTCGCCCCCGTGCCAGGACTGCGCCGGCATGTGGTTGGGCAAGGAGAGGAGCCATGACCCGCGAGGGGTTCCCAGTGCCGCACGCCGCCGCGGGTGACCCGCAGCGCGGCCTGGTCCGGCGCGCACGTCGGTGGCTCTCGCGCCCGGGATCGGGACATGCCTGAGCCGGTGGTCGCGCCCTCCCCGGCGACACCCGGCCCCGGGTCGGCGGTGCTGGACGGCGCCCACGTGGGCGACATCCGCGGTGCCCTCGGCACGATCCGCGTCGGCGACCTAGGCGAGCGCCGCAGCTGGCGAGCCCGCCTGATCGCCCTGCTGGCCATCATCGGACCGGGTCTGATCGTGATGGTGGGGGACAACGACGCCGGCGGGGTCGCCACCTACGCCCAGGCGGGCCAGGACTACGGCGCCACCCTGCTGTGGACGCTGCTGCTCCTCATCCCGGTGCTGATCGTCAACCAGGAGATGGTGGTGCGGCTGGGCGCGGTGACCGGAGTCGGGCACGCCCGCCTGATCCGCGAGCGCTTCGGCAAGTTCTGGGGCGCGTTCTCGGTCGGCGACCTGTTCGTCCTCAACTTCCTCACCATCGTCACCGAGTTCATCGGGGTGCGGCTGGCCGCCGGATACTTCGGGATCTCGGCCGACCTGGCAGTCCCACTGGCCGCCGTGTTGCTGGTCGCCATCACCGCCAGCGGCAACTTTCGCCGCTGGGAGCGGGCGATCCTGGTGCTCGTGGTCGGCAGCCTGCTGGTGGTGCCGCTGGCGGTGCTGAGTCACCCCACCCCCGCGACCATCGCCCACGGCTTCGCGGTGCCCAGTGTCCAGCACGGGTTCAGCTCCAACGCCGTGCTCCTGATCATCGCAATCGTGGGCACCACGGTCGCCCCCTGGCAGCTGTTCTTCCAGCAGTCCAACGTGATCGACAAGCGGATCACCCCTCGCTGGATCGCCTACGAGCGCGCCGACACCGTGATCGGGGCGGTGGTGGTGATCATCGGCGCGGCTGCCCTCATGATGGCGGCCGCGCACGCCTTCCAGGGCACCCCCCAGGCGGGCCACTTCGTCAACGCCGGACAGGTGGCGGTGGGGCTGGCGCGGGGGGTGAGCGGCGCCGCCGGGGCAATGTTCGCCGTGGTGCTGCTGGTCGCCTCCGTGATCGGCGCCAGCGCGGTGACGCTGGCGACGTCGTACGCCTTCGGCGATGTCTTCGGGCTGCGCCACTCGCTCCACCACCGCTTCAGCGAGGCCAAGGTCTTCTACGGCAGCTACTCCGCGATGGTGCTGCTGGCCGCCGCCATCGTGATGGTGCCCAACGCTCCCCTCGGGGTGCTGACGACCGCGGTGCAGGCGCTGGCGGGGGTGCTGCTGCCCAGCGCCACGGTCTTCCTGCTCCTCCTCTGCAACGATCGCGAGGTGCTCGGCCCCTGGGTCAATGCCGGCTGGCTCAACGTCGTCGCCAGCGCCATCGTGGGCGTGCTCCTGGTCCTCTCCCTCATCCTGGTGCTGTCCACCGTGGACCCCCACGTCGACGCCGGGCTCCTCTTCGTGGTCCTCACCGGCGCGATGCTGGCCTGCCTCGTCGCCGGCGGGGCTGCGCTCGCGCTGCGCCGGGACGCTCCCGGCCCGCGCCCGGTCCCCCGGTCGGAGCGGATGGCGTGGCGGATGCCGCCGCTCGCCCTGCTGGCGCGCCCCCGGTGGTCGCGCGGGCGACTGCTGGGGATGTGGGCGCTGCGCGGGTACCTGCTGGTGGCCGCCCTGCTCCTGGTGGTGAAGGCGGTCCGGCTGGCGGGAGGTCACTGACCCGGTCCGGCCCGCCGCGACCAGGGGCGCCTGGGTAAGCTACCCCAGATGACGCAGGCAGGCGGGGTCGAGCGGCCCCCCACGGTGCTGATGGTGGCGCACAGCGCCGACGATGGTCCCGGGGCGCTGGGGCGAGCGCTGCGGCGATCCGGGCTCGCGCTGCAGCTCCACCGCACCGACCGCGACGGCCCGCCGCCGCCGACGGTGCGCGGACTGGACGGGCTGGTGGTGCTGGGCGGGTCGATGTCGGCCCGCTCGTCGTGGGGGTTCCCCACCCGCGACGCCGAGGTGCGCCTGCTGGAGGCGGCGCTGCGGGCCGACCTCCCGATCCTCGGGATCTGCCTGGGCGCGCAGCTGCTGGCGGTGGCCGGCGGGGGGCGCGTGGTCAAGGGCCGCTCCAAAGAGATCGGGTTCACGGCGGTCGAGCGGCTTCCGGCCGGCTCCGACGACCCCCTGTTGGGCGCAGGCCCGGAGCGCTTCGCTCCCCTGTCCTGGCACGAGGACCAGTGCCTGCCCCCGACCTCGGCGGTTCGGCTGGCCCGATCGGACGCCTATCCCGTCCAGGCCTTTCGGATCGGCGAGCGGGCTCACGGAGTCCAGTTCCACCCCGAGGTCGGGGTGGGTGAGGTGCGGGCGTGGGTCCGGGGCGCCCCCGCCGACGCCGCCCTGGCAAAGGGGGGGGCAGCTGGGCTGCTGGGGGCAGCCGGCGCCCGATTGGCCGCCCTGCGCCCGGTGCGGCGGGCGATCTTCCTGGGATATGCCGCCCTGGTCCGCAGCCACTGCGCGGTCGCCGCATGACCCACGCCGTGACCCAGTTCGTCAACCACTACGGTCTGCTCGCCGTGCTCCTGCTGATGGCCGCCGAGAGCTGCGCGATCCCGTTCCCGAGCGAGGTGATCATGCCGGTGGCGGGCGCCCTCGCCGCGCTCGGGCACCTCAACCTGGCGGCCGTGATCGTCGCCGGCGGAGTGGGCAACCTCGCCGGGTCGCTGATCGCCTATGGTCTGGCGGCCTGGCTCGGAGAGCCGCTTCTGCTCGGTCCGGGCCGCTGGATCGGGATCCGACGGGCGCATCTGGAGCTGGCCGACCGCTGGTTCCAGCGCCATGGGGCGGCGGCCGTCCTGATCGGGCGGCTGCTGCCGGTGGTGCGCACCTACATCTCGTTCCCGGCGGGACTCGCCCGCCTCGACCTCATGCGGTTTGCCGGGCTCACCCTCGCCGGTTCGTTGGTCTGGTCAGGGGCTCTGGCCGCGGGCGGCTACGAGGTCGGATCCAACTACACCCGCTTCGCCCACCCGATCGGGACGGCGGCGGTGGTCCTGGTGGTGGGGGTGGTCGCGGTGCTGGCGGTCTGGCTGTGGCGGGGCCGGCGGTCAGCCGCTCCCGACTCCGGCGCCTCCAGCTGACGGCAGAACCCCCGGCTCCGATCAGCCCCGCGGGGGGGGCGCCACCTCCTCGGCCACGACCGGCTGCCCGGCTCGGGTGATCGCCGCCTCCGCGTCGCCCGGTGCACCTCCGGTCGGTCCGCGCAGGGGCAGCGTGAACCCCACCACCGCCCCGCCCCCCTCGCGGTTGGCGGCGTCGGCGGACCCGCCGTGGCCCTCGGCGATGGCCCGCACGATCGAGAGACCGAGGCCGCTGCCGCCCTGGTCGCGGGCCCGGGCGTGTCCGGGCCGGCTGAAACGCTCGAAGGCACGGGGGAGGAAGTCGTCGGGGAATCCCGGGCCACGGTCGCGCACCTCAACCCGCGCGCCGGGCACGTTCCCGTCGAGGCGGGCATGGAGCTCGATGGCACTCCCTGCGGGCGCGAAGCGCAGGGCGTTGCCGAGCAGATTGTCCACCGCCTGACGGACCCGGGCCGAGTCCATCGGGACGGGCAGAGGCCGGGCGGCGTCGACGGTGATGATGACCCCCCGCGCCGCCGCCTGCTGGGCGACCCCGTCGCACGCCGCCTGGAGCAGATCGTCGAGTCGGCCCGGCTCGGCCGGGCCGACCAACCGGCCCTCGTCGCTGCGAGCCAGCAGCAGGAGGTGCTCCGCGAGCCGGATCACGCGTTGGGTCTCGTCGGCCGCGCTATCGACCGCGTGGGTCAGCTCAGCGTGGCTGCGGCCCGGGCGGCCGGCCAGCTCCAGCTCGGTTCGCAAGATCGCCAGTGGGGTCCGCAGCTCGTGGCCCGCATCCGCGAGGAAGGCGCGCTGACGGGCCAGCGCCCCCTGGAGCCGCTGCAGCAGGGCGTTCATCGTCCGGGCCAGCGCCGCCACCTCGTCGCGGGTCCGCGGGACCTGGAGCCGGGCCGCGGGGTCGCTGGCCGAGATCGCATCGGCCTCGCGCCGAAGCCGATCCATCGGAGCCAGAGCGGCCCCGGCCAGCAGCCACGCGCCCAGCCCGGCGAGCACGACCACCGCCAGCCCACCCAGCACCACCGCGCCCCGGATACCGGTCACCGCCGCGTTGGTCGGTTGCAGCGATGCCGCCACCACGATCGCCCAGCCGGACTCCCCCGGAAGCGGCGCGGCCCGGACCCGCAGGGGCTCGGTGGTGCCGGCCACCACCGTGTCCACCGTCACCGTCCGTCGGGTGGCCACCCTCAGCTGCCCCGCGGATAGGAGCGCGCGAGCAGGAGTGAAGTCGTCGTAGGTGGTCGCAGCCGCCGGGCTGGCGAGCTCGGCGAGGTTGCCCTGCGCCGCCTGCCCCCCCAGGATCGCCTGGGCCAGGCCGTAGTCGACGGGCTGGCCGCCGAAGTCCGCCCGACCAGCGATCGAGGTGATTCGATTGGCGAGGGTGTCGTCGAGCGAGCTCACGAGACCGGTGCCCAGCTGGTGGACGAGCAGAAGCCCCCCCAGCACCGCGAGCAGCGCGGCCGCAGCGGCGAAGAGAAGCGTGAGACGGAGCCGGATCGGCATCCGCGCCGGGCCTAGGGAGCCTCCGGCTGGCGCAGCCGGTAGCCGGCGCCGCGCACCGTCTCGAGATCGGCACGACCGAACGGACGGTCGAGCTTGCGGCGCAGGTAGGCCACGTACTGGTCGACGACGTTCGACCCGCCCTCATAGGCGAGGTCCCAGACCTGCTCCAGGATCCGAGTCCGAGTGAGCACCACTCCGACATGGCGCATGAAGAGCTCGAGCAAGGCGAACTCCCGGGCCGAGAGCTGAAGCTCGGCAGGGCCCCGCCAGGCCCGGCGCGCGGCCGGGTCCAGGCGCAGATCACCGGCCGCCAGCACCGCGGGCCGAACCTCCGTCCCGCGACGGTCGAGAGCGCGCAGGCGCGCCGCCAGCTCCGCGAAGCTGAAGGGTTTGGCGAGGTAGTCGTCGGCCCCGGCGTCGAGACCCCGCACCCGGTCCTGAACATCGTCGCGGGCCGTCAGCATCAGCACCGGGTTCCAGCGCTGCGCCGCCCGCAGGCGCCGGCAGACTTCGAAGCCGTCGAAGCCGGGGAGCATAACGTCGAGGACGATCGCGTTGAACGAGGTCTCGGTCGCCATCCAGACCGCGTCCGGCCCATTGGCCGCGATGTCGACGATGTGACCCTCCTCCTCGAGTCCCCGCTTGAGCAGGGCCGCCATCCGGACCTCGTCCTCCACCACCAGGATGCGCACCGGGCCAGCCTACGCCGCTTGCGTGTGGAGAGGATGTGAGCAGAGGCCGCAGGCCGGAGTCCGCACGCGTGCCCGGTCGACGGTCGCGGCGGACGGGTCGGGAGCGGCCGTCAGCGCGGCCGCAGCAGTCCGGTGAGACCGAAGTCGCTGACGGCGCGCGCCGCCGCCGCCAGCCCGACCCGCAGGGCCGCCGGGTGGGCGGCGGGATCGGTGCTGCGTCGGCGGGCGAGCTCGCCGCAGAATCCGCCCGCCAGGGCATCGCCCGCCCCGGTGGGATCGCGCACCGCCGGGACCGGTGCCGCCGGCAACAGCAGGGTGCCCGCCGCGGTGACGAGTCGGACCCCGGCCGGTCCGCACTTGACCACGACCGCCTGAGTGCGCCCCACTCCGAGAACTGACCGCGCGACCTCGTCGGTGTCGGCGTCCCCGAGCCGCCGAAGCTCGCGCAGATTGAGGCAGACGACATCGGCTCCAGCCAGGCAGCGGCGCACCGCCTCGGGCTCGGTCTCGATGAAGTCCTCCATCGTGTCGGCGACGATGAGACGGGCGCCGGCACACTGGGCCAGCACCGCCTGCTGGCATGCCGGCAGCATCGACCCCACCAGGCAGATCGGGGCGGAGCGGCTGGCGGCCGTGAGCTGCGGGTGCCAGCCGCGGTAGACGCCGAAACGCTGCTGGCCTGCGTCGACCGCACCGGTGTCGGGGTCGTGGGTGGCGCGCCAGCGGTAGGTCGCGCCGGGACGCACCACCACGTCCTCGCCGTTGATACCGGGCTGGTCGAGAACCGCTCGGGCCGCCGCCCCGTCCCGCCCCACTGCCGCCACCACCCGGACCGGTGCGAGCGGCGCCACCGCCAGCGCGGAGTAGGCGGCGGAGCCGCCCGGCTCCTCCTGAACGCGGCCGCTGGGGGTGGTGAGGTCGTCGAGGCTGAGAGTGCCCGCCACCACCACGGTCCACGGTGGAGCGGGCACGGCCTCAGCTCGGGAAGAGCTGGACGATCTCCGCCGGCCGGCCCGGCCGCTGACCCTGGGAGGCGAGCATCAGCCGCGCCTGCAGGTCGAAGAGGACTCCGCTGACATGGTCCGGATGTCGGTTGGTGCCGAGCCGCCGGCGCAAGTGCGGGTCGACCGCGGCCACCAGTCGCACCACCTCGGTCCAGACCACGCTCGGGACCAGCGGCAGCGCCTCCAGGCGGCAGTGCTCGACCTGCTCCAAGAGGGCGTCCGACCACACGAGGCGCTGCCGCGGGGCGCGACGCGGATGGCGCCGGAAGGCGGCGGCCCGGCGCGCCGCGGCGATCGCGGCCACCGCCCGTTCAATCGGCCCGGCCACCGGCGCCGGCGTCCTCACACCCAGCGGAAGCATGGCGGCATGATACCCGCGGCCGCCGCGGGGGTCAGCGGCTGGGATAGCAGAGCGAGCGCCAGCCCCCGTCCAGCGGCAGCAGGTGGACATCCTGGCGCACCACCCGGCGCCGGCCGGCCCCCAGGATGATGACGTAGTCGACCGCCAGCTCGGCCACGTCCCGGTGGGTGCGCCGGGTCTCGGGATCCGACCACCTCGGCAGGATGTGGACCTCGCGGACTTGGATCGACGCGAGCCGGGCACCGTCGTCACGGGTGCGCATCAACTCGGCGAAGGTCGAGGGCTGGCCCCAGGCGGCCTGGCAGTCGGGCGCGAGCAGGCGCCAGGCCTGATCGTACCGCCGCCAGCGAAGGCAGTCGACCAGCTGCCGTTCGACCCGGGCAGGGTCGTTGACCGGGATCGCGGCATACGGCGCCTCCCCCTCCGCCGGGGCCGGGTGCCGGCGCAAGCGCGAGCCGCGGTGCTCGACCTGGACACCCCGGGTCGCCAGCGCCGACCCCAGACCGGGACCGGCGGCGGCGGTCGTCATCGCGACCGGGGCACCGAGCCAAATCCGGGTCCAGCGCCACCAGACGCGATCGAGGAGTTCGAGCAGATGGTCGGCCGTCATCGCAGCCTCCGCGGGAGAACGTGTGCAGGAACGAGGGGAGGGGCGCCGCCCGCAGGCGCGGTCTGGGAAGGAGTATCCGGCGCGGCTGAGTCGCTGTCAATCGTCACCGTCGTGGGATGTGGAAGCTCAGGGAATCTGTCACCCCCTGAGAGAAGAGTGGGTGACCATGAGCGCCAGTGAGCAAAGGCGGGTGGTGGGACTGAGCCATCTGGACAAGGGGGCGGTGACCTTGGCGGAGGCGGCCGGGCTGCTGGGGATCTCGGAGCGGCAGGTGAAGCAGCTACCGGCGGAGGACCCCCAAGAGGGGGCGGCAGCCTTGGTGCACGGCAACCGGGGGACGCGACGGCTTGCCGGAGGCGCTGCCACCCCGGAGATCGCGAGCCGAGCACAGCTCGCTGCTGCCCGGCCCCTCCGGGAGAGCGATCAGCCGGCCTGGTGCTCGTGGGATCGGTGGGCGCCGTCGTTGTCCCCAACACGCCGCGGCGCCCACTGCTCGGCTCGGATCCGTCCTCCGTAGAGCGGCAAGGGCAGATCGGGGTCGCCGACCCGAAAGTGGGACCAGACACGGTCCACCCCACAGGTTCCCCGCTCCCGCACCTGCGCCGTCGCCGCCAGGTCGAGCACGTCGGTCATCACCAGGGGGCCCTCTCCCGCCTCCTGACGGACGTGGCCCTCCGGGTCCACGATGATGCTGTGACCGGTGCCCGGTGGCATGGCCGTGTTGACGCTCACCACATACAGCTGATTCACAATTGCGGTGGCCCGAGCCAAGACCAGCTCCTGCTCCCGGTCCGAGGTGGTGGTGCACGTGGGCTGGATGATGATCTCGGCACCCAGCCAGGCCAGGTGTCGCGCCACCTCGGGGAACCAACTGTCGTAGCCGATGGAAAGTCCAACTCGACCTACCGCTGGAACGTCGAAGACGGTGAAGGTCGTGCCCGGGGAGGTGGTCTCGAAGGGACGCCAGGGAAAGCACTTGCGGTACGTGGCCACGATCTCGCCCGCGGGTGACGCGACCACAGCGGTGTTGTAGAGGTGGCCATCGGCACCACGCTCGTACTGACTCCCCGGGATCAACCAAATCCCGAGCTCGCGAGCGAGTGCCGCCATCGCGGTGCTGCCCGGTCCCGGGATCGACTCGGCCACCGCCTCCATGTGCTCGGGATAGGCAACGCCGGCGCCTGCCAGGAGGTGGGCGTGATACTCGGGCAGAACCACGAACTGTGTGGCGGGAAACCGCCCCAACACCTCCCGGACCTGGGCCGCGACCCGCTCCCACCGATCGCTGGCTGCGGGCACGGGTTCCCGCTGCACGGCTGCGATCGCGAGCAAACGGCTCATAGGCGCGAGCCGGCTGTGACGGTCGGCGCCCGCCAGCGCATCGAACGCCGGTAGGCCAGCTCCACCATCTTAGGCGGCCTCGCTCAGCACGGTCTCCAGCACCCCGGCGATCTCGCCGATCTGGGCGGGGGAGATGACCAAGGGAGGCGAGATCTGAAGGGATCGTCCCGCGAGGCCGCGGGTGAGGACTCCATGATCACGGGTTGACGACACCAACCGCGCGACCAGGTCCGGGTCAGCCCGACGTCGCTCCGGCGCGATTTCGATGCCCGCCAAGAGCCCCAGCCCACAGCGAACCTCGGCCACCACCGCGAGCCTTCGCAGGGGCTCAAGGGCGCTCGCCAGGACGGCCTCCAGTGACCGCGCCCGATCCAAGAGCCCCTCGCGCTCGATGATCGCCAGATTGGCGAGGGCGACGGCGCACGCGGTGGGATGGCCTGAGTAGGTGTACCCGTGGCGGAAGATGCGTTCGGTCCCCGCCTCCCAGAACGGGGCGGCGACCGTGGCGGACACCAGCACCGCTCCCAGCGGCATGTACCCCGATGTCAGCCCCTTCGCGCACACCAGCAGGTCTGGCTGCAAACCCAGCCGCTCCGCCCCGAACCAGGCTCCGAGGCGACCAAACCCGGTAATCACCTCATCGACCACGAAGAGCACGTCACGGTCGTGACAGATCGCTTGGACGGCATCCAGATAACCCGCCGGGGGGAGGAGGACGCCACCCGCGCCGACCACCGGCTCACAGAAAAAGGCGGCGACGCGGTCGGCGCCGGTGGCGTCAATCGCATCTGCCAGCGCGGCGGGATCATCCCACGCGACCGTCCCCACCTCCGTCACCAGGGGGCCGTAGGCGTCCAAGTTCCCGGGAATGCCTCCCAGCGAGGTGCCGTAGGCGTTCATGCCATGGTAGGCGTAGGAGCGAGCCAGAATGCGCTGCTTCGCCGGTCGCCCCACCGCCGACCAGTAGGCGCGGGCCAGTTTGGCAGCAGTATCGACAGCATCCGATCCGCCGCCCGCGGTGAGGAAGACCCGGGAGCTCGACATCGGAGCCAGCGCAGCAAGGCGCTCGCAGAGCTGCTCGGCTGGCGGATTGCTGTACCGCTCGAAGGTGTGAAAGCTCGCGAGGGTCCCCATCTGTCGGGCCGCCTCCTGGGCCAGCTCGGTGCGCCCGTGCCCGACGTTGCAGTACCAAAGACTCGCGATCGCATCGAGATACCCGCGTCCCGCAGCGTCGTAGACCATGCAGCCGTGCCCGCGCACGATCGTGATCTCGTGGCCGCTGACAGCAGCCATGTTGGCGAAGGGGTGCCACATTGGACTCCTCCCCAGACTCGCCCCGACCTCACTCATCCCTTCAGCGTCCGGTGCTGAGGGCAGATGGTGGCACAGGGATCGCTGCGCGCGACGCCCCCAAGCTTGAGGCCGTACGCCCCAATCGACCACCCGGCGTCGCGGGGCCACCGGGTGGGCTGGTTCGTGGGGATACAGCTCTCACAGGCGGGAAATGCTGGCCGTGAAGACGGCTGGAGTGTAGCAAGGATCGCGCCCGGGGCGGGGCGTGACCGCCGCGAATGCCGCGGGAGTGCGGCGGATCGGGGGCGTCGAGCGGCCGGGAACGGCCAAGGCGGTGAGGGCAGTCCCCCGCGACCCAAAGGTCCACCAACTCCCACGGGCATGGCGTGCCCGCTTGGCACGGGCTGTACTGCGCAGGACCTCGTGGCCCGACCTGGGGACACCCTCCCCGGGACGAGCAACGGCTGAGCTCGGCCGCACCCTCGGTGGAGGCCGGGGACGCGAGCTCGCGTCTGCCGTCGGCGAACTGGTGGCCGAACAGACGCAGCGACAGAGGGCCGAAGCCGTCGCGAGTGGGCCCGGTCCTGCGGCGCCGGGTGATGAGCGCCACGAACAGGTAGCGGACGGTCTCGCGCCCAGGGAGGCGCTGGGCGGCGGGGGGCTGAGGCGGACAGCGGCGCCGACGGACTCGACCGGGTTGGGGGCGGCACGCGTCGGCCGTGCTCCTCGGGCACCTCCTAGACGGCGCGACGCAGTCATTCCCGTCGCGCGCCAGGCACGCCGCCGCCGGGACGGGCGCTGGGCTCAAGGATCGGTGGTCTACCGCTCCGACCGCGCTGCTCCCGCCTCCCGTGACGCTGGTCGCGGGGCGGGGGATAGGCGGCAGTCAGCACCCCCCACCGGACCCCGTGCCCGACCCTCACCCGCCGCGACCGCGGCGGTCGCGCACCCCCTCCGCCCACACGTCCGCGCTCTCGCGGGGGCCCGCCGGCGCGTGGCCCTCAGCCCCGGGCGCCGGTCGGCCTGACCCCCGAGGAGGACCCCGACGGCGGTCCGCTCCGTCTCTGGCTCGGGCGCGAGGGAGAACCCGTCCCCGCACAGCTCGAGGCGGCGCGCCGACAGGGACCGGGTTCTCCGCTCCTGGTACTCGGCCTCCCCCTCGGCCCGCCGGCGAGGGATGGTGCTCGGCGACCGCATCGCGGTCCCGCCCCGCCAAGCCTGGAGGACCGGCGCGACGGCGTAGGTCGCCGGGCCATCCCGGGAGGGCCGCTGCGGCCGACGTGACGGGGGTTCCGGTTCGCCGCTCCCATCGCGGCACCTGTTCGGACGGGTAGCCGGTCGGTGTCGGCCCCGAGGCGGTCGGAGGCACAACGTGGTACCGGGCACTCAGGACGTGGCCTCCCGCGGGACGCGGTCACGGGTTCCCGGCAGGTGATTCGTCCCTGCCCGGCTACGCCGCCTTCGAGCCCGCCGCGAGCGGGCCCGCAGCCGGCTGGTCCCCCCGTTCCCACAGGTGCGCGCCGTGGCTGGCGATCGGGCGTCGCCGGATAGCCGCCATCTCACTCGACCGGCCCCCTCGCTCGACGCCGGCCGGGCTGTGCGCACGCGGCCGTGGCCGCCACCGCGCCCGAGCGGCACCTGATGCACAGATACGTGGGAGCATTCATGGGACGTCGTGGTGATCGCGACCGGCCATCGCGGCTGCGAACCAAGCCGGACCCGGCCTTGACCCCCTGGACCGCCCCGGTCACTCCCGGACGTCGCCCCGAGGCTGACGAGCTGCCCCGTGCCCTGGGCCGTTTGCTCCACCGGCCCGGGTCCATGGTGGTCGCCGGCGCGCCGGGAGCGAGGGGCCAGGGTCCCGCCTGTGAGGTCGCCCGCGAGATCGACCGCCTGCTCGGTCGCCGGTGATCCTGGCACCGCGTGCCGGTCACGGTCGGGACCTCCGCACCCGGCTGGGGGCACCTCGGAGTGGGCGGCGGCGCCACGCCCGTCGGTTCCAGGGGGAGGTGGACGGCTGCGACATTCGCCCCCGGACAGCGGCCGCGGGGGAGCGGGGATATCGAGACGCGACACTCGTTGCGGATCCCCCTGCTCGCCGGGGCAGACCCGGTCACCACCACGATCGGGCGGGTCAACCCAAGCGGATGCATCGCCCGGGACGAGCGCTGCCGGGATCCAGTGGGTGCCGATGGCTATGCGGTCGAGGTGGCGGTCGCCCTGGCCGCCGGGGAGCGACCGTGGGTCCGGCCACCCACCTCACTCCCGGCCCCATGACCGAGCCGCTGGCAAGGATCGCGGCGAGCGTTGGCGCCGGCCGCACCCGGGGCGGCGATCGGGCCACCCCGATTCACGCGCTGGAGGCGCAGTGCATCTGGGACCTCGGGAGTCGGGGCGCAGGTCGAGATCGACCCCATCCGCTCGCCCCGTGACCAGATCCCCGCTTCGGGACAGGCGGCACTGGCTCTGGGCCAAGCGGGCGATCGAGCGGGTGTACCGTGCACCTCTGGAATGCCCGCCCGAGCTGGTCGACGCCCACCGCGCCCGGGTGGTGAGGGGTGAGCATCCCGCCTCCGACCAGCGGGTTGCCGCCAATCACCGCGGTCCTGGCGGTCTGCGCCCATCCTGACGACGAGTCCTTCGGCCTCGGGGCGGTGCTCGCCGCCCTGGCTGAGCGCGGAACCCGGATCCGGGTGTTGTGCTTGACCCACGGGGAAGCCTCCACCCTCGGCCCCGCCGCCGGCCAGCCGCTCGCCCAGGTCCGCGCCGCCGAGCTTCAGGCCGCGGCCAACGTCCTCGGCATCGATCACGTCCAGCTGCTCGCCTACCCGGACGGCCACCTGGAGGACGTGCCCGTCGCCGAGCTGGCCGACGTGGTGGACGGGGCGGTGGCGGACGCCGCGGCGCTGATCGTGTTCGACGAGGGCGGTGTCAGCGGCCACCTCGACCATCGCCGGGCCACGGCCGCGGCCGTGACGGCCGCGGACCGGCATCGGTTGCCGGTGCTCGCCTGGGCCCTGCGCGAAGCCGTGGCCACGCAGCTCAACTCGGAACTCGGGACCAGCTTCGTCGGGCGGCCGGACCGTGAGCTGGACATCGGGATCGAGGTCGATCGGACCCGCCAGCAGGCGGCGATCGCCTGCCACCTC
>Ga0307374_10001834_pt1 | contig 38871 bp, 29 predicted proteins | sample OX3MG_FD_202532 | JGI IMG/M metagenome (GOLD analysis project Ga0307374, IMG submission 202532) | Soil microbial communities from Risofladan, Vaasa, Finland - OX-3 | ecosystem: Environmental > Terrestrial > Soil > Coastal area > Acid sulfate soil | place: Finland: Risofladan, Vaasa | collected... | reverse complement strand
GAGCAGAACAACGCCCAATTCCTGGCCCTGGCCGATGCCCGGCTGATGGAGGCCCGGCAGGCCGCCCAGGGTGACCTCGACCAACGGCGGCAGGCCATCGAGCAGCTGCTCACCCCCCTGGCCGATCAGCTCGGCCGTTACGAGCAGGGACTCCGGTTGCTCGAGCTCGAGCGCCAACGCGCCTATACGGGGCTGAGCGCACAGGTGAAGCAGCTGGTCGAGTCCCAGGACAAGTTGCAGTCCGAGACGCGCAACCTGGTGACGGCCCTGCGGTCCCCGGCCACCCGGGGCCGGTGGGGAGAGATGCAGCTTCGCCGGGTGGTGGAGATGGCGGGCATGCTCGAGCATTGCGACTTCGACGAACAGGTGCAGACAACCGGCGAGGACGGGCGGTTGCGCCCGGACATGGTGGTGCATCTTCCCGGCGCCAAGCGGGTGGTGGTCGACGCCAAGGTGCCGATGCAGGCGTTCCTCGATGCCACCGATGCCGTCGACGAGCCTTCGCGCAAAGCGCATCTGGTGAGCCACGCCCGTCAACTACGGGCCCACGTCGACGCCCTGTCCAAGAAGTCGTACTGGCAGCAGTTCGACGACACGCCCGAATTCGTGATCGCCTTCGTCCCGGGAGATCCCCTGCTGGCGGCGGCGCTGGAGCACGACTCGTCGCTCCTCGAGCACGCCGTGACCAACAATGTCCTGTTGGCCACGCCGACCACGTTGATCGGGCTCCTGCGTGCCGTGGCCTATGGATGGCAGCAGGACGCGCTGGCCGAGAACGCCCGCGAGGTGCAGCAGATCGGACGTGAACTCTACAAGCGGCTGGCCACCTTCGGCGAGCACATGGCGAAAACCGGTCGCAGTCTGAGCGGCGCCGTGGACGCCTACAACAAAGCCGTCGGATCCCTGGAGCGAAACGTCATGCCCCAGGCCCGACGCTTCCAGGAGCTCGGTGTCGGTGGATCGGACAAGGATGTCCCGCTCCTCGACCCGGTCGACGCCGTGGCCCGCAGCCTGCAGGGTCCGGAGCTGGGTGGCCCACTGCGGCCCGTGGCCGAGATGGCACCGGGATTGGAGTTGCTCGAAGGATCCGGGGGCGACCAGCCCGAACTTCCCGGGGCGGCCGAGGGCTGAGCCGTCAGCCGGCGACGAGAACGATGGCGGCGCGTCGGGCGGAGGCACGGGCGTCGGCCAGATCGGCACCTTCGATGATGTGTTCCATGGTCTCGTTGCCACCGACGAAGACCAGTACGCACCGGCTGACGACCAGACCGGTGGAGGACTCGAGGGCCTCGGCATAGGCCGCCACCTGGAGCCGGTGCAGACTCACCCGTTCGTCGTGGCCGCGCCCGGACCGGAACCGATCGGTCTTGTAGTCGACGACGACCAGGGCCCCGTCGTCCTCGAACACCAGGTCCACGAAACCTTCGAGTACGCCGTGGTGGCCGACCGGGGAGGACACATACACCTCGCGCCAGTGGCGCCGTACCGCTCCGCTCGCCACGGTCGAGCTGGAGAGGGCCCGGGCCACCATCGACGTCACCTCTGACGCGTGCCCGTCGACGCCGTGGGCCAGGGCCTGGACACGGGCCACCTCATGGGCCGGGCGGCCCCCGGCATCGCTGCCGGTGACCAGGTCGATGTGGGCCAGGGCGCCGTGCACGGCCCGGCCGATCCGGCGGGCCTCGTCGCTCTCCGCGTCGGCGGACCCCGCGGCCGGGCCGCGATGAACCGGAGTCGTCGGGGGTCCTGTCATCGGGCCGGTGTCACGGGTTGCCCGATGAGCGACGGCGGTGGCCGTGGTGACCGGTCGTCGTCGCCCCGCGGCCAGGAGCCGGGCGCGGTCGTCGGCCCAGGTGGCGGGAACCGGTCGTCCACCCGGCGGTGAACGGCCATCGTCTTCCGACGCCCCCCCTCCCGGCGCTCTGGCCCGGGACGGGCCGACGCCGACGCCGACGCCGACGCCGACGCTGGCGCTGGCGCTGGCGCTGGCGCCCACCCCGGTAACGGCCCTGGCGCCGACCCCGGAGAGGGCGGTGTCGGGCAGCCCCCGCCACAGCGCCGGGTGCTCGCCGCAGATCCTCGTGACCAGGGCGGCCAGGCTGGAGTCGGCCACGCCGTTTCGCGCCTTGTGGTGCAGGCAGAGAACCAGGTGGTCTCTGGCCCTCGTCATGCCGACATAGAGCAGGCGGTGTTGTTCGAGGTTGTCGAGGTGTAGCTCGCGCAGCCCGGCCTGCTCGGATCCCGCCGTCCGAAAGGGCCCGACGTGGACCTCGGGGATGTGGTGCTCTGTCCAGACCACGGCCGGAGGTCGCGGCGCGTCGGCCCGGTCGCGTTCGAGGCCGGCCAGGACGACAACGGGGAATTCGAGGCCCTTGGCGCCGTGGATGGTCATGACCCGGACGGCGTCGTCGTCCGGGTCGGGCGGGCCCACTCCGCCGACGCGGCCGTCGCCCTCGGCGCGACGCGCGGCCCAGCTGAGAAAGGCGCGCAGCGTTCCGCCTGGCGTCTCGTCGAAGAGGCGGGCCTGATCCTGCAGCCAACGCAACCGGTGCCAGTAGTCACGGGCACGCCGATGGGAGAGAGCCAATTCGAAGCTGCCCAGCTCGTCATAGGCGGCGGCCACCATGGCTGACGGCTCGGACCACCAGCGCCGACGATGCAAGCGGTCCAGAACGGCCATGGCTGCGGCCACCGGATGATCTTCCGACCCCGTCGGAACCTCGTCTCGCGGGTCCCACGTCCCGCCGGCTGTGTGCCAGGTCACGAGATCGTCGTCTCCACAGGCCAGACCGGACGAGCGCAGGGCGCCGACAACGGCCACGGTGTCGGCGGGATCATCGGCGGCGCGGAGAACGGTCAGGACCTCGCGTACCTCCTCTGCGCCCCAGAGCAGGGCCGCACCTTCGAGGCGGTAGGGGATGCCGGCGGCCTCCAGTGTCTCCTCCAGGGCGGCGAGCGCCGACCGGGCGGGGATCAACACGGCGATATCGGCCCAACGGACCGGGCGTCGGATACCGGTCTCCGTGTCCTCCACCAACCAGCTGCCGGCCACCATGTGGTCGATCGCCGTCGACGCGTCGTCGGCGGCCCGTCGACGGATCTCCGGCGCCGACGCGGCGAGCGGGCCGCCCACGGTGATCACAGGGGTGAGCGTCCTGGCCGCCGATGTCGCCGATGTCGTGGATGTCGCCGATGTCGTCGATGTCGCCGATGTCGCCGATGTCGCCGATGTCGCCGAGGCCGGTGACCGCCGTGGCGGCGCCGCAGTGGTGTCGAGCCCCTCGAATGCGAGTTGGACCGCAGGGGCGACCGGGGGGCGGCCGTTGGAGGGAACACGACCTTGCTCGTCGCCGACCGGTGTCACGCGGGCGGCATCGAGCGCCAGGGCCGCGGCCTGGCCGGGTACAGAACCGTGGCCGAAGATCTCGTCGAACACGACGTTCACGAAATCGACGATGCCGGGTAGGGAGCGGAAGTTCGTCTGCAGCCGCACGGGGGCACCGAGGTCGGTGCTGACGTCGTCGAAGAGTTCGATGTCGGCGCGCCGGAAGCGGTAGATCGACTGTTTGGGATCACCCACGACGAACAAGGCGCCCGGTCGGGCGCCGCTCAGTTCGGCGTCCCCGTCGATGGCGGCGACGAGACGGGCTGCCAGTTCGACCTGGATCGGGTCGGTGTCCTGGAACTCGTCGATCAGCAACCGGCGGTAACGGTGCCGGAGGGCCACGAGGCCGTGCCCGCCCCGACGCAGGAGCCGACGGGCGTGGACGAGCAGGTCGTGGAAGGTGAGGCGGCCCTCGATCCGACGCTCCTCGGCGGCGGCCAGAGTGAACGTCGCCAGACGGGCCATCAGATCTCCGAGGACGGCTCGACGAACGGCGTCGAGCAGATCGAGGCGTGTCTCCTCCGCCTTGGCGCAGGCCTCCCGCACCTCGGCGATGCGACCACCCCAATTTTCCTGTCGCCCGAGCGAGCAGCGCAACGGTGGCAGGGTGTCGAGGATGTGAAGGACGGCCGGCGCATCCGATCCCGCCGACAGCAGAAGGGCACGGGAGTCGGCCAGGGTGCCGGCAAGGTGTTGGGCCATCTTGTCCCCGGCGTCGGTGCACCACTCGACGGCCGCCAGGGCCCGGTCGATGGCGGCGACGACGGGAGCCGGGTCGGACGGCGGCCATTCGTCGGCAGGGGTGGCCGACCCGAGGTAGTCGAGGCCACCATCTTCGAGCCGGTCCCACTGGGAGTGCAGATTCCAGGCGATGGCGGCGATATCGGTGTGGCGCAATCCAAGGCTGAAGCCCATGACCAGGGCGCGTTCGGCCCCGGGATCCTCGAGGAGCGTGTCGGCGAACCGGGTCCAGCGCGCCTCGAAGTCGGCGGCGTCGGCGGTGTCGTCGAGCACCTCGAACCCCGGGGGCAGGCCGGCGTCGACGGACTGCTCCTGCAGGATCCGTTGGGCGAAGGAGTGAAGCGTCGAGATAGCGGCGTCGTCGATCTCGTGGCCGGCCTCGACCATCAAAGGGTCCCCTTGGCCGGCGGCGGTTTCGATGGCCTGGCGGACGCGTTGGCGGAGCTGGGCGGCAGCCGCTTCGGTGAAGGTGATGGCAGCGATCTCGCCGAGCGGGGCGGTGCCGGAACGGACGAGCTCGATGATGCGGTCGACCAGTGCGGTCGTCTTGCCCGTGCCCGCACCAGCGATCACCATCAGGTTGGCGTCGAGTTCCCGGGATAGGCGGGCCCGGGCGTCGCGGTCGATGATCGTGGGCGACGTCACGGGCCGGCGGCGCTGTCGGGATCGACGAATCGCTTGACCACCGAACCGGCCAATTCGTCGGGTACGTCGCTGTTCACCAGCGTGACCACACTGCGTAGCTGCGGTTGGTTGTACTTGCGCCCCCATTGACGATCGCGGCCCGCCGGGCAGACGGAATCGAAGTCACATCCCATGCAGTTGGAGAAGCTGCGGAAGGTTGGGGCCCCGGGGACTGCGGGGAAGCATCCGTCTTCGACCCCGTCGGCGATCAGTCGTACCACCTGGCGGAATCGTGCCTCCACGACCGGGGTCACGACCAGATGGAAACACGGGGTACTACGTTCGCCGGACAGGAGCCAGTACCGGGCGTGGACGGGGCGAGGTCCGCCGAAACGCTCCCAGGCGGCCATGGCGTAGAGGGGCAGTTGGAGCAACTTGCCGGCCGCCACCGGATCGCGGATGAGCTCGCTCAGCCGGCCCTGCTTCCCGGTCTTGTAGTCCGAGACCATCAACTGCCCGCCAGTGGTCCGGTCGACCCGGTCCACGCTTCCTCGAAAGGCGACGGAGCGTCCGTCGTCCAGGACGACACTGACCGGGGGCTCGGCGTCGTCATCGTCCACACCGAACGAAAGCTCGGCGGCGATGGGCTCGATCGACCCCTCTTCGGCGTGGAACCGGGTCAGGTCGCGGACGATGGCCGATCGGTCCAACCGCCAGAGCAGGGATTTTCCCACCAGGCCGCCTGTTTCCGCCTCATCGAGTTGTTCGGCGGCGATGGCGAGGAGCCGGTGGAGCGAACGCGCCGCTCCCTGCACGCGTTCGGCCACGTACGTCTCGAGGATGGCGTGGACGAGCGATCCACGCGTCATCGGCTCGATGCGCCAGAGCTCCTCGGGTCGGACGCGCTCCGAGACGTGCAGGACCCGGTCGAGGAGAAAGCGCCGTGGGCATTTGGCGTACGTTTCGAAACGGGTAGCCGACACCGGGGTGCCGGGATCGAAGGCAGAGACCCGTCCGGCGCCGACCCATCCGTCATAGCGGGTGAAGCGCGTGTCGGACCGACCTTCGGCGCAGGCGAAGCCACGGGCCAGGCGCCCGGCACGCGCCAGCGGCGCTAGCGAGGGATGCCTCCCGTCGCCGACCCACCGGTCGAGTTCGCGCAGTTCGAACTCCCGGACCGATAGCGCCGGTTCGGCGTCGGCCAGGCCGGCGGCGAAGGAGTCCACGGGCCGCCAGGAGGTGGCGTCGTCCACCAGATCACCCATCCATCGCGACGGAACCTGGGCCCGTCCGCTGCGGGGATCGCCGCGGGGCAGCGTGCCGATGCGCGCCGACAGACCGGCGGCGACGGCGGTGACGAGATCGTCGCGCCTCTCTGCTCGCCGGTCGGCCCGGGTGCGGAGCGCTCCTGACGTATCGAGCCGGCAAAGATCGTCGCTGAGAATGCCCTGGTCGTCTCCGTTGCCGGGAACGAAGGCCTCGACCAGCCCGGTAACGACGGCCGTGTGGAAGGACAGGCCCCGGGCGCCGGAGTACGGCGCCAGATAGACGCCGTCGCCGACTCCGCCGTCCGACAGTTCCTGGGTGTCGAGCACCCGGCTCTCGAGTTGGGTGACCACGGCCCGCCGGAACGACGCCAGGTCGACGCTGCGTGAGACGTGGTCGAGGTCTCCGAGGTCGGCGACCGCAGCGCGCACCTGCCGGGCAGCGGCCCGCTCCTCCACCGGCCAGGGATCGGCTCCGGCGTCGGGTCGCAGATAGTGATCGAGCAACGCGACCGCCCAGGTCGTGAACGCACGCCACGAGTGGGCGGGCGGTGCGGCCCGACCGATGAGGTCGCGCACGAAGGCGGCCAGTGCTCCGGCGTCGGCGGCGCTCGGTCCCCCGCCGGCGGCGACGCGGCCGAGCCGTTCGCTCCATTGCCCCGGTCCGCGGACGACACCGGCGGCGGCCGACACGACATCCCATCGACCGGCGGGGACCGGGGCTCCCGCCGGTCCCTGGGTGAGCGGCCCGGCGGATAACCAGGCCATGACCTGGTCCCGGGGCCAGTCACCGGCGGCCAGATCCAACAACCCCAGCAGGATGCGACCCGTCATGGAGCGGTGCAGACGACGATGTTCCGGTCCGTTGCTTGCTACTCCGGCGGCTGTCAGGTGGTGAAAGAGGATCCGCGGGTAGGTCGGCCCCGGGGGGTGAAAGACGGCCTGTTGCCACAGCGGGACTCCCGCTTCGGCGGCGGCGACGATCGATCGGACGGCGCTGCGCCCTTCCTCATCGGGGTCGGCGTGGGGCCGGATCTCGGTCAGGGCGATGGTGCCGTTCCCCGAACCGGTGGCCTCGAGAGGGCGGGCCCCGAGGATGGCCAGAAGCTCGCGTTCGGCGGGACCCTCGGGCCGGAGATGCCAGCTCACGACGGGCCCGAGCGCCCGAACGGACGAGGGTTGGCGCCGGGCCTGGTCCACTGCCTCGGCCCGGAGATCGGCGATGTCGGCCAGTCCACAGTCATGCAGGGCCTGGCGCACGGCGCCGAGGAGGTCCACGAGGTCAGCGCCGTGGCCTCCGTGGCGGGTCAACGCATCGAGGGTGACCGGGGGACAGCCGCGCAGTTCTGTCAGGGTCCGCTGGAGCGCAGTCGGTGCCGTCGGATGGGAGGCGAACCGGCCCAACCAGCCCGGTGAGGCCCTCAACTGGGCGCCGATGACCTCGAGGTCCGCCGCCGGCGACACCAGTCGGAGGCCGCGCTCGGCGAGCGGCGGGGAACCGAGCATCTGCAGCAGTCCGTTGGTCGTCGTGCAGCCGACATTGACCCATCCCCGACGAGCACCGGGGCCGGGCAGGGACCCGAGGCTCCGACGGACGAAAACGGCCGCATAGCCCGAAGGAGCCAGCACCGTGACCGGGGCCAACGGGTCGTCGCCCTTGATGTCCGCCAATATCCGGCCCAACCCCGCCAGCGCCACGTCGGCGGCGTCGGTGGAGGTCGAGCCGGGCATCACCTGCGCATGTTATGGCGGCGTTGTCGCGTTGACGCCGGTCACGAGCCCGGCGCAGGGCGGAGGCCGGTGGCATCGTCGGAGGTGTCCTCCCCCGCCGGCCCCGACCTCCCGGGGCGACCGGCCGGCCCGTAGGAGTGGCGTATCCGCAGGCGCCACCAGATGGCCAGGGTGTCGCGCAGCATCTCGGCGACGGCGCGTGGCGAAACAGTGCTGGTGAAGCGTCGTCCGATGCGCACGGGGGCCTCGACGAGGTGTCGGTACCCCCGCAGACGGGCCACGACCAGCAGCTCGAGGTCGAAGGCGTAGCCCTGTTCGACCATGGAGGGCAGGACGTCGACGAGGACGTCGCGCCGGACCAACTTGATCCCCGCCTGGGTGTCGCGCACATCGAGACGGAACAACAGTCGGACCAGCTGCTGGTAACCCCACGAGTACAGACGTCGTGCCGGTGGGTAGACGACCTGGGACGCCCGGTGGCGTTTGCTGCCGAGGACCACGTCGGGATGATGCGCGCGCACGACGTCGACGAACTCCCCGAGCAGATCGGGCGGGACGTCCCCGTCGGCATCGATGAATCCGAGATAGCGACCCCGGCCCCTCTCGAGACCGGCGCGGACGGCCTGTCCCTTTCCCCCGCGGGCGGGCAGGACGACGCGGGTCACGACCTCGGGAGCCACGTCGTCGAGAGTGCGGTCGCTTCCGTCCGTGGATCCGTCGGACACGGTCACGACCTCGAAGGAGACTCCCGAGGCGCGCAGCACCTCGACGGTCCGCTCGACCGTGGCCCGCAGCAGAGGGCCAGGGTTGTAGTAGGGCATCACCACGGTGACGTCGAGCTCGGCCGCCGGCAGCGGGGTGGGTTGCGCGGCGGACACCGCAGGGGCGCCGCCGGTGTCCATGTCGGGTTCTCGACGCCTCACGACCAACCCTTTCGTCCCGGCGTCGTCTCCGCCGGATGGCGCGTCCCCTCGGTAAGTGCGCATTCCACTGTACGCGAGGGCTTGCGCAAGGCGACCGCACTTTCCCCACTTTCCTTCTCGGTGGAGCGCTCAGTGCACGGTTGTGTAGATCACCATGGCGAGACGAAGAGCAGGCAGTAGATGCCGAACGGCACCGGGGTTCTGGTCTTGAAGTACCCGACCAGGAAGCGCACGGTGACGACAGCGGTGGCGTCGGCGCACAGGGCGGCGACGAGGGCTGGCAAGCGCACTCCGTCCCCCAGGAGCCCGGTCAGATCGGAGAGCTTGAAGATTCCGGCGGCCAGGATGATCGGCGCGGCCAGGAGGAAGGCGAAGCGGGCCGAGTCGGCGTGATCGAGACCACGGACAAGGCCGGCCGTCATGCAGACGCCGTCCCGACTGATCCCGGCGACGAGGGCCGACGACTGGGCGACGCCGACGACGAGGGCCTCTTTGTAGTCGAGCGTCTCGAGCTTCCGGCCCCCATCGGCCTTCGCCCCCTCGCGCGGGGCGAGGACGCGCACGTCAGAACGGCGACGGAGGCGCTCGGCTCCGAGGAGGATGAAGCCGTTCACAATGAGAAAGCAGGTCGCCGAGGTCGGTTTGGCCAACGCCAGGCGCAACGGGCGTCGAGGAGGAGGCCGATCACGCCGGCTGGAATGCTGGCCAGAACGATCAACCAGGCCAGGCGCTCGGTGGGAGTGTCGACCCGGCGCGTGACGAGCGTGTGGAACCACGCCGCGATGATCTGCACCCAGTCCCGCCAGAAGTAGATCAGAAGGCCCACGGCGCTCCCGACGTGGAGCATGACCACGAAGGCCAGCCAGAAGGATTCAGTGTCCGATTGGGTGGCCACCAGCGCATGCCAGCCGAAGAGGGTGGGAAATAACACGGTATGGCCCAGGCTCGAGACCGGGAAGAGCTCGCTCACCCCCGGCAACGCCCCGAGGACCACCGCCTGGGACATGCTGATCGGATGGTGGACGACCTGGTGGGTGGCGGCGAGGGCCACCGCGGGACGGGAGCCGTGAAAAGACGCTCCTCGCATATGGATCAGCTGATGTGGAGGCACTCGGCGGACCCTTCGGCAGACGGGCGGAGGCGGTGCCACGTTAGGCACGGCCCAGGAACGAGACAACCACCTCGGCCCTTCGATGGTTCATGGACCGTTCTCCTGGTTCCCAGGGCGTTTTGCGACCCCTCCCAGCCTCCTCCCAGCTTCATCGAGGATCCTGGTGGACAAGGACGGGCATGGCGAATGGCCGTCCACCGTCGTGTCTCGGGCGAAACGCTCCGGCTCGGGACGTCGGTGCTCGAACGGCCCGACGGTGAACAGGAGCGGTAAAGAGGAGGTGGCACGGTTGAGGATCCTCGTGCTCGGTGGTGACGGGTACCTAGGATGGCCGACGGCTCTGCATCTGTCACGTCGCGGACATGACGTGGGTGTGGTCGACAATTTCGTTCGGCGTCAGTACGACCACGAGATGGGGGTGGACAGCCTCGTCCCCATAACGCAGCTTCAGCACCGTGTGCAGGTCTGGGAAGAGGTGTCCGGCCTCAAGTTGGACACCTTCATCGGGGACCTGACCGACCCCGTCTTCGTCGACAGGACTCTCGAGCGTTTCGAGCCGGAAGCCATTGTCCATTTCGCTGAGCAGCGTTCGGCGCCCTACTCCATGATCGACCGCCAACACGCGGTGTACACCCAGGTGAACAACGTCGTCGGCACCCTCAACCTGCTCTATGCCATCGCCGAACGTGACCCGTCGATCCATTTGGTCAAGCTGGGCACCATGGGCGAGTACGGAACGCCCAACATCGACATCGAAGAAGGCTTCATCGAGATCACCCATAAGGGTCGTACAGACGTGATGCCTTATCCCAAGCAGCCGGGCTCCTTTTACCACCTGTCGAAGGTCCACGACAGCCACAACATCCAGTTCGCCTGCCGGATCTGGGGACTTCGTGCCACCGATCTGAACCAGGGCATCGTCTACGGCCAGGAGACGGGTGAGACGGATCTGCATCCCGACCTGGCCACCCGGTTCGACTACGACGGAATCTTCGGCACCGTGCTCAACCGGTTCTGCGTCCAGGCGGTCGTCGGACATCCGCTCTCGGTTTACGGAAAAGGTGGCCAGACCCGCGGCATGCTCGACATCCGCGACACCCTGGCCTGTGTCGAACTGGCCCTGATAAACCCGGCGGACAAGGGAGAATTCCGGGTGTTCAACCAGTTCACGGAGTCCTTCTCGGTCCGCCAGATGGCGGAGATGGTGGTGGAGAACTACCCGGGAGCGGCGCGTATCGAACATGTCGAGGACCCCAGGGTGGAGAAGGAAGAGCACTACTACCGGGCCGCCCACACCAAGCTGCTCGACCTCGGCCTCGTCCCTCACCTACTCGAGCCCTCGACCATCCGCTCACTTCTGGCCGTGGTCGACCGGCACCGGGACCGGGTGGACTCTGCGGCCATCCGGCCGACGGTGCAGTGGCGACGCACGGCGAGCGAGCTGCGTCCGACGGCCGGGGTCAACGCCAGCTGACCGAGATTGTCTGAACCGGTCCGGGGCGGGACACCGGGGCGGCCTACCGGGGCGGCCTGAGCACCGTCGGTCAGACAGAGCCGTTGTCGCTGCAGTCAAAAGATCCGCGATCGCCCTGAGCCCGGTCCTTGACCGGGCTCGGTGGCGTCAGGGGCTCAGGGTCCCTCTGCCCCCGATGCCGTGCACGATCGAGGATCGAACGGAGCCAGCGACTGTTTGGGGGCCGTGGGCGGAGCGAGGACGTCAGCGTTCGCTGTGGGGGTGGTCGTCGCTGAGCCGGGTGTCGTCGGCGAGGCGGCTGAAGCCGGAGCGTCAACGGTGAAGTCGGTACCGGTCACGACGGTCACGTCGGCGCCGTCAGAGGGGTGGCCCACACCCATGACGACGGCGCCGCTCAGCTCGTGGACGACCCGTTCGGCCGCGGCTTCATGACCGGCTGTGTAGATGACCGTCGTTTCGGAGACCGACCCGACGCGTGCGGTGTCGCCGGTGGCCACGACATCGAAGCCGAGTGCCCCGAGTGCCGTCCCGGTCGTCCCCGCCTGGCCCGTCTCACCTGTGCCGTTGAGCACCGAGACGGTGACGCCCTTGGCCGCCGGCAGGGGTCTGCCCGTCATGGTGTCGTGATTGGCGTCGACACCCAGGAAGTTTCCGATGACCTGGAGGTCCTGGGGCTGGCTGGTGAGCTCGACGCTGCCGTAATCGATGCCCCCGGCGACATAGGTCTGGGCGTCGACGATGACGGGCAAGGTCTCCTGTGGCGCCGCATTCGGGTTCACCCCGTGAAAGGTGAGCACGGTTCCGAGCATGTCCCCCAGGGAGAAGCTCGAATCCACCTGGAGCTGCGGAGCCACGGCGCCGAGGAGATCGTTGTCGGTGACGGGATTGCCGAGTCCCCGGGTGGAGACCGCCGTGGCCAGGACACGAAGGAATTCGTGATCACGCCGGATCCGGCTCAGGTCACTCTGGGGGTCATGGGGCCAGGTCTGGGGGTTGGTGGACTTGACGCTCGGCGGCTTGTACTGAAGATGGCGGGCCCGCACGACGGCCAGAGCCTGGAAGCCGTCGAGACTCCGACAGCCGGCGGTGGGGATGTTGAGCGAGGATTCCGCGTCGTACAGCGGCATCGGGAAGTACATCTTGATGCCGCCCAGCGCATTCACCACGTTCTGAAAACTGTCGAAATTCAATTCGACGTAATGCTGGATGGGGATACCGAAGTCCTCCTGGATGGCGTTGACGAGGCGCTCGGGGCCCTCGACCAGCGCCGCATCGATCTTGTTCGGCTCCGATCCCCGGGCATTCGGGACGAAGAGGTCCCGGGGGATCGACAAGATGGAGGCCGTGCCCTTCTTCGGGTCGAGATGCAGGATCATGACCACATCGCTGTTGACCCCGGTCACGCCCTCGGAGCAGAGCCCGAAGGCCGGGTTCTGCTGTTTGAGCGCACACCGTGACGTCGAACCCACCAGCACGATGTTCTCGACACCCGACGGAGGTACGGCGGTGAGGTTGCCGACCTTGATGTGGCCGATCTGGTGGTTGCGGTACTCGACGTAACCGAAGGCGGCGCTGGCGATGACCACCACCATGGCGGTGATCAGGGCGCCTATGCGGACGAGCCGGCGCACCAGGCGCTGACGCCTTTTGCGATGGACGTCGCCGCGCGCGTAGACGGAAGGAGGTGCAGAAGGGGTGCTCTCGGGCACGGCAAGCGAGTGTAGCGGTGCCTGGCGTGCGTTCCGGGTACCCCCGTCCCCTGTGCCAGGCCGGGGGCCTCACCTCTCCGACCGATAGGGTCCTCACGTGGTCGGGGAACGACGCCGGCTCCGACGGCGACGCGGTGGAGGGCGGGGAGTGGCTCGAATTGTCGCTTCTGCCGTGGTCTGCGCCCTCGTCGTGGTGATCGCCGTCGGCGCTATCACCCAGATCGGGCCGGCATCGGGCCCCGACCGGCGCACGGTCAACCGGAGCTTCGCCGCCCTGGTGACGCCGATCATCGTGCGGTCGAATGTCTCAGGCACCGTCCTCAGCCGACTCCTGGCCGACGGCTCGACTTTGAGCAGGACCACCTTCTTCTCCGATCTCGGCTCGATCGCCACCGACACAGCCGACGAGGCCCGCCGTTTCGCGGCTGTGACTCCCCCATCGCCGACGGGGGGAGTGGCCCCATCCTGTGGGGCGACCATCGACGGACGGGCACGCATCGGCGCTGAGCTCCGCGCTGTACTCGAGGACCTTCTCGGTGGTCCGGGCGGGCGTGGAGGCGGTGACGAAGCCGGTGCCGCTCGGACGCTGGTCGCCGCCGGCACAGCGCTCATGTCCGCCGACGCATCCTGGGCGGCCTGCCGACGGGCGCTGCGCCGTGCGCCGGGCTCGGCTCGACTGCCGGCTTCGAGATGGGTGTCGGATCGTGGCGTCTGGGAAGACGCCGCCGTGGGTCAATTCGTGACCTCGCTGATCGGTTCGGCCTCGTTGGAAGCCGTCCATCGCATCGCCTTCGTCACGGTGACCACCAACCCTGCCGCCGTGCCCGGCGGGGCCGGGATCAGGGTGCTTCCGGCCACGTCGACAGTGCAGGTCGAGGTGGTGGTGGCCGATCAGGGCAACGTCGATGAACGGCGTGTGAAAATTGTCGTGTCGGCGGTGCCCCAGGGCACGGCACGGGCACCCGCTCCCGTCGAGGCCACCGCCGACATCACGGCCGGCACCTCCGTGGCCCTGACCCTGGCAAACATCCGGGTCCGGACGGGGACCTCCTACGTCCTCGATGTCACCGCCACCACGCCTTCGACCGGTGCCGCCATATCCATGTCCCTGCCGCTGCGGGTGTCGGTCACGCCGACCACCACGACCACCACCACGCCGGCCACCACCACGCCGACCACCACCATGGCCACCACGACCACCACGACGGGGGCGCATTCACGGTGACCAAACGGGACCTGTAATGACCGTCGGGGGATGGGGCCCTAGGATCGAGACGGGAACGTCACAGGAGGGTCCGAGCGTCGTGGCCGAGAGCATCACAATCATCGACAACCGGACGGGGAACCAGCTTGAGATCCCCATCGACCGCGGAGGGGTGGCGGCCAGCGAATGGTCGAAACTGCTCCCGGGGATCTGGTTCTACGACCCGGGATTCGTATCGACAGCCGCCTGCGAGAGCACCATCACGTATCTCGACGGCGACGAGGGGATCCTGCGCTACCGCGGCTACCCGATCGAAGAGCTGGCCGAGAACTCGACCTATCTGGAAGTGGCCTATCTGCTGCTGCACGGTGAGTTGCCCACGGCGGAGGAGTTCGGCGCCTGGCGTCACGAGATCACCATGCACACCTTCATTCACGAGAACGTGCGCAAGCGATTCCTGGAGGGGTTCCACTACGACGCCCACCCCATGGGCATGTTGGTATCCGCCGTCGCCGCCCTGTCGACCTTCTACCTCGATGCCAAGGAGATCTTCGATCCCGATTCCCGACATAAGCAGGTCACCCGCCTGATCGCCAAAATGCCGACCTTGGCTGCCGCCGCCCATCGTTTCAGCATCGGGATGCCCTTCGTCTACCCGGACAACTCCCTCGACTTCTGCTCCAATTTCCTGTCGATGTTGTGGAAAGTGGCCGAGCCGCGTTTCGACGCCAATCCCATCTTGACCCGCGCTCTCGACGTACTTTTCATTCTCCACGCCGATCATGAACAGAATTGCTCCACCACCGCCATGCGAGTGGTCGGCTCCTCGCATTCGGACCCCTACTCGGCCTGCGCCGCGGCGTGCGCCGCTCTGTACGGTCCCCGCCACGGGGGGGCCAACGAGGCTGTGATCCGGATGCTGACCGAGATCGGTTCGATCGACAATGTTCCCGCTTTCGTCGACTCGGTGAAGCAGGGTACCGGTGGCCGGCTGCAGGGCTTCGGCCACCGCGTGTACAAGAGCTATGACCCGAGAGCCAAGATCATCAAGCGCACGGCGGACGAAGTCTTCGAGGTGACGGGGAAGAACCCCCTCCTCGACATCGCCCTCAAGCTGGAAGAGATCGCGCTGTCGGACGAGTACTTCACCTCTCGGCGGCTCTATCCCAATGTCGACTTCTACTCGGGCCTGATCTACCAGGCCATGGGTTTCCCGCTCGAGATGTTCCCCGTTCTGTTCGCCATTCCCCGGACGGCGGGCTGGCTCGCCCACTGGCAGGAGATGCTGGACCAGGATTCGAAGATCGCCCGTCCCCGCCAGCTCTACGCCGGCCCCGAGTTGCGCCCCTACGTTCCCATCGGCAGCCGCTGATCGTCGGGCGGTTCGTGAACCGTCCGGCTAATCGACAGGGCGGGGGACGAGCCGCATGAGCCCCTCCTGCACCATGGACACCACCAAGGTGCCCTCCCGGGTGAAGAGAAAACCCCGAGCCAAGCCGCGGGCGCCGAAGGCACTGGGGCTGTCCATGTCGTACAGGAGCCAGTCGTCGGCCCGGAAGGGCCGGTGGAACCACATGCAGTGATCGAGGCTGGCGCCCATGAACTCGGCGTCGTCCCACCGGACCTCGTGGGGAGCGAGCATCGTGTCGAACAGCGACATGTCCGACGCATAGGTGGCGATGCAGGCGTGCAGCAAGGGGTCGTCGCCCAACGTTCCGTCGGCGCGGATCCAGAGCCTTTGGATGGGGTCGCGGTTCTCGTGCTGCATCCAGGGCAGCTCCCCCACGTGGCGCTGGTCGATGGGGTGGGGTCGGGCGAACCAATCGGCCAATTGATCCCGGAGTGGCTCCAGTCGTTCGCGCAAGCTGACCAGAGTCTCAGGGCCGGGGACATCGGGCATGGGGGCCTGGTGGACGAAGTCACCGTCTTCGTCCACCTGGAAGGAGGTCTGCATGTTGAAGATGGCCTGGCCGTGCTGGATGGCCACCACCCGTCGGGTGGTGAAGGACCGCCCGTCGCGGATGCGGTCGACCTCGTAGAGGATGGGGACGTTCGGGTCCCCGGGGCGCAGGAAATACGAGTGCAGGGAGTGGACCCGGCCCCGTTCGACCGTCCGTCCGGCCGCCATCAGCGCCTGAGCCGCCACCTGCCCCCCGAAGACGCGTTGGCGGTGCTCGTCGGGGCTGACGCCCCGGAAGATATTGACCTCGATGGGCTCGATGTCGAGCAATTTGACGAGGAAGTCCAGGGCGTCGCTCACAGGGACATCCTGACAGCGCCCGACAGGGCTGGGCGAGACCGGGGTCGAAGGGCCCGGGAGGAGTCGGGGGCAACGGCTCGCCGCTACGGTTTCGGCCATGCCGACGGCCCCCTTTCCCGATGGATTCCTGTGGGGAGCGGCCTCGGCCGCCCACCAGATCGAGGGCGGAAACGTCAACAACAACTGGTGGCAGTTCGAACACATGCCCGGGACACCATGCGCAGTGTCCAGTGGGGACGCATGCGACTCGTGGCACCGGTGGCCCGAGGATCTGGATCTGCTGGCGTCGCTCGGTTTCGGCGCCTACCGCTTCTCCATCGAATGGAGCCGGATCGAACCGGAGCAGGACGAGTGGTCGGCGGCCAGCCTCGAGCACTATCGCCGGCAATGCGCCGCCTGCTGGGAACGCGGCCTCGTCCCCCTGGTCACGTTTCACCATTTCACGACCCCGGCCTGGCTGACCGCCCGCGGCGGGTGGGAAGCGGCGGACGCGCCGGAACGCTTCGCCCGCTTCTGCGAGCGTGCCGTGGCGCATCTGGGCGACCTGGTCGGCTGGGGGTGCACCATCAACGAGCCCAACATCGTGGCCTTCATGGGCTATCTGGCCGGGATCTTCCCGCCGGCGGTGCGCGACTCCGAGCGTCGGCGGGCGGTGAACGACGCGCTGTGCCGGGCCCACCGGTTGGCGACCGATGCCCTGCGCGCCGGTCGGGGGGAATTCCCGGTCGGGTTGACCCTGTCGATGACCGACTATCAGGCGGTCGACGACGGTGACGGCCAGCGGGACCGGATACGGCGGTCGATGGAAGACGTCTTTCTCGAGGCCACCACGGGCGACGATTTCATCGGGGTCCAGTGCTATACCCGGATGCGGGTCGGACCCGAGGGCGCCCTGCCGGCCGAGGAAGGGGTGGCGCTCACCCAGATGGGGTACGAGTACTGGCCCCAGTCACTCGAAGCCGTGGTCAGGCGGGCCTGGGACGTCACCGGCGGCATCCCCGTCGTCGTCACGGAGTCGGGCATCGGCACGGCCACCGACGCCGAGAGGATCGCCTATGTGACCGAGGCACTGGCCGGAGTGCGCCGATGCCTCGACGACGCCATCGACGTCCGGGGCTACGTGTACTGGAGCCTGCTCGACAATTTCGAATGGGTCCTGGGGTACGCGCCGACCTTCGGACTGGTGGCCGTGGACCGGGAGACCTTCGAACGACGCCCCAAGCCCAGCGCATCATGGTTGGGCGCCGTGGCTCGGGCCAATGCCGTCGAAGTCCCCGGATGAGGGTGGCCAGCCGCCCACCTGACGCTCCGGGTAGATTGGCGGGGATGTCTGCTCTCGTGGTGCGCCTCTGGCGCCTCTACCACACCCCCCAAGGCAAGAAGATGTTCCGGTACACCATGGTGTCGGTCATCTCCACCCTCGTCTCGGTGACCGTCCTTGGTCTCGTCTACGGGGTGTTCCAGTGGTGGACCGAGGTGCCGAGCACCCTGTTCGCCAATGTGGTGGCGACGGTGCCCTCGTACTACTTGAACCGCTCCTGGGCCTGGGGCAAGAGCGGGCGGTCGCACATCCGACGCGAGGTTCTTCCCTTCTGGGGCCTCTCCATTGCCGGCATGTTGCTCTCGATCCTCACCTCGACCGAGGCCCGCAATATCGGGATCGCCCATTTCGAACATCACCACACGATCCGCACCGTGCTCGTCCTGGGCGCCAACCTCATGGCCTTCGGCGTGTTGTGGGTGGTGAAGTTCCTCGTCTTCAACCGGCTTTTCCACGTCAAGCCGGTGGACGAGGATGCCGAGCTGGTGGACGTCAGTCCCTGAAGTTGGTGAACTGCAGGGGGATGCCGAAGTCCTCTTCCTTGAGCGCCTGGATGACCGCCTGGAGGTCGTCACGCTTCTTGCCGGAGACCCGCAGCTGATCGCCCTGCGTCTGCGAGGACACACCCTTGGCCGCATGGTCCTTGATGAACTTGTTGATCTTCTTGGCGTGATCGGAGGAGACCCCGGCATGGACGGCGATCTTCTGGCGCACGGCGCCCTTCGAGGCTTCCTCGATCTTCCCCGCCTCCAACGCCTTCAGCGACACCTGGCGCCGGACGAGCTTTTCTTCGAGAACCTGGTGGAGGGCGCGCAGTCGGTCCTCCGTCGACGAGCGCAGCACCATTTCCGTGTCGCTCAGGTCGATCTCGGAATCGGTCCCTTTGAAGTCGAACCGGGTCCCCGCTTCACGGTTGGCCTGGTCGACGGCGTTGCGGACCTCTTGCATGTCAACCTCGGACACGACGTCGAACGTCGGCATGCGGGCCACCATAGTCAGCGGGCATCGGGGTCCGCCCGCTGGCTCGGCGTCGTCTCCGGCCGGCGCCGAGCCTGCGGTTCCGAGCCGACCGTGGCCGCGGTATCGTCTCGCCCCGCGGGTCGGTGCCCGAGTGGCCAAAGGGAGCAGGCTGTAAACCTGCCGGCATTGCCTTCGAAGGTTCAAATCCTTCCCGGCCCACCAATGGGGGTCGCCCCACTGCTCGGTGGGGCGCCCACCGAGGTCGACGTGCCCCCCGGGGCGACTTGTCAGACGTCGGCTTTTCGTTACAATGACGTTACGAACGTCCCGCGAATCGATCCGCGGCAGAAAAACGGGCAGTCTCCAAAAACGGGCAGTCTCCGGTGAATCTCCGGAGGTCTACGAGCGGCCCTGCACGAACCCCCACGTGACGAGGACCGAGACAATGGGTGTAGAGGAGCGGGTGGTCGCCCAAGAGCGCGACGCCGCGCCCGGGCACGCCTCCGTGCTGGTTCGGGTTCTCGACCGCTTGTCGGTGTGGGACGAGGCCGTACGGTCGCGATGGCCGTTCTCCTCCCTGGTCGGCGCCGATGTCTCTCCCGATGCCACCGGTGACAGCTCCCACCTGCTCTTGCGACCGGCCATCCTCGGTTTTCTGGCCATCTGCGCCATCACCGCCGGCGTGGCCCAGCAGCAGTCGCCCTTCACCTTGAAGGCGCCCGGAGCCTGGTTCTTCGGCGTGCCCAGCGCCTCGGCGGCCACATCGGCGTTCAAACACCCCACCACCGGTCTGTTCTTCGGCCTGGTGGCGGTGTACGGGGGCCTCGTCCTTCTGATGCGGGTCTGGTACGGCCTGATCAGGAGCCTGTCGCAACGTCCCGGTGTCCCGGTCCGCAAGATCATGGCCGTCTTCGCCCTCTGGATCCTCCCCCTGCTCATCGTCGCCCCGCTGTTCAGCCGTGACGTCTACAGCTACGCGGCTCAGGGCGAGATGATGAGCCACCACATCAGCCCCTATCACTACGGTCCCGGTGTTCTCGGGGCGGCCCCTTCGGTGAATCTCGTCGACCCCCTCTGGTTGAACACCCCGGCCCCTTACGGGCCGCTCTTCATGCAGATCGACGGCACGCTGACCAGCGCCTCTCTGCACCACGAGCTGGTCGACGTGATCCTCTTGCGCCTTCTGGCCATCGGTGGAGTGGGATTGATGGCGCTGGGTGTGGCCAGCCTGGCCCGCAGCCACCGGCGAGATCCGGCCTACGTCCTGACGCTCGCCATCTTGAACCCGGTGACGGTCTTACACCTCGTGGGGGGCGCCCATAACGACGCCCTGATGCTCGGCCTCCTCGTCTGCGGCATCGCCGTGGCCCGTCGGGGGAGACCGGTGGCCGGCATCGTGCTCTGCGCGCTGGCCACCGCCGTCAAGGTTCCCGCCGCCATCGGCATCCTCTACGTCGGATGGGAATGGATGGGAGCCGGAATCCCCCTTCGAGCCCGGATCCGCCCCCTTCTCACCGCCGGTCTGCTGTCGGCCGGCGTCATGGGTGCGTTATCCCTGGTCACAGGCCTGGGATGGACCTGGGTCCTCAACCTGGGAGCGCCCGGGACGGTCCGGTCGTGGGTGGCCCCGGCCACCGGAGCGGGAATCGTGCTGACCGACGCCGCCCACCTGGTCGGGATCGGGGCTCCCTTGCACACGATGCTGACCGTGACGCGGGCGATCGGCCTGTGCGGGGCCCTCGGCGCCGGCCTGTGGTTTCTGTGGCGGTCGGAGAGGATCGGTTCTCTGCAGGCCATGGGCCTGACCCTTCTGCTGGTGGTGACCCTCGGACCGGTGGTCCAGCCCTGGTACCTCTCGTGGGGCCTGGTCCTGCTCGCCCCGGTGGCGCAAGGCAAGATCAGGTCTCTCATCATCGGTTTGTCCATCGCCTCGGCTTTCATCGGGCTGCCGGGCGGAAGCAAGCTCTTGAGCCTCCTGCTCCAGGCCGATCCGTTGCAGGTGGCCGTGGCACTGCTCGTCTGCCTGGCCATCTTCACGGTGCCCCTCACCCCCCTGCAGCGCCAACGCCTGCTCATCCACTGGAGGAGCCGTCGCGGCGGCGGCCCCGGCCGGGGTTCGGGACCGCAGCTGGGCGACGCCCGTCCCGACCTCGACTATCTGGGCGTCTGACCGGACCGGTGCCCGGAGGATCAGGGGTTCCTCGGGCCGTCCTCCGGAAGCTCTAGAGCATCCGTTGGAGGATGGTCACGTCGATCCAGCGTCCGAATTTCCGGCCCACCTCATGTTCGATACCGACGAGGACGAATCCGCAGGCGCGGTGGAGGGCGATCGAGGGCTCGTTGTCGCCCGACGTGCGGGCGATGACCGTATGGAAGCCCTGGCGGGTGCCGAGATCGAGCAGCTCCTCGAGCAGCAGGCGGCCCACCCCCTGGCCCCGACGGTCGCCGGCCACGTAGACCGAGTCCTCCACGGTGGTCGAGTAGGCGGCGCGATCGCGAAACGGCGAAAGTGACCCGAAACCGGCCACGCCGGCGTCGTCGACGGCCACCACGGCGGGATGGACTCCCTGGTGGCGATCGATCCAGGCCAGTTGGTCGGCGTGGGTGCGGGGCTCGATGTCGAAGGTGACGGTGGACCCGGAGACCTCGGTGTTGTAGATGGCCCGAAGGGCTTCGGCGTCGCCCGGACGCGCCAGCCGGATGTCCATCGGCTGATCGTACCGGCGGGTGGTCCGGGCTCCCGGCGGGCCCCGGGGAACGGGGACAGGCTCGACTATGATTGTCCGGCGCGCAGGCGCTGTGTCGGCCCCCTTAGCTCAGTCGGCAGAGCACAGCCATGGTAAGGCTGGTGTCGTCGGTTCGATTCCGACAGGGGGCTCCCCGGCGGCGTAGCTCAGTCGGTCAGAGCACACGGCTCATAATCGTGGGGTCGCGGGTTCGAGTCCCGCCGCCGCTACCAGGGCAGATAGATATCAGGGCCAGGCACGGCCGGGCCCATCCAGGGGTGCCCGGAGGAGGAAGGACAAGGCGAATGGCGAAGAACGAGAAACGAGTCCAGGTGACGCTGGCCTGCGAGGTCTGCAAGCGGCGGAACTACATCACCATGAAGAACAAGCAGAACGACCGTGAGCGGATCGAAATGAACAAGTTCTGCCGTTGGGACCGCAAGCACACGGTCCACAAGGAGACCCGCTGACGAATGGGGTGGCCTGAGCGCCGCCTCCACCCTCGTTTCCCGTCCGCTCCCCCTGGCCCGGCACCGAAATGGGCGTCGGCAGGCCAGGCGTGCCGGATGGTAATCTGGCCGCTCGACCCGCGAGGCCGGACGGTCGGTGACGGCCGTCCCGGCCACCGTAGGGCAGTAGCTCAATTGGTAGAGCCCTGGTCTCCAAAACCAGTGGTTGGGGGTTCGAGTCCCTCCTGCCCTGCCAATCAGCTGTCCGTCGAAAGGCGAATCAGATCGTGAACCGAGAGATGAAGCGGATGATGCAGCGGCAGGGCCAGGTCGAGGCCGATGGCTCGCCCGCGGCCCAACAGACGGCACCACCGCGTTCGCGCCCGGACCGGCCGGCCAAGTCCGAACTGAGCCCACCCGCCCGTGTCGGGGAATTCGTCCGGGAGGTGCGGTCCGAGTTGCGCCAGGTGGCCTGGCCCACCCGGCCCGAGGTGGCCAACTCGGCCACCGTCGTGTTCATCACCCTGGTGGTCCTGGTCTGTCTGATCTTCCTCTTGAATTACGCATTCTCGCACTCGATCTCCTGGCTCTACAGCGCATGACCGCCGTCGAATTCGGAGACGACGTGGAGCAGCCGGCGGGCGGCGGGGCCGATGTGGGCGACGGGGCGGCCGAGAGTCTCACCGATACGGACGTGGGCACGGACGCGGTCGACACCGACGCATCCGGGGTCGATGTCGTCGACGGGGAATCTGCCGATGCCCCTGTGGTGGCGACCTCGTTCGGCGCCGGCTACGAGTACACGCGTGACGACGAGGACGAAGACGAGGAGCCGGTGGTCCTCGAGAGCCCCTACGACCGACCTGGTCGGTGGTTCGTGGTGCACACCTACGCCGGCTACGAGAACAAGGTGAAGTCGAACCTGCAGAGCCGGATCGTCTCCATGAACATGGAGGACAGGATCTTCGAGGTCGTCATTCCCATGGAGGACGTCGTCGAGTTCAAGAACGGCAAGAAGGTGGTCGTCCAGAAGAAGGTCTTCCCCGGTTACCTGCTGACCCGGTGCGACCTGGACGATGATTCGTGGTCGGTGATCCGCAACACTCCGGGTGTGACGGGGTTCGTGGGCCCCGGGACGAAGCCCACGCCTCTGTCGCGACGTGAGGTCGAGGGCATTCTGCAGGTTCCGCTGGTGAGCGGCGGAGTCGAACAGGTCAAGAAGTCCCGGCCGCGCCTCGAGTACGAAGAGGGCGAGACGGTGCGGGTCAAGGAGGGGCCGTTCGCGGACTTCTCCGGTCAGATCGACGAGATCAACGAGGACCAGCTGAAGCTGAAGGTGCTGGTCAACATCTTCGGCCGAGAGACACCCGTGGAACTCGAATTCAGCCAGGTCGCCAAGCTCTAGATCCCAGGAGATCCACTGTGCCACCGAAGAAGAAGATCCTTGCCGTCGTGAAGATCCAGCTGCCCGCTGGAGGGGCGACGCCCGCGCCCCCGGTCGGGACGGCGCTCGGACCCCACGGCGTCCAGACCATGGAATTCTGCAAGCAGTACAACGCCGCCACCGAGAACCAGCGCGGCACCGTGGTCCCGGTGGAGATCAGCATCTACGAGGACCGGACGTTCTCGTTCGTGCTCAAGACCCCGCCGACCCCGGTTCTGATCAGACAGGCGGCGGGGCTCGAGAAGGGGGCCGTGGCCGCCGGTCGGGAGCAGGCCGGATCGATCACGGATGCCCAGGTGGCCGAAATCGCCCGGGTGAAACTGCCCGACCTGAACACCGACGACATCGAATCGGCCAAGCGCCAAGTGGTGGGGACAGCTCGCTCCATGGGCGTCGCCGTCAGCGGTTGACCTGACGTCAGACGAGAGACACGGAGAGGAACTGTCGTGCACAAGGGCAAGAAGTACGTGGCCGCGCTGGAGCGGTTCGACCGCGAGGAGCTGTACCCGCCGGCCGAGGCCGTCAGCCTGGTGAAGGACATGGCCAGCGCCAAGTTCGACGAGACCGTGGAGCTGGCCGTCCGGCTGGGGGTCGATCCCCGCAAGGCCGACCAGATCGTCCGGGGGACCCTCAGCCTTCCCGCCGGCACCGGGCGGACCGCCCGGGTCGTGGTCTTCGCCGCCGGAGAGGCCGCGGCTGAGGCGCGCGAGGCCGGCGCCGACGAGGTAGGGGCCGACGACCTGGTGGCCCGGGTCGAAGGCGGATTCCTCGACTTCGACGTCGCCATCGCCACCCCGGACCTGATGGGCCAGGTGGGCAAGCTCGGACGGGTCCTCGGACCCCGTGGGCTCATGCCCAACCCGAAGACCGGCACGGTGACGACCGAGGTCGGCAAGGCGGTGACCGAGTTCAAAGGTGGCCGGGTGGAATACCGGACCGACAAGGTGGGCAATGTCCATGTCCGGATGGGCAAGGTCTCCTTCACCCGTGAACAACTGCTGGCCAACCTTCACGCCGTGATCGACGAGCTCGTCCGGGCCAAGCCGGCGGCGGCCAAGGGCCGGTACCTCCGGTCGGTCTCCGTCTCGTCGACCATGGGCCCGGGCGTCCACATCGATCCTGCCCAGGCCCGACTCGTCGTGGAAGAGCTGGTGGCCACGGCGTAGTAACTTCTTTCCCTGGCGATCCCTTCCGATCGCCCGAAGACGAGACATGCCGTTGCCGTAGACCTCCGGTTGCGCCTCCCGGCGCCGAAGGGGCCCTGAGGGCCCGCCCGACAAGGTGACGACCACGTTCCTCGACAGGACATCGCGTCCTGCTCGGTGGCTGCGGTCACGGCCAACAGGTGTGGCGACAGGCACCTTCCGAGAAGAGGAGCGACGATGGAGAACCCGAGGCCCGAGAAAGTGGCCGTGGTCAACGAGGTGCGCGAGCGCCTCGAGGGGGCTCAGGCGTCGATCCTCACCGAATATCGCGGTCTCACCGTCCGCGAGATGGCGGAGTTGCGCCAGGCCCTGACGGCGGTCGGCGGCGACTACAAGGTCTACAAGAACACCCTGGTCAAGCTGGCGATCGCCGGTGGCCGCCACGAGCCATTGGCCGCCCTTCTCGAGGGTCCGACCGCCATCGCCTTCGTGTCCGGTGAGGTCAGTGCCGTGGCCAAGGCCCTGCGGGACTACGCCCGGTCCAATTCCCATCTGATCGTCAAGGGTGGTCTCCACGGCGAGGGTTTCCTGTCGGCTCAGGAACTCGGCGTCCTGGCCGACCTCCCCTCGCGCGATGTGCTCCTGGCCCGGCTGGCCGGCGCCATCGCCGCCCCGCTGCAGCAATTCGCCGGCCTTCTCGAGGCCCTCCCCCGGAGTCTCGCTTACGGCCTGTCGGCTCTTCTCGACCAGAAGGGTGGCGCACCGGCCGAGGCCGAAGCAGCCGCCCCGGAGGCCGAGGCAGCCGCCCCGGAGGCCGAGGCACCCGCCACCGAGGCCGAGGCACCCGCCAGCGAGGCAGCCGCTGCTGAGGTGGGGGCCGAGGCGCCTGCCCCCGAGGCAGAGGTACCGGCCGCCGAGGTGGAGGCCGAGGCGCCCGCCCCGGTCGCCGAGGCAACGGCCGCCGGGGTGGAGACGGCAGCCGGCGGCGAAGGGGCCGACGAGTCGGCTGAGGCGGCAGAGCCGGCCGAAACCCCCGGAGAAGGCGACGGAACGTGACGTCGCCGGCTGAGTTCATGACCTGGACGATCGACAATTCGAGAAGACACAAGGAGCGGAACGACAATGGCTGACAAGACCCTCACCAAGGACCAGATTCTCGACGGAATCGCCAGTCTCTCGGTGCTCGAGCTCTCCGAGCTGCTGAAGGAATTCGAAGAGAAGTTCGGCGTGACCGCCGCGGCCCCCGTGGCCGTCGCCGCCGCGCCTTCCGGAGGCGGCGACAGCGGCGGAGCCGGCGAAGAGGAGAAGAGCGCCTTCGACGTCGTTCTGACCGCCGCCGGGGACAAGAAGATCCAGGTCATCAAGGAAGTTCGGGCCCTGACCAGCCTCGGTCTGAAAGAGGCCAAGGACCTGGTGGACAGCGCCCCCAAGCCCGTGCTCGAGGGTGTCTCGAAAGAAGACGCGGAGAAGGCAAAGGCCCAGCTCGAAGGGGCCGGAGGCAGCGTCGAGGTCAAGTAGGGCCGGGGAAATTGCCTTGACGGCATGCCGGCGCGTCCGTACCCTGTCGGGGGCGACAGAACGAGGGTTGCCTCCCAGGGTGCCTGCGCGTATACTGTCCGGTTGTCGTGCCCCGTCTTCGCGCCAATCTTGAAATCTGACCTCTGAACGTCGCGCGCCCAGGCGTCTGACGCCGAGGTCCGCGGCGCTCGGCCGGCCGCCCGTCCCACCGTTGTACCCGCCCGAGTTCCCCGTAGTACCGGTTTCACCCTCCGCCCTACACGGGATCTATTTGGTCACCTCGTTTCACCCCCGTCCTGTCACCCATCACCCCTGTACCTGGGAGGAGTAGGCCGTTGCCTGCACGGTCCAAATTTTCTGAACGTTTCTCCTTCGCCAACATCGACGAAGTCCTGCCGTTGCCGGATCTCATCGCTGTGCAGCGTGATTCCTTCAAGTGGTTCCTCGACAAGGGTCTGGCCGAGGCCTTCGCCGACATCAGCCCCATCGAGGACTTCACCGGTCAGCTGAACCTGGAGCTGGAGTTCGATCCGACCGACCCTGACCTGCGCCCTCCTCCCAAGTTTCGGGAGGAGGAATGCAAGGAGAAGGACATGACCTACGCCGCCCCCGTCTTCGTGCGGGCGCGGTTCATGAACGCCCAGACCGGTGAGATCAAGGAGCAGACCGTCTTCATGGGGGACTTCCCGATGATGACGGACAAGGGCACCTTCATCATCAACGGGACCGAGCGGGTGGTGGTGAGCCAGCTGGTGCGGTCGCCGGGCGTGATCTTCCAGCCCGGGCGGGACGCCAAGACCATCGTCACCGGCACCGTCCATCCCTACCGGGGTGAGTGGATCGAATTCGACGTCGAGGCCAAGCCCTCCAAAGACGTGACCGCCGGAGCCCGGGTGGCCCGCAAGCGCCGGCTCTCGCTGTTCGTGATCCTGCGGGCCCTGGGCTATGAGGACGAGGGGTTCCTGAACCGTTTCGTCCGGCACTTCGACTTCCTGGAAGGGCAGTGGGAGAAGGAGCGTGACCTTGCCCCCACGCGCGAAGAAGCGCTGCTCGAGATCTACAAGCGGGCCCGACCCGGCGAGCCGTTGTCGGCCGAGGCGGCGCGGGGCTACTTCGAAAACGCCTTCTTCAACCCCAAGCGCTACGACCTGACCCGGGTCGGTCGCTACAAGCTGAACCGGAAGCTCGGTCCCGAGATCGAGCGGGTGGCCAGCGTCCTGGACATCGACCTCGAGCGGCCCGCCCCCGACCAGGGCGTGCTGAGCCCGTCGGAGATCCTGGCCACGGCCACGTACATGCTCCATCTGGCCGACGGCGAGTCCGGCTACCGGATCGACGACCAGGACCACTTCGCCAACCGCCGGATCCGGTCGGTGGGCGAGTTGATCCAGAACCAGGTCCGGGTGGGACTGTCGCGTATGGAGAGAGTCGTCCGCGAGCGGATGACGACCCAGGACGTGGAAGCCATCACGCCGCAGACCCTGATCAACATCCGCCCCGTGGTCGCCGCCATCAAGGAGTTCTTCGGCACCAGCCAGCTGAGCCAGTTCATGGACCAGAACAACCCCCTGTCCGGCCTGGCCCACAAGCGGCGGCTGTCGGCTCTCGGACCCGGTGGTCTGTCCCGGGAGCGGGCCGGTTTCGAGGTCCGGGACGTGCACACCTCCCACTACGGCCGGATGTGCCCCATCGAAACGCCCGAAGGCCCGAACATCGGTTTGATCGGGGCCCTGGCCACCTACGCCCGGGTGAACGATTACGGCTTCATCGAGACTCCCTACCGCAAGGTGGTCGACGGGCGGGTGCAGGACGAGATCATGTACCTGGCCGCTGACGAGGAAGAAGAGCACGTCATCGCCCAGGCCAACGCCAAGCTCGACGGCAGCGGTCGTTTCGTCGACGAGCGGGTGCTCGTGCGGCGGGGGCCGCAAGGCGCCGGGGTGCGGGTGGGGGCCACCTCCACCTCATACGGCACGACGAGCGAGATCGACTATGTGCCGCCGGCCGACGTCGACCTGATGGACGTCTCGCCCAAGCAGATCGTGTCGGTCTCGACCGCGCTGATCCCCTTCGTCGAGCATGACGACGCCAACCGGGCCCTGATGGGGGCCAACATGCAGAAGCAGGCCGTCCCCCTGGTGGTGCCCGAAGCGCCGTACATCGGCACCGGGGTGGAGGCCCGGGCCGCGCGCGACGCCGGCGACGTGCTGCTGGCCGAGGGCGACGGCAATGTGGTCGAGGTGTCGGGCGAGGCCGTGATCGTCGAGTACCGGGCCGGCCAGAAGGACCGGTTGGGGCTCGAGCTCGGCCGCCGGACGTACAGGCTGGCCAAGTTCCGCCGGTCCAACCAGAACACCTGCATCAACGCCAAGGTGGTCGTGGACGAGGGCGCCAAGGTGTCCGTCGGCGACGTGCTGGCCGACGGGGCCGCCACCCAGAACGGCGAATTGGCGCTGGGGAAGAACCTGCTGGTGGCCTTCATGCCCTGGGAGGGGTACAACTTCGAGGACGCCATCATCCTGTCGGAGCGGTTGGTGCGCGACGACGTTCTGACCTCGATCCACATCGAGGAGCACGAGGTCGACGCCCGGGACACGAAGCTCGGCGCCGAGGAGATCACCCGGGACATCCCCAACCTCTCGGAAGAGATCCTGGCCGACCTGGACGAGCGGGGGATCATCCGGATCGGGGCCGAAGTGGGGCCTGGCGACGTCCTGGTGGGCAAGGTGACGCCCAAGGGAGAGACCGAGCAGACGCCGGAAGAGCGGCTGCTGCGGGCCATCTTCGGTGAGAAGGCGCGCGAGGTCCGGGACACGTCGCTGAAGGTGCCGCACGGTGAGTCGGGCAAGGTGATCGACGTCCGGGTGTTCTCCCGAGAGGACTCCCACGAGTTGCCGCCCGGAGTGAACCAGTTGGTCCGGGTCTACGTGGCCCAGAAGCGCAAGATCTCCGAAGGCGACAAGTTGGCCGGGCGACACGGGAACAAGGGGGTCATCTCCAAGATCCTGCCCGTGGAGGACATGCCCTTCCTGGCCGACGGGACGCACGTGGACATCATCTTGAACCCCCTCGGTGTGCCCAGCCGGATGAACGTCGGGCAGGTGCTCGAATCGCACCTCGGGTACGCGGCCCGTTGGGGTTGGGAAGGGGTGGAAGGCCTCGAGCCTTTGACCGGGGTCCTGGACGCCAAGACGCGGCCCAAGACCGACCCGGCTGTCTGGGTCTCGACACCGTCGTTCGACGGTGCCCACTGGGATGAGGAGGAGGACGCCGGGCGGCACCCCACCATCCGGAACCTCTTCGAGAGGTTGCACTCCGACTCGCAGGACGGGACGCGGCTGATCGGGACCGACGGGAAGGCCACGCTCTACAACGGCCGGACCGGCGAGGTCTACGACAACCCGATCTCCGTCGGCTACGTGTACATCCTGAAGCTGGCCCACCTGGTCGACGACAAGATCCACGCCCGTTCGACGGGGCCCTACTCGATGATCACCCAACAGCCCCTCGGTGGAAAGGCGCAGTTCGGTGGGCAGCGGTTCGGGGAGATGGAGGTGTGGGCCCTCGAGGCCTACGGCGCCGCCTACGCCCTGCAGGAGCTGCTGACCATCAAGTCCGACGACGTGCTCGGCCGGGTGAAGGTCTACGAGGCCATCGTGAAGGGCGAGAACATCCCCGAGCCGGGGATTCCCGAGAGTTTCAAGGTTCTGATCAAGGAGATGCAGTCGCTGTGTCTCAACGTCGAGGTGCTGTCGCTCACCGGTGAGGAGATCGAGATGCGGGAGCTCGACGAGGATGTGTTCCGGACGGCCGAGGAACTCGGCATCGACATCAGCCGGCCCGAGCGTGGGTCGGACGAAGAGGATGAGCGCCGCGCTGCGGAGAGGAGCTTCTAGCCGTGCTGGACGTCAATAATTTCGACCAGCTTCGTATCGGCCTGGCCACGGCCGAGTCGATCCGTTCGTGGTCAAACGGCGAGGTGAAGAAGCCGGAGACGATCAACTACCGGACGCTGCGTCCCGAGAAGGACGGGCTGTTCTGCGAGAAGATCTTCGGGCCGACGAAGGACTGGGAGTGCTACTGCGGGAAGTACAAGCGCGTGCGGTTCCGGGGGATCATCTGTGAGCGCTGCGGGGTGGAGGTCACCCGGTCCAAGGTGCGACGCGAGCGGATGGGGCACATCGAGCTGGCCGCCCCGGTGGTGCACATCTGGTACCTGCGGGGGACGCGGAGCTGGCTCGCCTATCTGTTGATGGGCACCGAAGCCCGCGAGGAGTTGAAGGCCAAGCAGCTCGAGAAGGTGATCTACTTCGCCGCCAACCTGGTGACCTGGGTGGACGACGAGCGCCGCCACGAGGACCTGCCCGCACTCGAGGAGGAGCTGGCGGCCGAGATCACCGACCTGGAGAAGCAGCGGGACCTCGACATCGACCGCCGGTTCAAGGCGCTCGAGGCCGAGCTGGCCGAGCTCGAGAAGGACGGGGCCAAGGAGACCGAGATCAAGGCCCGGCAGCGGTTGTCGGAGAAGGAGATCGGGTCGGTCCGCGAGCGCTTCGAGGCCGATATCGACCTGGCCAAGCGGGCCCTGGACGAGTTCCGGGACCTCTTCCCCCGCAAGATCATCGAAGACGAGCTGCTGTGGCGGGAGCTGAAGATCCGCTACGAGGACTACTTCGAGGGCGGCATGGGGGCCGAGGCCATCTCCCGGTTGATCGACCGGATCGACCTCGACGTGGAGGAAGTGAAGCTCCGCGAGGCCATCGACGCCGCCGACGGCCGCCGGCCGCTGTCGGCTCAGCGCCGTCAAAAAGCCATCAAGCGGCTGAAGATCGTGACCGCCTTCAACCGGCGCGACGATCACGGCCGACGGATCAACGACCCGAGGGCCATGATCCTGGGCGTCGTGCCCGTGATCCCGCCCGACCTGCGGCCGATGGTCCAGCTCGACGGTGGCCGGTTCGCCACCTCCGACCTGAACGACCTGTACCGCCGGGTGATCAACCGGAACAACCGGCTGAAGAGGTTGCTCGACCTGGGCGCGCCCGAGATCATCATCAACAACGAGAAGCGGATGTTGCAGGAGGCGGTCGACGCCCTGTTCGACAACGGACGGCGCGGCCGGCCGGTGACCGGGCCCGGCAACCGGCCCCTGAAGAGCCTGTCCGACATGCTGAAGGGCAAGCAGGGCCGGTTCCGGCAGAACCTGCTGGGGAAGCGGGTCGACTATTCGGGACGGTCTGTGATCGTGATCGGGCCCACGCTTCTGCTGCACCAGTGCGGTCTGCCCAAGCTGATGGCCCTCGAATTGTTCAAGCCCTTCGTGATGAAGCGGCTGGTCGACCTGGAGCTGGCCCAGAACATCAAGTCGGCCAAGCGGATGGTGGAACGTCGGCGTCCCCAGGTGTGGGACGTGCTCGAGGGCGTGATCAAGGAGCACCCGGTGCTTTTGAACCGGGCCCCCACCCTTCACCGGTTGGGGATCCAGGCTTTCGAGCCGGTGCTGGTCGAGGGGAAGGCCATCCAGGTCCACCCTCTCGTCTGCACCGCCTTCAACGCCGACTTCGACGGCGACCAGATGGCTGTCCACCTGCCGCTGTCGGCCGAGGCCCAGTCCGAGGCCCGGGTGCTGATGTTGTCGGCCAACAACATCCTGTCCCCGGCCACCGGTCGGCCCATCACGGTGCCGACCCAGGACATGGTCTTCGGGGGCTACTACCTGACGCTCGAGGTGGAGGGCGGCAAAGGCGAGGGACGGTCGTTCCGGCACGCCTTCGAGGTGGAGCGCGCCTTCGAGGAGGGCGCCGTGGCCCTGCACGCCAAGATCAAGCTGCGGCCGCTGCCCGGCTCGACGTTGCACACGGCGGTGGCCAAGCATCTGGGCCAGGACCCCGAGACCGAGGAGCAGCTGGTCCTCGAGACGACGCCGGGCCGGGTGTTCTTCAACGGCGCGCTGCCGAAGGGCTTCCGCTACGTGAACGACGTGGTGGGGAAGAGGAACACGCCCATCGGCGGGATCGTGGAGGAGGTGGCGGCCACCGAGCCCAAGCACATCGTGGCGGCCAGCCTCGACCTGATCAAGGCCCTGGGCTTCCGCTACGCGGCGCAGTCGGGACTGACCATCTCCATCGACGACGTGCGGACGCCGCCCGACAAGCGGGCCATTCTCGACCGCTACGAGCGGGAGGCGGAGAAGGCGGAGACGCAGTTCAAGCGGGGCATCATCACCGACGACGAGCGGCGGCAGAAGGAGATCGAGATCTGGACGTCGGCCACCTCCGAGGTGGGACGGGCCATGGAGAAGTCGCTGGCCGAAATCGCCTTCAACCCGCTCGACATGATGGTGGACTCGGGGGCGAGAGGGAACTCGCAGCAGATCCGGCAGATCGCCGGGATGAAGGGCCTCGTGTCCAACCCGCGCGGCGAGATGATCCCCCGGCCGATCAAGTCCTCGTTCCGCGAAGGCCTGTCGGTTCTCGAGTACTTCATCTCCACCCACGGGGCGCGCAAGGGTCTGGCCGACACCGCCCTGCGGACGGCCGACTCGGGGTATCTGACCCGACGTCTGGTCGACGTGGCCCAGGAGTTGATCGTGAGGATCGACGACTGCGAGACGGCTCGCAGCGTCTGGCTGGACGGCTTCTTCCCTGACGAGGCGGGACGGCGGTCGTACCTGGAGACGCGGGCCTTCGGGCGGGTGCTGGCCGAGGACACCAGGCTGTCCGACGGCACGGTGTTCACCACGGGCACGGTGCTCTACGACGACCTGGTGGCCCAGCTGCGCGATGACCCCCAGATCACCCGGGCCCGGGTGCGGTCGGTTCTCACGTGCGAGTCCGAGCACGGGGTCTGTGCCACCTGCTACGGCCTGTCGCTGGCCACGGGGCGGATCATCGAGCTGGGCGAGGCCGTGGGAGTGATCGCGGCGCAGTCCATCGGGGAACCGGGAACCCAGTTGACGATGCGGACCTTCCACACCGGCGGTGTGGTGGGTGAGGACATCACCCACGGTCTGCCTCGTGTGGTCGAGCTGTTCGAGGCCCGGACCCCGAAGGGGGCCGCTGTGCTCGCCCACCACTCGGGTGTGGTCCGGCTCGAAGACGAAGAGGGTGGGCGGCGGATCACGGTGGTGGCCGACGATGGCACCGAGGAGTCGGTGCTGGTGAACGCCCGGGCCCACCTGGAGGTGACCGCCGGCCAGGAGGTAGCGGCCGGCGATGCCCTGGTCGAGGGGCCGAAGGACCCGAAGGAGCTGCTCGAGGTCAAGGGCATCAGGGAGACCCAGCAGTACCTGGTCGAAGAGGTCCAGAAGGTCTACCGGGACCAGGGGGTGTCCATCCACGACAAGCACATCGAGCTGATCGTGCGGCAGATGCTGCGCCGGGTGCTCGTGGCCGAGCCGGGCGACGCGCCCTTCCTGCCCGGCGAGCGGGTCGACGCCCAGATCTACGCCGAGGTCAATCGTGGTCTGGTCCAGGACGCCCAACGTCCGGCCGAGGGTCGGCCCGAGCTGATGGGGATCACCAAGGCCTCGCTGGCCACCGATTCGTGGTTGTCGGCCGCCTCCTTCCAGGAGACGACCCGGGTGCTGACCGAGGCGGCCATCGAGGGCAAGTCGGACCACCTGTTCGGGCTGAAGGAGAACATCATCATCGGGAAGCTGATCCCGGCCGGGACGGGCATGGAGCGGTACCGCGATATCGCCGTCGACCTGCCCGACGCCGCCGGGGTGTCGCTTCGGACCTACGGCTTCGACGAGGAGACCGAGGACCTGGCCGCCTGGCTCCGTGACGTGGGAGGCCCGGTCGGGGCTCCCGGGTTCGGCGAGGCCGAGGACCTGGCGCCGCCGGCCGCCGCGCCCTGGAGCTCGCTCGACCCGGCCGTCGAGAGCCTGGGGGCGACGCCCAACGGTGACGGTCACGGTTTCGGGGCCGAGGGCAACGGACACCTGGACACCGGCGCCTAGTCAGGGCCATTTCGAGCGGCGGACGCCGGTTTCCGGGGTGGTGGACCCGGAGACGGCGGCCCGTCGATTCCTGTTGCTCCGGGGTCGGAGAAGGCTCTACACTTACTGGTTCGCGCTGTCGGGCGCCTTCTGGGCGCGCGACAAAGCAGCTTCCGCGAATCCGGTCCTATTTTCATCCTCGAGAGGTCACGCGTGCCCACGATCGAACAGCTCGTCCGCAAGGGACGGGCCACCAAGCAGTCGAAGACGAAGACCCCGGCGCTGAAGGGCGCGCCCCAGCGGCGTGGCGTCTGCACCCGGGTCTTCACCACCACGCCCAAGAAGCCGAACTCCGCCCTGCGGAAGGTGGCCCGGGTGCGGCTGACCAGTGGCATCGAGGTGAGCGCCTACATCCCCGGTGTGGGGCACAACCTGCAGGAGCACTCCATCGTGCTCGTGCGCGGGGGCCGGGTGAAGGACCTGCCCGGGGTCCGGTACAAGGTGATCCGGGGCGCCCTGGACGCCGCCGGGGTGCGTGAGCGCAACCAGGCCCGTTCCCGCTACGGCGCCAAGAAGGAGTCCTGAGATGCCCCGCAACGGGCCGGCCACGCGCCGGGAAATGGTGCCCGACCCCGTCTATCGGTCGGTGCTGGTCACCCAGGTGGTGAACAAGGTCCTGTCACGGGGCAAGCGGACCCTGTCGGAGCGGATCGTCTACACCGCCCTGGAGACGGTGCGGGACAAGACCGGTGGCGATCCGGTGTCGATCCTGAAGAAGGCGGTCGAGAACACCCGGCCCGAGCTCGAGGTGAAGAGCCGGCGGGTCGGTGGGGCCACCTACCAGGTGCCGGTGGAGGTGCGCCCCCGTCGGGCCACCACCCTGGCCATCCGGTGGCTCGTGGGCTTCTCCCGCCAGCGGCGGGAGAAGACGATGGCCGAACGACTGGCCAACGAGGTGCTTGATGCCGCCAACGGTACAGGTGCGGCGGTAAAGCGCCGAGAAGATATGCACAAGATGGCCGAATCGAACAAGGCCTTCGCCCATTACCGCTGGTAGAGGGCCATAACGCAGGCTCCGGTGCGGGCGCATCGGGGCCACCTGAGTAACCACCTGAGAGCAGAAGAACATGGCTGACGCACGTCCCATCCGCGAATTCCCGATTGCCCGGACCCGAAACATCGGGATCATGGCCCACATCGACGCGGGCAAGACCACCACGACCGAGCGGATCCTGTATTACACGGGCAAGAACTACAAGATCGGTGAGGTCCACGAGGGCGCCGCCACCATGGACTGGATGGTCCAGGAGCAGGAGCGGGGCATCACCATCACCTCGGCCGCCACCACCTGCAAGTGGCGGGACTGCTGGATCAACATCATCGACACCCCGGGCCACGTCGACTTCACCGTCGAGGTGGAGCGCTCGCTGCGGGTCCTCGACGGCGCCGTCGCCGTCTTCGACGCCGTGGCCGGCGTCGAGCCCCAGACCGAGACGGTGTGGCGCCAGGCCAACAAGTACGAGGTCCCCCGGATCTGCTTCATCAACAAGATGGACCGGATCGGGGCCGACTTCGAGCGGTCGGTGCAGATGATCCGCGACCGGCTGGACGCCAACCCGGCTGTCATCCAGATCCCCATCGGGGCCGAGAGCGGCTTCCAGGGTCTCGTCGACCTGGTCACCATGCAGGCCCTGATCTGGGACGAGGGCATGGGCGAGAAGTGGCGCGAGGAAGAGATCCCGGCCGAGCTGGCCGCCGAGGCGGCCGAGGCCCGGCACCAGCTGGTCGATGTGCTGTCGAACTACGACGACGCCATCACCGAGAAGTACCTGGCTGACGAGGCGATCACCGCCGACGACCTGCGGCCGGCCATCCGCCGGGCCACCATCGCCAGCCAGATCGTGCCTGTGCTGTGCGGGTCGGCCTTCAAGAACAAGGGCGTCCAGCCCATGCTCGACGCCGTGGTCGACTACCTGCCGAGCCCCATGGACGTGGCCCCCACGCCCGGCCTCACCATGAAGGGCGAGGAGATCGTGCGTAAGCAAGACGACGCCGAGCCCTTTTCCGCCCTGGCCTTCAAGATCATGACCGACCCCTACGTGGGGAAGCTGACCTACATCCGGGTGTACTCGGGCACCCTGACCAAGGGGTCCGCCGCGCTCAACTCGACCAAGGACCGCAAGGAGCGGGTGGGGCGGATCCTGCAGATGCACGCCAACCACCGCGAGGACAAGGACGCCATCTTCACCGGCGACATCGTGGCCGTGGTGGGGATGAAGCAGACCACCACCGGCGACACCCTGTGCGATCCCGACCACCCGGTGATCCTGGAAGCGCTCGAGTTCCCCGAGCCCGTGATCCACGTGGCCGTCGAGCCCAAGACCAAGGCCGACCAGGACAAGCTGGGCAAGGCTCTCTACTCGCTGTCCGAGGAGGACCCGACCTTCCGGGTCCGGACCGACGACGAGACGGGCCAGACGGTGATCTCGGGCATGGGCGAACTGCACCTCGAGGTGCTGGTCGACCGGATGCTGCGGGAATTCTCGGTGGACGCCAACGTGGGCAAGCCCCAGGTGGCCTACCGCGAGACGATCCGCAAGAAGGTGGAGAAGGTCGAGTGCCGCTATATCCGCCAGACCGGTGGCCGGGGCCAGTATGGCCACGTGGTCATCAGCCTGGAGCCCACTGGGCCCGGGGGCGGGTATGAGTTCATCGACAAGATCTCGGGCGGGGTGATCCCGAAGGAGTACATCCCGGCCGTCGACGCCGGGATCCAGGAGGCCCTGACCAACGGTGTGCTGGCCGGGTACCCCATGGTCGACGTCAGGGTCACCCTGACCTACGGCTCGTACCACGACGTGGACTCCTCCGAAATGGCCTTCAAGATCGCCGGCTCCATGGCCGTGAAGGACGCCGCCCGCAAGGCCAGCCCCGTGCTCCTGGAGCCGGTGATGGCCGTCGAGGTGGTGACCCCCGAGGAGAACATGGGCGACGTGATCGGCGACCTGTCGTCGCGACGGGGCAAGGTCGAAGGGATGGAGCAGCGGGGATCGACCCAGGTCGTCCGGGCTCTGGTACCCCTGGGCGACATGTTCGGCTACGCTACCGACCTGCGTTCGCGGACCCAGGGTCGGGCCACGTACACGATGCAGTTCAGCGCGTACTACGAGGTCCCGGACTCGATCGCCCGCGAGATCATCGCCCGGGCGCGCGGAGAATGAAAGACAGGCCGGAGCGCCCCGCGGGCGTCTCGGTCACACGGAGAGCAAGACACCCGAGCCCCTAGGGACAAGCACCTGAGGGACCCGGGACTGAGGCACAGAGGACGGTGGTGCCCGAGGGGGTACCGCCCAAGATCAGGGAAGCGAGAGCATGGCCAAGAAGAAGTTCGAGCGCTCGAAGCCGCACGTCAACATCGGGACGATGGGGCATATCGACCACGGCAAGACCACGCTCACGGCGGCCATCACCAAGGTCCTGGCGGAGGGCAACCCCGACGTCTCGTTCACCCCCTTCGACCAGATCGACAAGGCCCCGGAAGAGAAGGCCCGTGGGATCACAATCCAGATCGCCCACGTCGAGTACGAGACGGCCAAGCGGCACTACGCCCACGTCGACATGCCCGGCCACGCCGACTACATCAAGAACATGATCACGGGCGCCGCCCAGGTCGACGGGGCCATCCTGGTGGTCTCCGCCGCCGACGGCCCCATGCCCCAGACGCGTGAGCACGTGCTGCTGGCCCGGCAGGTGGGCGTGCCCTCCATCGTGGTGGCACTGAACAAGGCCGACATGGTCGACGACGAGGAGCTGCTCGACCTGGTGGAGCTCGAGGTCCGGGAGCTGCTCTCGTCCTACGACTTCCCCGGCGACGACGTGCCCGTGATCCGGGTGAGCGCGCTAAAGGCCCTCGAGGGCGACCCCGAGTGGTCGGCCAAGATCATCGAGCTGATGGACGCCGTCGACGAGTACATCCCCGAGCCCGAGCGGCCCATCGACATGCCCTTCCTGATGCCCATCGAGGACGTCATGTCCATCACCGGCCGTGGCACGGTGGTGACCGGCAAGGTGGAGCAGGGCCAGGTGAAGGTGGGCGAGGAGATCGAGATCGTCGGCCTGCGCAACACCCAGAAGACGACGGTGACCGGCGTCGAGATGTTCCGCAAGCTCCTCGACGAGGGCCGGGCCGGGGACAACATCGGCGCCCTGCTGCGTGGAACCAAGAAGGAGGACGTGGAGCGCGGCCAGGTGCTGGCCAAGCCCGGGTCGATCACGCCGCACACCAACTTCGAGGCCAACGTCTACGTGCTGACCAAGGAAGAGGGCGGTCGCCACAAGCCCTTCTTCAACAACTACCGGCCGCAGTTCTACTTCCGGACCACGGACGTGACCGGCTCGATCAGCCTGCCCGAGGGCACGGAGATGGTCATGCCCGGCGACAACACCGAGATGACGGTGGAGCTGCAGAAGCCGATCGCCATGGACGAGGGTCTGCTCTTCGCCATCCGTGAGGGTGGGCGGACCGTCGGCTCCGGCCGAGTCACCAAGATCCTCAAGTAGTGGTCGGGGCGGACTGAGGGAAATGGGGCGCGACGAAGTTGGCTGACGCAGCACGGCAGAAGATCAGGATCAGGTTGAAGGCCTACGACCACGAGATCCTGGACCAGTCGACGGAGAAGATCGTCCAGACGGTCCTGCGGACCCAGGCCAAGGTGCAGGGCCCGGTGCCTCTTCCCACGGAGAAGCACCGCTACACGGTGATCCGGTCCCCCCACAAGTACAAGGACAGCCGGGAGCACTTCGAAATGCGGGTGCACAAGCGTCTGGTCGACATCATCGAGCACACGCCGAAGACGGTGGATTCCCTGCAACGGCTCGACCTTCCCGCCGGGGTCGACATCGAGATCAAGATACAGAACGTTTAACGCAGAAGGTGGTC
>Ga0307374_10001832_pt1 | contig 38890 bp, 33 predicted proteins | sample OX3MG_FD_202532 | JGI IMG/M metagenome (GOLD analysis project Ga0307374, IMG submission 202532) | Soil microbial communities from Risofladan, Vaasa, Finland - OX-3 | ecosystem: Environmental > Terrestrial > Soil > Coastal area > Acid sulfate soil | place: Finland: Risofladan, Vaasa | collected... | reverse complement strand
CATATACGATCCGTCGGGCACGAAGGTTGGGACCGTCGGGCATCTCTCCAACCAGGAGCTGCTCGTCATCGCCGGTGAGGGGGACCTCGTCCGTGCGGTGGTGGGCGCCGTAGGGGGAGATCGGCTTCAATGGGCGCCGTGAGTCACGCGCACGGCCGCCCCTACGCCCGGCTGGACGATGCCGACCTCACCGCCCGCGTCTCCAAGGACGAGGAAGCGAAACGCCTCAGGAGGGCACAGCTCAGGTTGCTCCATCTGCGCCTCATCAACGGCGGGCAGCTGTCGGGTGGTCGCCTCGGCCCGCCCGTCTGCATCGTCTTCGAAGGCTGGGACGCCGCCGGCAAGGGCGGTGCGATCAAACGCCTGGTCGAGCCGCTGGACCCCCGCCATGTGCACATCGCCCCCTTCGCCGCCCCGACGCCCGATGAGTTGCGCCACCACTTCCTGTGGCGCTTCTGGCCGCCGCTGCCGGGTTGGGGTGGCATGACCATCTTCGACCGCAGCTGGTACGGGCGCGTCCTCGTCGAGCGCGTCGAGAAGCTCGCCACCGAGGTGCAGTGGCGCCGGGCCTACGAGGAGATCAACGACTTCGAGCACACGCTGGCCGAAGAGGGCATGGTGGTGATCAAGCTCTGGCTCCACATGTCGCACGAGGAGCAGCTCCGCCGCTTCGAACGCCGCCGTGACGACCCGCTGAAGTCGTGGAAGCTCACCGAAGAGGACTGGCGCAACCGTGAGAAGCGGGGCGAGTACGACGAGGCCGTGTCCGACATGCTGCGCCTCACGAGCGGCCCGCTCGCGCCGTGGGACGTGATCTCCTCGGAGAACAAGCGCAACGGGCGCGTCGAGGTGATCGAGACCGTCCTGCGCCGGCTTGAGGCCGGTATGGAGCGCTGGGACATCAGCGTGCCGTCGCCCGAGGACGAAGAGGAGCAGAAGACCGAGTTGGCCCTGGCCTTCGACGACGCCGAGTTCGGCGAGGAGAGCGAGGGCGGCATGAGGTTGGAGGCATGAGGCAATGAGCACGAGCGCTGGCCGATACGGCATCACCATCCCCTTCGACGGCATCCCGCTACACGCCCACCGAGAGTGGTTCGCCCGCCTGAAGGAGCTCGGCTACACCGACGTGTGGTCCGCCGAGGTCGACGGTTCCGACGGCTTCACCCCCCTCACGCTGGCCGCCGCCTGGGAGCCCACACTCAACCTCGGCGTCGCCATCACCCCGGCCTATACGAGGGGTCCGGCGCTCCTCGCACAGAGTGTGGCCTCCCTGGCCGACGCCGCCCCCGGGCGCTTCTACTTCGGGCTCGGCGCGTCGTCCGACGTCATAGTGGCCGGCTGGAACGGGCTGGAGTTCACCCACCAGTACCGCCGGGTGCGCGACACGCTGCGCTTCCTCCGCCTGGCGCTGACCGGCGAGAAAGTGACCGAGAAGTACGAGGGGTTCTCGGTGACGGGGTTCCGCCTGGCCCGGGTGCCCGAGCAGCAACCCGCCCTCTACCTGGCCGCGCTGCGGCCCGGCATGCTGCACCTGGCCGGCAAGGAGGCCGACGGGGCCATCCTCAACTGGCTGAGCGCCGACGACGTGCCCAAGGCAGTCGCCGAGGTCAACTCCGAGGCCGGCAGCGGCGGGCAGGACAGGGCGATCGTGGCCCGCATCTTCGTCATCCCGACGGAGGACGCCGACCTCGCCCGCATGGTCGGGCGGCGGATGATCACGGCGTACCTCAACGTGACCGCCTATGCCGAGTTCCACCGCTGGCTCGGCCGGGGGCCCGCCCTCCAGCCGATGTGGGACGCCTGGGCCGCCGGCGACCGCAAAGCTGCCCTGGCCGCCATACCCGACGAGGTCGTGGACGAGCTGATCGTGCACGGCACGACGGCCGACTGCCGGGCGCACATTCAAAAGTACATGGACAACGGTGTGACCGTGCCCGCCCCCGCCGTGATCCCCCTCGGGATTGAGCTGGGCGACGCCGTCGCCGGGCTCGCCCCCTGATGGACTTCCGCACCGTCTCCCTCTCCGACCTCGCACGCCAGGTCAAGCAGCGGTCGGTCAGCGCCCGGGAGCTGACGCAGCACGCCCTCGACCGCATTGGGCAGCTGAACCCCACGTACAACGCCTTCGTCGCCGTGGACGCCGAGCGGGCGCTGCAGGAGGCGGCGGCCGTGGACGAGCGGATCGCCGCGGGCGGCGACCCCGGCCCCCTCGCCGGCATCCCGCTCGCGGTCAAGGACAACCAGGACGCCACCGGGTACCGCACCACGTGTGGGTCACCCCTCCTGGCCGATTCCGCGCCCGTCACCGCCGACACCCCCTTCGTCGCCCGCCTGCGAGCCGCCGGCTGCGTCGTCATCGGCAAGACCAACACGCCCGAATTCGCCTGGTCGGCCAACACGACCAACGCCGTCTTCGGCCCCACGGCCAACCCCTTCGACCCGACCCGGGGGCCCGGTGGCTCCTCGGGCGGGGCAGCCGCCGCGCTGGCCGCCGGCATGGTGCCGCTCGCGACGGGCTCGGACGGCGGTGGCTCCATCCGCATCCCATCGGCCTGTTGCGGCCTTTCTGGCATGAAGCCGTCGCTCGGCCGGGTCCCGAGTGGCGGAGCGGTCGGCCCCGGCTGGCTGGACCTCTCGACCAACGGGCCGATGGCCCGCCGCATCGCCGACGTCGTGACGGCGCTCGATGTCGCCGTCGGCCCCGACCCGACCGACCTGCGCGCCCTCCCCCGGCCCGAGGCATCCTGGATCCAGGCCCTGGAGGACCCCCACGTCCCGGTCCGGGTGGCCTGGGCCCCGACGCTGGGCTACGCCGACGTGGACGCCGAGGTCCTCGCCCTCTGCGAACGGGCCGTCGGCGTCCTCGAATCGCTCGGTGCCGAGGTGACGGTCGTCGACACCGTGTTCGACCATGACCCGGTCGGCGATTTCCTCACGCTCATGGGGGTCTGTCAGCTACGGACGATGCGGCCGCATATGGGGCATCCGCGCTGGTCCGACGTCGACCCGGTGCTGCGGGCCGTGATTGAGGGCGCCCAGGCGACGACGGCGGAGGCGCTGGTCGGAGTCTTCGACCGCTTCCACACCATGAACCTGCGTCTCGTGGAGCTCTTCCACGCCACCCGCATCCTGGTGACCCCCACCTGCTCGGGCGCGGCGCCGCCGGTGGGCGAGGGTTCCGCCGAAGTCAACGGCACCTCGACGCCCAATTGGGTGCAGTTCACGTACCCGTTCAACATGACCCGCTCGCCGGCCGCCACCGTCTGCGCCGGCCTCACCGCCGCCGGCCTGCCGGTCGGGCTGCAGCTGATCGGGCCCCAGCACGGGGACCTCGTCGTTCTTCGTACCGCGGCGGCGCTGGAGGCGGCGCTGGACGCGGACGTTCTCGCGCCGGTCTAATTCACACCATGTCGATCACAGAGCCCGATGTCATCCGCCTCGTCAGCCCCAGTGACGCCCCGTGGGCGGACACCGGCACCGGGGTGCTCCTCAAGGTTGTCCGCTTCGACCCCCAGCGCGGCACCTGGGTCATCCTCAACCGCTTCCGCCCCGGCGTGCTCCTGCAGACCCACCGCCACACGGGATCGGTGGATGCCTACACGTCGGCGGGGCGGTGGCACTATGTCGAATACGACTTCTGGGTGACCGAGGGCTCCTATCTGTATGAGGCGGCCAACTCGGTGCACACCCTGCACGTGCCCGACGACAACGTGGGCGACACCGACGTGTGCTTCGTGATTGAGGGCGCGCTGCTCAACCTGGCGCCGGACGGGACGGTGGAGTCCGTCACCGACGGGCCCGGGATCGTGGAGGCGTACTACGCGCTGCTCGAAGCGCAGGGCGACCCGCGCCCGAACGGCCTCATCATTTGACGGCCACCGCCGACGTCAGCCGCCTCACCGACCCGCAGCTGTACCAGGCGGGCGACCCTTTCGAGCTCTACGCCGAACTGCGGCGCACCTCCCCCGTCGCGTGGAACGAGGCGGGCGGGTTCTGGGCCATTGCGACCCACCCCGAGGTGTCGTCCATCGGCGCCGACCCGATCACCTTCTGCTCATCGCGGGGCGTCCTCGTCGATGAGATCGGCAAGACGTACGACTCGCCGCCCACCATGATGCACACCGACCCGCCGAAGCACACCCGGTACCGCCGGATGGTGCAGCCCGGCTTCAAACCGTCCATGGTCCGGCTGATGGAGGCCGGCGTCGCGGCGAAGGCCCGCGCACTGATAGAGCCGCTCCCGGCGGGTACGCCCGTCGACATTGTGCCGGCGCTGGCCGTCCCGTTCCCTCTGCAGGTCATTTGCGAGCTGCTCGGCGTCGACGGCTCGCAATGGCCCCGCTTCTATGAGTGGTCCGAGGCGGTCATCCCCGGCGAGTCCGAGTTCACCGAGGAGGAGCACGGCGCGCTGGCGGTCGAGATGTGGGACTACCTCATCGGTGTGGCCGAAGCGCGCCGCGTGGCGCCAGCCGACGACTTGGTTTCCGTTCTGGCGACGGCCGCCCCTGACGGCGACCAGCTCAGTGAGGCGGAGCTCGCCATGTTCCTCATTCAGCTGCTGGTGGCCGGTAACGAGACGACGCGCAATCTGCTGTCCGGGGGCTTGGCGGTGTTGGCTGAGCAGCCTTTGCAATGGGCGGCGCTGCGGGAGGATGCGTCGCTCATCCCGTCGGCGGTCGAGGAGCTGCTTCGATGGACGACGCCGGTCGTCTCCTTCATGCGCACCGCCACCCGCCCCGTGACCGTACGGGGGCAGGCCATTGCCGAGGGCGACCCGGTGTTGCTCCTGTACGCGTCGGCCAACCGGGACGAGTCTGTGTTCGGGCTTTCCGCGGGTTCCCTCGACGTGCGGCGCCATCCCAACCCGCACGTGAGCTTCGGGTTCGGGCCGCATTTCTGTCTAGGCGCGGCGCTCGCCCGCTTGGAGGCGCGCATTGTGCTGCGTGAGCTGTTGGACCGCTTCACCACGCTGTCGCCTGGTGGTCCGGTCGAGCGGACGGCCAGCCCTGTCATCGCCGGGGTGCGATCGGCGCCGCTCGTCTTCGGCCTTTAGGTACCGTTAGGCGTCGGCGGTCAGCGTCTCCAGTAAGTCGGCGAACCGTCGCTGGGCCTCGCCACGGCGGGTCGGGATGTGCTCGGTCGGCACCTCGGTCGCCACGTAGCCCTTCAAGACCCGGCGAGCCACGGTCTGCTTGTGCACCTCATCGGGCCCGTCGTACAGCCGCGCGGCCCGCGCCGCTCTGTACATCGATTCGAGCGGCAGGTCACACGAGTAGCCCAGCGAACCATGAACCTGGAGCGCCCGGTCGATGACGTTGTACAAGACGGCGGCGCCAAAGTACTTGATCATGGCGATCTCCACCCGGGCGGCGGCCTGGCCTTCCTGGTCCATCTTCCAGGCGGCCTGCAGCGTCATGAGCCGGGCGGCCTGCATTTCGGCCAGCGAGTCAGCCACCCAGTTCTGGATCGTCTGCTTCTCGGCCAGCACCGACCCGTGGGCGTACCGAGACACCGCCCGCTCGCACAGCATGTCGAACGCCCGCCGGGACTGGCCGAGCCAGCGCATGCAGTGGTGGATGCGGCCCGGCCCGAGCCGCTGCTGGGCGAGTTGGAAGCCATCGCCCTCCCGCCCGACGATGTTGGCGGCGGGGACCCGGACGTCGCGGTAGACGATTTCGGCGTGGTTGCCGAACCGCCCGTACGGCGTGTGCGGGTCCTCCATGGTCGAGACGTCGCGCACAATATCCACGCCGGGCGTGTCCACCGGCACAATGATCATGGACGATCCCTGGTACGGGTGGATGTCGGGGTTGGTCACCGCCATCACGATCAGGAAGTCGGCCACCGACCCGTTGCTGGTGAACCACTTGTGGCCGTCGATCACCCACTCGTCGCCGTCCTTTACGGCCGAGGTCGTGAGGAGGGTCGGGTCCGATCCGGCCGTGTGCGGCTCGGTCATAGAGAACGCGCTCCGGATGTGGCCGTCAAGGAGGGGCTGCAGCCACCGCGTGCGTTGCTCCTCGTTGCCCGATGCCTCTATGCCGACCGCGAGCAGCTCCGCATTGCCCGAGTCGGGTGCGTTATTCCCGAAGACGAGCGGGGCCAGTGGTGATTGGCCGAGGATTTCGTGCATCAGGCCGAGCCGCACCTGGCCGAACCCCATGCCACCGAGGCTCCGGGGCAAGTGGGCGGCCCACAATTCCTTGGCCTTCACCTCGTCCTGCAACGGGCGCACCATGACGCGGATCTGGTCGTAGGTGAGCTCCAGCGTCTCGAGGGGGAAGATCTCCTCCTTCACGAAGCCGCGCATCCACTCCAGCTTCTCCTCGAACTCTGGCTCGGTCGAGAAATCCCAGGCCATGGTGATCCTTGCCTCCTGTCGGCGTTCGGTTTGTCTGTCGGTGGTTTCGGCTACCGGAGGACCACACCCTGCCACTACCGTGTGCGCCGTGCCCATTGAGACTCCCGTGACCGTGACCTTTCGAGGCTCGACCCCAGCGGCCCCGCTCTCGCAGCACCCGCAGCACCCGCAGCACCCGCAGCAGGCTCCGCTCACCACGCCGGAACGTGCCGTCATCGCAGCGGCCGAGACCGCACTGTTGGACGAACGCCGCCTGCTCACCGCCGACGAGTTGGCCGCGCTCTCCCAACTTCCCGACGGGGCGGTGATGGCCCTGGCCTCCCTTGCGCACCAGGTCCGCCTGGCCTGGTGCGGACCTGAAGTGGAGATTGAGGGCATCCTCTCCGCCAAGACCGGTGGATGTCCCGAGGATTGCCACTTCTGCTCGCAGTCCTCGCGCTTCGACTCCCCCGTGAAGGCCACTCCGTTCCTCGACCCACAAGAGGTGCTCGCCGCGGCCCGCGAAACCGCCGCCTTGGGGGCGTCCGAGTTCTGCATAGTCCTCGCCATCCGCGGCCCCGACGAGCGCACCCTGCAACGGATCCTGGAACTGGTACCGCTGATCAAGAACGAGACCGGGCTGAACGTGGCGGTGAGTGCCGGCATCCTGACCGAGGAGCAGGCAGGTCGCCTCGCCGAAGGGGGTGTGCACCGTTACAACCACAACGTGGAGACCGCCCGCTCGTACTTTCCTTCCATCGTGACCACCCACACCTGGGACGAGCGGGCCGAGACGTGCCGCCTCATACGCGACCACGGCATGGAGCTGTGCTGCGGCGCCCTCCTCGGCATGGGCGAGACCGACGAGCAGCGGGTCGAACTCCTCCTCCAGCTCCAGGCGCTTGACCCCACCGAGGTCCCGCTGAACTTCTTGAACCCGCGGCCCGGCACACCCCTCGGCGACCGGCCCATTGTCGGCGCGTGGGAGGCCATCCGCTGGATCGCCCTCTTCCGCCTCGCCCTCCCGTCGGTCATCCTCCGCTACGCCGGCGGCCGGGAGGTCACCCTGCGCGATCTGCAGGCCATCGGCATGACGGCCGGCATCAACGCGCTGATCGTGGGCAACTACCTCACCACGCTCGGTCGCTCCTCCGAGGAGGACCTCCAAATGCTGGAAGACCTGCGCATGCCCATCGGGGCCCTCAGCGCAGCCATCTGACCGGACCACACCGGACCCGACCCGACCCGACCCGACCCGACCACATGACCACGGCCGCGCAGCACTGTACGGGTTGCGGCAAGCCCACCACGGATTGCCCCGGATGCGGGCGCGCCTATGACCCACCGAGGTTCTGCCCCGAGTGCGGACGGCGACTGACGGTCACGGTGACACCGACCGGTTGGGTGGCCCGCTGCCGGGACCACGAACATCCAGAGCTGCGTTCCGCCTAGCCGCAGGCGCGCAACAGCCTGGAGCGCAACGCACACGTCATCCTCATCGCCGCATCACCCGCGTCGTCGGCATCCGCCACGCCGGTGACGGCGACGACTTCATGACTTGTCCGTGCGGCCCGACGAACGTCACAACATCATCGGCGCGGCCCGACATCTTCCATCCCAGCTCGTGCACCGCACTGTGATGCCGGCCACAGAGGGTGAGCAGATTGTCAAGATTCGTCTCGCCGCCCTTGGTCCAATGCGTGACGTGATGCACCTGCGTGAAATCGACGAAGGTGCAGCTCGGGAAGCGGCACCCCTTGTCACGCCGGGCAATCTCCATCCTCTGCGCGGTTGTCGGGTCACGGCGTGCGCGGCCCTGGTCGAGGATGGAGCCGTCACGTCCCTCGACGGAGAAGGTGATGCGAGCGTCACAGGCGAGCCGGCGAGCTACCTCGGCGGGAATGGGCCCGAGTCCCTGAATCTCAGCCACCTTGCCGCTCCCCTCCAGCGCTCCGACGAGCACCTCCAGCGGAGCATGGACCACGATCGCCGGCCGGAAGCGCGGACGCAGCCCACCGCCGCCCGTTCCCCCAGACTCGAACGCCGTACCAAAGAGCGCCATCACCGCGTCGTAGAGCTGCTGGTCAAGGGGCACGTACTCGCCACCGCCGCCAACCCCATCCACACGGGCCCGTTCCTGCCCCGCCACACGCCCCACGAGGGCGGACTTCACCTCGGCGTAGTCGTCATCGGTCAGCGCCATCCAGAACGTCCGGCGGGCGTCGTTGAAGCGGAAGGAGCGGTGTTCGAACCGCCGGGCCGCAGCTGCGTCACTGACACCCCGGCTCCACTGCGCTAACTCGCGGGCCTGCTTGACCGTCCAGCCCGGTGCCGCCTCGGCAATCTCCCTATCGGTCTCGGGCGTGGCCACGTCCGCCAGCGGTGCCACTGCGTCCAGCGACAAGGCACCCGATTCGAACGCCAACGCCAACCGGGGCAGCGACTCCAGCTTGGAGGCGGCGCGCACCCACGTGCGAGCGGTCCCGATGCCGATCCCGCACTGCACGGTCAACCACGCCTCCATCGATACAGCTCCAGCCCCCCGCCACCCCTCCCCCCGCTCGAATTCGGCGACGTCAGCGAAGAGCCTCCGCTGGAGCGCCGAGAGCGCCCGGCCCCGTTCAGCGATCCGTGCCGCCAGGACACCGGACCGCGCATCACCGCCGAAATCACGGCATGGCGGCCGCCGCCGCATCCGCGCACCCGAAACGTTCGCACCACTCACGAGCGCCACAGTGACGAAAGGCTGTGACACACCCCCCTACTACACTGCATGACATGGACATCATCGGCGTCGTCGACACGATGTTCGCCCGCTACGACATGGGTGGCGAGGCACTCGACGAGCTCAAGCAATGCCCCGGCTACGGCTCGCGCTTCACCGTCATCCGCCGGACGGTTCCCGGCTTCAAGGATCTCGCCGTCGCGGCCAAGAAGCTCATTGAGGAGGACGGCGCGAGCATCGTCGTCGCGCTCGGCATGCCGGGCAAGGAGCCGATCGACAAGCAGTGCGCGCACGAGGCGTCGACGGGCATCATGTCGGCACAGCTCATGACCAACACACACATCCTGGAGGTGTTCGTCCACGAGGACGAGTCCGACGATCCGGAGGTTCTGGCGTCGGTCTTCAAGAACCGGTCACGGGACCACGCCCGCAACGCCTACCTCATGTTGTACGAGCCCGAGCAGCTGGTCGCGCAAGCCGGTCAGGGCATACGCCAGGGATTCGGGAACGCCGGGCCCCTTCCCACCTGACCGCTACCGGCGGGCCTACGAGTGGTCGAAGGTGACTGAGAAGCCGTTCCCCGAATTGTTGAGAGGCCCGGGTTGCGCCTTCACGGTGCCGTTGCTCTGCATCGTGACCTCGGCGTCGGTGAAGCCCGAGATGGTGGCCCACTTGCTCGCCGTGTCCAATGCGGTCGACCCTGTGAAGCTCACGGTGCCGAAGTTGGCCAGCGGTAGGCCGTTGCAGAATACGAGGGCGCACGATGACGGTGCCTCCGCCACCCACTCGGCCGACGAACGTGCCAGGTTGCTCCCGGACAAGTCGATGGAGAACTGCCACTTCGGGTTGGGCATCGTGCCGTCGGTGAGGATAAGGGTGAAGGCGTTGGCCGAGCTCGATGTGACTATCCCCGTCAGGTGGTCACCCGGGCTCACCGGGTACTGCGAGGTGGAAAGGCTCTGCTCTCCCGCCGGGTACATCTCATACCAGGCGTAGTAACTGGGCTGGCCGGTACCGAGACAATCCGCTGCAGTTCCGGTCTGCTCAACCGAGTTCGAGTTGTAGCCGTCGAGACCGACCCAGAACGACGAATAGGTGCCGCCGGAGCCGGTGAGACCCAGCAACCCGCCCCCACCGCCCGAGCTGCTGCAGTCGACGGTCGGCTCCGTCCACGATCCCGCGACGGCCTTGAAGGTGTCGGCAGAGTCGACGTAGCCGGACCAGTTCGTGGAGTTCACTTGGGTGACGTCCTTCAGCCGACCCAGCCCAAGATGGACAACGTGCTTGCCGAGCATCGGCGGCACGTTGTAGAGGGCGCGCGCGCTGGACTGCGCCACATGCACCCCCGTCACCGATCCGCCTGCACCCGCCGCACCCACCGCAGCAACCACGCCGAGGAGCGCAAGCGCTCCGGTCACCATGAGCTTCTTCACGCCACCCCCAGATCGTCCGCCGGAATCCTGTTCTTACTGTCAGGAGAAACGTGCACATCGGGCACGACTTGCGAATTCTGCCAAACGGGCGTTTGGGAAAGACAGAGGAGCCCCGTGACCAGGTTGGGTCGCCCTACAAGGCGAGACCGACGAGACCGGCCTACGAATGATTGAAGGTGACCGAGAACCCGGTTCCGGTGCTGTTGAGGCCGCTCGGTTGTGCCTTCACGGTGCCGTTGCTCTGCATAGTGATCTCGGTGTCGGTGAAGGCCGGGATGGCGCCGCTCACGCCGGAGGTATTGGTGGCGTTGGCACCGGTGAAGTTCACCGTGCCGAAGTTCGCCAGCGGCAAGCCGCTGCAGAAGACGATGGTGCACGATGAAGGCGCCTCGGCCACCCATTCGGCGGACGAGCGGGCCAGGTTCTGGTTCCCGTTGATCGTGATGGAGAACTGCCATTTGGGACTCGACAGCGGACCGTCGGTCAGCGTCAGGGTGAAGGAGCTTGCGGAGGTCGACGTGACCGACCCCGTCATGACGTCACCGGGGCTCACGGGGTACTGCGAGGTCGACAACGAGGTCTCGCCCGCAGGGAACATCTCGTACCACGCGTAGTAGCTGGGCTGGCCCGAGGAGAGGCAGTCGGCGGAGGTGCCCGTCTGCTCAACCGAGCTGGACGTGTCCCCGTCAATGCCGACCCAGAAGGAGGAGTAGCTCGCCGAGCCCCCACCGAAGAGACCCAGCAGGCCGCTACTCGGTGCGGCGCACCTGACGGTCGGCTCGGTCCACGAACCGGACACCGTCGAGTACGTGTCCTGAATGTCGGCGTAGCCCGACCAGTTCGACGACGACGTCTGCGTCATGTTCTTGAACCGGCCCAGGCCGATGCTGACAATGTGCTTGCCGAGCATTGGCGGCACGTTGTAGAGGTCCTGCGACCGGGACTGCGACGCATGCGCGGCCCCCGCCGACCCACCCGTCCCTACCGCGCTCAACGGTGCAACCACGCCAAGCAACGCAAGCGTTCCGGTCAACATGAGCTTCTTCACGCCACCCCCAGTATCCCGCCGGGCCAACTCTGTCCCTGCCTAGGTGACGAGGATTGTACGCAGGCCTCGCGTATTTCTGCCAAGCGATCGTTTGGACCGATCGATCACGGATCTCGCGGCAACCCCAGCACCTTCTCGGCCACGATATTGCGCTGGACCTCGGCCGTCCCGCCGCCGACCGTCAGCGCAGGGGCGTACAGAAACCCCCGCGACCAGGTCGAATCCCCCAACACGGCGCCCGAAGGGCCCCACCCCCCAACCGGGCCCGACCCCGACAGCATGGCGAACGGCCCCGCCAGATCGCGCGCAATGCCCATGACGTGCTGCCCGTGCGCGTCGGCGATCGCCTTGCGCACCGACGCCTCCGCGCCGGGCGCCCGGCCCGCCAGTACCGCCGAGACCATGCGCAGGCGCAGGACCCGCAGGATTTGGCTCTCGACCCACACCGAGACAAGGCGGTCCCGCAGCGTCGGCTCGGGCGCGCCGCCGGCACTGCGCACCAGGTCGACCAGATCGTCGGCCGTCGGCCCCATCCCCCACAGCGCACCCTCGCCGGACAATGAAACCCTTTCGTTGCCGAGGGTGACCTTGGCCAATTCCCAGCCGGCGTTCTCCGCCCCGACGAGGTGGTCCGCCGGGATGCGGACATCCGTAAAGAACACCTCGTTGAAGGCGTGCTCACCCGTCATGTCCACCAGCGGACGGACCTCAATGCCTGGCGCATCCATCGGGCAGATGAAGTACGAAATGCCGTTGTGCTTGGCGGCCGCCGGGTCGGTGCGGGCCAAGAGGATCCCCCAGCGAGCGATGTGTGCGTAGCTGTTCCACACCTTCTGCCCGTTGATGACGTACGAGTCGCCGTCACGCTCCGCCCGGGTCGTCAACGCGGCGAGGTCCGAGCCGGCGCCGGGCTCGGAGAAGAGCTGGCACCAGAACTCCTCGCCCGAGAGCAGCGGCCACAGCCAGCGCTCCTTCTGCTCGGTGCTGCCGGCGAACATCAGGGTCGGGCCGGCCCAGCCGATGCCGATGGGGTTGACAGGGCGGCGCACGCCGGCCGCGCGGAGCTCCTCGTCAATCATCAATTGGGTGAGCGGGTCGGCGTCCAGACCGAACGGCGGCGCCCAGTGAGGCACTACGTAGCCGGCCTCGGCGAGCTGGCGTCCCGAGGGATTGGGGTGGTCCGCCAGCCACCGCCGGACCTCTTGGCGGCGGGGGTCGTCGTCTCCAGGCAGGCCGAGGTCCACGGCGGCAGCGTAGGCTGCCAGGCGCAGTAGGCGCAGGCGCAGCGGGGCGCGGCGCTCAGGGGAGGAGCAGGTCATGAGCAACTGGAACTACGGGGACGTCTGGGAGACCGTCGCCGACACGCAGCCCGACGCGATCGCCGTCACCCAGGGCGACCGCCACGTGGCGTGGTCGGAGCTGGACCACGGCGCCGACGGGATCGCCCAGTTCCTCCTCGACCTCGGCACCGCCCAGCAGGACAAGGTGGCCCTCTATCTCTACAACTGCCCCGAGTACCTGCAGACCCTGTTCGCCACCTTCAAGGTCGGCCTCGTGCCGGTCAACACAAACTACCGCTACGGCGACGACGAGCTGAGCTACCTGTGGGACAACGCCGACGCGGTGGCGGTCGTGTTCCACGGGGCCTTCGCGGACCGCATAGAGCGCATTCTCGAGCGCGTCCCCGGCGTCAAGGGCTGGCTCTGGGTCGACGACGGCTCGGGGCCGTGCCCGGATTGGGCCACCCCCTATGACGAAGCCGCCAAAATGGCGACCGGCCGCACTACGGCGCCGTGGGGCCGCAGCGGTGACGACCTCCTCATGCTCTACACCGGCGGCACCACCGGCATGCCCAAGGGCGTCATGTGGCGCCAGGACGACCTCTTCGCTCGCCTCATCTCCGGCGGCATGCGCCACTACCCCGAGCACGGCACGCTCGACGACGTGCGCGCCTCGCTGACCGCCAACCCCATGTCGGTCACGCTCATGCCGGCCGCACCGCTCATGCACGGCACGGGCGGGTTCACGGCCAACACCACCCTTTCCGAGGGGGGGCGGGTCTGCCTCCTCGAGAGCCGCAAGTACGACCCGGTCGAACTCCTCAATACGGTGCAACGCGAAAAGGTGAACCTCCTCGTCATCGTGGGCGATCCGTTCTCCCGCCCGCTCCTGACCGCGCTCAGCAACGAGCCCGGCCGCTGGGACCTCAGCTCGCTGATGGCCATGGCCTCCTCGGGCGCCATGTGGAGCGAGCCGATCAAGCAGGAGCTGCTCTCCCACCACCCCGGCATGCTGCTGATCGACGCGTTCAGTTCGTCGGAGGCGCTCGGGATGGGGACGTCGGTCTCCGGATCGGGCGGCGCGGCCAAGACGGCCAAGTTCACCCTCGGCCCCGACGTCAAGGTGCTGACCGAGGACGGCCGTGAGGTCGCCGCCGGCTCCGGTGAGACCGGGGTGCTCGCGCTCGGCGGGCGCAACCCGCTCGGCTACTACAAGGACGAGGACAAGACCGACCGCACGTTCAAGCTGATTGACGGGGTGCGCTACTCCATCCCCGGCGACTTCGCGCAGGTGGACGCCGACGGCACGATTCAGCTGCTCGGCCGCGGCTCGGTGTGCATCAACTCGGGGGGCGAGAAGATCTTCCCCGAGGAGGTCGAGGAGGTGCTCAAGACCCATGGCGCAGTGAGCGACGCCGTCGTCGTCGGCATCCCGCACGAGACCTACGGCGAGCAGATCGTGGCCGTGGTCGAGTGCGGCGGGAGCGCAGGCATCGCCCCCAGCCAGAACGAGCTCATTGAACACGTCAAGGAGCGCCTGGCCAGCTACAAGGCACCCCGCCACATCCGCTTCGTCGAGACGATCGGCCGTGCCCCCAACGGCAAGGTCGACTACAAGCGGCACCGCGCGCAGTCGATTGAGGAGCTGACGCCAGCCACGTAAGTGGCACACTCTCCTGGTGTACACCGCCCCGGTCGACGCCACCCTCGGTGAGGCGGAGTGGCGTCCCTTCGTCCAGGCCAACCCCTTCGGCCATCTGATCGCACCGGGGCGCGGGCGTGACGTCCCCGTCGTCGTGCCGACGCAGTTCGTGCTCGAGGGCGAGACGGTCTGGCTGCATCTGGTGCGGGCCAATCCCGTGTTCGCCGCGCTGGCCGAAAACCCCACGGTCCTGATGAGCGTGGCGGGCGACTGGGCTTTCATCCCCTCCGCGTGGAAAGCCATCGGGGACGAGGACCCTGCTCTGGGGATCCCGACGACCTACTACGGCGCCGTGCAGCTGCGCGGGACGGCCCAGGTGCTGGACGAGCGGAACGAACCGGGTTCAGTGGCCGCCGTGCTGCGCCGGCAGCTCTCCACCTTCCAGCCCGATGTAGAGGTGGCCGACCCCGAGGTTGCCCATCCCCAGAAGTTGGCGGCCATCCTCGGCATCCGCATAGAGGTCGAGCAGGTGAGTGCCAAGTTCAAGTACGGCGGCAACGTGGACGAAGCGCACCGTGTGGCGGTGGTGGAACACCTCGGGGCCCGCGGGGGTCCGGGTGACACAGCGGCGGCCGCGCACGCGGTGCGGCGCCTGGAGGCTGGGCGCTGACCTCTGAGCCCAGGTGTCACCGAGCGGCGGGTGTCAGCGAAGGTGCCGTCAGCCCGTCAGCTCAGCTTTCGGCCGCTTTCGCCAGGTTGGTCAACGTCGCGGCCATTTGCGATCGGGTGTGTGCCTCGTCGTGCAGCCCCATGGGCCGGGCCACAACCTTCACGAAGCCGCTCCGGTTGTCGTCCCATGACTCCGTGACGCGGCAGCCACCGTCCGTCGCCTCGAAGTCGTAGCGCCACTTGGCCACTGCGAACGGACCAACGGTCACCTTGATCTCGAAGGCCCTGGCCGGCTCGCACTCGACGACCGTCACGGTGGTCGACCAGCGACGCACACCGTTCTTGTTGTGGCCCGTGAAGACCGCTCCGGGTCCTGGACCCTTGGCGCCCTTCACCCACTTGCCACCCTGGTTCTCCGGCGACCACTCCCCCATGCGGGGCAGATCGGCCACCAGCTTCCACACCGTCTCGGCCGGGGCGGCAATCTCTCGTGATTCTGCAATGGGATAGGCCATGCCCGGACGATAGTTTGGAGAACCTGATCATGTTGCGCCCAGCCTTCGTGGCCGATGTGGTGCCGAACTGACTGGTGGTCCTCGGCCCCGGGCCATCCTGGCGGCCTCAGTCGCCGCGGCCATCGCGTTGGCGGCGTGTGCGACGCCGCCGAGGGCGTCCCTTCGCACCACGACGACGGCGCCGGCCGCCACCACCCTGAGCCCACCGCCGTCCTCCACAACCAGCAGCACGACGGTGGCCTCGACCCGGAGGCTGAACGACATCGCCTTCCTCGACCTGGCGCATGGCTACGGCCTCTTCACCCAGTCAACGAACACCTGCACGGTATTGGTAGGTCCCACCTCAGACGGTGGCGCCACGTTCGGACCGCTCGTGCCGATCACCGCTTCCAATTGCGGATCCGGCGCCGGTTCCGGGTCGACCCTGACCTTCGACAATCACGGTGACGGCTTCGTCTATGACCCCGGGCTGGTCGTCACCCATGACGGGGGCCACACCTGGACTGACACGAGGCAGCCCGGGACCGTATTGAGCGTTGAGGCACTCGGCTACTCGGTGTGGATGGTGGAGACGGCGTGCCCGCCGGGGTCGACCGTCCCCACGTGTCCGATGCAGCTCCTCGAGTCGACCGACGGCGGGCGCACCTGGTCGAGATCCTCGAACGCGCCCAGCGGAGCCGTGGACGGATACAACGCAGGCGGCGCCAATGGGCAGACCGTGCTCGTCCGGACTGGTCCATCGTCGGCGTATCTGGTCGGGGCACCCGCCAACGGCGCCACGGGCCCCCACAACGCCGCGCCGATGTGGTTCACCTCCGACAACGGGGCGGCTTGGGCCAGTCGGCCCATCCCCTGCGGCGGTCCCGCGCTGTCCATCGTCCTCTCGGCTGCACCTGACGGGACGTTGCTCGCCGTGTGTGCGGGCCAACCCTCGGCCGGGAGCCAGTTGAAATCGGCCGTTCGCTCGACCGATGGTGGGCGCACCTGGCAGGTCGAGTTCGCGTGCCTGCCGATGCCCGGCAACCAATCCTGTGAGAACGCACCCCTCAACTTCGGGTACCTCGGGGGGATTGATGCCGTCTCGGGCACGACCGAATTCCTCTATGGCGCTCGCAGCTCCTTGCTGGTGAGCCGTAACGCAGGAGCCACGTGGCAGGTGGTGCAACCTCCGATCGGCGATACAGGGGACGGCTCATTCGGCGCGATCTTCTTCAATCCCTCCGACGGCATCGTCCTGGCGGCCGACGACACCAGCAACGGCGCCAATCTCCTCCTGTTCTCCACCACTGACGGCGGCCTCCACTGGACCAAGCGCGTCCCGGTGGCTGGGTGAGCACGGCTCCATATACGGGCCGACGAATCGTGGCGCTCCAGCTGGCGGTCCTGACCGCTCTCACCGTCGCGGCCGTCGCTCTCGCGGTCAGCCAGGCCCCCGTCGCCCCATCGCCGGCCGCCCTGTATCCCTCGTTTCTCTCCTCGACCACCTCGACCACGCCGTCGACGCTGACCGTCGGGCCCATGCCCTATTCGGACGCCCCGATCGCACCGACGTACTGCTCCGTCTCGTACCCGTCGAGGAGCTGGCCCCCGCGGCACATTGCGGTCATCGCTGTACATGTGCTCACCGTCGCCGACGTCCCCGCCGGCATGACGCGCTACCCACCCACGTACGCTTCGAACGGGCCCAATCTCGACCAGCTGGCCGTCGGGTTCCCCCGCAGCGCCATGGGCGAGGTCGACTACGCCGGCCGTGTCGATCCCGCCCGCACCTCCTTCATCAGTGAAATCCTCGGCCACGCTCCCTCCAGGGCCGGTGCCATCGCCGCCTACCGGTACGCGCGGGACCACATCTACGGCGATTGCGAGAGGTACTACGAACACGGCCAGTCGTCCCCGCGGATCCAGCTCTCGCAGAGCGGGCCCGACCTCTTCGCCTTCAAGACCTACGGCGGCGACAGCAGGGAGAGCATCGCCTCGTTCACCGTGATCGGGATCCGGGCCGATTTCGTCTTCGACATATCAGTCGGCGACCACACCTTCTATCCCTCCCAGCAGCAGGCGGTGTTTCCGACCATTTCCCAAGTGTCCGCCGTCGTCGACGCCGCCCTCTCCCACCTCCCGAAATGACCCCGGGACCCTGTTGCGACCAGAACGAGAACGTGTTCTAATCTTCGGCCCATGGAGTGCAACCTCGCCGATCTCTTCGAGGCGGCCGTCGACGCCTACCCCGAGCGGGAATACCTGGTGGCGAACGGGCAGCGTCGCACGTACGCCGACATGGAGGCTCGGGCCAACCGACTGGCCCACCACCTCGCCGCCCAGGGCATCGGGCCCGGCGACCACGTCGGCATCTACTCGTACAACAGCGTCGAGTGGGTCGAGACCGCCTGGGCCGTCTTCAAACTGCGGGCGGTCTGGATCAACATCAACTACCGCTACGTCAAAGAGGAGCTCCGCTACCTCCTGAGCAACGCCGATCTCATGGCGCTCGTGCACCAGCGCGAGTTTTCCCCGCTGGTGGCCGACCTCCTGCCCTCCCTGCCGGACCTCCGCCACGTGATCGTGATAGAGGACGACACCGACGCGCCCGATCCCGCTCCGGGCACCATCCACTACGAAGACGCGCTCGCGGCCCAGTCGCCTGAGCGCGACTTCGGGCCCCGTTCGGGCGACGACCTGTACATCCTCTACACCGGCGGGACGACCGGCATGCCCAAGGGCGTCGTGTGGAAGCACAAGGACGTGTTCTACGCCCTCGGTGGCGGCACCGATCCGACGACGAACACGCGGATTGAGGACCCCGCCATCATGGTCGAGAAGGGTGCCAACGGAGGTTTGGTACACCTGCCCATCGCCCCACTCATGCACGGCGCCACCCAATGGTGCGTCATGGGTCAGAGTTTCGTGGGCTCCAAGATCGTTCTCATGGCCAAGTTCGACCCTCACCAGGTGTGGGACCTGGTGGAGAAGGAGCGCGTGAACTCGGTGATGATCACCGGCGACGCGATGGGCAAGCCGCTGATCGAGTCGCTCGATGACGCCGGCACGCAACACGACCTCTCCACACTGCTGGCCGTCGTGTCGTCCGCCGCACTGTTCAGCGCACCGGTCAAGGACGACTTCTTCGCCCACCTTCCCAACATCGTCATCACCGACGCCATCGGGTCGTCCGAGGGCGGCAACAACGGCATGACGGTGATCACCCCGGGTCACACCGCCATGAAGAGCGGCCCGACCGTGCACCTCCTGGGCGAGACCGTGGTCTTCGACGAGGACCTCAACCCCGTGGAGCCGGGCTCGGGTGTGATCGGCAAAATCGCCCGCTCGGGCGACATACCGCAGGGCTACTACAACGACCCCGTCAAGACCGCCGAGGTCTTCATCACGGTGGACGGCACCCGCTACGTCATGCCGGGCGACTACGCCACCGTCGAAGCCGACGGTTCCATCACCCTGCTCGGCCGTGGCTCCATCGTCATCAACTCTGGCGGCGAGAAGATCTTCCCCGAGGAGGTCGAGTCGGCCGTGCGCTCCCACCCCGACGTGATGGACGCCATCGTCTGCGCCGCGCCGGACGAACGCTGGGGCCAGACCGTGGCCGCCATCATTCAGCCGCGCGTCGGCCACGACGCCCCCTCGCTCGAGAGCATTCAGGAGCATTGCCGCACTTCCATCGCCGGCTACAAGCTGCCGCGACGCCTTCACGTCGTGACGGCCGTCGAGCGGTCGCCCAGCGGCAAGCCGGACTACACGTGGGCCGCCTCCATCGTGACCGCAGGCGCCGCGCCGGCCACCAGTGCCCCTTGAGCTGACCGACCTCCTCGCCGGACGGCCCCTCGGCGGCGGGACCACCTCTGCTCCCCTCCCGGCTGCGGTCCTCACCATGGAACTGCAGCGTGGTGTCATGGGCGACCTGGCCACCTTCCCCGAGCTTGCCGCCGCGGCCGAGGCCCGGGGCATCGTCGACCATGCCGCCCGGCTCCTCGCGGCGTTCCGCGCGGCACACCTCCCGGTGGTGCACTGCATGGCGGAGTTCCGGGCCGACCGGGAGGGCACCGTCGCCAACACGCCCCTGCACACGGCGGTACTCCGGCGGCCCGAGCACCTGCTGGAAGGGACGGCGGCCACCGACCTCGTCCCGGGCCTGGGGGCGCAGCCATCCGACTATGTGTCCGTGCGCCGTCACGGAGTGGCGCCCTTCACCGGCACATCGCTCGACGACACCCTCCACGAGCTCGGCGTCCGCGTGCTGGCGGTGACCGGAGTCTCGACGAATCTCGGGGTGCTCGGCCTCTGCGTTGAGGCGGTCAACCTGGGCTATCAGGTGGTCGTGGCATCCGACGCGGTGGCCGGCGTCCCGCTCGACTACGCCGACGAGGTGCTCCGAAACTCCATCTCCCTCGTGGCGGCCGTCCACACGGTTGACGAGATCACACGAGCGCTCGCTGTACTCACGCGATGATGCGGGCATGGCGAAAGGTCAGCTTCTCCTCCTGACCGGTTCGCCCGGAAGTGGCAAGACCACGGTCGCTCCGCTTGTGGCCGACCTGGCGCCCTTATCAGCCTGTCTCGACCTCGACTGGTTCTTCGCCAAGCTGCGCAGCGGGGCGATGGAGCCGTGGCTGACGGAGGCCCACCGGCAGAACCGTGTCGTGCTGTCGGCCGCCGCGTCGGCGGTGGCCACCTTCACCGCCGGCGGTTACTTCACGGTGGCCGAGGGCATCCTCTACCCCTTCATGCTCGATCTCTTCGCCGATGCGTGCCGGCCACTCGGGATCGACATCAACTACGCGATCCTGCGCGCCCCGCTCCCCGTGGTCCTGTCGCGCGTGCAGCGCCGGACCGTTGAGCCGGAGCACTTCGGCGCCTTGGCCGACGAGCAGGTGATAGACGACCTGTGGTCCCAGTTCGAAGCCCAGGGAGTCGACCTACGACATCTCGTCAATGCGGGCGAGCGCGGCCCCGAGGCGATCGCGGCTGAACTCTACGAGGGTTGCGTCCAGGGGCGTTACATCCTGTAGCGAACCAACGACCTGTCCGGAACGTCAGTAGTAGGTGGTGGTGATGAGGATCTGGCTGAACGTGACCGCACTTGCACTGGCGGGTGGTGCCGCGCTGTGGGGCGCTGCCCCGCCAGCGAGCGCGTCGGAAGATGCCATGACGGCCATCTCGGCGGGGGGTGCTTCGTGCGTGATCCCCGCCCTCCCGCGTCCCGGCTCCGCTGCCACCACCAACGGAGCCCCGAGAATGACGGGGCCGGCGGTGACCTCACTGACCGGGGGCGCCGCCCGCCAGGCCTTCACGCTCGACCGCCAGAATTTGCTCGTCCAACCCCCCTCGCAGGGCGACCATCCCGTCCTTACGCGCCGGCAGGCCGAGTGCGACGCGCTGGCGTCATTGAACGATCAGAACGCTCCGCTGAGTGGAGGGGTCGGATCCGGGGTGGCCATCGGCTATGGGCGGGTCACCGTCACTCCCTCATTCTTCCCACCGCCGAGCGGACCGCCCGGGACGGATACGACCCCCGGTGATGTGCAGCCCCGCATGCCTCCGAGCACGCCCTACGTGAACCGACTGGCTTGGGTGGTCGTCCTTACACATCAGATCTTCATCAACTGCCCGGCTCAGACCTCTGCTCCCGCCACGGCTGTGCGTTTGCCCACCGACTACTTCTACGACGTCTTCATCGTCGATGCACGAACTGGACGCAACGCACTCGTTTACTCAGAGAGCCAGCCGGGACAGTGCGGGTTCGCTACCCGGATACCGGCATCGCTGATCCAACCCAAGGAGGAAGCCTCGGTGCCGTGGACGTTGCGGTCACGCAACCCCAACGGGTACTCGGGGACGATCGTGGCCTCCATGCTCCCCTGTGACGGCTACTCCGACCCCGTCCTGATCGATCGACCGGGCTCAGGCCTCCAGGTCGTAGTGATCCGCCCGGTGGGCGCGTCCTGCGGACCCGTCAGAGCGGTCACCCTCACCGTCCATGCGGCGACGGTCACATCAAGCCTGCCGGCCGTCATCACGCATGACCCCACGGGTCTCTACACGGGATCGGCCACGAGCCGGCTGGCGACACCGACGGTGTCCACCGGTGTGACAACCACGCTCCCGCGGCTGATCAATGTCGGGTCGCAGGCAAACGGGTCCACCATCTCCATGAAGGTCGGCGAGGCCATCGCCGTCCTTCCGGACGAGAACCTGCTCACGTCCCCCATCATCACGGGCAGCCCGGTCGTCTCCATTGAGACCGCAGTGCTCGGCGGGCTCGCCGGCGCGCAACCAGCGGTCGCGGAGTTCCGAGCCTTCAAGCGGGGGAGGGCCGACCTAGAGGTACCCGCACGCGCTTGCAAAGAGGTGGTGACCGGTCAAGCTGCATGCTGGGTCGTTCACATCGTGGTGCGGTAGACCGCAGCGAGCCGATGGGTTACTTCCCCGCGGCGGCCAATCGCTGCTTGGTGGAGTTGTGGATCGGGTCCTTGTCGAAGTTCTTGAGGACGTGCTTGCCGAAGGTCTCCACTGCCTCTTCGCAGGACTCCCGGGACATGGAGGTCGACAGCATCCCGAAGGCCAACTGGTCGGCTCCGGTCTTGCCATAGGTCTCAATGGCGTTGCTGACCTCGTCGGGAGTACCTATGGCGATATTGCCGGTGGCGATGGCCAAGTCCAGGCCCTTGGCATCCAGACCGGGGACGATCTCGGGCCACTCGGGAAGCCCCGGAGGCTTGGGGAAGGTGTCCAGGTAACGGAAGACCAGGCTCAGGTGATAATTCGACTCCGCCTCCAAGAAGGTCTGGCGGGCCTTGGCCCCGTCCTCCATACAGATCATCTGGGTCGTGATCATCACGTTGTTGTTGACGAAATCACCAACCGGGTTCTTGCAGTCGGCGACCTTCTCCTTGTAGCGCGCCACCAACGGGGTGAGTTGGTCGGGCGTGGAAAAGCCGAAGCAGAGGACGCCGACACCGAGCTCGGCGGCCAGGTCGAACGTCGACGGGCTACCCGCGGCCATCCAGATCGGCGGGTGGGGTGACGAGTACGGCTTCGGCAGCACGTTGCGTGTCGGCATGGAGAAGAACTTGCCGTCGAAGCTGTACTCCTCCTCTTTCCACATGCGCACGATTTGCGGCAGGACCTCGGCCACCATGTCCTTGGTGATGTCGGGGTCGTTGATGCCGAATCCCTTCTGCTCGGTGGTGGACGAGCCACGACCGACGCCGAACTCGAATCGGCCTTCGGAGAGGTGGTCCAACATGGCCACCCGCTCGGCTATCCGGGCCGGGTGGTTCACCGGAGGGGTGATGTTGAAAATGCCCGAGCCGATGTGGATGTTCGAGGTTTTGGCCGCCACGAAGGCCAGGAACGACTCTGAGGCCGAGAGGTGCGAATAGTCCGTCAGGAAGTGGTGCTCGGAGGCCCAGGTGTACTTGAACCCGGCTTTGTCGGCCGCCACGATGAACGCAACCTCGTCCATGATGCGGTGGTGCTCTGCGTCCGCGCCGTGCTTGGCTCGGTACTTGGGCAGTAGGCACGCGGCATTAAAGATCCCGAACTCCATGGGGTGAGCACGTCCTCCCGTTGAGCGCCGCGGACCAGTCCCGGGCGCGTTCCAGCGAAGGTAACACGCCATAGAGTAAAATGCAACGTGTTCCAATAATGGGGATCCCGCCCCAGGTCAGCGGCATTCGGAGTTGCGATGGATGAGATCGAGACGATTGCTCAAGCCGTGCGTGACCGGGCGGACGACAACTCCCCCGGCCTGCGTGTGGGCGAGCTGGAGCTCACCCATGCCGAAGTGGTCAGCCAGGCGGCCGAGCGTGCGGCATGGCTCCGCCATCACCGGGGGCCAGGGCCGTTCCATGTGGCCCTCCTACTCGACAATGTGCCCGAGTATGTCTACTGGCTCGAGGCCGCCGCGCTGGTCGGGGCCGTCGTGGTCGGAGCCAACCCGACGCATCGCGGGGACGAGCTGGCCCGCGACCTCAGCCACACCGAGTGCCACCTCCTCGTGACCGATACGAACGGCCTGCCGCTCGTTGACGGCCTGCACCTCGGCGTCGCGATCGGCACCGTCACGCCCGACAACACTCGGGTCCTCCTGTTGGACGAGCCGGGCACCGGCGCAGCACTCGCACCGTTCGCCGGGGCACGCGCCGGCGACGTGGTGGATCCCTCCGTCACCCCCGACACCTTGGGCTACCTGCTGTTCACGTCCGGTACGTCGGGTGCCCCCAAGGCCTGCCTCTGCAGTCAGGGACGACTCGCCCGTATCGGATCGATCGTGGCCCAGATGTTCGCCCTCACCCCCGAGGACGTCTGTTACCTGTCGATGCCGCTGTTCCACTCCAATGCCCTGATGGCGGGATGGGGCCCGGCCCTCATGGCCGGCTCGACCTTCGCGCTCCCCTCGACGGGGAGGTTCTCCGCCTCGGGCTTCCTCCCCGACGTACGGGCGGCCGGCGCCACCTTTTTCAACTACGTCGGAAAGCCGCTCGCCTACATCCTGGCGACCCCCGAGCAGCCCGACGATGCCGACAACCCGCTCATCCGTGCGTTCGGCAACGAGGGCTCGGCCGACGACGTGGCGCGTTTCGCCGAGCGATTCGGCGTCGTCGTCACTGATTCCTACGGATCGACCGAAGGCGGGGCCACGGTGGCCCGCACGCCCGACACCCCTCCGGGCGCGCTGGGTCGTGCGCCCGAGGGCACCGTCGTCCTCAATGCGGACACCGGTGTCGAGTGCCCGCCGGCCCGCTTTGACGAACACGGCCGCCTGCTCAACGCGGAGGAGGCCATCGGCGAGCTCGTCTCCAAGGCGGGAGGGGCCGGCTTTGAGGGCTACTGGCGCAACGACGATGCCGAGCGCTCCCGCCTGAAAGAGGGCTGGTACTGGACGGGTGACCTCGCCTACCGCGATGAGGTCGGTTTCTTCTATTTCGCCGGGCGGGACCACGACTGGCTCCGGGTCGACGGGGAGAACTTCGCATCGGCACCGATAGAGCGCATCCTGCAACGGCACCCCGATGTCGTCCTGGCCGCGGTGTACGCCGTCCCCGACCCTGTGGTCGGTGACCAGGTGATGGCAACCGTGCAGCTGCGCCCCGGTGTGTCCGCCCTGCACCCCCAGGACCTCGCCACCTTCCTGGCTGAACAGGGCGACCTCGGGACGAAATGGGCGCCACGGTTCGTCCGCATGACGGCGTCGCTGCCCATCACCGCCACCAACAAGGTCCTCAAGCGGGCCCTCAGGGTGGAGCGGTGGAATTGCACCGAGGCGGTGCTCTGGCGCGCCGAACGAAGAGGCCCCTACACCCTGCTGGGCGGGGACGATGCCGCTGCGTTGGAAGCCGCCGTCGGGGACCGAGCGATCTGATCGCCGGTCCGGACTGACGTCACGAATCGGAAGGCCGCGTGTAGAAAGCACCATGCGCTTCCGCACCCGGGTCGGCACGGTTGGACGCCCTGCCGCCAGCGTGACGGTGTCCATGATCCTGGTTGCGCTCGGGCTCTCCGCATGCAGCAGCCCCAGCGATCCCAGGGCGACGGTCTCCCAGTACCTGACCGCGTGGTCGCACGAGGACTACCGGGCAATGGCGGCCCTCGTCACCCACCCGCCTAAGACCTTCACTTCGGTCAACCGACAGGTCGCCCGCGCCCTCCATATCGCGCAAGCCACCTATCACCTGCAGTCGCTCACCTCGAGCGGAAGGAGCGAGGTCGCCACCATCACGAGCCATCTGGAGCTCACCGCCTTCGGTCCGCTGGTTGTCCGGACGCGCCTGCAGCTGACCAACACTTCGGGCCGGTGGCTCGTCCATTGGTCGCCGACCTCCATTCTCCCGCAGCTCGCAGCGGGCGACACCGTCGTCGCCAACGTGAAGTGGCCCACTCGGGCCGACATACTCGGCGCCAACGGCGCTCCGCTGACCACGGAGAGCCCCACGGTGTCGGTCGGCCTCGAGGGTTCACGGATCACGAACCCGGCCGCTGTCGCCCCTGCCCTCGAACAGGCCGGGGTCACCCCCGCACAGGTGGCCGCCGCGCTGGCGGCGGCCCAGGCGCACCCCACCTGGTTCATCCCGGTGATCACGCTGTCCCAGGCCGCCTACGACATGGTCAAGCCGATCATCTACCCGATCCCGGGGACAGTCTTCGAAATGCATTCGGCGCGCACGCCCGTCACGCCTGGACTATCCGCCCACGTCGTGGGTTCGCTCGGCGCCATCACCGCGCAGCAACTGCAGGCACTCGGTGCGCCGTACCAGGTCGGCGACAGCGTCGGACAGACCGGCATAGAGCAGGCGTATGAACAGCAGCTCGCCGGCCGGCCCGGCGGTGACGTTGAGATACTGAGCAGCGCGGGCACGTACGTGTCGACGGTGGCGACCTTCACCGGTCGTCCCGGCACGCCCGTGCAGACGACCATCGACCCGAACATCCAGCGGGCGGCAGAGTCCGCCCTCACCGGGGTCACGGAGCCGGCAGCGATCGTGGCGGTGCAAGCCTCGACCGGCGCGGTCCTGGGTTCGGTCAGCGTGCCCTCCACCGATGCCTTCGACATAGCGCTGGCCGGCTCGTTCCCGCCCGGTTCGACCTTCAAGGTCATTACCGCATCGGATCTCATTGAGCATGGCCTCACGCCAGAAAGCCCGGCGACCTGTCCACCCAGCGTCACCGTTGGAGGCGCCACGTTCCACAACTTCGAGGGCGAGTCCTTCTCCCCGCTCAACATGGAGCAGGCGTTCGCCATGTCGTGCAACGCAGCGTTCATCGGGTTGTCGAGCACCCTGCCCTACGAGAGCTTCCCCGCGACGGCGGCGCAGTTCGGCATCGGCGCCACCTTCCACATGGGCCTCGCCGCGTTCAACGGGAAGGTGCCGACACCGACGTCCGACGTCACTCGGGCCGCCACCTCCATTGGCCAGGCTCAGGTGGTGGTCTCACCGCTCGACCTGGCCATCGCCGCGGCTGCTCTCGACTCGGGCACGCTGCACCTGCCCCGCCTCGTTTCGGGAGCACCCGATGACTCGGCGCCGGCGCAGCCGTTGAATGCGACCGTGGTCTCCGACCTGCAGGCGATGATGGCCGCCGTGGTCGACAGCCCGATCGGCACGGCGGCCGGCGCCGGCTTGCCCTCCGGAACCCATGGGAAGACCGGCACCGCGGAGTTCGGCTCGGGAACGCCACCCAAGACAGACGCCTGGTTCATCGGCTACCGCGGCGACCTGGCCTTCGCCGTGCTGGTGGTCGGCGGTGGGGTCGGCGGCACCGTCGCCGCCCCGATTGCCGCCAAGTTTCTGGCGGCGGCCCCGGCGGTGCCGTGACCACGCCCTCGGAGGCGGCCGGCGCGGGCACTCCTCTCTTCAACCCCCGCTACCCACGCGCCAACGCGTACGACCCGCAGTGGGTGTTCGAGAACCAGATGGGCCCGCACTGCCTGTGGTTGATGGAGGCCCTCACCGATGTGCTGCCTATTGAGTCGGGCATGCGGGTGTTGGATCTCGGGTGCGGCAGAGCGATGACGTCCATCTTCCTCGCCAAGGAATTCGGTGCGGAAGTCTGGGCGACCGACCTGTGGATTGGCGCCGAGGCGAACCAGGCGCGCATTGACGCGGCCGGCCTGTCCGATGTCGTGACCCCGGTGCACGCCGAGGCGCACGCGCTCCCTTTCGAGCCCGGGTTCTTCCATGCGGTGGTCAGCGTGGACGCCTTCCACTACTTCGGGACGAACGACCTCTACATCGGCTACATCACGCGGTTTCTGCGAGACGGCGGCCGCATCGGCGTGGTCGCACCGGGCTGCCTCACCGAGTTCGGCGCCAATGTGCCGGTCGAGCTCGCCCCCTACTGGGACTGGGAATTCTGCTCGTTCCACGGTCCTGCGTGGTGGCGGAACCACTGGGAGAAGACCGGGCGCGTGACCGTCGACCTGGCCGATGCGCTGGAGGACGGCTGGCGCGACTGGCTGCAGTTCGACGAAGCCACGATCGACCACCTCCATGGGTGGCGCCACGACGCGGCGATCAACTCGGCGGCGATGTTGCGGGCCGACCAGGGGAACCACTTCTGCTTCAGCCGGATGGTGGCGACAAAGAAGGAGCCCGCGGCAGAGGGCCGGACGAAGGACAGTTAGCCGTCCACGCCGAGCACGAGCCCGCTGGTCGGGACGCCCGTGCCCGCGGTCACAACGACGTGTGCCAGGTCGGCCACCTGGTTGGTAGAGGTGCCCCGCACCAATCGCACGCCTTCGGCAATGCCGTTCATGCCGTGCAGGTAGGCCTCACCCAACTGGCCCCCGTGCGTGTTGATCGGCAGCGCACCGCCGATCTCAATCCGACCGTCCTTCACGAAGTCCTTGGCTTCACCCTTGGCGCAGAAGCCGAGCTCCTCCAGCTGGTAGAGCACGTAGGGAGTGAAGTGGTCATAGAGGATGGCGGCCTGCATGTCGGCCGGTCCAAGCCCCGACGTCTCCCAGAGTTGGCGGGCCACGACCGACATCTCGGGCAATCCGAGAAGGTCGTCACGGTAGTAGCTCGTCATCATGTCCTGACCTTTTCCTGATCCCTGCGCCGCAGCGAGGATGACCGCAGGGTCGTTGGGAAGATCACGGGCGCGTTCGAGGGACGTGACGACGAGCGCCTGGCCCCCGTCGGTCTCCTGGCAGCAGTCCAGCAGGTGCAGCGGCTCGACAATGAAGCGACTGGCTTGATGCTCCTCGAGCGTGATCGGCTGGTCGTAGAACCACGCCTTTGGATTCGCGGCCGCGTGCAGACGGTCGGCCACCGCCACGCGGCCGAGATCCTCACTGGTGGCACCGTTCACGTGGAGGTAGCGCTGCGCCGCCATGGCCACCCATGAGGCAGGCGTGAGCAGTCCGACCGGGAGGTAGGACGCCATGTGCGCGTTCTCGGCCGTGGGGACCGGCGGGCGACCCTGGACGCCCGCACCGAATCGGCTGCCGGAGCGCTCGTTGAAAGCGCGGTAGCAGACCACGACGTCGGCCACGCCCGACTGGACGGCCAACGCAGCCTGCTGAATGGTGCCGCAGGCGGCGCCACCTCCGTAGTGGATGCGGCTGAAGAACGTGAGCTCGCCGATCCCCAGGCTGCGCGCGATGTCGATGTCGGGGTTGGTGTCGGAGCTGAACGTCACCATGCCCTGCACCTCGTCGGGTGCGATGCCGGCGTCCGTGAGCGCGAGATCGACGGCCTCGACGGCCAGACGGAGCTCCGAACGTCCCGAGTTCTTGGAGAACTCCGTCGCCCCGATACCGGCGATGGCAACCTGTCCCGAGAATGAATGCGGGCTCATGACTCGTCGTTGTTGTCGAGCGGCAGGACCACCTTCACCACACCGGTGACGTGATGGCCGAGCTTGTTCGCACCCCGGACACCCAGCGTGACCATCCCGGTGCGCCCGTCGTCGGCCATGGGTCCCTTGTCGGTGACCGAGCCGGTCAGCGTCATGACGTCGTCGGGGTAATTGGGCGCTCCGAGGCGGATGTTCACTTCGGACAGCGTGCTACGCGGCCCGGACCAGTCCGTCACGTAGCGGCCCACCAAGCCGTTCGTGGTGAGGATGTTCATGAAGATGTCCTTCGAGCCGCGCGATTTGGCCAGCTCGGCATCGTGATGGACATCCTGATAGTCGCGGCTGGCGATGGCGCCCGCGACAATGAGAGTGCGGGTGATCGGCAGCACGAGCTCGGGAAGTTCGTCACCGACGCTCACGTCGAGGAAGGTCGGGCCAGCGTTCGCCGCCGTCATGCCCGCGCCAGTGCTCTCTGCGCAATCTGTGCGCCCAGGCGCGACAGCTGCAGGCTCGGGCCGCCGAGGAGCAGCTCAATCTGCTTGCCCCACAGGAAGTAGCGGTGGATCGGGTAGGTGATGTCCGCGCCGATCCCGCCGTGCAGGTGTTGGGTGGAGAACACGGTGCGTTGCCCGCGTTCGGAGGCTTGCCACTTGGCCACCCCGGCGGCAGCGGTCGCCTCGCGACCGGTGTCGAACAGCCAGGCGGCGTTCCACAGCGTGACCCTCATCGCCTCAATGTCGATGGCCGCATCGGCGGCCCGGAGCATCGTCCCCTGGAAGGTGCTGAGGGGACGCCCGAACTGCTCGCGCTCGTTGAGGTAGAGGGCCGTCTGGCGCAGGGCCGACTCGCAGACTCCGACCTGGAGCGCGCACAGCCCGATGGTGGCCGCCACGACCAACCGGTCCAGGGCGGCACGGCCGGTCGCTGGCCCGGCCAGGATGTCGACGGCCGGAACGGCGACTTCGGCGAGGTACAGGTGCGGATGGATTTCGCGGTTGGTGGTGACGGTCCGCTCCAGAGTGACGCCGGGGCTCTGCGGGTCGACCATAGCGATCACCACGTCGCCTTCGGCCGTCCGCGCCGGCACAAGGATGCGCGCCGCGAGGTGGGCTTGGGGCACGGCGAGCTCGGTCCCGTTGAGGATCCAGGCGTCACCCTCGGGTTCGGCGTGCACAGCCGGCTGCCCGGTGACGCTGTTGGCGGTTCCGGTGAGGGCAGCGGTGAGCATGACGTCGCCGGCGACGACCCGGGGCAACCACTGCGCCTTCTGCTCGGCTGATCCGTGCTCGGCCACGGTGAGCGCGCCGAGCACCAGCGTGGTCCACAGCGGCACCGGCGCCACGACGTTGCCCTGTGCCTGCAGCAGTAAGCACAGCTCGGTCAGCCCGTACCCGGCCCCGCCGTGCTCGGCCGGCGCGGCCAGCCCGAGCAGGTCGGCACCGGCCAGCGCGGCCCAGAGCTCGCGATCCACCCTGTCGTCAGTCAGCTCGACGGCCAACACGCGATCGGGGCTGACCAGGCCGCCCAGGAGGCCGGTCGCCGCCTCAGCCACCGCGAGCTGCTCGTCGGAGAAGGCGAAGTCCATCAGCCTTCTCCCTGCGCGTTGGCCCCGGCCGGAACGAAGACGGGCAGGGTGAGCTCGTTGTCGTACGTCACGAACTCGGCGGTGAGCGGCATGCCGATCATGAGGTCGGCGGGTTCGACGCCATCAATGTTGGCCACGATCCTGGTGCCTTCCTCCAGCTCCACCAAACCGATGGGGAGCGGGTAGTCGAACGCGGCCACCTGTGGGTAGTGCACGACGACGAACGAGTAGAGAGTGCCGCGGCCGCTGGCCTCGAGGGTGTCCCACTCGAGCGAACGGCAGTTCCCGCAGGCCGGCAGCGGTGGATGGCGCAGCGTGGCGCACGAGGTGCACCGCTGAATGAGCAGCGTCTTCGCTTTGGCGCCCTCGAACCAGAATGCGTTGTCCTGCGTGACGGCCGGGTGGGGACGCGGCGCACGCGCCGCCGCAGGCGTGCGGAGCGGCGGCAGGTACTTGAGTATGCGGAAGCGCATGGTGGCCACTGGCTCGCCCGACTCGGCCATGGCGCGCACCTCGTCGGGTGTCGGATCGGCCGGGACGTCGGCATCGGGGACGGCCGTGAAGTCGAGGCGGGTGGTGAGGAAGCGACCGGTCCCGAGGGCGGTGCGCTTCGGATCCGAAATGTCCTCAATGACCGACCGCACCAGGAGCCGGTCCCCGATCACCAACGGGCGTCCGTACTTCTGCTCGCAGTTGGTGGCCACGACGGAGGTGAGGCCCTCGGCGTCCAGGAGGGACATCATGATGTCGCTCGTGCCGCTGCCCTGCTCCGCACCGGTGGCCCGGGCGTCCTCAATGAGCTGGGACCAGCGCAAGCCGCGCATGATCCAGGCCTGCAACATGGTGGGAGGAGCGATCACACCTTCCAGGCCGGCGTCCCGCGCCGCCGCATCCGACACATAGACCGGGTTCGCGTCGCCCATCGCCTCCACCCAGTGGAGGATCATCGGTGCGTTGACGGCGTGCGGGGAGAGGTTCGGCTCACCGGAGGACAGCCCGATCAATGTCTCCAGTTCGGCACTGTGGTCCGGGAAGGGAGCGAGCTCCTGGAAGCGGTCACCCACGGCCGTCACCGCGCCCCGCGCTTCATGCCAAGACCGGCCGTGGCGACGATCTCGCGCTGCACCTCGTTGACACCGCCACCGAACGTGTTGATCTGGGCCTGGCGACCCGACGCCTCGAGACGCCCGCGCAGCAGCGAGCCGGGTGAGCCGGGAGTGAGGTACCCCGCCGCGCCGATGATGCCGAGGAGGAGGCGGAACACCTCAATGGTGCGTTCCGTACCGAAGACCTTGATGGAGGATGACTCGGCCCCGGTCAGCTCGCCTTCAGCCACGTGCACGGCCATGCGCCAGTTGAGGAGCCACATCGCCTCAAGCTCGGCGTGGCACTTGGCGAGGTCCATCTGGACCCACCCCTGCTCTATGAGGGTGCGCCCGTCGTCGGTCGTCTGGTCGGCCGCCCAGGCCACCACATCCTCGAACAGGGAGATGGAGAGGCCACTCCACGCGGCCAGCCCGACGCGCTCGTGATTGAGCTGGGTGGTGATCATCCGCCACCCTTCGTTCTCGTCGCCCACGCGGTTGGCCACCGGGACGCGCACGTCGGTGTAGTAGGTCGACGTCGTGGTGAGACCGCCGACCGTGTTGATGATCGACCACTCGAAACCCGGGGTGGAGGTGGGCACGCAGAGGATGGAGATGCCCTTGTGCTTCGAGACGTCAGGGTCCGTGCGGACCGCCAGCCAGATGTAGTCCGCCTGGTCGGCACCGCTGGTGAAGATTTTGGCGCCGTTCACCACGTACTGCTCGCCGTCGCGGACCGCGCGGGTGCGCAGCGAGGCCAGGTCGGTGCCGGCACCCGGTTCGGTGTAGCCGATGGCGAAGTTGAGCTCGCCGGCGAGGATCTGCGGGAGGAAGAACGACTTCTGCTCCTCGGTGCCGTAGCGCATGATGGTCGGTCCGACCGTGTTGATCGTGACGAAGGGGAAGGGCGCGCCGGCCCGGCGGGTCTCGTCGAAAAAGATGAACTGGTCGGTCGCCGGCCGGCCCTGGCCGCCGAATTCCTTGGGCCACCCGATGCCGAGCCAGCCGTCCTTGCCCACCTGGCGGACGACCTGGCTCCAGGCCTCGCCCCCCTCGCCTCCCTCCACGAGCCCGGCCCGAACCTCGTCGGTGAGGAGGCCCGCGTAGTAGGCGCGCAGCTCGGCGCGCAGCTGCTGCTGATCAGGGCTCTCTTCCAGGAACATGTGGCCGTGTGCCCCCCTGGGCGCGGTCTCGTCGGCGGTCCCTGCAGGTCAAGGCCGCTCTCGCGCAAAACTGTAACAGGTTCTCTTTTGGGGGGCGACTTGGGCCCGGGGCCAGGCCGCCGGGCGTTCGGGAATGCTCACTTGCTGCTGCATGTCGGTCCGGACCCTTCCAACACCGGGGGTTGCGTGTCTACGATGCCGCCATGGCGGTGCGGAGCGTGGAGGAGATCGCGTCCATGCAGGATCCCGTCCTCCGCAACCTGTGGATCACGCAGCGGTACCACGAGCTGGCGGTGCAGCTGCGTGACATGGGCATGGCCGAGGACGCGACGTGGTGCGCCTTCGCCGTCTGGGCCTCGAAGACGGCCGGGAAGACGATTCGCGGAGAGGAGTTGCCCGAGCGGGTGAAGGTGCTGCTTGACGGGCCGGAGACGGAGGGGGCCCTGCACCGTTTCAACAGCGGGTTGGAGGGCAAGCTGCTGACGCGTCTGGACCACCTGCACCTCTTCGGTGCGGTGAAGTCCGTGAGTGACCAGGTGTCCGAATCGATCGCGGCGGGCAACCTGATGGTCTTCACCGAGCTGGCCCCACTCTTCATCGTGATGGTTGAAGGAATGTCCAACGGGATCCGGGCCGATCGGGAAGCCATGGCTGTGCGCCTCCACGCGGCACTGGACCACCTGACCTCACAGGGCATTGACGCGGCAGGTGTGAGTGCGGCCTTCGACGGCTATCTGAAGGCCCTCGACGATCCTGCGGCACGGCCCACCCTGGTGTTGGCGGCCAACATCCACGCTGTCTCACACGAACAGGAACGGCTGCAACCGGCCATCGTCACCGCACTGGATGCCCCGTTGAGTAACGCGCTGACCAACATCGTGACCCGCGAGATCACCCGTCGCGTGCCGACGAAATGGGCGCACCGCGCGTTCGACAAGCTCGTCAATGAGGTTGGCAGGGTGTTGGACCAGGCCTGGCAGACCGCGCTCACCGAGATCTTGCTGTGCCTGGAGACCTTCGACGAGAAACTCGAGCTCCACCGCGATCTGCCGCCGCTGGCGGACGGCCTCTACCCGCCGATGCTGGCGGACCTGAAGGGCTCGGCGGCGGAAGGACCCTTCGCCCGCTGGGACCGCACCCTGGGAAAGGGTGCTCCGACGGGCGCGCACGACTGGGCCGAGATTGACGACCGGATGAACTACATCGTCAATCTGTTCCGCTCACGCCAGCGGCACCCCGCGCTGTTCAACCCGCCGTTCTCCCCCGCTCAACTCGCCTCGCTCGCCGCCGATCAGCTCCCCGCGGGACACCTTTGACGCTGACGCCCCACCGGTCAGCCAGCGTGGTGGGGATGGCGAACTCGGCCCGGCCCTCGACCCGCCCGGCATTGACCGCCATGCGCATCAGCCGCATGCCGATGCGATCCGAGAAAGTCGTCAACATTCGCTGGTGTGCCTTCTCGGCTGACAGCACCCGGGTCACCGAGGCGAGCGGACCGAACAGGCTCCTGGTCCAGTCCGCCGGTGGGACACCGAGGGAGTCTGCGACCGTATCGCCGACGTAGTAGCGGACCGTGGTGGCCGGAAGGCCCCGGAAACCCGGCGGTGACACCTTGCGGCCCTCGTCGAGCAACGCCCCGGTCAGGAGTGTGCCAGCCTCGCTCGGCCCGAACTGGCGGCGGCGCACGATCGGCATGAGCGCCCGGGTGTCCGCCCGGCTGAGCGGCAGGCGGTCGGGCAACACGCCGAGGATGTGGCCGACGTACGACCACGTGTGGAGGTACGCCTCAGCATCGTCGTCGCTGTAGGTGACCCCCGTCTTGTCGAACACCTCGAACACGATTTCGGTGAACGTGAGCAGGGTCTCGAGCAGGTCCTCCTGGTTGATCGGTTTGCCCCAACCCTCGTCCCAGCGAACATCGGTGTGCACCAACATCATGTGCCGCACGGCTGCGTGCATCAGGCGGACGTGCCGCACGTCACTGAAGCCGGCCCCATCGGGCTCCAGGCCGCCGGGCTCCATCACGTGGAGGAGGAACTGCGCCGTCTCGTTCATGCGCCGCCGCGTGTCCTTCTCAAGCTGTGCCGTCGCTCCGAGCACCTGCACACCCCGCTTGCAGGCATAGGCGCTCGGGAGGGAGGCAGCGTAGAGCGCGGTGAACACGTGCCCGCCCCAACGAGCGAATCGCTCCTGGCCCGCGGCCACGGTGTCCCAGTTGACCCAGTCGGGCGGGTCGGCCGGCGCGTGAAGGAATGCCGCCACTTCGGGCACGGCCACCTCCCCGTCCCTCTTCAGCACGCCGTGGAACAAGCCTGACGGGTCGTCCCGGCCCAGCGCCGCGAAGTACTTCTTGACGACGTTGTCGGCGTCCTCGTCGCCGACGTGACGCAAGCTGTCGAGGTAGGTGTCACTCCATGCGCGTTCGGTCATGCTCCCTCCAGTACGGCGACAGCGCGCGCCACGGCGTGGGTCGGATCCTCGTTGGCGAAGGCTTTCACCGCATCGGCCAGTGCCGTGCGGGTTTCTGGCCGTGCACCGGGCAGACCGGCGCGTTCGGTCAACGCCCGCAATTCGAGGATCGGCGCGCCCTGCGTGCGGGCGACGGCCGCCGACTCGTCGAACAACGCGTCGGCCGCCGCGATGTGGCCGGCACGTCGCAGCACGGTGCCACGGACGCGCAGGATCTCGGCTTCACAGAACAGCTCGCCGGTGGCCCGTGCCGTGTCGAGTGCGTCGTCCAGCAGGGTGAGCGCCCGGTCGGTCGGCACCGCGTCCCGGTCGGCCATGAGGGTCAGGAAGTAGGGCCGGAGCAACGGCCCGGGCACCTCGGGCTCCGACGTCGACGCTCCCGACCACCACTGCAAGACGCTGGCCCATTGCTGCCATTGGCGGGTGGTCACCTCGTCGCCCATCTGCGCCAGGTCGCCGGTCAGGCTCGACACCAGCACGCGGTCACCGTCGAGCTGGGCGATGATGGCCGCCGTGGCCCCGGTGACGGCCTGAGCCTGGGGCACGGATCTCTCGGCGGCAAACCGCAGGGTGTCCTCCCGGATTCGGTTGGCATCGGTGACGCGACCGCACAGCCAGCAGCCCAGGGCCGCCGCTATGCGGGTGGACGCCGTGACGATGTCCAGCACCGGCAGGCCCGATGGGAGCTGCGCCGCGAGACTCTCACCCAGCGGAGGGCCTGAAGCCTCGAACGACGCGTCGAGCAGGCGTACGCCTTCGGGTGCGCGGCCTTGCCAAATCCGCACCGCGCCGGCGTACCGCGCCAACGTCTGCTGCGCCCACGGGTCCTCGAGTTCGAAAGCGAGTCGCTCAGCCTCGGGCAGGGCATCGTCAATGGAGCGGTAGTCCGCGTTGGCCTGCCACCACGGCAACAGGACGAGGAAGCTCCGCAGGAGGGCCTTGCGGTCACCGGTCCGACGGGCCAGCTCCTGCACCCGCATCCCTTCGACAATGGCCTCCGGTGAACTCTGGTCCACTGCTGTGAGGCACAGTGTCAGGCGGCTGCGTGCCCCCATTTCGGCCAGCTCCTGCTCGCTCTCGGGCAAGTGGGGCACCAGCGCAAGCAGCTCGCGCTCATGCCCCGCGGCTTCACGGAACCGCGCGTGACGTCGCGCCGCCCGTGCTGCGTGGCGCCAGTGCTCGACGGCTTCGGCCGCGCGCCCGGCTATGCCGAGGTGGAAAGCCACCACTTCGGGCTGCACCTCACCTCTGCCGTCCAACAGCAGGATGTCGGCGACTTGGGCGTGGGCGCGACGCCGATCGACGCGCAGCACGGAGCCATAGGCCGCTTCATGAATGAGCGCGTGACGGAACCACCAATGCCCGTCGCCTTCGTCGCTCGGCTCCACCACCGCGTGATCGACGAGGTGCTGGAGGTGCGCGTCGAGACTCGGACGGTCCAGGCCCGAGACGGCTTGGAGCACACGGCGGTCGAAGGCGCGGCCGACGATGGCTGCGAGCTGCGCAATGCGCTTGGCCTCGCCCAGGCGATCGAGACGCGCGGTGATCACTTCGGACAGGGTGGCGGGGATACCCGTGATGGCGTCGGGATCGCTCGAGTGATTCACCACAGCGCGCGTGAGCTCCTCCAAGAAGAGCGGCACACCGTCCCCTCGCTCGACCAGGGCACGCGCCATAGCAGAGGGCAGCTGGTCGCCGCCGGGGACTCTGGACACGATCGACATCGCCTCCTCGGCGCTCAACCGCTCGAGCGACAGCTGGTCCACCGTCTGGAGGGGCGGGTCGTCCACGAATTCGGGACGGGCCGTCAGGACCGCCAACAACGGGTACGCACCGTGCACAACCTGGTCGACCACCTCAATGGTGCTGGGATCGGCCCAGTGGGCGTCCTCGACAAGGAGGACCATCGGCCCCTCGTGGGCGCGGGACAGCACCCAGTCGGCCGCCACTTCGGGGCTCAGCGGCACGTGGCCCATCACAGGCCCAAACGGTCGGAGGGGGCTGAGCGCATCACGGCGCGCACAGTAGAGGGGGGAGACGTGCACGCCGTTGCCCGCGAGCCCCCCGGTGAACTCCTGGAGAAGCCTGGACTTGCCGATCCCCGGCTCACCGGTGACCAGTACGGCGCGGGCCGGGCCTTCCACCACCGATTCCCAATGAGCGGTCAGCCACGCCGACGCGCGTGGACGTTGCACGAAACCGGTGAGCGGCCCCGTCTCAAGCCTCCGGCGTGCCGCGCTGCGACGGATCACCCGGAACGACGGAACCTGGCGTGCGATGCCCTTCAACGAGAGCGCCCCGATCGCCTGCATGACGAAGTAGCCCGAAACGATGCTCGCAGTGGTGTCACTCACGATGACGTCTCCCGGCCCACCCGCACTCTGGAGGCGGGCCGCCAGATTCGGTGCTTCCCCGAAGACGTCCGCGATCCGGAGGACACCCCCGGCCCGAGTGGGACCGACGACCACCTCACCGGTATGGACGCCGGCACGGGCGCTCAGGTCGCTCACGCCCAACTCGGAGGGCAGGTCGTGGCCGAGCTGCTGCACCGCCTGCACGATGGCCAGCGCCGCCGCAACGGCGTCGCGGCCCGCTGACTCGATCGCCTCGGGGTAGCCGAAGTAGGCCACGGCACCATCGCCCTGGAACTGCGCGATGACCCCACCGTGTTCACTCACGACCTCTGCCACGCGGTGCTGGTACGCATCAATGACCTCGCGCACGTCCTCGGCGTCCATGCGAGACGCCAATTCGGTGGAGCCGACCAGATCCGAGAAGACGACGGTCAGGTGCCGCCGCTCGTCAGGCGGCGTGTCGGGTGCCGACGCCGTGCCCCGCACCGCCCCATCGGCCATGGTTCAGCCCCCGCTCCCGGCCGGGCGATCACGACCGCCCGGCGCCGACCACGGCGACGTCCCCACAGGGCGCAATCTAGGGCCGGCGGGGTCATGGCGCCGTGGACCTATCCCGTCGCTGTGGCGGGCAGGACCCTACGCTGACGGGCTATGTCAGGCAGATCCATGTTGAGCTGATAGCGGTCCTCGTCATCATCTGCTCTGTCCTCGCGCTGTACGGATGGACGCTCCGGCCACAGTCCGGCGGGTTCCCTGCGGTGCCCGAGAACTTGTCGATCACGGTGACCGATAGCGGTGTGAAGCACGTGAGCGAAATGCTGAACCGCACGCCCGGCAACGGTGCGCGGCTGGTCCTGACCCAGACGATCGTGCAGAACTCGGTCCAGCCCACGGCACGGTGGACCGTTGAGGTCGACAACATCGGGAACGGGCATGTCTGCACCCCCTCGTCCTACGTCTACAACGGGTCGGCGAGTTTCGTCTACAAGCTCTCACCCGAACGGGTCACCCACCCGCGCGTGCAGGCGTCCGTCACACCGGGTCCCCTCCCGAAACTGACGGACATCGCGGGCTCGGGCTTTCTCTACGTGTGGCTGTGCTGGGACTCTGGTGCTCCGGTCAGTCTCAACGGGTCCTACTTGAGCGCGCAGTTCCCCGCGATTCAGGCGCCATATCCCAAAGTTTTGGCCGTGACCCGCGAACTCACCCCCGGCGCCGGGGAGACCGCCGACTACGCCATCCAGTCCCACGCAGCCGACCGGGACGAC
>Ga0307374_10001831_pt1 | contig 38904 bp, 36 predicted proteins | sample OX3MG_FD_202532 | JGI IMG/M metagenome (GOLD analysis project Ga0307374, IMG submission 202532) | Soil microbial communities from Risofladan, Vaasa, Finland - OX-3 | ecosystem: Environmental > Terrestrial > Soil > Coastal area > Acid sulfate soil | place: Finland: Risofladan, Vaasa | collected... | reverse complement strand
CCGCACGCTGCCGAAGTATCTTGCGGCATACAACGGCACGCGGCACCACTTCGGTCTCGACCTCAAAACGCCGCTGTCAGTATTAGCAGAGTGCGTCCAAGCTATTGATTAGAAAACGGCGCCGCGGTCCATCGCGTCGTTCGCGAGCGCATCAGCGTCGCGATTCTCCGCGCGCGGGACGTGCGTAAAGGTGACGGTGCCGAACGCGTCGAGCGCCCGCGCGAGCCGCGCGTGCTGCCCTTTGAGCACGGGATGTTTCACTTTGTATTCTCCGCGCATCTGCTTCACCACGAGCTCGCTGTCCATCTTCACCGTCACGTCCGTCGCTGCGCGCGTCGCGCTCGGTACGAGCGCACCGAGCGCCTCGAACGCGAGGATGACCGCTTCGTACTCGGCGAAGTTATTCGTGCGGTGGCCTAAGAATTCGGAAACGCTCGCGACGATGTTTCCGCGCTCATCGCGCACGACCGCCCCCGCCCCTGCGGGTCCCGGATTGCCGCGCGCACCGCCGTCGGCGTGGATGAAGTAGCGCATAGCGCCACTATACCAGGCGCATATCGAGGAGCCGCAGGCGGAGCGGATTCGTGCGCGAGAACGTGTCGCGTTCGAGGTGCGCGAGGAGATGGACGCTCGCGCCGGGCACGAGCGCGTCCGCGACGCGCACGAGCGGGCCCTTCGCGAAAAAAGCGACCGCATCGAGCCCTCGCGCGCCGTCAGCCGTCGTGAGTTCGACTTTCAGGTGTTCCTGCCCTTTCCCGAATCGCGAAACGCCGTGCGCGGCGCCGTCGCGGATGAGAAACACCGGCTTCGGATTTCCGACGCCGAACGGCGCGAACCGTTCAAGCTTCTCGAGGAGAGCGAGCGACGCGTCGTCGAGCGCGAGTTCAGCGTCCGCGCGCATCGTGAGCTCGTCGGCCGATGCGGCGCTGGTCGCGATGCGCGCGTACGCGGCGACGAGCCGGTCTTCGAGCGAGAAGACCGCATCGTCGCGCACGGTGAAACCGCCGGACGCGGCGTGGCCGCCGAATTCGACGAACGTGCCCTCGGCCGCGCGCATGAGCTCGAGCGCGTGGACGGCGCTGCCGCTCCGCACCGAGCCCTTGATGCTCATGTTCCCTTCGCGGCCCCAGAGGAAGACCGGCCGCCCGTGCTCTTCCGCGATTGTGTTCGCGACGAGGCCGAGGAGCGCCGGCCGCCACTGCGGGTCGCCGAGCGCGATGACGCTCGGCATCTCGCGGCGCTCCGCGAGCCGCGCGCGCACCGCGCGCGTGATGGCGCCCGCATGCGCTTTCCGTTCCCGATTCGCCTTCTCGAGCTTTTTCGCGAGTGCATCCGCTTCGCTCTCGTCGGCGGTCGTGAAGAGCGCGAGCACGTCGCGCGCGTCGCCCATCCGGCTCGCCGCGTTCACCCGCGGCGCGATCATGAAGCCGACGTCGTCCTCGGTGAGCGCGCGCTGGTCGACGCGCATTGAGCGGCAGAGCTTCTGGAGCCCCGCGCGCGGCGACTTGCGCATGACGCGGAGCCCGTAGGAGGCAAGGACGCGGTTCTCGCCTATGAGCGGTACCATGTCCGCAATCGTCGCGAGGCCGGCCATATCGAGAAGCCATTTCTCCCAGCCGGCGGGGATGCGCGCGCGCAGCGTCTCGTCGACGGCGAGCGTCGCGCACACGAGCTTCCACGCGATGCCAGCGCCGCATAGTTCCTTGAACGGGTAGGGCTCGCCGGCGTGCGCTTTCGGGTCGACGACGGCGTACGCCGGCGGCAGGACGTCGCCCGGCAAGTGATGGTCCGTGACGATGACGTCCATGCCGAGCTCGTTCGCGCGCGCGACGGCCGCCGCGTCCGTGATGCCGACGTCGGCTGTGACGACGAGCGAGACGCCGCGCGATGCGAGTTTCTCGATGCCGCCCTCGTTCACGCCGTACCCTTCGAGGTGCCGGTGCGGGATGTAATTCTCGAACGTGGCGCCCGCCTTCGCGAGGAAGTCGTGGAGAAGGACGGCCGCCGGGCCGCCGTCGCAGTCATAGTCGGTCCATGCTGCGATGCGTTCGCCGTTTGCGATGGCTTTTGCGAGCCGTGCCGCCGCCTTCGGCATGTCGGTCATGAGGAGCGGGTCGTGCAGGTGCTCGTCGTAGGACGGGTTCAGGAATCGCGCCGCCTCCTCGCGCGTCGCGATGCCGCGGCGCGCGAGGAGCGCGGCCGAGAAGTCGTCGTAGGCGGAGAGCTCGGCGCGGAGCAGTTCGTCGAGCGGCTCATGGAGCGGGAACATCGTAGAACGATTGTATCAAAGACGCAGGGCGCGTATCCTAGAGGTATGCAAAATTGCATCTTCTGCAAGATTGTTCGCGGCGAATTGCCGGCGCATACGGTGTACGAAGATGACGCCTTCCTCGCCTTCCTCGATATCCATCCGCAGGCGCCCGGGCACGCGCAGGTCATCCCGAAAGCGCATTATCGCTGGATCTGGGACGTGCCGGACATCGGCGCGTATTTCGAGGTCGTGCGCAAGGTCGCGAAAGCGGAGCAGCGGGCGTTCGGCACGGAGTGGATCCTCTCGAAGAGCGTGGGTGACGAAGTATTCCACGCGCACGTATGGGTCTTCCCAGGCGACGCGAAAGGGGACGCAGCGGACCTCGCGGGCAATGCCGAGAAGCTGCGCGCCGCACTCGCGGATTAACCTCGCGTCGCGTTCTCGAGCGCTTGGATGCCGGGGAGCGTCCCTTGCGCGAGGAAATCGAGCATCGCGCCGCCGCCAGTCGAGACGAACGAGAACTGCGCGAGAAGGCCGAGATTCTCGATGGATGCAATCGTATCGCCGCCGCCTACGACCGAGTGCGCACTCGTCGCCGCGACCGCGCGCGCGAGTGAATCGGTCGCATCGATGAAACCGTTCTCGTAGTTGCCCAAGGGGCCGTTCCACAGCACGCTCTTCGCCGCGCGCGCAAGCGCAGTGGCGTGCGCGCTCGTCGCCGGGCCTTCATCGAGGATGACGTCGTCCGGCCCGATGCCGATGTTCGTCACGACGCGCGCTCGCGCGCGCGCGTCGGCCGCGCCGACATCCGCCGCCGCGACGACGAGCGCATCACTCGGCAGCACGAGCCGCTCGTTCGAAAGGAGCGCACGCACGTGCGCCAGGTCCGCCTCCGAGACGAGGGACTTCCCCACTTCCTGCCCGCTCGCCTTGAGGAAGTCGCTCGCGAGCGCGCCGCCGATGAGCACGTGGTCATAGCGTTCGAGCAGTTTCATGAGCACGCCCTCCTTCGTGCTGAACTTCGCGCCGCCGATGACGGCGAGCGACGGATGCTTCGGCGTGAGCGCCGCCGTGAGCGCCGCCATCTCTTCCTCGAGGAGGAGTCCGGCGTACGACGGCAGGAGCTTGGGAACGCCGACAATGGACGCGTGCGCGCGATGGCACGTATCGAAGGAATCCTCGACGAAGGCGTCCGCGAGCGCCGCGAGATCCTTCGCGAAGGCCGGATCGTTATCGCGCTCGCCTTTATGGCGGCGCAGGTTTTCAAGTACGAGCACGTGGCCGGGCGCGAGGGCGCGGACGGCGTCGCGCGCCGCCGGGCCAATCGTATGCGCGCAGAACGAGACGTTCGGGATGAGCTTCGCGAGAGCGTCCGCGACCGGCGCCAAGGTCTCGGCGCCCTTCTCGCCAATGTGGCTTATGAGGATGACGCGCGCCCCGTGCGTCGCGAGGAACTGAATAGTCGGGATGGCGCGGCGCAGTCGGTAATCGTTCGCGACGCCGCCGTTTTCGATAGGCACGTTGAGCGGTGCGCGGACGAGGACGGGGATGTTCTCGAGAAGCTTAATGTCGCGGATGGAACGCATGTTCACGAGAATTGTCTGAGAAGCGCGGCGAAGGAGTCAGGGTCGGCCGACACGTGCCCGACGAGGAAGCCGTCGATGCCGGTGCTCGCCGCGAGGTCGCGCGCGTTCGCCGGCTCGACTGAGCCGCCGTAAAGGATGGGGACGCGCTCCGCGCCCTTCCCCGGCAGGAGTTCGCCGAGCACCTTGCGGATGTACGCGACCATTTCTGCGAGGTCGGTCGCCGCGATGGCGTCGGCTGCGGTTTTGCCGATCGCCCATATCGGCTCATAGGCGACGATGATGCGCGCGCGTTCTTTCTGCGAGCGCGAGTCAAGCGCCGCCGTGAGTTCTTCTCGGATGAAAGAGAGGTAGCGGCCTTCGCTGTCGCGTTCGCGTTCGCCGATGCAGAGGATGGGCGTGAGTTCGTGCGCGTGCGCGTGCGCGAGCTTCTCGGCGACAACCGCATCTGTGTCGCCCGCCGCCCGTCGCTCGGAATGGCCGACAATCGCGTAGGTCGCGCCGGCCGCCGCATACGCCTGCGCGGTCGCTTCGCCCGTATGCGCGCCGCCTGTCGTGAGCGAAACATCCTGCGCCGCGAAGGCAATTGCCGAGCGGTTGCCGGGTGCGAACGCGCCGAGGAAGGGCGCCGGCGGCGCGAGGATGACGGAGCCATTGAGGTCGCGCGCGCGGCGCTTGGCAATCGCGACCAATTTCTTCGCCCGGGCGTACTCCTCGACGTACGCCTTCCAGTTCGCGGCGATAATCATCCTAGAGAGGATACCACGCGCTGCTACGCGAGCGGGATCACTGCTTCTGAAGCCAATTGACGAACTCGTAATCAGTCGAAAGTGCCGGCGTGAAGGGCGGCGGGTTGCTCGCGAGCGCCTGATCGGGATAATTATCGGTCGTCTGATAGCCTGCGTTTTGTTCGCTGCCGCAGCTCTGCCCGATGACCCACGTCTCGTTTTCGTATAGGCTCGCAACGATGGTGCCGTGAATCGAGAACGCGTTGCGCGGTTCGTACACCCCATTACATCCTTGGGAAGTGAACGCATACAGGTTTCGTCCGAACGAACCGGTCTGGGCTATGTATACGCCGTCAAGCGTCAAATTCTGCGGCGAATCGGGGGTTATGAGCACGTCATGCTGCGCGATGAGCGTGAATCCATCGGAACCGTCTGATGTCGCATACTCGATATTACCGCGGAGGTACGCTTCCGGTACGACACCGGAATTCGATACGTTCGCGACGACGACAGTGACCTTCCCCGGGATGGTTCCCTCGATCCAAGCGTTGTCCTCGACGAATATCAAGCCGCAGTTCGATGGGATTCCTACGGTTTCGTACGGTGCCTCGTTGCTGATGAGCGAGTACTCCGTGCCGTACGACGACGTGTCGAGCAGGTAGACATTCGACACCTTCCCCGGCATGACCTTCGTGATTGTCACGCTTCCGTTCGGATAGGCGCCGTCCGGCGCGTTGAACACGAGATGATAGCCCTTGTAGTAGGCCGTGCCATTGCTATTGCCACTGCTGTAGCGCGGGAGATAGATGCCGTTCGACTGCGCGATAGTTTTGAGCGATGAGAAGTCCGTGGCGATGCCAGCAAAGTCAACTTGCGGCACGGGGAACTTCCACAGGTTCGGGTTCGTGCCATTCCCAAAAACGCCATTCTCGGTCTCGCCATGACATCCGAGCGAGGACGGACACGACCAGGTCGAAACGGAGCTCGTGACAGGGGCGTTATTCGGGCCGTCTTCGTGTATGCCGTTGTTCGAATGTACTGGACCGTTGATGATCTCATCCGATCCGAACCATATGGCATTGTTCGTGACGATGTCATATGACGCGATTGACGGGCGCGCGTAGCGCGCCACAAGCGTTACCGGCTGTGACGGATCCTCCGCGGCGGTACCGACGGACGTTATGTCGATCGAGGTCGTCTGACTGCAAGCCGTGTTCGCGGTTATGGAAAGCGTGGCGGTCCCTGCCGTTCCGCCCTGCGGGTCGGGAATGGTGACCGGATACGGCCCCGGCCCGCCGGTGCCGTTCGTCAGATCCGTCGGGAAATGCGCGAGGTGCCAGCGGTAATACTCGAGTCCCGCATCCGCGATGTTGAAGGCCTCGGCCTTGATGCGGTCGACGTTCTCGATGCGGTTCTGGCTCAGGATGTAGCCCGAGAGCGCCGTCAGCACGATGAGGAAGATCGCGCCGAAGACGAGGACGAGAAGGGTGATGGATCCGCCACACCGGATGGCATTGCGGCATCTGTCGCATCCGAAGGACGATGTCATCATAGCGTGTCGGGTGGGAGCAGGTTGTGAAGCTTGCCGCATACTCATTGGACGAACTGGTCGTGAAGGTTGCGCAGCGTTGCTCCGCCGACGAGCGTGTAGATGGCGGGCGCGCGGTTCGGATTGATATCGGTACGTATATCGATACGTACGGAGGCGACCTGTCCGGCATCGACAGGCTCGGCGAGCTGCGTGCCGTTCGCGCCGAAATACGTGAAGAGCGGCGTCGACGTCCCGTTCCTGATGTTGTCGACGACGAGCGTCGTCGCTTCCGGCTGGCCGGCATATGACGGCGAACTTGTCGCCGGTTCCGTCGCACCGCGATAGAGTGTCGATCCCGAAAGGTAATAGCGCACCTTCTCCACGGTACCGTCTGCATCGACGTCTGCATAGAAGGTGACGGTGGATGTGGCGGCTGCCGCAATAGGATAGGAGCCGTCAGCGCCGTAGGACGCTTCGCGTAGGTCGGCGACCGTATGCTCGATGCTCAATCGCGCGCTATCGATCGCCTGCGTCTCTTCGAGCGCGTACGCGTTCGTCTGGTAGAAATACTGGATGAGGAACGTGAGGGCGACCATGACGATGGTCGTGAGAGCGATCGTGACGAGCGTCTCGATGAGCGTGAACCCGACACACGACAAAGGCATCACGGAGCGTTTCGCGGTTCGTTCATGAACTCCGCTTCGAGCGCGAATGGACGCGCGTACGTCAACACGCTCTCGCACGGCTCCGCGGAACGATGCCTTTTCGTGTGTCGGGGTCATGGGAAATTCGCGCTATACATGCTCGCGCCCGAGACGGATACGCCGCTAAAGGAGGTCGTCGTGTAACCCGCCTTCGTGATCGTCACCGTGTAATCAGTCGCGTTCGCGATGTCGCCGAAGTACGCCGAGCCGCAGGACGAGCTTGGCGCCGTCTCGGAGAATCCCGAACGGGAGAGCGTGACAGTCGCGCCGCCGACAGGATTCCCCTTGTTGTCTAGAACGAGGACGCGCAGATAATTTGCGGTCGGCGAGCCGAGAATGAGCGATGTCGACGACGCGACGCCGGGCGGGAGCACAATCGGCGGCGACGGGCACGCGTCTTCGATGTCGTAATTCGATACGGACAGCGTGTAGCTGTCCCACTCGAGCGAGAGCTGCGTCGTGCCGCTCGCTCCGGTCGAACCCGTGACGGTCGTCTTGTAAATTGGTGCGCCGCCCCCCGTCGAGCCGATGGTCTTCGCGCCAGTCAAAGTGAACCCGACGTCCGGCAAGGGCGTCGGTCCTGCGGCATACGAGAGCGACCAGCCGGTGACGGTCGGGACCGTGCTCGTCCCCGTGAACGTTGCGCCGAGAGCGAGCGACGGATACGTCGTCGTCGAGACGGCGGCGAGGGAGACCGGGAACGTCGTGAAGCCCGTGGAATTATTCGCGAGCACGGCATCCGGCAAGAGATTCCCGCTGCCGTCGTAGACATGGATCTTCACCGCACCGGTAGTGGTCGCCGTGGCACTCCCCCAGCGCACGAGGTACGGTGAGGTCGTCGCCACCGAGCGCGCTGAGCCGGTCGTCGCGCTGCTCTCGAGCGTGAGCGTGCCGCCCGAGACCGTCGTCGAACTCATCGCGGCGAGCTTCGACGCGTCCGCGAAGTCGTCGGCGAACGTGCTCGTCGCGATCGGCGAGTACGTCTTGAGCGTGAGCGTCGCGAGCAGGTCGATGGCGAAGGTGCCGACCGTCGTCTGGTTCGCCGCGACCGTGAGGTAGCCCGGGTTCGGGTCCTGGTTCGTTCCGGTGAGCGCGTACGTCTGCGCGCTCGAGTAGCCGCTCTTCGAAACCGAGACCTGGTACTCGGTCGACGTCGCGGCACCCGGCAGCACGACGGTTCCGGCGATGTTCGTGTATGCCGTCAAATCGACGGCCGGCGTGACCGCCGCGTTCGTGATGACCACCGTCGCGTCGGGCACGGAATCGCCGCCGGCGTTCACGACATCGATTTCGAGCGTTCCGCCGCCGTTCGTCGTCTCGAGCCCCGGCGGCGCGAAGTTGGAGACGAGCCGAACCTCACGCGCAAGCCCGTTTATTTCGTAAGTCACCGTTACCTCAGCGCGCTTGTAATCGGTCGTGATGCCATTCGTGTCGTTCACGCCCACCCCGTCGGCCGGGTCGTCGACGTATTCGATGAACGTATGCGTGACATACGCGATGCCGTTCTCGGTCGTCGTCGCCGTCTGCGGGACGGCGCCCGACGGGATGCCGCCGACCGTCCCGACGGCGTCGTAGGAAAGTCCGCGCAGGTATTCCATCTGGGTCTCGGCGACGCTCGTCGCGCCGGCCTCCGCGCGCGCCAAGGCCGCAACGACGAGCGATGCCCGCAGGACGCCGAAGAGCGATAGGAACACGATGAGGAGGAGCGCCGTCCCGACGATGACGTCTATGAGCCCGAATCCGCGACGCCGCGACATCAGAGTACCGATGACAGCGAATAAATCGGCGCGATCATCGAGACGGCGAAGATGCCGACGACAGTGCCGATGAGGAGCATGAGGACGGGCTCGATGATCGTGGAGAGATCCTTGGTCTTCTCCGCGACGTCGCCTTCGTAGAATTCCGCGATCTGCTTCAACATCTCGGCGACCTTGCCGGTCTCTTCGCCGACGGCAAGCATGTCGCTCATGAGGATCGGGTACAGGTTCGTATGCACCGCGAATGATGCGGACAAGGGCTCCCCTTTCTTGACGTGCGCGCCGGCCTCGTCGATGATGCGCGCGAACATCCGCGCGTGGACCACCTGCTGGGTGATCGTGAGCGCGTTCAGGACGGGTACGCCGGACGAGAGGAGCGAAGAGAGCGTCCGCGCGGCGCGCGCCGCATACGTCTCGCGCACAAGTTCGCCGATGACCGGCATATGGAGAGCGCACCACAGCACGATTGCGCTCCCGCGCTCCGAGCGGACAAAGGAGACGCCGCCCGCGACGAGGACGACGAGGCCGCCCATGACGAGGAAGACGTTCGAGACCATGAAGTTCGATATCGCGACAATGATGCGAGTCGCGAGCGGCACCTGCACGCCGAGCTCGTCGAAGGTCTTCGTCAGGACCGGTACGACGAAGATGAGCATGAGGATGCCGACGATGACGACGGCGGTGACGACGATCGACGGGTAGATCATCGCGCCCCTGATCTTGCGCACGAGCTCTTCCGAACGCTCGAGCTGGAGCCCCACGATGGAGAGCGCGTCGGCGAGCGTGCCGGACTCCTCGCCCGCCTTCACCATAGCGATGAAGATAGGCGGGAACACCTTCGGATACTGCGCGAGTGCCTCATTGAAGGCGGAGCCCTTCCTTACCGCGTCGGAGATGCCGTTCACGATCCGTTTCAAGCGCTTGTTGCTCGACTGCCGTTCGATGACCGAGAGCGCGCGCGAGAGCGAGAGGCCGGCCGAGAGCATCGCGGAGAGGTTCTTCGCCAAGCGGGAGACTTCCGCGCGCTTTACGCCCGTGCCGATGGTGATGTTCGCCCACGCCGGGAGCGTGAAGGAGCCGCCCGCGACCTCGACGAGCTCGACGACCGTCCCGCCTTCCTTCTCGATCTGGTCGTAGACCGCGAAACGCGACTCCGCCTCGATGACGCGCGCTTCGGTCGTCCCGTCGTCCTTCTTCACCGTCGCGCGGTATTTCATGGCTATTCGGTCACGGCACGCAGGACTTCTTCGGGCGAGGTGATGCCGCGCGCGGCCTTGTAAAGCCCGTCTTGGAGCATCGTGAGCATACCTTCCTTGCGCGCCTGTTCTTCAATGGCGTCGGTCGTCGCCGAATGCAGCATGATCTCGCGGACGGCCGAGGAAGTCGCGAGCACCTCGTGGATGCCGATGCGACTTTTATAGCCGTCCTCGCATTCGGCCGACGGCACCGGTTGGTAGAACGCGAGGCTGTCGAGCGTCATGCCCACCTTCACGACCTTCTCGTCATGGAGCGCTTTCAAGGCGACTTCGAAGTCCGCGTCGCTTGCGATCTTGTCGCGCATCGCCCTATCGAGCTTGTACTCTTTCTTGCTGTCGCACAGGCGCCGCACGAGGCGCTGGCCGATGATGACGCGGATGGTCGAGGCGAGCAGGAACGGCTCGACGCCCATGTCGACGAGGCGCGGAATGGCGCCCGCGGCGCTGTTCGTGTGGATGGTCGAGAGGACGAGGTGGCCGGTGAGCGCGGCGTTGATGGCGAGGGACGCCGTCTCCCCGTCGCGGATCTCGCCGACCATGATGATGTCCGGATCTTGGCGCACGAGGGAGCGGAGTCCCGACGCGAACGTGAAGCCGATCTGCGGAGCGACCTGCGTCTGGTTGACGCGCTTCATCTGGTACTCGATCGGGTCCTCGATGGTCGAGATGTTCACGTCCGGCGTATTGAGGATGTCGAGCATCGTGTAGAGCGTCGTCGTCTTGCCGGAGCCCGTCGGCCCGGAGATGAGGACGATGCCGGTCGTCTGCTTGAGCGCGTGATGGATGCGCTCGAGGTTCTCGCCGTGCATGCCGAGCGCGTCGAGCGTGAAGCCCTCGCCGTTCTCGCGCAAGAGGCGCATGACGACCTTTTCGCCGAAGAACGTCGGCAGGATGGAGACGCGGAACGAGACACGGTCAGCCTCGGTCTCCATCTTGAAGCGACCGTCTTGCGGCAAGCGCTTCTCGTCGAGTTTCAGGTTCGAGAGCACCTTGATGCGCGCGACGATGCCCGCGGCAGCGGCCCGCGGCAGTGTCATCGCGTCGTGGAGGATGCCGTCGATCCGGTAGCGGACGAGCACCTCCGTCTCCATGGGCTCGATGTGGACGTCGGAGGCGCCCTGCACGATGGCGTGACGCAAGAGGGTGTCGACGATGCGCACGATGGGCAGGTCTTCAGCCATCTTCTTGAGGTCGTCGCCCGAGAGTTCCTTCCCGCCTTCCGCGACGACGCGGATCTTCCCCGCCTCCTCGGAGATGATGTCGCCGAACTCGTCTTTGAGCGACTTCTGGTACTGCAGGAGGGCGTGCTTGATGCTCTCCGTGTCGGTGAGCCGCGAGAGTATCTTGAGGCCAGTCTTCTTGCGCACCGAGTCGATGGACGCGAGGTCGTCGACGTCGAGCATGGCGACCTCGAGGGAATCTCCCCCCTTCTTATAGGCGATGATGTTGTGCGTGCGCGCAATCGGCTCCGGGATGAGGCCGAGCACGTCGGGCGGGATGCGGTGGTCCTTCAAGTTCACGAAGGGGATGCCGACGACGTACGCCTGGATGCGCCGCAGCGCATCTTCCGTCAGGGAGCCGCGCGAAACGAGCACGTCGCCGAGCGGCTGGCTGCGTTTCTTCGCTTCATCGGCCGCCGCGTCGATGTCCTTCTTGGCGACGAGGCCGGAATCGATGATGAATTCCTTCAGCTCCCCTTCTGAAACGTGCATATTGCTCTCAAGTATAGCGCGCAGCGGCGGCGCTAGGGCGTGGATTGCACACGTTGTTGACGGATTCGGCCGCGCCTGGTACCGTGGGAGTACCTGAAACGTCCGCGCTGCGGACGTTCGTTATAAAAGGGCGACATACACAATCCATATGATAGACCTCAAGACCATCAATGCAGTGCTCGGCGAGTTCGAGGATCGCGGTATCAGCCGCGAGACGATGATTGATGCCATCGAGAGCGCGATGGCGACCGCCTACAAGCGCGAATACGGCAAGCGCGGGCAGGTCGTCCGCGCGAAGCTCGACCTCAATACGGGCACCGTCGCGTTCGAGCAGGTGAAGACCGTCGTCGATGAGACGACGGTGCGCTTCCCCGAGGAAGGCGAGGAAGCCGTCGAGGAACACGCTAACCACCCGCACGGCCTCCACGCCGAAGACGAAGAGCTCGCGGAGGGCGAGCTACCGCGCTTCGACCCCGAGAAGCACATCCTCCTCGCGGACGCGAAGCTCATCAAGAAGGGCGCCACGCTCTGGGAGGAGATCGTCTTTCCGCTTGAGCCGCAGGACGACTTCGGCCGCATCGCCGCGCAGACGGCCAAGCAGGTCGTCATCCAGAAGGTGCGCGAGGCCGAGAAGCTCTCGATGCTTGAGGAGTTCGGCGAGAAGAAGGGAGAGATCGTGAGCGGCATCGTGCAACGCATGGAGCGCGGCGCCATTTTCGTCGACCTCGGTCGCACGACAGGCCTCATCCCCTACGAGGAGCAGATTCCGGGCGAACGCTACCGCATGAGCGAGCGCATCCGCGCGTACCTCTACGCGGTCGACGAGGGCTTCCGCGGCGTCTACCTGCGCCTCTCGCGCGCGCACCCGAAGTTCGTCGTGAAGCTCTTCGAGCTCGAGGCGCCGGAGCTCGCCTCGGGCGCTATCGAGGTGAAGGCGCTCGCGCGCGAGCCGGGCAGCCGCACGAAGATCGCCGTCGCCTCGCTCGACCCGCACGTCGACCCGGTCGGCTCCTTGGTCGGCCAGCGCGGCGTGCGCGTCTCGACCGTCATGAGCGAACTCGGCGGCGAGCGTATCGACATCATCGAGTGGAACGACGACCCGAAGGAGTTCGTGAAGGAGGCGCTCTCCCCTGCGACGCCGATCGAGGTCGCGCTCGACGAGGAGGAGCACCGCGCTGTCGTCACGGTTTCCGAAGACGAGCAGTCGCTCGCCATCGGCCGTGGCGGCCAGAACGTCCGGCTTGCGGCGAAGCTCACCGGCTGGAATATCGACATCGTCTCGGCGGCCGGCGGCGAAGTCGCGGAGTCCGACGGCGAATCGGTGGCCGTGACCGAGTCCGAGGAGAATCCGGCCGAAGCCGCGGGCGTCATGCCGACGGAGAGCGCGGAAACCGTCACAGACGCCGCGCCGGAGAAGACCGAGCTGCCGGCGGAGGAAGAGCTCGCCTCGCTCCCGGCGTCCGACGAGACCGTCGCCGATGCCGAGGAGGATCGCGATGCGGCGAAAGACGAATAAGCGTATAATGCCTCTCGTATGAACTTATTGCATGACATCGATCCGGGTGCGAAAGACGCGATGAACGTCATCGTGGAGATACCGAAAGGCGCGAAGAACAAGTACGAGATCGACAAGAAGACGGGCATCATCAAGCTCGACCGCGTGATGCACTCGGCGCAGGACTACCCCTTCGACTACGGCTTCGTGCCGCAGACCCTCTGGGACGACGGCGATGCGCTCGATGTCGTGCTCCTCACCACGCATCCCATGGCGCCGAGCGTGCTCGTCGAAGCGCGCCCCATCGGCCTCCTCCATATGACCGACGGCGGCGACGCCGACGAGAAGGTCATCGCGGTGCCCGTCGGCGACCCGCGTTTCGCCGAGGTGCGTGATATCGCCGACGCGAACCAGCACGTCTTGAAGGAGATCGCTCACTTCTTCGCGACCTATAAACAGATACAGAAGAAAGAGGTGACGGTCGGCGCGTACGAAGGCAAGGCCGCCGCCGCCGCCGCGTTCGAGCGGGCGTGCGGGCTCTACAAGGACGCGCAGAAGAAGTGAGTATGGCGGAGCGCGATGCGGTCGCGCCGGTTTCCGGCGATCTTCCCGAGACTCCCCTGCCGTCGCCCGCGCGGCAGGCCTGGGGCGTCGTCATCTCAATCGTCATCATCATGCTTATGATCATCATCGGCGCCTTCTACGCGTGGGGGAAGCGCGTCGCACAGGGGCAGTATCCCGCGACCGCATCCTCTTCGGCCTCGTGAATTTATTAGCAGTAACCTGAACCGTATGAATACCCGCACCCAACCGCGCTCCTCGCTCCTCATCCCGATGGTCATCGAGAAGAGCCAGTTCGGCGAGCGCGCGTATGACATCTACTCGCGCCTCCTCAAGGAGCGCATCATCTTCCTCGGCGGCGTCATCGACGACGATGCGGCGAACCTCATCATCGCGCAGCTCCTCTTCCTCGAGGCGGAGGACCCGAAAAAGCCCATCTCGCTCTACGTCAACTCGCCGGGCGGCATCGTCACGGCCGGCCTCGCCATCATCGACGCGATGAACCACGTGAAATCGCCCGTGACGACCGTCTGCGTCGGCATGGCGGCGTCCATGGCGTCCGTCATCCTCTCGTCCGGCGAGAAAGGAAAGCGTTTCGCGCTACCGAATGCGGAAGTCATGATCCACCAGCCGCACGGCGGCGCCGAGGGCCAGGCCACCGACATCGAGATTACGGCGAAGCAGATCCTGAAGCTCCGAGAGCGCCTGAACAAGATACTCGCGAGGAATACTGGCCAGCCGCTCGAGCGTGTCGAGAAGGATGTCGAGCGCGACTTCTTCATGACTGCGGAGGAGGCCAAGAAGTACGGCATCGTCGACCAGGTCTACAAGTGAGGACGGCACCGGCGGATGCGCCCGCGCCCCGCTTTCGCTGGGCGCGGGCGTTTATGCTAGAGTCCCCGGTATACCGACCCGCCGCACGATTGTCCCGGAAGCCCGCCTACCCCGCCCTTTATCGAGCACCGACGCCGTCCGCCGGACGGATTAACCACTTGGGCGCGTATGTCACTCAACATCATATTGATATTGCTCGCGCTCTCGGGCGTGGGCGGCATCACCCTCGGCTACGTCCTGCGCGTCCTCATTGGCCTCGCGCAGCGCGGCTCGGTCGAGCTCGATACCAAGCAGAAGCTCCTCCAGGCGAAGGAGCAGGCGGGGAAGATTATCGCCGACGCCGAATTCCGGGCCGCCGTCATCGAGACGGAGCGGCTCGCGCCGGTTGAGGAACGCGAGGCGAAACTCTCGCAGCGCGAAGAGCGGCTCGGCGTACGCGAGGAATTCCTCGATTCGCGTCAGCGTGACATCGACGAGAAGGAAGACCAAGTGCGTGCGCGCGAAGCCGAGGCTGTGCGCGCCGTGCGAGACGCGGAAGCGTTCGCAGCCGAACGGCGGAAGGAGCTTGCGAACGCGGCGCATCTCTCGGAAGAGAAGGCGCGCGACGAACTTTTCGCGAGCATCGAGCGGGAGTATGAGGAAGCCGTTCTCCTGCGGCTCCAGAAGCTTGAAGCCCACGGCCGCGCGCGCCTCGAAGACAAGGCGCGCGAGATACTCATCACTGCCATCCACCGGCTCGGCAACGCCGTGAACGCGGAAGTGACTTCCCTCTTCGTCACGCTGCCGTCGGAAGAGGTGAAGGGCAAGATTATCGGCAAGGAGGGCCGCAACATCAAGGCGTTCGAGCGCGCCACCGGCGTCGACGTCCTCATCGACGACGCGCCGGACCGCATCGCGCTCTCGTCGTTCGACCCGTTGCGCCGCCACATCGCGAAGCTCGCTCTCGAGGCGCTCATCGCCGACGGGCGCATCCAGCCGGCGAAAATCGAGGAGACCGTCGAGAAGACGCGGGCCCAGATCGCCGACATCGTGCGGCAGAAAGGCGAAGCGGCGGCATATGAAGTCGGCGTCATCGGGCTCGACCCGAAGCTCGTCGCGCTCCTCGGCCGCCTGCATTTCCGCACGAGCTACGGCCAGAACGTCCTACAGCACTCGATCGAGATGGCGCATATCGCCGGCATGCTCGCGACCGAGCTCGGGCTCGATCCGGCGGTCGCGCGCGCGGGCGCCCTCCTCCATGACATCGGCAAGGCCGTCGACCATGAAGTGCAGGGCACGCACGTCGAGATTGGCCGCCGCATCCTCGAAAAGTTCGGCATCGACAAGCGCATCATCCAGGCCATGCAGTCGCATCACGAGGAGTATCCCTACGAGACGCCGGAATCGGTCGTCGTGCAAGTGGCCGATGCCGTCTCCGCGAGCCGCCCAGGGGCGCGGCGCGACACCGTCGACCGCTACCTCGAGCGCCTCGGCGACCTCGAGCGCCTCGCGCACTCTTTCGAGGGCGTCGAGAAGGTGTATGCGCTCGCCGCTGGGCGCGAGATACGCGTCTTCGTGAACCCCGGGAAGGTCTCAGACCTTGCGATGCATGCGCTCGCGCGCGATATCGCCTCCCGCATCCAGGCGGAGCTGAAATATCCGGGGGAAATCAAGGTCAATATCATCCGCGAGAACCGCGTCGTCGAGTTCGCGCGCTGATTACGCATTGTCCCCGCGCATCTGGCAAGCCCTATTGCGCAAAACGGCGGCTTTCCTATACTTTCCCGCATACCCGCCACCACATCCCGCGGGGATTAGCAGCTAGCAGCTACGCATGAATAAAGCAGACATCATCGATAAGGTGCACGGCGTCCTCGGCTCCACGAAGGCCGACGCCGAGCGTGCCGTCGAGACCGTCATCGACTCGATCGTTTCCGGGCTCAAGTCCGGCGATGAAGTGTCGATCGCGGGCCTCGGCATCTTCGCGACGAAGGCGCGTCCGGCGCGCGAAGGGCGCAATCCTCGCACGGGTGAGACTATCCGTATTCCGGCGACCCGCACGGCGAAATTCCGTCCGGCGAAGGCGCTCAAGGAAGCGGTGAAGTAAGCCAGCTTGTTCCCGTGGAAACGCGAGACGCCCCGTCCGGGGCGTTTCGCGTTTCCGGTCCGCCGCGTTACATCTCCGCGCCGATGAGTTCGCGCTGGACCGCCTTCCCCGGGCGTGGCAGTGTGGCGAAGAAGATGCCGGAGAGCACGTAAAAGAGCATGTGAAGGGTGATGGCGTACAGGATGCCGCCGGGGATGAAGAGGATGAGGAACGGGAACGCGAATCCGCCGAGCGTCGCGTACATCATGTAATACAGCCCCCACATGAGGCCGTCGGTGCGGAAGATGTAGAGGTGCGCCGCGGCGAAGAGCGCGACGAAGACGCCGACGACGGCCGGATACGGGACGCCCCCGCCGGCGAGCGTGAGGATGACGGCGCCCGCGACAAGCTGCTGAAAGACGACGTCAGCTATCTTCGCGAGGATGTAGCGTTCGCCGAGGGTGAGCATCCCTTGCGTCGGGAAGAGATGCGCGAGCCATACGGGCTCCCCTTCCTGCGTGCGTACGCCGTGATAGAGCGCCGGGAAGACGGCGAGAAGCAGGAACGTGACCGTCATGTAGCCCACGAATGAGACTGATGCGAAAAGCGTCCCCACCTGCGCCGGAAAGAGGACGATGATGAGCGCCGACCACGCGCTGAAATAGAAGAGCGACCAGACCGGCGCGTTCGCGAAGGTAAGCTTGAAATACCGCTCGAAGAGCTCGAAGTGGATAGCGCGCGCGCCGCTCGAAATGAGTACGAGGAGGATGACCGGGACGAGGAGAGACATCGCCGCAGGCGACATGAGGGCGAGCATACGCCGAGGATATCACGAGCGGCGATACGCGGTCACCGCAGGTACCTCTTCTTTTTCAGCTTGTCCGGCAGGTACGATTCCTTGTCGTAGAACGAGTAGCCCTCGTGGTAGCCAAGCTCCTTCATGAGCTTCGTCGGGGCGTTCCTCACCTTTTTCGGGATAGACAGGTTCCCGTGTTCCCGCACGTCGGCCTGCGCGGCGAGAAGGGCGTCGTAGGCCGAGCGGTCCTTCTTCGCCTGCGCGAGGTAAACGACGCCGTGGACGAGATTGATGGCGCACTCGGGGTAGCCGATGGTCTCGCAGGCGCGGAAGATGGCGTTCGCGACCACGAGCGCCGTCGGCTGCGCGATGCCGATGTCCTCCGAGGCGAAGACGACCATGCGCCGCGCGATGAAGAGCGGGTCCTCACCCGCTTCGACCATCCGTGCGAGGTAGTAGACGGCTGCGTCGGCCTGGCTCGCCCGCATGCTCTTTATGAACGCGCTGATGGTGTCGTAGTGCTCCTCGCCTTTCTTGTCGTAGCGCAGATGCGGCGATTCGAGCGCCTTGTTCAAGGTCTCGACCGAGACCTCCCCGTAGAGCTCCTCGGCGCCTTCGATCATGCCGATGGCCTTGCGCGCGTCGCCGTTCGCGTATCCCGCGAGCCAGTCGAACGCGTCCTTACTCACTTTTACACCCGTGCGCTTGATGATGGCCTTGAGCGCTTCTTCCGAGAGCGGCTCGAGCACGAAGACGCGGCAGCGCGAAAGAAGCGGCGCGATGACCTCGAAAGACGGGTTTTCGGTGGTCGCGCCGATGAGGGTCAGCTCTCCGCTCTCGACGTACGGCAGGAGAAAGTCCTGCTGCGCCTTATTGAAGCGGTGAATCTCGTCGAGAAACAAGACCTTCTCCTTCCCATCCGTGTCCGCTTCGACGATGCGGCGGATGTCGTCCTTCCCTGCCGAGACCGCCGAGATTTCAAAGAGCTCTGCGTCGAGGGCGTGCGCGTAGATGCGCGCGATGGTCGTCTTCCCCGTCCCGGGCGGTCCCCAGAGGATGAAAGAGAACTTGTGTTTCTTCTCCACCGCGACACACAAAGGCTTCCCCGCTCCAACGAGGTGCTCCTGCCCGACGACGTCATCGAGAGAAGTCGGCCGTATCCGTGCAGCAAGCGGTTCCATGCCGCCATGGTACTCCTCTCCCGATTTTTGTGCCCCTCACAGTACTAAACCACGTAGAGTGAGGCGGTACAAGGACGGTTTAAGTGACTCGAATCGTACCGATTCAACCCCTCGCGGTCATGATCAGAATGGGACATTTGGGACACTTTTATGCATATTAGGACGTGAGTCTCATTTCCATGATTCCAGCAAGCAATTGCAGGCTATTTTCTAATTTTAGAAGTGTCCCATTCTGATCCCGGACGAGCCTCACGGTTGCGGACTGAAATGTTACGAATGTTACACTTTTTCGGCACTTCTGAAACGTAAAATTCGGAGGCTAATTTAGAGTGCTAAAACCGAACAAAACGAATACGAAAAGCCGTATTTTGGGTATCCGGTTCCGTTCGATTCAAGTCTCCAACCATCGCCGGCGATGGTTAAGCGAGTTGCACAATACCATTTTTGCGACCTTAGTGTGCTGGCTTGAGTTATAAAATCATTCGCTCTTAACTAAATCGGATATTTTTTTGGAAATGACCCGTAAAGAATCCGGCCGCTCATCGAGCCATTTCGCCAGTGAGTGCGTCGCTTCCTCCATGATTGTTATTTCCCTCGACTTCGCGTTTCGGGCGGAATCGTGAATTCTTTCAATTACTTCGCGCGGGATAACTTGATCTTTTTCGGCACCGTATATCACGAGGTTGCCCGAATAATTTTCTAAAATCTTCCATGCGTCGGTTTCCCGCCAACTGAAAGGGCTCCTGATTGCTTCGGTAAATGCCGGCCCGAACGGAGTGCGGTAGGCATTCGTCGTATATACCGCGGGAGCCAGCAGTATTAGATTCTCGACTTTGTACAACTCGGCTAATTTAATCGCAACATAGCCGCCCATGCTTGAGGCGACTATCGAGAGCGGTTGCGCGAGCGCTTGCGAATCAATAACGGCCGATGCCTGATTGACTCTGCTTTCCAAAGACGATCCGGCGAGACTTCCGCCCGTTTCTCCGTGGCCGATGAAGTCAAAAGAGCATGAGGTGATCCCTTTGCGCGCAAGAAGCATTCTTAATTGCTCCAACCGCTTCCTATCGCTCGAACCGGCTCCGTGTAGGAAGAGCCATTGTGGATGCGTATTCGCGCGAACATGGATAGTGTCGCCGGTTACTATCGTTCCGCTGAGTCCGACTCCGAAAGATTTCCTTTTCATTGATGAAAAAAATCAGCAAGCATGACCGCCGTTGCCCGTATACTGTCGTTATCGACCACGTTCGCGCCCTCCTGTACGCCGATTCTCCTGAAATTGTGTGCAACTCCTGGAATAGTAGTGAATGTGACATCTGCTCCTTTGTCCGATACTTGTCGAGCGAAATTCTTGTAGAAATCTTGTATATGTTTAGGGATTGGTGGATCATCCATTTCAAAAAAGCTAATGAGAACTGACCCTCCCTTTTCTGCATATTTCTCAAGTATGGGGAAAGCGGGCGATTCGGCGATGTCCCAATCTGCACGAATAATTCTACTGAAGGCTTCTCCGTACGGGATATTCTCTATCCCTTTCGGGAAGGCTGGTGGAGAAAGCAGTGCTATTTGAGGAACTCGTATCTCTAGGTTTCCCAGTTGCTCAAGCGCGTTGATGGCCATATACGCCCCAGCACTCGTGCCGATAAGCGAAATATTTCGAGAGTTTAGGCGATCATAAAAATGTCTTGACGTTTCTACAAGAACCTCCGTTCGGGACTGAAATGTTTCTTTTTCCCACTCACCGGTTGAGCCACCAGTGGCCGGCTGGTTGTACAAAAGGCTGGATTCGGCTTGATCACGCATTTTGAGGGCGAGATGGCCATACAACTTGTTTATTAAAGGTAAGTTCCTACGGCGATTAGGATCGCGAGGAACACCACCAACCATCGTTACCAGCGGGGAGTGTTCTGGTCCGCGCACTAATGCGCATCGTATTTCTCTCTCCCCCATCGCAATCTTCTCTATTTCAAATTTCCCAGTTTTTAACCATTCCGCTTCCGATTGTGGAAGGTAATCTACCTTACTCTTTTTTCCACTCTCGTGTTTAGATCCCTCCATCGCAATAATTTATACACCAAGCCGTGTGCGATGGCGAATAGGTAACTTATGCCGGAAACCCCGCCACAAAGAAAGGCGGTTGCACAATAACCTTTTGCTTTTGCGAACCGCTCCTCAGACTGGAAACCGGGGCTCTGACCGCTGTGCGGGCGGGGAGAATCGAACTCCCGACTGCTGCTTGGAAGGCAGCCGTTTTACCACTAAACCACGCCCGCTTGATGCGAGAATACCATTTTTAGGATAGCGTACGAGCATGACGCGCTTCGCGCCTTTCCTCGGCATCGTCATCGCCCTCGCCCTCGGCGCGGTCCTCGCGATTCTCTTCGGCAACGACCTTTCCACGCCCGCGCCTATACCCGCTCCCGAAGTTTCCGGCGTGACGGTGGTGACGGCGACCTCCGCGCCCGCCCGTCCCGCGACGATGACGCGCACCTCGCCCGCGCCGGCCGCTGCATCGAAGCCCGCTGCGTCAGCGCCTGCGCAGCTCACGGCCGCGGCATCAGGGCCGACGCAGGCCGAGATAAATGCCGGTTTAAGCGATGCCGCGACGGCGCTCCGGAGCGCGCTCGTGAACATCCTCTGCTATTCGCCTGCGGGGAGCGGCCTGCACTCCATCTCCGGCAGCGGCGTCATCGTCGACCCGAAAGGCATCATCCTGACGAACGCGCACGTCGCGCAGTACTTCCTCCTCGCCGATCGCGGCGTCTCGTGCACCGTGCGTACCGGCAGCCCCGCGAAGGACGCCTACGACGCGTCGCTCATCTACCTGCCGCCCACCTGGGTCCACGAGAATGCGAACGTGCTTACCGAAACGGCGCCGTCTGGTACCGGCGAACACGACTATGCGCTGCTCGGCATCACGGACAGCGCGACGGATGCGCCCTTGCCCGCGACCTTCCCGTCCGCGTCGCTCGGCATCGCTCCGCCTCCGGTCGGCACACCGGTCGTCATCGGTTCCTACGGCGCGCAGTTCCTCCAGTCGAGCCAGGTCGAATCGTCGCTCTTCCCCACCATCGTCTTCGGCTCGGTGAAGGGCGTCTTCACGTTCGCGGCGGATACCGTCGACGTGCTTGCCCTCGGCGGCTCGGCGGCCGCGCAGGAAGGGTCCTCCGGCGGCGGCGTCGCCGACGCGCACGGCACGCTCGTCGGCACCATCACGACGAGCACGGTGACCGGCTCGACCGCGACGCGCGAACTCGATGCCATCACGGCGTCCTATGTCCGCGCCGATTACGCGACGGAGAACGGCGCGCCGCTCGACCTCCTCCTCGCCGAGCCGACGGCGGTGAGCATCGCGGCCTTCGCGCCGAAGATCCCGGCGCTCGAAGCGATGCTCACCGCAGGATCCATTTCCCCGTAACCCGGGTTCCAGGAACCGACGCTTATCCGAGTCGGGCCGCCGAGAGTCGAACTCGGTCAACATCCTCCCAAAGGATGCGTACTACCGTCATACGCCGGCCCGCACAACCGCACTCTAGCACTTCAGAGAAGTTGCGGCAGGTAGCGGACGCGCGCCATGCCGTCCCGTCGCCGCAGCCAGACGAGGCAGCCGTCAACTTGCCACTCTCCCTCCCAGCCGGTCTCGGCGACGTACCACCCCCCCGTCCGCGCCACCCGCCGCAGCTTCGCCTCGTGGAGGTTGAGCGACGGGTCGTACTCGTCGTGCACACCGCGATCGTCCGGAAGCTCTTCCGCAAGAACCGTCTTCACTTCAACCATATGCAGGATGTCGCCCGCACGCATGACGAGGTCGAGTTCGCCGGTCTTCCGAGCGACGTTACGCTCGACGAGCGAGAATCCGTGCCGTTCAAGATAGGCGCACGCAACCCGTTCGCCGAGCGCGCCGATGTCCTTGCGGTTCTTAGTAGATAAATCCACGGCTTTTATAAATATGGCCCATTTCCTACTTAGTTTAAGAACCACCGGCGCCGTCTTTGTCCTTTATCCACACAATTCACACCTTTATCCACCTTTGACAACATATCAGGAAGACAAGCAAAAACGGCTCGGATGAGCCGTTTTTGCTCCCGCGCGCCTCACGGGTGCGGATAGGGAGAATCGAACTCCCGTCTCGTCCTTGGCAAGGACGCGTTCTACCACTAAACCATATCCGCGTGCCGCACATCCTACCATAGCTTCCAGTGCCCCGACCAGGATTCGAACCCAGAATTCGACGTCCGAAGCGTCGCGTGATATCCATTTCACCACCGGGGCGCGTCGCTACGAAGCGTAGCAGACATGCTAGTATCTCGCTATGCGATTCCCCATCCCGAAGGAGGTCTCGAGGGCCGCGGCGACCCTTCGCGAGAAGGGATTCGAGGCGTATCTCGTGGGCGGTTGCGTCCGCGACCTCCTCATCGGTCGCGAACCGAAGGACTGGGATATCACGACGAATGCGACGCCAGAGGATATCCAGGGCATATTCACTGACTCTTTTTACGAGAATGACTACGGGACGGTTGGTGTGAAGACGGGTTCCGGAGACGAGCGGACCGCTATCGTCGAGGTAACCCCCTACCGGCTCGAAACGGGCTATTCCGACAAGCGTCGGCCCGACGCGGTCACTTTCGGCACTTCCCTGTCCGAGGATCTCGCTCGCCGGGACTTCACGGTCAACGCCATCGCTCTCGATGACGCTCAAGGACAAGTCGTCGATCCGTATAAAGGACAAAAAGACATAAAAGACAAAATAATCCGTACGGTCGGGAATCCAAGTGACCGATTCAATGAAGATGCGCTTCGTATGCTCCGGGCCGTCCGTTTTGTCGCGGAGCTCGGCTTCGGCATAGATAGTGATACAGCGGCTGCGATTGTCGAAAATAACAAGCATTTAAGCCATGTTTCACGTGAAAGGGTTCGTGACGAGTTCACGAGGATACTCGACTCAGATGAGCCGATGTCGGCTCTCGTGCTTGCGCAGAAGCTCGGCATACTCGAATCCATATCAATCGATCTCCTTCGCGGCATCGACGTAAAGCAAAATCAGGCGCACAAATACGACGTATTCGAGCACCTTATGAGAACCATGCAGCACGCGGCCGACAAGGGCTGGGATTTCGATATTCGTCTCGCCGGCCTCTTCCATGATGTGTCAAAGCCGGAGACGCGCCGTTGGTCCGATGAGAAAAAAGATTGGACATTCCACGGCCACGAGGTAGTCGGCGCACGTGTTACGAAGAAAGCACTCGAAAATCTTAGGTTTCCACGTGAAACGATAGATAAGGTCGTAAAGCTTGTCCGCTGGCACATGTTTTTCTCCGATCCTGAGCAAATAACCCTCTCGGCCGTGCGTCGGGTAATCACGAACGTCGGCGAGGAGAACATGTGGGACCTCCTGAATTTGAGAATATGCGACCGGATAGGAACCGGACGCCCGAAAGAGCAGCCGTTCCGGTTCAGGAAATATAAGGCTATGGTCGAACAGGCGCTGCGGGACCCTATTTCCGTAGCGATGCTCAAAACGGACGGTACGCACGTCATGGAGAAGTTCCACGAGAAACCGGGTCCGAGAGTCGGATGGATCTTGAACGCCCTCCTTGAGGAGGTTCTCGAAGATCCAGGAAGAAATGACAAGGAATACCTTGATTTGAGGACAAAACAGCTTGTCGATATGTCTGAACGGGAGCTTAAAGAGCTTGGAGAGTCAGGAAAAAAGAAGCGCGAAAAAAGAGAAGAAGAAGAGGTTAGAAAGATAATGGAGAAACACCACGTTTGCTAGTACATTAATCAGTAAATGTGAAACTTTAAAAAGTAAATAAAAAAGCCGCCGTGATTTGGCGAGGCTGGTGAAGGAGCTTGGGCGTTAAAGATGATGGTGCCTCGCCAGGGGATTGGCGGCTTTTCTATTGATTGTGCCGGTAACCGTTCCACGTGGAACTCCGTGCCCTGTGTGAAGACGCGGATTCGCCGCGATACCGTAGGCTGAAGCCACGATTCCCGGATGTCGACGAAAGATCAAGAAAAGAACTTCCAAGGAGGAGCTGGTGCCGGGGCACTTGCCGCCTCCTCCATGCCAATGGTAATCGAGTAAAGGACAATGTAAAGGACATTGCTGGGGATAATGTCTTTTATGAGATCACGATTGAGACAGGGCAGTGGTCCGAACCGTAGATGTCCGGGTGGATATCAGCCTTCTTGAGGCGCCGCAGGAGTTCCTGGGCGACGAAGAAATAATCGATGCGCCAGCCGACATTGCGGTCGCGCGCGTGCGTGTAGAGGTCCCAGTATGAATAGGCTTCCCGCCGGGCAGGGAAGAAGTGGCGGTAGGAATCGAAGTATCCGGCCGCGACTACCTCGTCTATCCAGGCGCGTTCCTGCGGTAAAAATCCGGTATTCTCCTCATTCTCCTTCGGTCGGGCGAGGTCGATTTCCTCGTGGGCGGTGTTCACGTCGCCGCAGAAGATGACCGGCTTCTTCTCGCGCAATTTCTCGGAGAAGGCAAGGAAGGCGTCATAGAAGCGCATCTTGTAATCGAGCCGGTCGGGACCCTGGCCGCCATTCGGGAAATATGCGTTCAGGAGCCAGAAATCGTCATATTCGGCGCCGATGAGCCGTCCCTCGTCGTCGAACTCCTTTATGCCCATGCCGTAGATGACCGAGAGCGGCTCGACCTTCGAGTAGATGGCGACGCCGCTATAGCCCTTCTTCACCTCGGAGGACGCGAAGAAGGACGAGTAGCCGGCAGGGGAGCGCAAGGCCTCGGGAAGCTGCTCCGGCCGCGCCTTCGTCTCCTGGAGGCAGATGACGTCCGGTTTCGTCTCCCGCAGGAAGGCCTCCCAATGATTCGCGCCCCCATCCTTGGCAAGGGAGCGCAGGCCATTGACGTTCCAGGAGACGATTCGCATTCGCGTATTCTACCGCCTCGCGCGCCGTTGCTATAGTGGTGGCCATGACCGAAGCGAAGCGCCTCGACCTCTTCACGAGAGTCCTCGCCGCCGCATTCATCCTCTGCCTCTTCTTCGCCGGCAAGCTCTGGCTCTCCTCGCGCCTGTACCCGCTCGTCCCCCTCCTGCCCTTCGTCCCGCCGCTTCCATTCCCGGTCGATTACCTCGCGTTCGCCGCTCTCGTCACGCTCCTCGCGAGCCTCATCGCCTTCCCGCGCTCGAAGCGCGTCCTCGGCGCCCTCCTTGTCGTCCTCGGCGTCCTTTTCATCCAGGATCAGAGCCGGCTGTGGCCGTCGTTCTATGAATTCACCTTCCTCCTCCTCATACTCATGAGTTTCCGGCGGGGGACGGGCGACGACGAGCGCGAAGCGTCGCGCGTCTTGAACGCCGGGCGCTTCGTACTCGCCGCCGTGTACTTCTGGAGCGGTTTCCTCAAGTACACGCCGCGCTTTTTCTACACGGCGTTCCCATGGTTCTTCTCGCCGGTGACCGCGCATGTCCCGGCCGTCGCGCCGTTCATGCCGGCGCTCGCCGTCGTCGCGGTCGTCATCGAGATCTCCTTCGCGCTCGGCCTCCTCACGCGGTTCCGGAAGGTCGCGTTCTGGGAAGCGACCCTGATGCACGCGATGATCTTCTTCCTCCTCGGGCCCCTGCGCGGCAACTGGAACGACAGCGCCTGGATGTGGAGCGCCGCGACGGTATCGTTCTTGTGGACGCTCTACTTCCGCGCGCCGCCCTTCTCTTGGCGCATGCTCTTTGCGCTCGACGTGCGCAAGGGGCTGAAGAGCCTCTACGCGCTCCCGACGCTCCTCGCCGTGCTCTTCATCGGCATCCTGCCCGTCTTGAACGAGGTGAACGTCTGGGATTCCGCGCTCTCCTTCAACGTGTACACCGATAACATCGCTGCGGCGAACGTATACATGACATCCGACGTGGCGGCGCGCCTGCCGGCGGGGCTCGCGCCCTTCATGACGAAGGGCGGCAGCGCCGACGCGCTCGACGTGACGGCGTGGGCGGAGCACGAGTTCAATGCCGGCCCGTATTCCGAAACGCGCATCTTCCTCGCCATCTTCCGGTCCTTGTGCCCCTATGCGTCCGCGTCCGGCAGCATGACGCTCGCCATCGCGGCGAAAGGGGGCTGGTTCATCCCGCCAGCGGTGTCCTACTACTCCTGCGGCGCTTCATGAGCGGCCGCGTGAATGGAACTTGCGGTGCACCTCGCGCAAGTGGGCGTCGGTGACATGCGTGTAGATCTGCGTCGTATTGATGGATGAGTGCCCCAAGAGCTGCTGTACGGAGCGGATGTCGGCGCCGTTACTCAAGAGATCGGTCGCGAAAGAGTGGCGCAGGACGTGCGGCGTGACTTTCTTCGTGATGCCCGCGCGCGCCGCGTACGCCTTCAGGTGGCGCTGTACATCCCGTGGCGTGATGCGGTGGAGCTTCGCCTGCCTGCCGTCGACGAAGAGCGCCTCCTCCATGTCGGTGCGCGCTTTGAGGTACGCGCGAGCGGCACCTTTGGCGGCCTCCGAGAGGAAGACGACGCGGACCTTCTCGCCCTTGCCGCGCACCGAGAGGTCGTCGCGCGAGAGGTCGAGGTCGTTGTCGAGCGCGCAGAGCTCGGAGACGCGCAATCCCGTGGAGAAGAGGAACTCGAGGATGGCGCGGTCGCGCAGGAGGCTGAGCCGTTTCCACGGATCGTCTTCTGCCGCGAGCGCATCGGCGGGCGCGCGCATGAGGCGGTCGAGTTCGGCCGGGGAGATGAGGTTCAGTTCGCGCTCGGGGAGCTTCGCGAGCTCGATGCGCTCAGGAGAGAGGCAGGCGATGCCGCGCTTCCGGAGGAATTTGAGGAAGGCGCGCAGCGCGATCATGTAGTAGTTCTGCGTCCGGCGCTTCATCGAGTCAGCGCCCGTCCCCGGCTGGCGATTCAGCCACAGGCGGAACGCGCGAACGCTCTCTTCGGTGATGTCGGCGACGCTTGTAATGCGCATCTGCGCGAAGTAGCGGGTGAGGTAGCGGTCGTAGTTCTCGATCGTCTTGACCGAACGACCGCGCTCGATCTCGAGGTGCTCCAAGAACTGCCGTTTCGCGGCTTCCGCGCTCATGCCGCTCAGTATACCGCGCGTATATTGTGCGCACTCCGGCGCCAACCGCGCATTACGCGACACTTGCGCGGATAGGCAAGACGTGGTAATGTCAAGGTCCATGCTTACCACGAAGAAAAAGGAGACGGTCATCAAGGATGCCGCGCGCCATGCGACGGATACCGGGTCTCCGGACGTGCAGGTCGCGCTCCTCTCGAAGAAGATCGACGAGCTCACGAAGCATCTCAAGAAGAATCCGAACGATATCCACTCTCGCCGCGGCCTCCTCCAGATGGTCGCCGATCGCCGCGCGCACCTGCGTTACCTCGAGACGCACGACAAGCGCCGCTACGGCGCGGTCGTCAAGAAGCTCGGTTTGAAGAAATAACGGCCGCGCGGCGGTGGTAGTATGGAGGTGAGGCCCCTTGCGGCCGCACCAATTACCCGCGTTTTCATGAAGCAATCGATACATTTCTATGGCAGTCATCAAGCATCCGGCGCAACGGGTGGGCGTGTTCATCGACACGCAAAACCTCTATCACAGCGCCAAACACCTTTATAAGGGGCGCGTCAACTTCGCCAACATCCTCGACGAGGCCGTCGGCGGGCGCATCCTCGTGCGCGCCATCGCCTACGTCATCCGGACGGAGAGCGGCGACGAGAAGAATTTCTTCGAGGCGCTCACCAAGATGGGCATCGAGACCAAGGTGAAGGATCTCCAGATTTTCGCCGACGGCGCGAAGAAAGCCGACTGGGACGTCGGCCTCGCCATCGACGCGGTCAAGCTCGCGCCGAAGCTCGATACCGTCGTCCTCGTGACGGGCGACGGCGATTTCGTGCCGCTCATCCAGTACCTTGACCTCAACGAGGGGTGCCAAGTCGAGGTCATCTCGTTCGGGAAGTCCTCGTCCGCGAAGCTTAAGGAGGCGGCGCACGCGTTCACCGACATGTGCGACGATCCGCGACGCTACGTCATCGCGACCCGCGGATAACTCGCTTCACACGAACCCGGACGCGCTACACTACGGGGTAGCGAATGGACACGAACACGACATCAGGCGCGGCGGCGGAAGAGCCGAAGAAATACATCCGCACGCTCGCGAGCGACATGGAAGCGCTCAAGAAGGGCGGCGCGCCCGGCTTCAAGCCGCTTGCCGCGCATGCGCCAGAGCCGGAACCTGAAACAGAGGTACCGCTCCCTGCGCCACCCGAGTTCTCGCCGCCTCCAGAACCGGATTCCGCGGCACCGATGCCGGTGCTCGCGCCGAAGATGACGTTCGAGCCGCCCCCGCCGCTCGAACCGGCCCCGCCGCCCCTGCCGCCTCCTGAAGAGCCGGAACCACCGCCCCCGCCCGCTCCGTCGATACAGCCCAAACAAGCGGCGCCCGCGCCACTCGAGACGTATACGAGCGATTTCTCCGAACGGATGGAACAGACGAACGCCTCGACCGCGACCGTCCTCGCGGCCGAAGAGGATGCGCGGACGACGCCCGTCTCGGCGGACGAAGCGCCGCGATCGCGGGGCGGGGCCTTCTACGCGCTCGGCGGCGCGGGGCTTCTCATCGTCGGCGGGCTCGGCATTTACTTCGCCTATGCGCGCTATGCCACGAACACGCAGCCGGTCGCGCTCGCCCCGACCGTCTCCGCGCCGATATTCGTTGACGACCGCGTCCAGGTCTCGGGCGCGGGCAGCGCGCTCATGCAGGCCGTCGAACAGTCGGTGGCGACGACGCTTACCACCGGCGCTGTGCGCCTCCTCTACCTCCCGGCGACGACGACGCCCGTGAGCGTCTTCGTCGCGCTCAAGCTGCCCGCGCCCGACATCCTCGAGCGCAACGTGAGCGCAGCGGGCAGCATGGCAGGCGTCGTGAACGCCGGCGGCACGCAGAGCCCTTTCTTCATCCTTTCCGTCGACTCCTATCGCGACACATTCGCCGGCATGCTCTCCTGGGAACCCTCAATGCCGGGAGACCTCGCGCAACTCTTCCCGTCATATCCGACGCAAGCGGCTGCGACGACGACGGCCACCTCGACCGTCGCGAAGGCGCCCGCCGGCTCGAGCGCTTTCCGCGACGAGGTCATCGCGAACCATGACGTGCGTGCCTATGTGGACGGCGCCGGCCGCACAGTGCTCCTCTACGGCTACTGGGACGACCGGACGCTCGTCATTGCGCGCGATCAAGCGGCATTCACCGAGATCGTCCAGCGACTTGCGTCCTCCCGTTCGCAGTGACCGTATATTATATCTGGTATCATCTCCCCCAGCATGAAAACGGAGCATTTCAGGAAGAAGCTCGAGGAGGAGAAGGTCAGACTGGAATCCGAGATGGGGAGCGTCGGGCGCAAGAACCCGGCGGTGCCGGGCGATTGGGAGCCGACGACCGACGATTCGAGCACGGAAGCCGATCTCATCGACCAAGCAGACGTCGTCGTCAATCGCGAGACGAACGCCGCCATTCTCACCGATCTCGAAGCGCGCTACGACGGCATCCTCGCCGCGCTCGCGCGTCTCGAGAAGGGGACCTACGGCAAGTGCGAGGTCTGCGGCAAAGCCATCGCGGTCGCCCGCCTCGAAGCCGACCCTGCGGCGACGACCTGTGTCGCGCACATGAGATAAGCCGCGGCGCTCGCATATCCCGCGGGGCGCCCTATCCGTTTTCGCATACGCAAGGCATACTAGAAGGCGAGTAGCTCGCATGACTCACCCGCAGACACCGAAGATGCCGCGTCCGGCAGGGCGCGCGCCGGGCGCAAACGGAGCCGCACGCGAGACGCGCGGCTACGCGAAGACGCTCGCCGCGCAGCCCGTCGGTGCCGCCGCGGAACTCGTCACGGTCGAAGCCGACCTCACGCGCGGCTTGCATTCGTTCTCGGTCGTCGGGCTCGCCGACAAGGCGGTCGAGGAAGCGCGCGACCGCCTCGCGGCGGCCATCCGCCACTCGGGATACAAGTCGCCGAAACAGCAGAACAAACGTATCGTCCTCTCGCTCTCGCCAGCGGACCTGAAGAAGGAGGGTTCGCACTACGATCTGCCGCTCGCACTCGCGTACCTCATTGCCGCGGGGGAGTGCCCGCCGCTTCCGACACCGATGCTCTTCGCCGGCGAGCTCGCGCTCGACGGCGCGGTGCGCGGCGTCCGCGGCGTCCTGCCGCAAGCGCTCGCGGCCAAGCGCGCGGGCATCGCGTCCGTCTTCGTTCCGCCGGCGAATGCGAAGGAAGCGCTCCTCGTCGACGGTATCGCTATCTATGCGCCGGCGACGCTCGTGGAGCTCCTGCAGCACGTGAAGGGAGAGAAGCCGCTCGCGCGCCTCGTGCGTGCACGCGAACGTCCCGCGCGTCCGCCCGCCGTCGACCTCTCTGACGTGAAAGGGCAGGAGGGAGCGAAGCGCGCGCTCGAGATTGCCGCCGCGGGCCGCCACAACATCGTCTTCTATGGACCGCCCGGGACCGGCAAGACGATGCTCGCCCGCGCGCTCCCCGGCATCCTCCCGCCCTTGACCGACGACGAGACGCTCGAGGTGACGGCCATCCATTCGACGGCGGGGCTCCTCGCGGGCGGCGAAACGGTCGCGTGGCCGCCACTGCGCGCCCCGCACCACTCGGTATCGCACATTGCGCTCGTCGGCGGCGGGACGTTCCCGAAGGCCGGCGAAGTGACGCTCGCGCACAAAGGCGTGCTCTTCCTCGACGAATTTCCGGAGTTCGATTCGCGCGCTCTCGAGGTGCTGCGCCAGCCGCTCGAAGACCGGGTCGTGACCGTCTCGCGGGCGCGGGCATCGGTCACGTTTCCCGCCGACTGCATGCTCGTCGCTGCGATGAATCCGGCCGAGACACTCTCCGACGACGCGCGGGTCGCGCTCCGCGCTGCCGCGAAGCAAGCGCGCCGCATCTCGCGTCCCATCGTCGACCGGCTCGACCTCTGGATTGCGGTACCGCTCGTGCCGCACGAAACTTTGGCGAAGCTCTCGGGCGGAGAACCGTCCTCGCGCGTGCGCGAGCGGGTCGTCCAGGCGCGCCAGCACGCCGCGACACGCGTGAAGCGCCCGGGCGCGACGAACGGCTCGCTCACGAGCCGCGAGCTCGACGAGGCGAGCGGCTTCACGGCAGCCGCCAAAGACGCGCTCACGAGCGCCGCCGCGCGCTTGAAACTCTCGCCGAGGAGCTACCACCGCACGATGCGCGTCGCGCGTACTATCGCCGATCTCGCGGATGCGGACTGCGTCGAGCCAGCGCACGTGCTCGAAGCGCTCCAGTACCGTCCGCGCGGGCTGTTCGGATTTGAATGATTCCGTAAGATAAGAAATGATGCGGCCGCCTGGAGGGCGGCCGCATCTCGCATCTCGGCGCTATCGGTCAGCCGCCGCAAGAGAACAGCCCGACCTGTTCGCCGACCGAACAGGTGGCGGCGAAGAAGTTCTTCGCGCCGCGAATCTCGAAATGCACGTGCGCTCCGGTCGTCATGCCCGTCATGCCGACGTAGCCGATGGTCTGGCCGCGTCCGACGACCTGACCGGGCGATACGATCGTGTGCGACATGTGTGCGTAAAGCGTCTGCGTGCCGTTATCGTGCGTGATGACGACGTAATTGCCGTAGCCGCCGTTCCACGCGCCGTTGTTGCGCGCGACGAGGATGGTGCCGGGAGCGGCTGCGTGTATGGGCGTGCCGCGTGCGGCTCCGATATCGACCGCGTTCCAGCCGTGAAGACCTTGCGTCAGGATGCCGCCCTGCACGGGAACTTCGTAGTAATCCGCGTACGCCGGGCCGGTGCCGCCGAGATACGGCTCATACACCGCACGGCCGCGGATGATGGCATGGGCGTTCGTCGTCGGGATCGGCGTCGAGAGCTCGCCGCCCGGAATGATGACGGTCGAGCCGACGGCGAGCGTTGCCGATGCGTCGAGGCCGTTGTATTGCGCGATCTCGGTCGCATCCGCGTTGTATTTTTCGGCGATCGACTTGAGCGTCTCGCCCTTCGCGACCGTGTGCTCGATGCCGGAGACGGGGAGGATGAGGAGCTGCTCTCCCGGATGGATGTCGCGGGTGCTCGCGAGGTCGTTCGCCCAGACGATGGTATTGACCGAGACGCCGAACATGTCCGCGATATCGGAGAGCGTGTCGCCCGGGCGCACGACGTAGAGGGAGATGCGATCAGGCGCCGGCGCGTTCGTGACGTCCGCGATGGTGCCGGCGGGGCCGCTGTAAGAGACGAGGGCGGAGCCGTCCGAGACGGCCAGCGCGAGCGACGCGCCCGCGTTCGGATCGCTATTCAAAGGCGCCGCGAGGACGGGCGTCGAGGAGCTCGGGACTGGCGTATTGACCGCTGCATCGGCGTTCGTCGAGAACGGCCAGAACGCGTTCGCCTGCCGCGGGACGAGCGCCGCGGCGAGGGCGATGAGGGCGAATGCGGCGATAAGGAGCGCGCCGTACTCGAGGAACCGGTATATGTCCCGTCCGGATTGATACTGCAGGGGATCGGGGGATGCGGGGTGTGATTCGATAGTGGAACGAGGGGGTGCGGTCGTGCGTCCAAATACAAAAATGGCTTATCTACAAAGTAAATAAGCCATTTCTTTCATCCATCCGTATCAGGCTATACGCGCCAGTATAGCGGACGGCCGCCCGGGGTCAATTGGGGTCCCGGATTCCTGTGGAGAGCCGTTTCTGCGGTATATTCGTTTAGTGAATTACCTCGAGAGCTTGAATGAAGCGCAGAAACGGGCCGTCCTCGCGACTCAGGGACCCGTCGCCGTCCTTGCGGGGGCGGGCAGCGGCAAGACGCGCGTCCTCGCGACGCGCATCTATCACCTCATCCGGCAGGGCGTCGCGCCGGAGAAGATCCTCGCTGTCACGTTCACGAACAAGGCGGCGCGCGAGATGCGCAATCGCGTGCGCGCGATGCTCGGGGAAGGGCCGGCCGCGCCGCGCGGGCGCGGCGCGCCCTCGGGGCTCCCGTTCGTCGCGACCTTCCATGGCCTCGGGCGCGAGCTCCTCGAGCGCTACGGCGCGGCCATCGGCATCCCGCGCTTCTTCAGCGTCTATGACCGCGATGACTCGGAGAAAGCGATCGCGAGCGCGCTGAAGTCGCTCGACGTCTCGGCGAAAGAGCTCTCGCCGCGCGCCGTCCTCGGCCGCATCTCGCGGGCGAAAGGGGAAGGGATGGACGCACGCGCCTTCCGCGAGCAGCACGGCCGGTCGAGCTTCGGCAATCGCATCGCCGCAGAAGCGTGGCTCGCGTACGAGAAGACGCTCGTGGCGGAGAAGGCGCTCGATTTCGACGATCTCATCGCGAAGCCGGTCCGGCTCCTCGAGGAGCACGCGGACGTGCGCGAAGCGGCGCAGGAGCGCTGGCAATACCTGCATATCGACGAGTATCAGGACACGAACGCGCTCCAGGGGCGCCTCGCGAACCTGCTCGCGGGCGCGCGCAAGAACATCTTCGTCGTCGGCGACATCGATCAGACCATCTACACGTGGCGCGGCGCGACTATCGAGAACCTGCTCGAATTCGACGCGGCGTATCCGGATGCCGCGACCGTTATCCTCGAGGAGAATTACCGTTCCACGAAGAATCTCGTCGCGGCAGCGAACGCCGTCATCGAGAAGAACAGGAACCGCAAGGAGAAGCGCTCAACGACGGCGAATCCCGCGGGTGAGCCCATCCTCGTACATGTGGCGTCGAGCGCCGAAGACGAAGCGCGCTGGATCGCGGCGAAGGCGCGCGCGCTCATGCGCGCGGGGACGGCGCCCGAGGAAATCGCCATCCTCTTTCGCACCAACATGCAGTCGCGCGCGCTCGAGGAAGGGCTCCTGCGCGCCGGCGTCCCGTACAAGCTCCTCGGCACGCGTTTCTTCGAGCGCAGGGAAGTGAAGGATGCGCTCGCGTGGGTGCGGCTCGCCCTCGACCCGTCGCGCGCGGCGGACAACGTCCGCGCGGCGGGCAGCCCGCCGCGCGGACTCGGCAAGGTGACCCTCGCGAAACTCGCGGCCGGACAGCGCAATCAGCTCCGCGCCGGCGAGCGGGTGAAAGTGGAAGCGTTCGAGACTGCGGTCGCGAAGCTTGCGCGCGCGGCGGAGACGCTCGCGCCATCGGACTTCGTGAAGCTCGTCGTCGAGAAGAGCGGCATGCGCCGCGCGCTCGTCGACGAAGGCAGCGACGAAGACCGCGAACGGTTCGAGAACGTCGAAGAGCTCGCCTCGGTCGCCGCGCGCCACGACGCGACGCCCGGCAAGGAAGGCATCGCCGCCTTCCTCGCCGAAGCCGCGCTCGCGAGCGACCAGGACGAGCTCGACCAGGGCGAGAAGCGCGGCGTGACGCTCATGACGGTGCATGCGGCCAAGGGGCTCGAGTTCGACACGATATTCGTCGCCGGCATGGAGGAAAGGCTTTTCCCGCACGAGGGTATGGGAAATGACGGCGAACGCGATGAGGAAGAAGAGCGCCGGCTCTTCTATGTCGCGATGACGCGCGCGAAGCGCCGGCTCTACCTCACGCTCGCCTCCATACGCAAGATCTACGGTACCGATTGCCTGACCGAGCCGTCGTCGTTCCTCGCGGACATCGACCGTTCGCTCGTGGTCTATGATGAGGATGATGGAACGCCGGTCATCGAGGCCTAAGAAGTCGCTCGGGCAGAACTTCCTCGCGCATCCCGCGATTGCGGCGCGCATCGCGGACGCGGCCGCGCTCCCGTCGGACGCGACGGTGCTCGAGGTCGGTCCCGGCAAGGGCATCCTCACGAAGGCGCTCCTCGCCCGCGCGAAACGCGTCATCGCCGTCGAAGCGGACGAGGAGCTCTATGAAACCCTGCGTCGCGATTTCTCCGCCGACGTCGCGCGCGGCGCGCTCGAGCTCGTCAAAGGCGACATTCGCACTTTCGACCTCGCGGCGCTCCCGAAGGGCTACCACGTCGTCGCGAACATCCCCTACTACCTCACGGGCGAGCTCTTCCGGCTGTTTCTCGCGGCGGACAACCAGCCGCATTCATTGACGTTCCTCGTGCAGAAAGAAGTCGCCGAACGCATCGCGCGCGCAGTGAAAGAGAGCATCCTGTCGCTATCGGTGAAGGCGTACGGCGCGCCGCGCTATGCCTTCACGGTTTCGCGCGGCTCCTTCGTCCCCGCGCCGAAGGTCGACTCAGCCGTGCTCACGGTCCGCGGCATTTCACGCGCGAATTTCGCTTCGCGCGAAGAAGAAAAGCGATTCTTCGACCTTCTGCACGCCGGATTCGCGCACAAGCGCAAATTCGTCCGGAGCAATCTCGTCGCGACAGGGCTTCCGGCAGGGGATATCCCCGAGAAGGCGCGCGCCGAGGACCTGTCGCTTCCCGCGTGGCTCGCCCTTGCGCGCGCGTAATGCACGCCGGCGCGTCGGCGGACGATTCCGCGCGCCATGCGGCTGCTATACTTTCGATACAGATATATGGGGAGCCTTCGAGGACACCGGCGTAATCGCGCGAGCGCACCCTTCGAGCGCATCGGCGTCGCTATGACGCGCGCGGCCGCTGTCCTCTTCCTCTGCCTTGCGCTTTCCGCGCCGCTCGTCGCCGCACCGCGCACGGTTCACGCGCAGTATCTCGTCTTGGACGCGTCGAACCTCATAAAGAATACGCTCACCTCCGTCATGACGAGCGCCATCTCGGGCTCCACGAACGCCCTCTGGGTGAAGGAGTACATCCTCGACCCCATCGCCTGGACGCTCGCGCAGCAGACGCTGCAGTCCATGACGGGCAGCGTCGTGAACTTCATCAACGGGCAGGGCAACGGCGCCGGCTCGCCCCAGTTCGTGCAGGACCTCCCCCACTACCTCCAGAACGTGGGCGACACCGAGGCGCTCTCTTTCTTTGCCCAGTTCACGGCGAACTCGAACTCGCCCTTCGCCAGCGCCGTCACCTCCTCCCTCCAGACGAACTATCTCCAACAGACGAGCAACGCCGGCTTCTATGCCGCGAACCAGTGCACGCTCCAGCAGTACTCCCCGAACCCGAACGCCTTCCTCGCGGGCGACTGGACGCAGGGCGGCGTCGCCGAATGGTTCGCCCTCACGACGGAGAGCGCGAACAACCCGTACGCGCTCTCCCTGAGCGCGACGAACCAGCTCCAGGCGAACGTCTCGGACGCGCAGTCCTCGCAGCAGGAGCAGCTCGGCTGGGGGCAGGGCTTCCTCTCCTGGTGCGGCGGCGGCAGCACGGCGCCGACGAACGGCGCGTCGCCCGTGCAGTGCCTGAACCCTGACGGCACGCCGGGCGTCGTGCAGACGCCGGGCCAGGTCATCGTCGCCGACCTGAACCACACGCTCCAGCTCGGCTCGAACAAGCTCGTCGCCGCCGACGAAATCAGCGAGATGATCGGCCAGCTCGCCTCGAGCCTCGTCTCGAACGTGCTCGGTGGCGCCTCGGGCGGCCTCGCGGGCCTCTCGCAGACGACGGCTGGCGGCACGACGTACACGAGCGCGCTGCGCACGACGACCGTCACCGGCTACTCCTCGCCGACGGCGAACGTCTCGACGCTCATCCAGCAGACCCTCAACAGCATCAGCACGTGGAACTCCGTCTGGAACGCCGTCCTCGGCGCGGCGAACGGCGCGCTCTCGGCCGAGCAGAACATCGTGAACACGTGCCCGACGAGCGCGGGCCTCGCGCAGACGACCATCACCACCCAGATCAACCCCGTCATCGCGCAGGCCCAGAGCAACCTCGCCACCGCGCAAACCACGTACAACTTCGCGCTCCAGGTGCAGCAGCAGGCTGCCTCGGGGTCGGTCGCGACGACCCAGCTCCTCGCCAATGCCCAGCAGCTCTCCACCATGACCCCGACCGTCGCCGATGCCGCGAACGCCCAGGCGAACGAGCAGGGCATCATCTCGAACATGAACAACCTCGCGAGCCAGGCGAATGCGACGCTGAGCAACAGCTTCTCCTGTCCATAAGCCCCGCTCCGCGCAGACGTTCCGTTCTGCGACGGCGGCGCGGCCTCGCGTAATGCACTGTTATATACAGGAACGGCGTCTCTGCACCGGATGCGACTGATATACTTTCGATACGGCTATGGGCAGGATTCTCGGAGACTGGCGGATGGTCGCTGCGACGCTTTTCGCAGCGGCGCTCATTGCGGGGGCGTATGTGCTCGGAAGCGGTGCCGCGGCGACACCCGTCGTGCAGGCATCGACAGAGGCGGCGCTTCTCCAGGAAGTCGCGGCGCGCGACTCGAACGGCGACGGCCTGCCGGACTGGGAGAAGTCGCTCTACGGCATCCCGCTCGATAGCACGACGACTGACTACTTCCACCTCGGCATGACCGACGGCGAAGCGGTGGCGCGCGGCCTCATCGTGCCGAAAGCGATTGCCGACGTCCCGGCGGCGACGTCGACCGTCGCGCCGCCGCCGCCGAACGTGCCGAGAGCCGCCGCTTCCGGAACGCTCACGGACACGTTCGCGAAGAATTTCATCACCCTCTATCTCGCGGCCGTGCAGGCGAATAACGGCGCGCCGCTCTCGCAGACGCAAATGAGCGACATCGAGAACCAATCGCTCACGGCGCTCTCCGCGAGCATCGTCCCGGCGCCGGACTTCAAGTCAGCTTCCAACCTCACCGTGTCGGGTACCGGCCCGGCGGCGCTCACGAGCTTCGCCGTCGCTGCCGAGAACGTGATGCGCACGCAGGGCGTCCAGTTGCCGAAGAGCGAATTGCAATACCTGCAAGCGGCGCTCAGCGGCGACACGTCGGCGCTCGGCGACATCTCGAAACTCGCCACGGCCTATCGTAACGTCGCGGCCGGGCTCGCCGCGCTCCCTGTGCCGCAGGAGCTCGCGGGCACGGACCTGTCCCTCATTAACGCGATGGCGCGCGTCGGGGAAGCGGCGAGCGATTTCGCGCGGCTCAATACCGATCCGCTCGCGACGATGCTCGCGCTTGAGCAGTATCCGAAGGCTGTGCTCGCGATGGCGACGGCCTTCCAGAGCATTGGTTCCATCTATGCGTCCGAAGGCGTGACGCTCGCGTCCGGCACGCCGGGCGCGTCGTTCGTGAACGTGATGCAGGACGTGCGTTTCGCGACTTCGACCGCGCCGACGCCATGAATGCCGCCGGCTATCGCGAGCAGGCAGAGGTGCGCGCCGGCCTGGAGGCTCGGGGTGGCGTGCACGGTATCGATGCGAAGGAAGTCAGGCGAGCGCTCGTCATCGTCATCCTCGTCTCATCGTCGGTCATGGGGCCGCGCCAGGCGCACGCGCAGTTCTTCGGCGGTTTCGGCGGCTTCACGGGTGGCCCGGTCTTCGACCCCGCGAATTACGTGAAGAACACCATCACCTCCGTCATGACGAGCGCCATCTCGGGCTCCACGAACGCCCTCTGGGTGAAGGAGTACATCCTCGACCCCATCGCCTGGACGCTCGCGCAGCAGACGCTGCAGTCCATGACGGGCAGCGTCGT